>Ga0207951_101078_pt1 | contig 10959 bp, 10 predicted proteins | sample Subbio12Aug_8Bad_FD_184830 | JGI IMG/M metagenome (GOLD analysis project Ga0207951, IMG submission 184830) | Serpentinite rock and fluid subsurface biosphere microbial communities from McLaughlin Reserve, California, USA - CR12Aug_8Bad (SPAdes) | ecosystem: Environmental > Terrestrial > Deep... | reverse complement strand
CGGCGGCCGCCCCCGCCGATGTCGCCTCATCCGAGGCCATCATCGCGGCCCTTTACGACGTCATCTCCGGCGACGCCGGGGTGGCGCGCGACTGGGACCGGTTCCGCTCGCTGTTTCATCCGACCGGGCGACTGATGCCGTCGGGGCCCAACCGCGAGGGGCGGGGCGCGGTCCGGGCGATCACGCCGGAGGAATATATCACCCTCGCCGGGCCCTCGCTGGTCGCTGACGGCTTCCACGAGCGCGAGATCTTCCGCCGCGAGGAGCGGTTCGGCGGGGTCGCCCATGTCTGGTCGACCTATGAGGCCCTGCGCCGTCTCTCCGATCCCGCGCCCTTCATGCGTGGCATCAACAGTATCCAGCTGTTCCATGACGGAAGCCGCTGGTGGGTGATCAGCGTCTACTGGCAGGCCGAGACCCCGGCTGCGCCGATCCCGGCGGCCTATCTGCCGCCGGCTGCATGAACGCTTTGTCATGCGGCGGCGGCTTGTCGCATTTCGCAGCCTGGGTCATGCTTCTCAAAACAACGGTGGGGAAAAGCAGATGCGTATCCGAATGATGTTGGCGGGCGTGGCGGCGGCGGGGCTGATGGCCTTCCCGGCGATGGCGCTGGATGGACAGTACGGGACCCAGCTCCGCGAGATGCTCACCGAGGCCGCCGAGGGGAGTTGCAACGAGGCGCTGATGGCCCCGGGCCTGTTGAGCGCCTGCCAGGGGCAGATCGCCGGCATGTCCCAGGGCCTGCAGGCCCTGGGCGCCATCGAGTCCATGACCTTCGTCAGCGCCGAGGATACGCCCGCCGGTCGGGTCGAGACCTGGAGCGTCAAATATGCCGGCGGCCAGACCCGGACCTGGTTCATCGGCCAGCAGCAGCCGGACGGCAAGTTCAACGCCGCCGGCACGGGGGGTTAGGCCGGCCTTGCCCGGCCTTGCCGGTCTCCTGCTTGCCGGACTGATCACGGTCCAGGCCGCGCCCCCGATCGCGCCCCGGCCAGCGCCACAGTCGTCGCCGCCGATCTTCCAGCCCGGCGCGCCGGGCGCGCCCGCGCGGGTCATTTCGCCTGCCGAGGCGGTGGAACTCGGCCGCAGCAGCTATACGGCCGCCGACGTGGCCTTCATGCAGCATATGATCGTCCACCACGCCCAGGCCGTGGAGATGGTCGATCTGCTCGAGACCCGGGCCGCCAGCCCGTCCGTTCGTCTGCTGGCCCGGCGCATCGCCCTCAGCCAGGCGGCCGAGATGGAGCTGATGCGGGGATGGCTGGCCGAGCGCGGACAGCCGCTGGAGATGCCGGGCATGGACCACGCCGGCCACGCGGGCATGGACCATTCGGCCCACGCCGGTCACGCCATGCCCGCCTCCGACACGCCGTTGATGGCCGGCATGCTGTCGCCGCGTCAGATGCAGGCCCTGGCCGCCGCTACCGGACCCGGCTTCGATCGCCTGTTCCTCGAGGGCATGATCCAGCACCATCGCGGCGCCATCGACATGGTCGATGCGCTGATGACCGATCCGGGCGCCGCCCAGGACACGCTGCTGTCCGATTTCGCCGCCGCGGTCGTCGCCGACCAGTCGGCGGAAATCCTGCGCATGCAGTCCCTTTTGTCTGACCTCTAGAACCCTGTCCCAAGGAGCGGCCATGAACGTTCGCAGCACCCTGCTTTCCACTGTCGCCGTTCTGGGCGTCCTCACCGCTGCCGCGACGGCCCAGGCCCAGGCCCCGGCCGCCCAGGTCATCACCGCCGACGAGCGCACCGCCCTGTCCGGCGGTCTGAACGACGCCGCCCAGTTGGCCTCGGGCATGACGCTGGAACATTCGGTCCCGCCGCCCCCCGGCTTCTTCGACCCGGACGCCATCTTCGCCCCGCCGACCAGCCAGGCCGAGGGCCAGGCCCTTGCGGCGCGCGCGGCCAGCCCGTCCTTCAGCGCCCTCGGCCTCGCCAACTCCGACCTCGCCCTGTCGAACGGGCGCCTCTTCGTGGGCAATTTCAACGGCTTCAACGCCTATGACGTGACCCGCGGCGGCGCGCCCGAGCTGGTCATGTCGGTAGTCTGCCCCGGCGGCCAGGGCGATGTCTCGGTGCGCGGCGACCTGTTGTTCATGTCGGTCGAGGAGAACCGGGGCCGCCTCGACTGCGGCACGGCCGGCGCGGCGGGCGCGGTCAATGCCGAACGTTTCCGCGGCGTGCGCATCTTCGACATCAGCGACCTGAACGCCCCGCGCCAGATCGCCGCCGTCCAGACCTGCCGCGGCTCGCACACCCACACCCTGGTGCCGCACCCGACCGACGCCAATGTCCTCTATGTCTACAACTCCGGCACCGCCGACGTGCGTCAGGCCGCCGAGCTCGACATCTGCACCGACGGCGCGCCGGACCAGAACCCCGAGACCGCCCTGTTCTCGATCGATGTGATCAAGGTGCCGCTCGATGCGCCGCAGAACGCCGCCATCGTCAGCCGCCCGCGCATCTTCGCCGACTCCGAGACCGGCCGCGTCGCCGGCCTGTGGCGCGGCGGCCGCGCCGGCGTCGCCAGCCAGACCACCGCCCAGACCAACCACTGCCACGACATCACCGTCTATCCCGAGCTCAACCTCGCCGCCGGCGCCTGCAGCGGCAACGGCATCCTGCTCGACATCTCCAACCCCGAACAGCCGGCCCGGGTGTCGGACATCTTCGATCCGGACATGGCCTACTGGCACTCGGCCACCTTCAACAACGCCGGCGACAAGGTCGTCTTCACCGACGAATGGGGCGGCGGCATCGCCGCGCGCTGCCAGATCACCGACCCGGCCACCTGGGGCGCCAATATGATCGCCACCATCCAGAACCGGACCCTGCGCGGCCGCGCCTTCCACAAACTGCCCTCGGCCCAGGGCGCCGACCAGAACTGCGTCGCCCACAACGGCAACATCATCCCGGTCCCCGGCCGCGACCTGATGGTCCAGGCCTGGTACCAGGGCGGCGTCTCGGTCATGGACTTCACCGATCCGACGAAGCCGCTGGAGATTGCCTATTTCGACCGCGGTCCGGTGGAAGAGGGCAAGCTGTTCGTCGCCGGCTCCTGGTCGGCCTACTGGCTCAACGGCCGCATCTATTCCAGCGAGATCGCCCGCGGCCTCGACGTCCTGCGTCTGGTCCCCAATGAGCATCTGTCGGCCGCCGAGATCGCCGCCGCCGAGGCCGTGACCGCGCGCGAGATCAACCCCCAGACCCAGACCCGCATCAGCTGGGCCGACACCCCTGATGTGGCCGAGGCCTGGCTCGACCAGCTGGCCCGCGCCCCGGTCGCCGCCCGCCCGGCCATCGGCAGCCCGATCCGCGATCTGGTCGCCAATGCCCAGACCCGCGCCGTGCTCGACAAACACCTGCCGGGCATGACCCAGAACCCCGCCATCGCCCAGGTCGGACAGATGACCTTGGCCGCGATCGCCCCGATGTCGGGCGGCGCCATCACGCCTGCGGCCCTGGCTGCGATCGAGGCCGACCTCGCGGCCCTGCCCGGCGACGACCGGGCGGCCCTGCTGCCCCGGGTCCGGGCGGCGATCGCCCAGTGGCGTCGCGGCGGCCGCGCCGACCGGCGCGAGGCGGCGGCCCTCGCCGGCCTCCTCACCACCGCCGCCTCGGGCGTCACCGGTCCGGACGCCGCCCGCATGCAGGCCCTCGCCGGCCTGTTCCAGCGCCGCGCGGGCTGAGCCCGCTCCGCCGCGTGGTCCTCAGGACCGCGCGGCGGGGCCCTTCGCCTCGGCCAGCGCCGCCTTTACTGCCTCGAAGGTGTCGGTGACGCTCGCCGCCGGCGGCCGGCCCATCAGGCTGACCCCGACAATGGCCAGGAAGGCGAACACAAACCCCGGCACGATCTCATAGATCACGCTGGACAGTTTCGCCCCGTCGGCCAGCACCGGCGCATAGATCCAGAACAGCACCGTCGCCGCCCCGACCACGATCCCCGCCAGCGCCCCGTTGCGCGTCATCCGCTTCCACGTCAGCGACAGGATCACCAGCGGCCCGAACGCCGCCCCGAACCCGGCCCAGGCGTTGGAGACCAGCCCCAGCACGCTGTTCTCGGGGTTCCAGGCCAGATAGATGGCCGCCAGCGACACCCCCAGCACCGCCAGCCGCCCGATCATCACCAGCTCCTTCTGCGGCGCATCCTTGCGCAGGAAGACGCCGTAGAAATCCTCGACCAGCGAGCTCGACGACACCAGCAGCTGCGACGAGATCGTGCTCATGATCGCCGCCAGAATCGCCGCCAGCAAAAACCCGGTGATCAGCGGATCGAACAGCACATCCGACAGCAGGATGAAGATCGTCTCCGGATCGGTGACCGCCAGCCCCGTCTGCGTCGCATAGGCCAGACCCACCAGACCGGTCGCCAGCGCCCCCACCAACGTCACCAGCATCCAGCTCATGCCGATGTTGCGCGTCATCGGAATGTCCCGCACCGACCGCACCGCCATGAAGCGCACGATGATGTGCGGCTGGCCGAAATAGCCCAGTCCCCAGGCCATGGCCGACAGCACGCTGACCACGGTCGCGCCCTGGAACAGGTTCAGCATCCCCGGATCGATCCCGCGCACCGTCTCCGCCGCCGCGCCGATCCCGCCGACATTCATCAGCGCCACCACCGGCACCAGCACCAGGGCCACGAACATGATGCAGCCCTGCACGAAGTCGGTCAGGCTGACGGCCAGAAACCCGCCCACCATCGTATAGGCCAGCACCACCCCGGCCGTGATCCACAGCCCCATGGAGTAGTCCAGCCCGAACGAGGTCTCGAACAGCTTGCCCCCGGCCACCAGACCCGACGAGGTGTAGAGCGTAAAGAACACCACGATCACCAGCGACGAGATCACCCGCAGCATCCGCGACCGGTCCTCGAACCGCTTGTCGAAATAGTCGGGCAGGGTGATCGCGTCCCGCGCCATCTCGGTATAGACGCGCAACCGCGGGGCCACGATCAGGTAGTTGGCCAGCGCCCCGATGAACAGGCCGATGGCGATCCACGACGCCGACAGCCCGGCCACATACATGGCCCCGGGCAGACCCAGCAGCATCCAGCCGCTCATGTCCGAGGCGCCCGCCGACAGCGCCGCCACCGACGGCCGCAACGACCGCCCGCCCAGCATATAGCCGGCGACGTCAGAGGTGGAGGTGCGCCAGGCGAAGACGCCGATCCCCAGCATCAGGGCGAAATACAGGCCGAGGGCGACGATTGTTGCGATTTCCATGAGGCATGGGGTAGCAGCCACATTCCATGTCGGCCACCCCGGGCCCCCAACCGCCGTCTCCGCCCGCCCCCGCCATTGACGCGGCGGCCCCGACCCTGCCTCCTGTCCCTCCCTTCCGTCTCCGAGCCCGATCCATGACCGACGCCGCGCCCCAGACCGCCCCCCTGACCTTCACCGACAATCCGATGAACCCGCTGGAGGAGCTGCTCTACGCCGGCCTCGCCGACGCCGCGCAGATGGGGACGTTCGAACGCGTCATGCTCGAGGCCGACCTCTATGCCGTGCCCGAACCCGACAGCCCCGGCGGAACCCCAGGCGACGACGGCGCCAAGGTGCTGCGGGTCGGCGAACAGCTGATCCTGCGCGGCGTGGTCCTCGACGACGGCCGCAACACCGTGACCCTGTTCACCGATCCGCGCCGCGCGACGCAGATGTTCGGCGACGACGCCCGCATCCTCGCCATGAAGGGCCGCAACCTGCTGACCATGCTCAAGGACACGGTGATCCTGATCAACCCGGCCGGCGGCCGCGCCCTGATGATGGCGCCCGACCAGATCAAATCGGTGCTCGAACACGCCCCGCTCGAGGCCGCCCGCCCCCGTCCCTCCGGCCGGGTCGACCTGTCCGAGCCGCCCGCCGCCGAACGCCCCGCCGCCCTGATCGAACGCCTCGACCCGGTGCTGAAGGAGCTGAAGGTCGACGCCGCCTGGCTGGCCCGCGCCGTCTGGCCCGAGGCCCGGATGACCGGCTGGTTCCTCGACATCCGCACCGCCGGCCCCGCCGACGAGGTCATCGCCCTGTGTGAACGCGCCGTCCGCGGCCTGTCGTTCGGCGGCGAGGTGTTCGACGTCGGCGTCGCGAAGAAGGGCGGGAAGGCGGGCGTGGGGGTGAAGCTGGGGTGAGGGGGGCTGACGCGGTTCCACCGGAGCGGCTGACCGGCCCTTGAATTCGCCTACCGGAATCGAAATCGATTTCGGTATGACCGACCAGACTCGCAGTCCTTGGGACGAAAGCGGCATGACCCCCGCCTGCCTCGCATGGGTGAAGGAGGTCGACCGGCTTATGCTGGCTGATTTCAGTATCGACATGTCCGACGCCGGGGCGGACCGGGACCAGATCGTTCGCTACTGGGAGTGGGAGCGCACCCCGGCCGACTTCGTCGACTGGTTCAGCGAGAAATACGATCTGATCACAAGGGACCAGTGGGACCCGTTTGGGGTCGCGAGGCGGTCGCGCCGAGAATAGCGGATCAGGGACCTCTCTAGTTCAGCCGGTACTCATAGCAGGTAGGCGCAAGTCGGCTCTCGTCGAGGAGCCACGGAGCAAATGAGAGTAGAATGCCCCCAGACGCTGAGGTGCCGTCCTTGCCAAGCTTGATGCCGTGAACGACCAACAGGGCGTTCTTTGGATAGGACGATCTATGCAAGGCGACCTCGTTTCGGGTTACCAGTATGCTCTTGGGCCCACCAGTCGTGCCCTTGACCTCCACGACCCAGTCCTCTCCGTCACGCGTCGCACGGAAATCGCAGCTATCGGTGGATGACACATCTTGGAAGGCGAAGCCTTCATCGGCCAGCCACCCTTCGGCAACCCTCATTGCTTGCAGCTCAACAGCCGTCCGAGCGGCCTGGTCCAAGCCCCAGCCCTGCCCACGCGCCGCGTGCTTAAACGGCGAGGCCATCTCTTCGGCAAGCTGGAGGATCTGAACCACATCGGGGCTGGACGATCCCGGGACCAAGCCCGACTCTTCTGCTTCGTAGAGTTTACGAAGCGCTCGACCGAACTGGATCAGATCGTTGTCGAGGACGCGGTCAGCCGGAATGGAGCTGCTGGCGTAGAACTTTGAAAAGATCGTTGTCTTCTCATAGGCAGCAGCTAGCCGATGTCGGCCCAATTCCACCCCTTCCGTCACTGCTGGGTCAGAGGAAAACTCGTTGCGCAGGACTGACTGAGCCCAAGCCACCAGCTCTTCAGTTTCCACGGCGCTGCGGGTCTGGAAATTTCCGTCCTTTGCGGTGGTGGACGCATGGCTCAGGCAGAGTGAAACACCCGCAGAGTCAGGGTGGAACAGATAGACGACGTACCAACCCTTGGTGGGAGCAGGCGACATTCGCCGAGAAAAGAATCGTGCCCAAGGCACCAAAGCTTTTCGCCCAATTCCGTCACTGCCTTCCGCGCTGAGGTCGTCCCCATACCTGCCCAACACCTCCGCCAGCTCTGATCGCCGTTCCAATAATTCCAGCTTGAGGTCTTTTCGGACCAGCTCGCCGCGCCGCGCCATGGCGGGCGTCATCGTGGATGAGTGCTCGCGCTGAAGACTCACAATCGATTGGAGAGTTTCTTGCAATGGCATTCGCGCTCGTCTGCCTCGCTCAATGTCAGGCGAAGCTCCTACCAGTGGTAGGAATCGGCTGATCCTTCTTCTATCGGAAGTTAGGCACACCGCGCGCGCCCGCGCCAGACCCCCGCGTCCGGAGCTTTGGCGGCGACGTTGGTGGTTGTGGTGCAGACGGCTCCTTCGTCTCCTCCCTGTCGCGAAGCGATGGGGAGGGGGACCGCCGAAGGCGGTGGAGGGGTAAGGGTTCGCACCGGTCCGCGCACGAACCACCCCTCCGTCACGGCGCGAAGGCGCGCCGCGGAAGGTCTCCCCATTCGCTGCGCGAACAGGGAGGAGACCGTGACGCTGCCCCCGGAATTATAGTCGCATTGGCGGAAAAACATCCCGCCCTTTCAACACCCTGCCGATTTAAGACCCCAATCTCCGCACACCCTCCAAACCCTCCCGCATAATACCCCCATCCCGTCGGTGGGGAGGGCGTCGGATCCACGTTCCTCGATGGCGGCGGGCTGTGGTCGAGCGATGAAGCCCGGGCGGAGGAGAGTCCGGGGGTCCTCGCGGAGGTCGGTGGATGGCCTCTGCTTGCTCGCCGCGCGCCTCTGTGCGGACCGCTGACGCCTGCCGTCATGTCCGCCGCGCGTCGACGCCCGCAAGGGTGGCGGCGGAGATCCGGCAAGGCCCGAACACAGGGCCGCCAGCCGGAGGGCGGGTGGATAACGGCCGCGCGGGGCGATCAGCTTCGTCGAAACGGTACACGACCCATGCACCGGGCGAGGCCCGGTCGCCCCGCGCCCTCCCCACCTTCCCGACCGTCCGGCCGGGAAGCGGTTCAACCTGTCCGAAAGGGTATCCGCCTTGAACTCCCGAACCCGGAGTCGCGCCCGCAGCGCGGCGGCGGCGGCGGCGGCGCCCGCGCCCGGCCCGTCCGACGCCGGATCGGCGCCCGAACCGCCCGACCTCTTCGCCCCGCCCCCGGACGACGACCCGGAGGCCTGCGACCCCGCCGCCCTCGCGCGGGCGGCGACCCTGGCCTCGGGGCGGGCGATGAAGGCGCGGCTCTGGGCCGAGGCCCGGTCGCTGGCCGGTCTCGCCGAGAGCTATGCGCGGCTCGGCCAACGGGCGCGCGGCGGGGGCCAGACGATCGAGACCATGGATCTGGCCCTGATGTTCGAGGTGCTGGCCGACGACGACGGCGTGGCCGCGCGGCGGATGTGGCTGCACCCCGACCGGGTCGACGAGCCTGACCGGGCCATCAAGGAGGAATACCAGCGGCGACTGTATGAGGTGCGACAGGAACAGACCCACAATCACATGGCGATGGTCCGGCGCATCCACGCGGCGGAGGCGCAGATCCGGGCGCTGGGCGGCGAGGTGACTGTGTCGCAATCCGGCGTCGACGCCATGGCCCTGTCGCGGGACTGGCTGCTGTCGATGATGGAGGAGCTGGAAGATGTCACCGTCACCCCCAGCCCGCCGCGCGGCGATCCCTGGAAGGTCGGGATGTAGTGCGCGAAGCGCCAGGCCGCCCCCGGGTCCGACCTTCGGTCGGCCCGAGGACAGGCTCCGGGTCGAGAAGGCGGAGCCTTCTGACCGCGGCCCAACAAAAATGCCCCTACCGCTTCCGGAACCGCGTCGCCTCGGCCTTCAGCCCGGCGCCCCAGTCGGTGACCGGCTGGTCGGGTTCGGCGTGGAAGGGCAGGGCGCCGGCCACGCCGCGCATGGCCAGCGCCAGCGGCAGGGCCCACCATCCCAGCATCCGCAGAGGCTTGCGCCGCGCATCGGTCACGTCCCAGCCCTCGGCCGCAAAGGCCTCGACCATATCGGCCGGCTCCCGCCGCTCGATCCCGTCCCAGTCGGCGGGCAGGGCGACCGCCTCCGCCGCCTCCGGCGTCAGGCCGAAGGCCGCCTGCGCCGTCTCCGCGATGTCGGGAACCGTCTCTCCCGAATCCGGATCGGCGATCCGCGGCTTCATCACCGCCCTCAGTTCCAGGGCGTCGATCCCCGGCAGATCGATCAGGCGGCGCAACGGTTTCTGTGTCATCCCGCCCTCGTATCGCATCCCACGCGCGACCGCACGGTCATTGACCCGCCCCCCGACACGCCCGACCCTGTCGCCCCTCGCCCCTCGCCCCTCGCCCCTCGCCCCTCGCCCCCAAAGGCCCCGCCATGACCGTCGTCTCCAAAGCCCCCCGCCTCGCCGTGCTGATCGACGCCGAAAACGCCTCGGCCCGCATCGCCGAGGCCCTGTTCACCGAGATCGCCACCCTCGGCGAGGCCTCGGCGCGGCGCATCTACGGCGATTTCGCCAGCAACCAGCTGATGGGATGGACCAAGGTGCTGGCCCGCTTCGCCATCCAGCCGCAGCAGAATTTCGCCAATACCAAGGGCAAGAATTCCGGCGACATCGCCCTCGTCATCGACGGCATGGACCTGCTGCATTCGGGCCGGTTCGACGGCTTCTGCCTCGTTTCCTCCGACGCCGACTTCACCCGGCTGGCGTCCCGGATTCGGGAAGAGGGGGTCGACGTCTACGGCTTCGGCGAGCGCAAGACGCCCGAGAGCTTCCGCCAGGCCTGCACCCGTTTCATCTACACCGAGAACCTGACCGCCAACGGCGGCGACGACGCCGCGCCGGACAAGACCGGCGGCCGCGCGGCCCCGGCGGCCCCGGCGCCGGCGGCCTCGGGCAAGCGCAAACCGGCCGAGGCGGCCCGCCTGATCGCCACCGCCATCGCCGAGCTGGACGAGGACAACGACGGCTGGATCACCGTCAGCGGCCTCGGCGACCGGCTCCGCAACGCCTATCCCGACTTCGACCAGCGCACCTATGGCCACGCCAAACTGTCCGACCTGATCCGCGCCACCGGCCGGTTCGAGGTCCAGACCGGCGCCGCCGGCGGCGCCATGCGGATCCGCGACAAGGCGTGAGGGGAGGGGGCTAGAAGGTGATGACGGTGCGCACCGTCCGCCCCTCAGCCAGATCATCGAAGGCCGCGTTGATCCCCTCCAGCCCGATCGTCCCGCTCAGCAGCCGGTCGACCGGCAGCCGCCCCTGCCGGAACAGGGCGACGTACCGGGGAATATCGCGCGCGGGCACGCAGGTGCCGATATACGACCCCTTCAGGGTCCGCTCCTCGGCCACCAGCTGCACCACATTGACCGCCAGCGCCGCCTCGGGCGGGGGCAGGCCGGCGGTGACCGTGGTCCCGCCCCGCCGCGTCATCCGCCACGCCGCCGCCAGCGCCGCGACCGATCCCGCCATCTCGAACACAAACTCCGCCCCGCCCCCCGTCAGCGCCCGCACCTGCTCCACCGCATCGGGATCGGCGGCGTTGACCGTCGCCACCGCCCCCAGCGACCGCGCCAGCGCCAGCTTCTCCTCGCTCAGAT
>Ga0207951_101075_pt1 | contig 10968 bp, 13 predicted proteins | sample Subbio12Aug_8Bad_FD_184830 | JGI IMG/M metagenome (GOLD analysis project Ga0207951, IMG submission 184830) | Serpentinite rock and fluid subsurface biosphere microbial communities from McLaughlin Reserve, California, USA - CR12Aug_8Bad (SPAdes) | ecosystem: Environmental > Terrestrial > Deep... | reverse complement strand
GGTCGAACAACTAAAATCTGCCGATGAAATTGGGGAGGTGCCAGAGTGGCTGAATGGGGCCGCCTGCTAAGCGGTTGTCGGGGCTTTAAACCTCGACCGCGGGTTCGAATCCCGCCCTCCCCGCTACTACAACTTTTTTGCGTCACAAGGGGCATAAACGAATCGGTTAGCTGAACGGCCACGATTACGTTGCCTCGGAGAAAAGCTATATGTCAAACGAACTACTTCTGCGCAATGTGGTAAACGATGACCTTCCTATCTTTTTTGAGTATCAACTGGATCAAGAAGCCAATTACATGGCGGCTTTCACTCCGAAAGACCCGACCAACCAAGAAGCCTTTATGGCACATTGGCACAAAATTTTGACAGATAAAACAGTTATCATACAAACAATCCTCTTCAATGGGCATGTTGCAGGAAGTGTTTCGAGTTATGACGAAGAAGGCAAGCCAGAAGTCACTTATTGGCTTGGAAAAGATTATTGGGGGAAGGGCTTTGCTACCTGGGCACTTAAAGAGTTTTTAGCGCACCATAACCCAACTCGTCCGATATATGCACGAGTAGCCAAAGACAATCTCGGCTCGCGTCGTGTTTTAGAGAAATGTGGCTATAAAATATTCGGCAAATCTAGGGGGTTTGCGAATGCGCGTGGTCAAGAAATCGAAGAACTTCTTTTAGTACTTGGAGAAATTCCAACAAACAGTCTGTAATAACAATTGTCGCTGCCCAACGGCACGCGGACGGCGGGATTCGTACCCTCAAAGAGAGTTGATTCTGACTTTGAGCACTTCCGTTTCCAAACTGAATCCAGTCCCACCCGCCGCCGGTAACGCGCGCCGTTGGGCGGCTTCGGCAGGCTGGGAATTCAGTTTATTTCTATCTTGACAAAATAGTACGGACGTTCTACAATCTCGCAAAGGAGATTTACCATGAAAAAGAAAATCACCATCACGCCAATCCAAGTTGCCGACCTGCTCGTCGAGGGCGAGCGGATGCCGGTCTACGTGCACGTCATCGACCATCCCGATGCGCGTGTGCTGGTCGACACCGGCATGACGGAGCTGCACCCGGCGGCGGCCGATCTTGATCCCCGCCTCCGTCCACTGAGCAGGCAGGGCTTCGATCTCGCCGGCATTGACATCGTCGTCAACACACACCTGCACTTCGACCACTGTGGTGGCAACCACCTTTGCGCGCAGCACCGCTGAGTTGGTCGGAACGTTGGTGGAGGTGCCGTCATGGAACTGAATCACCAACTCTCAGAAAAACTTCGCCAACTGCGTATGTCGGGGGGGTTGGAAACGATGGAGGCGCGCAACCGGCAAGCCATTGACGGGCAGTGGAGCTATGTTGAGTTCCTTTCCCGTCTGCTGGAGGATTAGGTGGATCGCCGAGCGCAAAAGCAGCTCAATCTACGCTTGCGGCGAGGGGCACTGAACACCACCAAAACACTGGAGGATTTCGACTTCCACTTCAATCCCCATCTCAACCGCCAGAAAATCCTCAATTTGGCAGCCTGTGAGTTCGTCCGCCAGAAGGGCAATGTGCTGATTTGTGGTCAATCAGGCGTTGGGAAGTCGCATTTGGCCCAGGCCCTGGGGCAGGAAGCCGCCCGACAGGGATTGGACGTGCTTTTCGTGAACACCCAGAAGATGCTTCAACATCTCAACGGCGGTCGCGCAGATGGTTCCTGGGAACGCCGTCTGGCTGGATATCTCCGTCCCGATCTGCTTATCTTGGATGACTCCGGCCTGAAACCGCTCCAACCGCCCGGGCCGGAGGATCTCTATGACGTGATTAACGAGCGCTACGAGCGTGGCAGTATTCTGATTACCAGTAATCGCGCCCCCAACGAGTGGCCGGATCTGTTTCTCGATCCCTTGCTCGCGTCTGCCGGGCTGGACAGACTACTTGACCGCGCCGAGGTGATTGTCATTCGCGGCCCCAGCTACCGCTCCCAAGGCCGCAGTCGCTTGCTTGAGGAGGTGCCAGACCTATCTACTGAACCTTAAATTTCCAGCCACTTTATTTTTGCGTCCGTCATTTGGGTGGCGCACTTTTGCCGAAAAGTGATGGCGCATTGTTGCCGAAAAAAGGTGGCACATTTACGTGTGTAAATTGACATTTTTATAATACATTAGTCAAAGGAATTGAACATAATGGGTATGCACAATTCTTCTATTGATTTAGATATTAAAGCAATCCACCGCCCAGCGACAGCCTGAAGAAGCCAAATAATAACACGACAGAACAAATTGCTAAACCGATAATTGCTAATATACTCTTTTTGTCTTTGAGAAATGCAATCAATCCTAATATCCATCCTATGCTTACGAAAAAATTATTTATCCAGTTGAGCCATCCGAGAAACGGGATGAACGCGACCAACAGAACCGGAATTCCTAACAAGCCCATAATCAGACTAATGAGACCCACTCTGCATCATTCCTTTAAAATCTATGTTTTTTAATGTCAATACTAATTATAACTTACACAGACACTAATGAAATGGATATCTTGTGACCGCACTTTTTTGACGCATATTTTCAGAAAGGATAGTATTTATAAGATAGCATCTGCATCGTACTCCAAGTCATTCTCAAACGGAACAATTCTGGCAACCGGTATACGCTAATTGCCGCCAAAGATGGTAAATTCATAAAGATGGCAGTCCTGCCATCTAAACACCAACTGCAGCACTTTATGCAAATTCAGATCACTAAAAAAAGTATTGACCGATTGGTCAAGTCAGTGCTATACTTGACTACGTGGTCAATACTTTTGGAGGTGATTATATTGGATAAGAATACTAAATCCGTATCAGTAAAGGGATTGTGGGTCAGTTATGGCAAAGTGACCGCCCTTCGGGGCATAGACATTGAGCTTGAGCTCGGACAGCCTGTAGCGATTTTAGGCCCTAACGGAGCCGGAAAAACGACCCTTATAAACATTTTATCGACAATGCTTAAGCGATTTGAGGGTCAGGCACTTGTGGCAGGCATGGATGTTCAAAAAAATTCAATAAAGGTAAGATCGCTTATCGGCCTTATGCCTCAGGACAACAACCTTTATGAACCTTTGTCCGGCATGGACAATCTGCTGTTACAGGGAGCTTTGCACAACATGAACAAAAAAGCATCAAAAGAAGCGGCCAACGATGTACTCAAAAGAATTGGGCTTCTTGAAGTTGCGGGCAGGCCGGTATCCACTTACTCGGGAGGCATGAAAAGAAGGCTTGTATACGCCAGAACAATGCTCCATAACCCGCAAATTATATTTCTTGACGAGCCTACAACCGGACTTGACGTGCAATCCAGGCATGTGCTTTGGGAGGATGTAGATTGTTTTTCATCTCAAAATCGTTCTATAATCCTCACGACACATTACATTGAAGAAGCAGAAAGATTTTGCAAAAGGATTATTGTTATCGACAAAGGAAGGGTTGTCGCTGACGGATCTCCGGAAGTGCTCAAGACAAACGGCGAAAAGACCCTGGAAGAAGTTATCCTCAATCTTACGGGAAAGGAGCTTACGAAACAATGAAAAGCTTAACGGCGTTTTTAGGAATAATGCGCAATGAAATCCTTATGCAGTTTAAAACAAAGCTCTTTGTCCTGTCTCTGATAAACTCAATAGTGGTAGTTATCCTTTTTGGCTATCTTGCAGGTCTGCAGGCACAGCCCATGAACCACTTAAGAGTAGGCGTGGTGGAAGGAACGCCCGTTGCTGAAATCTTAACAGAATCTGTAGAAGTTAACGCTATAGTGTTTTCCGATGCTAAAAAAGCGGAAGAAGCCGTATTAAGCGGTGAAGTTATAGCCTCGGTGTTTACTCAGGTTCAAGGCGGAAAGCTTACGGTGCTGCTTGACGACACACAAGGCGCGGCAGCCCGAGCAGCACTTTCAAACATAACCACCGTGCTTATAAAAGCCTCCCCGAGAGGTCAAAACGCGCAAGATGCGCAAGAGGCGGGATTTACAGCGACACTTGAAATAAGAGAAGCATGGGAACTTGATATGAATGATCCGACCTATCTTTTAAGGCTTTTGGGAGCAGGTTTAGCACCGATGATCGTTTTGTCAAATGCTTTTGTTTTCAGCGGTTTTACTCTGATATCGGAAAAAACATCGGGAACAATTTTTTTCTTAGCTTTAGCCCCGATAAGCCGTATATGGATCATATTAGGGAAGCTTGTGGCTAATACATTACTGATAGCAATTTCAACAATTTTGGCAGTGATTATTGCCATATACCTTTTCGGCGTCACTCCAACAGGATCGCTTTGGCTTCTTATTCTTGCTGCTTTGTTGACGGGTCTTGGCCTTATGGGATTGTGTTATGCGATAAGCGCTTATGTAAAAGATGAACGAACTTTCAGAGTTGTAGCAGGCCTGCCGCTCATGATGCCGATGATGTTTCTTTCGGGAATAATGTATCCTGTAGCGATTTTCCCCGAATGGCTTCAATCGCTTAGCCGGATTTTCCCTCTTACATGGATGGTTGAAATATCTCACTCTGTGTTCTTTAAGGGAGCTACTTTAATCGATATTTGGCAACCCATGGCTTTGCTTGGCATTTTCGCGATTGCAATGACTTTACTGGGAGGATTTACGGTTTCCCGGCTTATGCGCATACAATAGCCTGGTTTTTTCTTTGACATGCAAAAGGGGTACGATATTAGATATTATTTAAGCATATCCCTTTGCTATTCTATCAGAAAGGATTTTACCGATTGGACGCAAACAATTCATTTGAAAACCTTGAAGTCAATAAACAAGAAACGATACGCAAAGCATGTCTTGAGGAGTTTGTATGTGCAGGATACAGCAGCGCCTCTACAAACGTCATGTGCAAGAACGCAGGGATATCGAAAGGCTTGCTTTTTTATTACTTCGGAAACAAAAAGGAGCTGTTTTTATATCTCATTGATTATTGCACTAGAATTCTAAGTGATAGCTTTTACAAAGGAATCATTCTTGAAAGGGAAAACATCATTGAACGCATGATCACTCTGACCATGCGCAAGTGGGCATTATATGAAAAATATCCATTGGAATATGGATTTCTGGTAAAGCTGCTTCTGGATTGTCCTTCCGATATCGAACAAAAACTTATCCAAATAAAGAAAGATAACTTAGAACGCGCCATGCAAACAATTATGCATAATCTTGATTTTTCGGATTTAAGACCTGACATTGACAAAGCAAAAGCTATTGAATTGGCACTTTTCGTCATTGAAGGGTTCAAAGCTAAAAACATAGAAAAATACAAGATTAATCCCAGACCATTAAGCGAGCTTCACGACGAGATAATGCTTGAAATGAAAGAATATTTGAATATGTTCCGTTTTGGGATATGTGTCCGGTAACAGCCGACTTCTTGGCAATCAAGGACGCACCCGGGGACGTACCCTCAAAGAGAGTTGATTCTGACTTTGAGCACTTCCGTTTCCAAACTGAATCCAGTCCCACCCACCGCCGGTAACGCGCGCCGTTGGGCGGCTTCGGCAGGCTGGGAATTTAGTTTATTTCTATCTTGACAAAATAGTACGGACGTTCTACGATCTCGCAAAGGAGATTTACCATGAAAAAGAAAATCACCATCACGCCAATCCAAGTTGCCGACCTGCTCGTCGAGGGCGAGCGGATGCCGGTCTACGTGCCGGATTAGACCATCAAGGTGTGCGCAGGGTGCTGGAAGGCCAGCGGCCAAGTTTGCATATTTGTATTCTGCTGGCGGATCATTATGGAATTAACCTCAACGAATTTTTGCAACTGGCAGGATGGCCAACTTTGAAGATTTTTGACGTTCGATCCGTGGATACCGGGAATCTTCCGCCGGAAGCTGTTGATATTGCATTAGCTGTCGCAAAAATACCCGATCCTGGAACGCGCAAAGCCGTTGTAGAAGCGATGCTTTTTCTAACGAAAAAATACTTGGAAGGATAAGCCGTTTCGTCATCAAAACTGGAAAGATCTAAAATGACGCTTACATACTTGGGAATAAGCCTCGTTCTGATAATCGGTATTGCGTTGGTTGTATTGGTATTGATCGCTTTTCTGAGCTCGTTCTAACCAAATGTTTCATTTGGGAACTGTTATGGTTGTGGCAGGGGTACTTCAAAGGTTCCAGTTGGAACTGGCTGCCAGTTTTCATTTTTTTTCTGGCGAATGTTTTTCGGTTCAGAAACGTTGAGAAGCAGATAGGGAAAAGGCGTATCCGAATTCACGACTCGGAAAATACCAGTAACCTCCAGCTCATTCGTAGTACTGGGATCAATCGGGCTGCATTGGATTGTGCATTGATCCCCTTTGCATTGCATCAAATCCAATAAAACCATCTTCTTTGGATACTCCTCAGATGCTGCTACTGCTTCGATAGTCCCTTGATCAAACAAGCCGATACGAGATGCCCGGGTAGTATTGCAATCACAGCGCGGTGGATCACACAACTGTAATGTTTGGGCTACTTCTAATTTTCCAAAGTAGCCTCTCAGAGTAACTGTACTGCCGTTAATTCGCTCGCGTGCTTCCCACGCATCTGCAATGGATAACGTGGCTTCCGGCTGCGCTTGGCTACAACCATGGTGTATCCAAACAAAAATGAGCAGAATAGAGAATAAGAAAAAACGCCCAAATTTCTGCATTTGTTTCATTTGGTGCTCCTTTCGTTCCAATCCTCTCCAGGATTCTCTTTCGCGAAAATCAAAAACGTACCCTGTAGAGAAATAAAGAGTGGATTCTTAAAAAAACAAATCGATGCATCATCTTCTCTTCACAGATTCTGCCGGGGTAGAGACTGAGATCAAGTGTCATGAATGAGCATCCCAGATGCCTTTCAACCGGTCTAGGGCAAATTCGGGCTTCTAGAACTTTACCTACGTATCAATCCGGCGGAAGCTGGTACACTGATATGTTCACGATCGATCCAGACTCAGTGGCGGGCGACAGCGGTTCACCAGTGTACAGACCAGAGACCAACTCAATGGCAAGCATCACTGGAGTTGTGCGCAGTCGTGCAAGTGGGGCAACTTGTATGAACGGTTGGGACACGTCTGCTTCAAAGTGGCACAATATACGCGACTATTGGAGTCTATCATTGATAACTGGCTATGCCTATCTCCCCCTGATACTAAAATAGGTAGCAAGTAGCGAAGGGATAATAGAGTTGTTCCTAAAAAAGATAAAGTCTTGTAGTGGACCCCCAAACGCTGGACAGTAGTTAAAGAAAGTTTTGTGTACAAAGGAGGTCAAGATGAAACGTTTCATTTTGGTTGGCTTTCAGTTATTCGCTGTAGTCGCAGGTTTTCTCTGTTTGACAGTGGGTTGTACGACTGAGGGTGGTACCGGGATAACCCCGACTCACACTTACATTGTGCCGGTGACTAGCGAACCATATCCGCTGGACGGCACACGCTGGGAATTGGTGGCATTTGAAAGCGAGGCCAGGACATCCAGTATTCCCGAACAACCCCGGCTGTTCATTGCATTCAATAATGGCGAGTTAAGCCTGCAAGGCGGTTGCAACGCTGTCAGTGGGCATTACCGGATTGAAAATAACCGTATCACAATTACATTTGTGGAAGCAACCCAGGTGGACTGTTCGGATTCAATGCCAGGGATTAATGCGATAGAAGATGCATTTTCCAATGCCATGCCAACATTCGAGTCGTACACGATTGAGGGTGACCAGCTTCGTATCCGCTATGCTGATGGTGAGTTATTATTTCGCCGTGTGTCAGAAAAAACTCCAAATTAAATAACCCAAGTTGCTACCTTGGGAAACTGCACCACGAATTGTATCCAAGCGGACACGGACTGACTCCTCGCTAAACCCCCTGATCGGGGTAGCGGAAAATAAGTAAGTATAGGGTATCTATTCAGTTCCAAACAACCTTAATATTATTTTTAAGTGAATTATCCAAGAAAAGGTAAAATCACAGTTTACCTAATGGACGGCACGGCACTCTACTCTGGATTGCTGGCTAAGTTAGGTAAACATACTACTACTGGGTATTGTCTATATATCAAGCGGCTTAGTGATATAGAGCTGCCAATCCTTGAGCAAATCGCGCAACAGTCTTATGAGTATATAAAGTCCCAAGACGGGCATATACACCGAATATTATGGTAAACTGAAAAATAGGCATTTCTGCCTAAACTTTACCCAACTTTTCCCAAGTGAATGAAACTGACTTCGAGTTTTTCCTGTTTCGACAGCAAGTCTTGTCCCACTCACCTGCCACTAACGCACATTGTTAGCCCGCTTCAGGAGGATGTAATGCGACCCCTTCGGTATTCCATCAACGTCACATTGGACGGGTGCTGCGATCATCGTGAAGGAATCGTGGACGAAGACTTGCATCGTCACGCAGCCGAGAACATCGCCCAGGCCGATGCCCTCCTTTTTGGCCGGGTGACTTACGAGATGATGGAGGCAGCCTGGCGGCCGCCGGCGGGGACGGGAGCGAGGCCCGGTTGGATGGAGCCTTGGATGGAACCCTTCGCCCGGACGATCGACGCGGCAAAGAAGTACGTCGTGTCGAGCACCCTGGAGCGGGTCGATTGGAACGCGGAGCTCGTGCGCGGGGATCTGCGGAAGGCCGTTCAGCAGCTCAAGCGGGAGTCGGGCAAGGGACTGTTCGTGGGAGGCGTGAAGCTACCGCTGGCGTTGGCCGAGCTGGGATTGATCGATGAGTACGAGTTCGTGGTGCATCCCAGGCTGGCGGGCCACGGTCCGACGTTGTTCGCGGGGCTATCGAAGCCTATCGACTTGAAGCTCGTCAGCCGGCTGGAGTTTGGCTCGGGGGCCGTGGCGATGCGGTATGAGCCGAGAAGGTAGCAGAAAAATACAAGGTATCTATGAAAAATTCCAACACACACAATCAACGTATCGCAAAAATGACCTTCGCTTCCGTCTATCCGATGTATCTCGAAAAAGTGGAGAAGAAAAGCAGAACCAAAGAAGAATTGCATCAGGTCATCAAATGGTTAACCAACTTTGATCATAAGAAGCTTCAGGAACTTATCCAGGAAAATGCGACTTTTGAAACATTCTTCCAACAGGCTTCGCTGAACCCCAATGCGCACCTCATCACCGGAGTCATCTGTGGGTATCGTGTGGAGGAAATCGAGGATCCTTTGACGCAGCAGGTTCGGTATTTGGATAAGTTGGTGGATGAGTTGGCGAAGGGCAGGAAAATGGAGAAGATTTTGCGTGGCTCGTAAGGTGTTGTGCAGCCGGAAACAAGCCAGCCATGAGGAGCCTGAGCCGCATAGAACTCCAAGAGTATCATCGCGATGTCGTTGACGCGCTGAAAACGATAGGCAATCCTGCTTACGGGAAGACTATCCAGCAAGATCGCGGATCGCGCATCGAGCACCTTGGCATTAGCTTCCCCGACCTGAGACAACGCGTGTGGAAAGGCTTCTCGTTCTACCAGCTATCGGATGAGCAGGTACTCGAAGTATGGGATCACTTATGGCAGGCATCGCCCTACGGCGACGTACTCTTCGCCGCTCTCGATTTCTTCGCGCCGATCATCCAAAGGCAAGTCAGCCCTATCCTCTGGCCGGTGGTTCGTCATTGGAGTAATCGGGTTGATAATTGGTGTCACAGCGACGGGTTGAGCGCGATTTACTCTTGGATCCTAGAAACCCAGTTCGCACAGGTATATCCGCACTTTTCTGGAACGTGGCATCCCCCAATTGGGAATTAACATCCCCGCGATCACCACACGGCGCTTCTGGACCATGCTGGCGCATTATCACGGCCAAACCTGGAACACCGCAGAAACTGGCCGCTCGATGGGACTTTCAGATAAAACCGTGCACTCTTACCTCGATATTCTGACAGGCACCTTCATGATTCGCCAGCTTCAACCCTGGTTTGAGAACCTGGGAAAGCGTCAAGTGAAGTCTCCGAAAATATATTTTCGGGATACGGGACTGCTGCACAGCCTGCTGGACATCCCGAATACGCACAACCTGCTCGGTCACCCGAAGGTCGGTGCTTCCTGGGAGGGCTTTACGCTTGAACAAGCACTACAGATTCTCCGCCCCAATGCAGTTTATTTCTGGGGCACGCACGCTGGCGCTGTACTCGACCTGGTTTTCCATCTGCAAGGAAGGCGCTACGGCATGGAAATCAAATTCAATGAAGCGCCAACCTTAACGCCTTCGATGCGTATTTCATCTGCCGAATTGGCTCTGGAGCACCTCTGGATCATTTATCCAGGCAATTAAACCTTTCCGGTTACTGAAAGGATCACCGCCCAACCGTTAAAGAACCTGAAATCGATCCAGGCGCAGTTCCGAAAATAAATGTTGAGAGTATCACCGCTCGCCGTTAAGTTCATCCATCGATGATGAGCGTGAAGGTGGTTAAATCAAAGTTGTCGGTTTAAGTTCCGTCCCGCATTGAACCATTGACCTATTGATGATCGATCAGTGCCTTCCCGCGTCTTGGAGTTTGGTGCTTTTGGTTGTTACCAGAATTTCCATCATGGCTTTTACTTGAAAATACGTTTCTCTGGAACATTTGTGGAGGTCTATCCATACGAGTGACCGATGCCCTGCTTAAGATACAGAAGACAACAATTTCAGACAATATCCATCTTGACAGTATATAATAAGGTTTCAACAAAAGAGTTTCCACCCATCTATGGCGGGTAAAAGCCTTGTTTTAGCGCCAATTAACCACGATAAGGAGATTTTTATGAGCCCAAAGAAGGACACCCAGAAGTCCGCCAGCACCACCGCGACCGACAAGAAGTTACAGGGATTCTCGGAAGAGGAACGAGCCGCGATGAAGGAGCGCGCCAAGGAGTTGAAGGCGGCCATCCGTATGGAAAAGGATAGGGCAGCCGGGGAAAGCGCGGTTCTCGAGAAGTACGCTGAGATGCCGGAACCGGACCGCTCGATGGGCATGCGGCTGCACGAGATCATTATGACCAGCGCACCAGACCTC
>Ga0207951_101070_pt1 | contig 11016 bp, 14 predicted proteins | sample Subbio12Aug_8Bad_FD_184830 | JGI IMG/M metagenome (GOLD analysis project Ga0207951, IMG submission 184830) | Serpentinite rock and fluid subsurface biosphere microbial communities from McLaughlin Reserve, California, USA - CR12Aug_8Bad (SPAdes) | ecosystem: Environmental > Terrestrial > Deep... | reverse complement strand
TCCTTCGTAACCACAAGACGGGCACACGGTAGGCTTCAAGCTCTCCGGGCACCCAGCTGCAAATGACTCAATATACCTCTCGACAGTGACGTGTTCTCTCAGTATAATCATCTTGGTTGTTTAACCACCGGAGAGAGCGAACACGGCTGCCAGGCCAATGTGGGTTCGCTCTCTTCACTTTTTCTCTTTTACATAAATGGCATGTGCCTACACTCTGCACATGTCATTCATTATCTTTCATCGCCGCCATTATAGGCAAGAAAAAAGCACCCTCTTACCGACAGGTAAGATGAGTGCCAACAACATTCCAGGGTACAGGCCGTTCGTGACATAAATCGTAACAGTGGTGCCATTCGCTGTTTCGTAGGCTGCACACACAGCTCTGGTCCTGGACGACCACACGCATACGATAATCATTCTGGAACGGATTATGGATGGATCTATGCGGGAGATGATCACCCATACGATTATGTCTACTCTTGTCACGCAGGGACTGTGTTTAACGTAGTTCTGGAATATAAGAAAAAGAATGACACGCCCCCGGTACCCCTTGCAGGTACTTGGGTTGGGATAGAAGCCCCAGTGCCAACAGGAGAGACCATAATGCAAACCAGGTATCTGCACCTCTCTTATCAGTCTCCTATCGTACAGATTGGAGGTACGGTACAGAGGGGTCAACAGATTGCCCTGATGGGCAATACAGGTAATTCCGATGGAAAACATCTACATCTTGAGGTATCATATAAGTACGTCGATGGTACAGTCTTATTCGTCTGTCCTTACGAGAATGGCCGTCTAGAATGGGGAGGTGCTAGAGATGAAAGGTTTTAAGGTTTTAATCAGCCTCATACTCATGGCGCTAATTATTGGTGGCGGAGCCAGAGTTGTCGTTTTAAGGAGCGCTTCCGGCCCTCTGCTTGACTCTGCAGCAAAAGTCTCGGTTCTCCCTCCACAGAAGACTACAGCCCTTCTTCCACCTACGGATGAATTGACTCACGTCGAAACAGGCATTAAATCTGACGATAACTACAAATGGGATGCAGGAGACGCAACTCCATCAAAAGGAATCAGCGAAATTATCATTGCCGCAAAGAAAGGAGTGGAAGCGTCGTATTTACTTGGCAGCAACCTATGGAGAGTGACCACACAAGAGGGGAAACAACTGATCACACCTGCGATTTGGCTTGACCCAACACCTTCCGGTAGGGTCTTAATCTCTACATGGGATTTTCGGCTGGTCGAGCTAAATCCTGAAGGAGAAGTAAGAGAGTTGCTGCCGAAAGGTCTGGCTGGCGGTAGGGTCTATGCCAATAAAAATGAAACTCTTGTGGCTCTTGAGGTACCGTTGTGTTTTGCAGGAGAGAACCTAATTGGTGCTTCTGGTGTCGGTGTCTATAACTTATCGCAGGAGAATTCAAGGTCCTAGTTGATTACCCCAGCCAATACGTAGTCTTGCTTGGGTGGTTTGGAGACAAGCTCTTGTACCATGAGGTCGCTAAGGAACCTGGCTTCACCCTCAAGGCAGTCGACCTTCAGGGAGAAAGCAGTGTCTTCATGAGTCTGCCAGCACCGGGATATGAGATTGAAGAACCGACACCTAGCCCGGATGGCAAGTACGTAGTTGCGAGAAGAGACGAGAAGAGCATTGTCGTGATTGATGTAGCAAACCAGGCTACACAGACTATTGATAATGCATCATCGTATAGCTGGGCTAGAGACGGGCTCGAAGTAGTTGAGAACAACGTCTCAAGGGTGTACAGATTGAAACAGGTTGGGCATTGGTTCACGGACGATCAGCCTAATCGAGGAGAATGTCTAAGACTTTGTGTAAATGGCCATACTCATTTGAAAAGGAGTTGGTCATTAATGGCAAAGTAACTGCAATATCCTCAACTCATTACAAAAATGCAGTTAGGGAGTTTTTCTCCCCACCCGCATTTTTTACGTGAGCCTAGGTAGGTGACTGATGCACGTAAGCCAACAGGACATAAAGATGAGCGCAGAGATGACCGCTGATGTCATAACAGCTAAACAGGCCCTCGAGTTGGAGCGAAAGTTACAAGAAAACCAAATACACCGTTTGACAATCAGGTATGCGTTCCCATCTTCGGTCAGTGGTTTCAGTGTCCTAGGCCAGTGGTTTCCGCTGCCCGCAAGTCATTTGCGCACAAATGATGATAGGGAGTGTTACCGTCCTCTCCGTCCCCTACTACTCCCTACACCAGAACCTGGTGTTTGAACTGCATGTCGTAAAGCGTGCGGTACACGCCGTTTGGACTCTGCAATAGCTCCTCGTGGGTTCCCTGCTCCACCACGCGGCCGTTATCGATAGTGATGATGCGATCAGCGTTGCGGATGGTAGATAGCCTATGGGCAATGACGAACGAGGTACGACCTTTAAGCAAGGTCTCTAGGGCCTTCTGAATCAGGACCTCGGTATAGGCATCTACGCTTGATGTGGCCTCGTCTAGGATTAAGATGCGGGGGTTAGCGAGCAGAGCTCGTGCAAAGGAGATTAGCTGCCGCTGCCCAATTGACAGGCGTGCCCCCCGTTCGTGCACTTCTGTACCATAACCATCGGGTAGACGCATTATAAAGTCGTGGGCATTAACCGCTTTGGCGGAGGCTTCAACTTCTTCGTCAGTTGCATCAGGGTTGCCGTAACGAATATTGTCTTTGACGGTCCCCGCGAAGATGAAGGTATCCTGCAACACTATGCCGAGCTGCTGATGCAGAGAACGCTGGGTAACGTCGCGCACATCTGTTCCGTCGATGGTGACCTTCCCCTGTTGGGGGTCATAAAAGCGGGATAATAGGTTGATGATCGAACTTTTCCCGGCACCAGTTGGGCCCACTAAGGCTACTGTCTGGCCGGGTCCTACCGTGATATTGACGTTGTGGAGTATAGGCTGATCGGGCTTGTAACCAAAGGTTACGTTCTCAAACTGCACACGACCACTTACTTGTGGGAGCTCTATGGCCTCAGGCGAGTCTTTCACGTTAGGTTCAGTGTCGAGCAGCTCAAAGATCCGATCGATGGAGATGGTTGCAGCCTGCCACACGTTGTAAACCTGGCTGAGGTCGCGAATAGGCATGAAGAACCTTGACACATAGCGCAGGAATGCAAACACCACTCCAATGGTTAAAATGTCGGCCTTAATTAATAGTCCGCCATACCACACTACGATACATACGCCGATGGTAGCCACGATCTCTACAAGGGGCCCAAAAGCCGAGTTGAGTTGCGCGGCTTGCATGTTGGCCTGCATATTGTCTTGATTGGTCTCGTCAAACCGTTGGGCGTTCTTGTCCTCGCGCACGAAGGACTGGGTTACTCGTACCCCGGAGATACTCTCTTGGAGGTTAGCATTAACCGTTGCGGCTTTGCGCCTAACTTCATGGTAGGCCTTTTGCATCCGGCCTCTAAACCGCGTTGCAATCAAAAGCAGAAAGGGGAAAGTAGTAAATGTCACCAAGGCTAGCTGCCAGTTCATACGCATCATGATAAACACGGTACCGCCTAGCATAAAGGCGTCGTTAATTACGTTGAGAATCCCAGAGGAAACAAGTTCATTTAGAGCGTTAACGTCATTGGTGACGCGGCTCATAATGCGCCCCACCTCGATGCCGTCGTAGAAGCTAAACGATAACTTTTGTAAGTGTTCGAACATCTTTTGGCGCAGCGCGTAAATAACGTTCTGTCCCGCCCAAGAGATGAAATAAGTTTGCCAATATGAGAATACCCAGTTGCCGACGTAGAGGGCCAAGTATAGCAGGGCGATGCGAGCGATACCTGCTGATCTGGCTTCGGCAGTTAGATCGCCCTTGTTTAAGATATAGGTGTCGATAGCCTGGGCTTCGAGATAGGGTGTAATCAAGCCAGTCACGGTTACTAGAAGCATGAATACCAGCCCCGCTAGGAGATGGGGAATGTAAGGCCGAATGTAAGGGACAATTCTCTGGAGTATCTTCGTCTCCACCTTGATATTGACTGCTTCGGAGTCGAACCCACCCATGGGGTCATGGCCACCACCGCCACCACGCATCTAGTTCACGCTCCTTTCGACCGTAAAATTCTCTGGCTCTCGCATATGCTGTAAGGCCTCTTCTTGCTGTTTAAACTGCATCTCGTAAATTTCTCTATAGACACCACCGGCATGCAGTAACTCTTGATGTGTACCTTGCTCACCGATATTCCCATTGTCTAGCACTATGATCTGCTGTGCATTCTTAACTGTGGAGAGACGCTGGGCAATGACAAAGGTAGTGCGGTTCTTCATCAATTCGTTAAAAGCCTGTTGGATAAAATATTCAGTCTCTGTGTCTACGCTAGACGTGGCTTCATCCAAAATTAGCACCTTAGGGTCCATGAGAAGCGCACGTGCAATAGCCACTCGTTGTTTTTGCCCGCCGGACAGGCCTACGCCTCTCTCGCCTACTAGAGCCTGGTACCCTTCCGGCAGGGTCATAATAAAGTCGTGGATACGAGCGGCTTTGGCAGCAGTTATGACTTCTGGGTCTGTTGCACCGGGTTTACCATAGGCAATATTGTCGCGAATAGTGGCAGAGAACAGGAATGTCTCCTGTAAAACGATACCGATATTGGCACGCAGGCTCTGTAGCGTTACATCGCGCACATCTGTTCCGTCGATAGTAACTCTCCCATGTGTCACATCGTAAAAACGAGGGATGAGGTTAATGATGGAGCTTTTGCCGGAACCAGTAGCACCCAAGAGTGCGATTGTCTCTCCAGGCTGTGCATCTATGTTGAGGTTATCCAGTACCAGGTTCCCACCATCGTAACTAAAGGACACCTTCTCAAAACGAACACGGCCGGTAACATTGGTTAGTTCCCTAGCCTCAGGCTGCTCGGTAACGTCCGACTTCGTATCTAGAATTTCAAATACTCTCTGTCCGGCGGCGGAGGCTTGCGTAGCCATATTGACTAGCCAGCCAATCATGCGTATGGGCTGAAGCAACTGCATGAGCAAAGTCTGAAAGGCCAGCATCTGCCCCATGGTTAATTGCCCATTAATGACCAGCTGACCGCCATACCATAACACCACAGTGCTGCCTAGCCCGCCGAGAAAGGCCATGAGCGGGAAATAGAAGGCCCACAGCCGCAAAGTAGTGATGTTGAGCTCAAGGTATTTCCAGTTTTGCTGCCGAAAACGCTCTATCTCCCGCTCTTCCTGAGCAAAGGCACGAACTACTCGCACTCCAGAGATGGCCTCCTGCAGTACAGTGGTTATCTGTGCCATCTGCTGTTGTATGCCACGATAGCGCGGACGAACCTTAACTGCAAACTGCCATACCACTAATATCAAGAGAGGCATCGTGGACATGGCTACAACGGTCAGACGCCAGTGCATTTGCAGCAGCAGCACCAGTACTACTAGCATTGTGAGCACGGTGCTCACGAGACGCAGGATACCAAAGCTCATAAATCGCCGCAAGGTCTCCACATCTGCGGTCGCGCGTGACATAAGCTGACCTGTCTGAGACTTGTCGTAAAAGCTGAACGATAGAGACTGCAAGTGATGATATATAGAATTCCTTAAATCATAAATTACGCGCTGCGCCACCCATTCCATAAGGATGCGTTCTAAATAGTTTAAAATAGAGCGCAATACGGTCGCCAGAAAGATGCCTAGTGCTACCCATACTAGGAGGTGCCATCTTCCGCCTTCGTAAACCTGATCTACCGCATACTGAATTAGCTTGGGTTGCACAGCCACCAAGAGAGTGCCAAAAATCATCATGGCTATGGCTAATACCACGCGGTTCAGATATTTCTTGACTAGCCCCAGTAATCTAAGCACTGCACGCATTCTGCTTCCTCCTTATGACTTGCTCTCATCTACCTCTTGCTCTTGGACCGTCTTCAAAAGTCGTTCCAACGAACTAGCTTGACTCAGGGTCTCTGAAAGCAACTCGGTCACTGTCTCCGCCTTTAGCAACAACAACCCCTTGCCATGGCCGAAGACTAGGACCTTGTCACCGAATTCGATACCGAGACTTTTACGGGCTTCGGCTGGAATGACAATCTGCCCCCGTTCGCCCACACTGGCTGAACCAACAAAAGTGTTTTTCCCTAATCTAGACAATGCAACCACCTCCCCTCAGGTGCAACTTAGTCTCTGCAATCTAATCATACATGTGTGATTTACATGAAATTAGTATACCGCTTATCGTACTATATGGCAATGCAACAATCCTAAGCGCAAAAAAACTGACTCAACTGAGTCAGTTCCCACTAGAATGGAAACGGTATTCCGTACCTTCATAAGCCTTCAGTACCTTCCGTGGCAAACGTTACTTAGCTCCCGTCTAGTAGTCGCGGTCTTTGATTAGGGAATTTAGGATGTAACTAATGACGCTGAGTAGGATAGCCCCCCACACTGCGGTCCAGAAGGAGTCTACCGAAAAACCGGGGACTAGACTTGCTGTTAGGCGCAGCATCAGCCCGTTAATCACAAAAGTTAACAGCCCCAACGTCAGGATGTTGATGGGGAGGGAAAGAACTACAATAATCGGCCGCAATATGGAATTTACAATGCCCAATACTAGTGCGGCTATCAGCAACGCAGGGACTCCCTGTACAGTGATCCCCTCCACTAAATATCCAGCTACTACGTAAAGTCCTACAGCGTTGAGCACTACTCGCCATGCAAAACTGCGTCGCATAGTTTATGCTTCCTCCGGCATGATTAACCAAGCAATAATGTAGGCTGGGATACCTGCGCCACCCATGAAGGCAAACGCCACAATTAGTAGACGGATCACGGTAGGATCCGTATTAAGGTATTCTGCTATGCCACCCGCCACACCGCCTAGCATCCGCTGTTTTTTTGATCTATAGAGACGTTTTTCCATGTTGCCTCCCCCTTCTCAAACCTACCCCCATCATACCACTATTCTATAATGATTTCGACCTTACTGTCGCCGTCATCTACCTCAACGATCTTGCCTGTGAGACCCTGCTTTACAGCGTCAAGCAGGGCGTTGAGGTCGATGTCCTTTAGATGCTCCTGCGGTATAAATTTGACTCCCATGCTCAAAGCAACTTCGACTATTGTCATCGGTAAATTTACATTGACTACCTGGCGCCCTGCCTCCTGCACTCGAACACGCAACCACCGTGCCCCAATACTACTAGTGCTGGTAGTATTTGCGGGCTTGGCGTCAACTGCCTGTAGAAGTTTCGCCGCTTCCTCCGCAGTGACCTTACCTTCCTGCACCATTTTGAGAATTTGCATCCGTTCTGACTCCATTATTAATTTCCCCTTTCTTATTATTAAGGGTGCTGTTTAACCCCTTGCTTGAGACCATTATATGCCCACGTTACAGGGTGGTCAAGATATAAATTAATATTTTTCATGTTTAAATTAAAAAAGTTAAGCTATTGCAGGCTTAACTTAAAGCAATTGTATTTTGACCTTAGTCCCGTCGTTGTCATTAACCTCCACCATCGTAAATGACCCCGCTACGCGGATTTTGCGCCACACCACAAAAACCATGCGACAAATTTTATCTGCATCCACCTTCTCCAGCACAGCGCTAGATGGAGTCAGCCGGGCGATCCATGTAAGCATTGGGACTATTGCTAACAACTCGTCTACCAAAAAGAGGGGCACTGGAAGAATTAGTCTGTATTTCCATTCCGGCAATTGCACAACGCACAGCAAATAGAAATTGGGTAGCTTAAACATTTGTTACGACAAGGACCGCAACAACTTAACCGCGTCATCTGACGTAATCTCGCCCTTCGCCAACGCATCTAAAATCTCACGCCGTTTAGATGCTAAATCTTCGCGGCCAGCGGCCTCATCCACCCTGTACCCCATAGCCTCCAACACGTTATCTAGGCGGCTGCGCACGGTTGGGTAAGAGATACCAAGCTCGCGCTCTACTTCTTTAATGTTACCACGGCTTTTAACAAAAACCTCTAAGAAGGCCTTCTGTTCAGTAGTCAGCGCGCAAAAACGACAGGGCTCAAAATTGCCCTCTAAAGTAGTCTCGCAGCGATGGCAGGTTAGTTTTGTGACGTGTAGCTTCTCGCTGCAAATAGGACATAGGCCTGGGGACTGCTTACGCATAGTAGAAACCTCCCTCGTAAATCTAACATTAAGCCTTGTATTTGTGAGCCATTCTACAGTAAGTATAACTAACTATACGACTCATGTCAAAATAATTAACAGGTATATTTAAAATATTAAGGCAGCCTTACTAAGGCTGCCTTGTCTTTTGTATTCTTATGTCCTGCCCAAACATAGGGATGGGGCTGCAAATTTCCCATAGCCTTGAGGATACCCGCTCTCCATACCAAGCGCCAATCTCAGGAATGCTGAGGTTAGAGGAGACCAATAAAGGTAATTCGTTATTGCGCCGGTAATTAACGATATCGAATAGACGATTGATGACGAACTCAGTTATCTGCTCTGCGCCCAGATCATCTAGCATCAGCACACTGGCTTTCTTCGCTGCCGCCATTAGTGCCGATTCGGACCAAGCACTATCTTGTTGATCAAAACTCTTCTTAATGTCAGCAATGAGATCAGAGAACACCATGTAAAGGGTTGGTATACCATTCTGCACTAATGCATTACACATGGCACTGAGCAACAGAGTTTTTCCTAAGCCTGCCTTACCATAGATATAGAGACCTCTAGGCTTACGCCCTTCGGCAGAGGAAGCTACAAACTGCATACACGCTTTGCGAGCTTCGTCCGCGGCCTCTCGTTCAGTAATCCCGATAGGTGTCTTACGTATGGGGGAATACCACTTAAGGTCGTAGCAATCAAAGGTTTCTGACTTGAGGAGTTGCGGTAACCCCGAACCGGAAAACAAACGGTTCAAGTGCTCCTGTTTCTTACAGGAACACTTCTTACCGTTAATATATCCCTCGTCCTGACATAGAGAACATCGATAGCGAGGTTCAGCGTAGCCGAAGGGGATTTTGTTCTGAGCAAGGAACAAGTCACGAGCGGCGCGAGCTTCGTCCACCTCGCTCCAAGACAGCTTTCCCTGCACACAATGCAACAGGGCCTCGGCTACCAATCGCTCTAATTGCTCTAATTCGGGATGCTGAGCTAATACTTTGCCTCTCCGCTCCGTAGCCTCCCAGATAGCATCTAAACCCTCACGGTGGGGGCGCATTAGTCCTCACCTCTGGCGGCCTGCTTCATCCTCTTGAGGATAAGGTCCGGATCATCATAACCCCTCAGGTCACCGGTCTTTACCTGTGGAATTCTAGCATTACGCCGCCCCTTAACAATCTGATTCGATAATATAGTCTGTTTACGCTCTTCTAAATACGCAGTGATATCTGCAGGTGTCGTAAGCTTACGTCTTTTCCAATCAGCCAATACCTTTGTCACATAAGGCATGCTAAGTGCCTGTTCTTGCACTGATGCCTGCACTGCCAGAACTATCAGCTCGGTGGAATAGGCCTCAGCCAACTCCTCAAGGCGGGCAATTTCACTCGATCCCAATACCCGCCCAAACTGCAATTCTACTTGGGCATACAGGGAGCTGTCATCAGCCCTACTTACATCGCGGGTAGGCACAGACGATGGGAAAATCATTTCTGTATCACATAGGACGTACGCTCCATCGAGCAGCATAATGAGGCCCATCTCCTGCAGGTGCGCCCAAGCACCGTGGCTTTCTACAATGGACATCCCTAACACTTGACACACCTCCTGACCCCATTCTTTTGAACAGGGATTGGGAATTTCGCGCCCTGACATAAATTTTAGATAGCAGTACAACAAGACCCCATGACCACCAATATGGGGTAAGTAAGCAGTCCACAGTTCGTCAAAAATAATACTAAACCCGCGGCGTTGACATTGTTCTGTGAGCTGGATGCGGTTTTTAGACAACTCTATCCCTCCAAATTGGGTGAAAAAAGACCATTCTGCTGCATACAAAATGGTCAGCTGTTTATTCTACTATCAGTTTTCGACGGGAAGTGGTCACGTTCCTGCTAAGCAGTGTCGAACCAAGACACAATTTGTAGCTTTAGGCCTTTCCCCGCAAATAGTCATGCAAACGCCGAGCCAAAGCCTCATTCATACCCTTAATCGCTTTGACCTCATCTAAGGTAGCCTGCTTAAGCGCGGTCATGCTGCCAAAGGCCTTCAGCAACGCTTGCCTACGAGCTGGTCCGATGCCGGGGCAATCCTCCAAGAGTGATGCTACTTGGGCCTTTTTACGGAGCTGGCGATGGTAGGTAATGGCGAAACGATGTGCTTCATCCCGAATGCGCTGTACGAGATAGCGAGCCTGGGAATCACGCGGCAAGTCTACAGGAGCAACTCTCCCCGGCACGAAAATTAACTCGTCCGCCTTAGCTAGCGATACCACGGCGAGGTGCACCATCTCCTCTTGAGCTAAGGCAGAAGACGCAGCGCTGAGTTGGCCTTTCCCACCGTCAATGATCAGGAGATCCGGTAGGGATAAAAATTTAGGATTACTCTCTTTGTACGCTGCTAGCCTGCGGGTCAGAACCTCGTGTAACATCGCAAAGTCATTGGCACCCTCAACCCATTTTATACGAAATCTCCTGTACTCCTCTTTAGCGGGCAAGCCGTCTACGAATACGACCATGGACCCCACCGCGAGAGTCCCCTGGATGTTTGAAATATCGTAACATTCTATACGCTGCGGAGGTGTTGCCAAACCTAAATAATAAGCTAACTCTGTAAGACCTCTCTTGGCCAATTCCTGCTTGCCGGATATGCGGGCGTACCTTTCTTCGAGCACCTGTAGAGCATTGCGAGACGCTAGATCAGTAATCGCCTTCTTGGCACCTCTTTGGGGTACCTGTACAGATACCCGAGACCCCAGCTTGGCAGACAGTATATGCTCTATTTCTTCCCGCTCTGCTGGCTCTTCATCAAGGAGGATTTCCTTAGGCAAGTAAGGAGCGTAGGTATAAAACTGAACCAAGAAGGCCGAAAAGACTTCATCCCTGTTTTGTTCAGCGGTACCAGTGAGGAATACCGTCTC
>Ga0207951_101069_pt1 | contig 11019 bp, 6 predicted proteins | sample Subbio12Aug_8Bad_FD_184830 | JGI IMG/M metagenome (GOLD analysis project Ga0207951, IMG submission 184830) | Serpentinite rock and fluid subsurface biosphere microbial communities from McLaughlin Reserve, California, USA - CR12Aug_8Bad (SPAdes) | ecosystem: Environmental > Terrestrial > Deep... | reverse complement strand
GCAATGCCGCGCAGAACTTCTTCGAAGTTGTGGCGCTCGAACTGGCCCTTGCGCACCATGCGGCTGACCAGCTCGTCGTACAGCCGGTCGGTGCTTGAACCAGGATGGGCCTCCAGCGCTTCGACCAAGATGGCGCGCGCCTTTTCCTGGAAGGTGGCGGGGCCTTCCTCACCGGTCAGCAGGATGATGGGAGCCAGCTCGCCTGGGCGCGGTTTGCGGAAGTTGATCACTAAGTCGCGTTTGGTCACTTTTTCGGCAGTTAACTGATTAAATGATTTTTGTCCTGCATCAATAAATAGAGTGTTTTCGGTCCGTTCCGAAATGAAACCAGCCCCAGCCATAATATCTTGTAATAACTGCCATGTGCCTTCTGAAGTATCATGGTAGCATAAAGAAATCCAACGTTCGGGCTTAAGAACGCGAAAGCATTCAGCTACTGAATCACGCATCAATTCTGTCCATTCAAGATCAGTTTTGCTGCGAGATTCATTCACAATAATTTCTTTATCATACCAATTGGTATTGAGACCTAACCAAGCCTCCCAAACAAAATTTAACTCTCCATATTGAATTGATCCGGAATAAGGCGGGTCAGTAAAAATATAATCTATAGATTCGTTAGGTATATCGGCAAGAGATGTTGCAGACGAAGTAGAAATTAGTGCGTCAATAGAGAAAGGCTTGCTCCAAAGCTTTTCATAACCACGTTTAAGGTTTGTCATCTTGCCTTCAAGCCAAATGATGACATTGTATTCCCTTCCAACAGGGGGAATATAATAAGTTCCTCTTAATAATTGATTCGGAAATCTTGGATCTTCTACATAACCTTGCATTTTTGACATGGCGAGTAAGATTGCATTTAAGCCCAATAACGTAATATCCTGTTTTAACTCATGAGCAAAATGATAGGCAATTGCTAATGCAAATAAATTTCTCTTGTAAAATAAGTCTTTGACATATTCAATTTTCATTTTTTTTAAATCGCTTTTCCAACGAGAGAAATTTCCAGGAAATTGAATATTAGGAAACCAATAAGGAATGGGCTTACTTTCGATCTCGCGCAGCTTGCCCAGGTCGTAGCGCTCGAAGTATTCGCGTTTCTTCTCGTTCGGGTCGTTGTGGCGCCGCTCGCCGCGCTGCGGCTTGCAGCCCTCCTCGCATAAATAACTGACCAGCACAGGCACAGGGTCAAAGCGCACCCCCGAGGTCTTGATCTCCTCCTGCACGCCACGCGCCTGGCAGGCGGGACAGATACGCATCTTCTTGGGCTTACCGGCCGCCGTCTGGCCCGGCACTTCCGGGCAGTCGAACAGGGCCACCTTCTCCAGGCAGCGCGGGCACTGGAAGACGTACGAATAGACGGTGTAGGCGGTGGTGGCCCGCCCGTCGCAGCGGTCGCAGCGCGTCTCGTACAGCCAGTCCATCTCCGGTTTGACTTTGGCTTTCAATTCCTCAAACGCGCGCTGCAGCTCGTCTACGTCCACCGGTGTGCAGTAGTTCTTGGTGATGAAGGTCGCCGCCGGAGAGAGATCGATGGCGATGGCCGCCCGGCTGTCCATCAACGCCGCCAGAGCCGTCCCGCCCGAACCGCAGAACGGGTCGAGCACCAGGTCGCCCGGCTGGGTGTAGTGTTGGATGTACTCCCGAATGGCGTCGTGCGGCTTCTTCGACCAATAGGTGTGCATGTTGTAGATGGCGGTTGCTTTGGTAGTGGTAATCGGTTTGTCGAAGGGCGGCAGGTCGTAATCGTCGTTTTCGGGGTCGTAGGGTTTGGCGTGCTCTTCCACGAAGCGGCCCAGGTTGGGGTTGGGGCCAGAGGAATAGTAGCCATCGGGCATCTGGGGAATGGGGCGTTTGGGGAACAGGGATGGGTTCTGGTGGGTGGTTTTTTTCTTTGGCATTGAAAGGTTTTCGCTATAACAGACAGGTAAATTTATCCGAATTTATATAGGCACATGAACCGTTTAATCATTCCCAAACGGGACGATGCGCAGCAGTGGGCGGCCGTCGATGAGAATATCCGGATGGAATTCAATCCGCAGAATCTTCCCGGCATGATTTTCGTTCTGGCGGTGGAAAGCAGTCAGGCCGGTGACCTTCAAATAGCATAAACCAAAATAATGGCGGCCGGCCACATCCTCAACGGTCACATAGCCAGTGCTGCGGATATCGTTATGGAAATATGTTTTTTGAGGGTAACTGACATTGTCCATCAGATTGATATAGCCCCATTTCACTTCAGATTCGTTAAGCTTGCGAAACTGGACGATCATGCTTTATGCTCCTTTCCTGGTTTCGATCTTCAGTCAACAATTTGATCCGGATACGGCCAGATTTTTATGGCAATCGCAAATAAATGCTGGCCGCGTTCTTGGATGTTGATTTCATTCCAGCGGCTTCCTAAATCTGGATTTTGGAAGTAAGCATTTAACCTTAACGAGCTCTGGTTCGTTATTTCTGGCTTTTTGACTTTAAATGGTCCGTTACTGACCTTTGTATTGAGCGCAGTCGTCAGAAGGGTAAGATTCCCCAAGGTATGAATAAGATTATCCCTCTCCAGATGCATCTGTGTGTCATCCAATCCAGTGCCGGCGAGAAAGGGGTAATCATTTTCGGAATATTTTTGAGGTAAGATGTGTTCAATTGATAATTTGCCACTGAGGGTAATTTTTTCTTGCATCGAAGTGATGATATCTTGTTCAATAGCCAGCAACAACATGGGAACTCTGTTTCGAATCAACCGGTAAACGGGTTGGGTCATCCATTTTGCCCGGAATTCATCATCATTAGGCCATCGGCCGGTATCCCCTTGCATTTCCAATAGCAGTTTCTGAAGCTGTCGACGATTAACAACCGGTGAATTTCTAAGCCGATGTAACAGCAATAAAAACATCTTGTTGTAGTTTTTGGTTGTCAAACCGCATACAAGCCTGCGGATCAGATAGGATTCGAGATCGAGTGCAATGCCATTCAGGTCTTCTTCGCTGATGTCAGTCTTTTCTCCCAGTAAAAACAACAGTAAGGGATATGCAGTACTCATTTCCATTGTCCGCAGGCGGTTTAGAAATATATCAAACCGGGAATCTCCGATGGGAGTGAAAAATCTCTTAAATATTTTACTGTACTGCAGTAATTCAGCGAGTCCCTGCTCGACAGACCGGTCAGGATTTTTTTTCCACCAGGTTCGAAATTCTTTATACAGTTCTGTAATTAATAACTCTTCTCCTCTTTTCAATGCTAGATAATGAAATACAAAGAGGTCTATTCTAGGGCGATTTAACCGTCCTTGTTTTTCTTCGACTTTCCAAAAACCAGTATGACCGCCTTTCTCGGGACGATCAAATTCATACCAATAATTATCATATAAGTGTTTAACCGATTCTTTGCGACGATTGGCTTCAAGGAAGACAAAATTGCGGATTAAATCCGAGGCTAAAAGAGGTGCTCCTAAATAATTCAAGCTCTCAAAAATCACCTGCGGATTATCTTTTTCGGTTAAATCAATGGTGACAATTTCCATCGTTTTAAGAAATGCTTCTTTGAGTGCAATAAGACAGTTTGTGAATGTCGAATTCTCATTGGCTCCTGTTTCATCCAGAAGATCTCCATTTTTGTTATCAACATATTTTTGAATCATTTCGTAGAAGTAAATATAAGCTTCAACCAGGGTCGGTTTTGGTTCGGGTTTATTCGAACCAAGTCGAAAATAAGAGGGGTAACCTAATTTCACCTCTTCAATGGAGCCTGCTTTATAGAGGTTGATAAATACTTCTTGATCAGCATTGGTAGGCCAAACTTTGAACTTTTCTTCATCGGCTATATTTGCCAGCCGATTGGAAATCAATAAATCCAGATCGTTGACGATATCACTTATCCCTTTTGCAGACGCAATATCACGAAGTGCGAACATGACTATCTGCATCGTTGTAATTCGTTGTTGACCATCTACGACGATTTTTATAGGGACCTGGAATCCTACTGGACGTTCAGAATTTAAAACAATTGCTCCAAGGAAATGGCGATGAATATCATCAGATGAATAAATTCCTGCTTTTAAAACCTCATCTGCTTTAAATTCAATATCTTCCCAAAAAGCTTCCCATTGTTTTTCTCGGGTCCAAATGTAAGGTCGCTGAAATAGTGGAACGACGTACCGAAGCTGCCTTTCGAATAATTGAAAAACTGTTAAATTCTCGGGTTTCATAAAAAATACTCCCTCAGCTACCTAATTGATGGATAAATATATTAGCTTAGTAAGCCACTATTTTAAAATTATTCGATCTCATAGATGGTGATCTCATCATCGTCCGCCGATTGAGGATCTTTAAGAAACGTGCGGAACTCGCTGACAATATCTTCCAGTTCCTGGGCTTCATAGGTGCGTTTTCGCGGTTGAAAGTCGCTGATGTCCACTTTCCGCACTCGGATGCGTTTCAGGAAGCGCTTTAACAACTCCAATTTTTGTGCCAGATCGAGATCTTCTGGCATGGATAATTCTTGCACCAGAATATCCGCCAAGCCCTGCTCATCGTTGGCTTGCAGCAGCTTATCAATGAACGGCTCGCCCTGTCCTGCTTGAAGGCGTTCGCGCAGCGCTGGACTGATCAACAACCGGGCTTTTTCCAACAGCGCTCCCTGCAGCAAGCGGATGCACCTTTCGTGCAGCCGGTCAGCCGCTTGCAGGTAGGTGGCAGCGTTTTCAAACCTGAGCGGACAGTTGGCCGGGTAGGGCGAAAGTTTTAGATCGCGTTCCACCTCGGCGCGAGTCAGGCGGGCAGGCAGCAGTTCGCTCGATTGGACAGCGGTTTCTACCTGAGCCTGGATATGTGTGCGCGCGTCCGATCCTAACGGCTTGACCTCGGCCAGAGCGCTCAAGGTGCTGAAAACCTGGCCTTCCAACAGGTCGCGGATTTCCTGGCGGATCTGCTCGGTATGGTGAACGACCTGGTCAAATACCTGCAGGTAGCGCGTACGGTACGCCTCAATCGCTTCGCTGACCGGATCCAGGAATTCTCCGCGCAGGAGGGTTTCATTGCTCAACCAGGCACTCAGGCGTTTATTCAGGTCAGATGCCGCACGCTTGAAAACTGCACTGACTTCTGCTAAAGGCGCTTCCTGGATCATCGGTGTGGAAATATAGCGCAAGGCGGTACGCAATTCCTCGCGAAAAGCGGCGAAATTCCTGGATTGTTCAACCTCAGACAGGCGAGAGGCCAGGTCATCCACATCCTCCTGGCGAACCTCGCTTTCGTGGAATACAGGGTAGCCAAACACTTTTTCGAGTGCGCTGCGGAAATAGGGAATTGGGTCGCCGGCCTCGATGTGTGCAGCCAGGAATTGCTCCCAGGCTTCCAAACGCGTCAGCAGCCCTTGAATGGGTATGGTAGATCCAGGTAAGCTGGTTTCATAATCCTGGAACAACTCAACCAGACTGCTGCGGCTGTTCTTGAAGAGCGGCTGTTCCTGACCTTTGTAAGCCAGTAAACTTTGCAGCCTGTGGTGGATTTCTGCCTCTTCACTTACGGTGCGGACGGTTTCATCTTTAAGTAGCACGGCCACGAAGGGCGCCAGGACTTCCCAACCTTCGGGCGGTTTCAGGCGCTGGATAAGATCCATCCCGTCCAAAACGGCGGTTTTGAATTCTATACCAGCGATGTTGCTGTAATCGAGCACCTCTGTGGGCTGATTCTTACCAGATAGGTTGACCCGCAGCTGGCCTTCTTGCACCAGACAGAGCAGGTAAAGCTGCACCATTCGCTTGCTCAGGCCGTAATTCTGCCCGCCCGGGCCGCCAATACCCATGAAATTCTTATACAGGGTTGCGACAGGCATGCCCGCGCCACTGTCGCCTAGTTTTTCTTTAATCCACTCACTGATCTCGCGCGTATATCGGCACTCACTCAAGTCGAGCTTGCGGTCGTTGGGGCGGCGCATGATGCCCAGAGGAATACCATAGTTCTGAGACGCAGAAAGTTCTTTGCTCACTTTGGCGTTGCGTTCAAAAACGCCTAATTTAACCGCACCGTTGATGACGTTGATGGCATTTACATCGTTGAAGGGTGCAGGCGCTTCGAAGACCAGGTCGCGGCTTTCATAGACCGCATCAAGAACCTGACCGATCAATGGGGACAAGATTGAAGCCAACTCGCCCTGCGGCGTAAAAATCATGCTGGCGTGATCGGCGGCTGTGATACGTCCGCGCCCGTAGGAATCCGGGACGATACGATAGATGGTGCCCATGCTTTCACGCAGCCGTCCCTGTACCCAATTGAGGATGATGCGCGCATTTTCTGTCTCCTGACCGATGCACTCAGCAACCATCCTGCGGTAGGCGGCAAAATCCAACAGCAGGTTCTCCTCGCTGGGATTTAACTTATCCGGCGACCAAAACAAGACACGCGGGTCGTCTTTCGATTTGACCAATGTATCCAGTTCCTGCACAGCCGCTGTTGAACTGATATACACGTGAAAATCCAGCCCGGTTTCCGCGCTATTGATCGAGGGCAACTGCGCATTGCGGCGGCCGATATCCAGCAAGTCGCGCATAAACATGCGCCCACTGATTTCGCGCCCATGCCAGCGGATGGTCAGATCGGTCTGACTGTCTGGGGCAATCGCGCGAAAGATGGACTGGATATTATGCGCCATGTCCAGGCTCATTAATGAAGTGTTGACATACCAGCCATCCAGCGCCAGTAGTTGACGCCAGGCGTCGCGGCGTAAAGCTTCGTTGTTTTCAGCCTCGGCGCGAGCTTTCATAAATATCTCAAGCGGATCGGTACCACTGCCTGTCGGTTTGAAGCGATAATGATTGGCTATTTTTTCAACCTGCACAAGCTCGGTGCTCAGTCTGCTGGCCAGGGTCTCGTAATGGTCATAATTATCCTGACGATCGGCGAGACGGTCTTTCTCATGATCCTTCCATTCCATGACGGCGTTCATCAATTCTTCATGAGTCAGGCCGTTGGGGGACAGGTTGGCGATGTGATACAGGAAGAGCGTCTTGACAATTTTCTCGCAGCGACTGCGGTAAACTTTGAGCGGACCAGAGAGGGCATTGTCGATCTGGCGTTTGGCTTCTTCGAAGGCCTCCCATTCTTCAGGGAACTTGGTTTTAATGCTGGCGATGCCCCGCGTCGTTCCGGAAGGGTCCTCTTCATAGTTGACCACGTCTTCGAACAGCGCCCAGAGGGAAATCAACTCATCGCTCTGCCGTTTGCGCATCGATTTGATTGTTTCGAGCATGAAATAGAGCGCTGAACGGACGGTGGTGAGGTGATAGGACACAGCCCGTACTACATCGATCGCCGGCGGGTAAAATGGGAAAAATCGCGCAAATTGATCCTTGCCAAAGCCCTGAGGCCAGGAAAAACTGCGCTTGTAATCCTCGTAATACTGGTCGATCGCTTCAGGGTCGATGATTTCCCGTACGCGGTTGAGAGCGATATCGTAATAATAATCAGGCTTATTGAGCAGTGGTATGAGCTTTAAGCGCTCGTCAGCGATAATATTTTTGATGCCGACCGATTTGATTTCGATTGCTTGCTGCGCAGCACAAACCGTCCAGATCGGTAAATTTTCAACTTTTGCCAGGCGGTTGGAGAGCACTACCAGTGCTTTCTCGTCCTCCACCCGGTCAGCCTGAGCACGGCCTTGCATGAACAAAGATACTTCATCCAGGATCAACAATAGCCCGGCATAGCCTTCGTCCAATAACCGCTCGACCATGTGTTTGAGCACTTCTTCTGACTCGACCGGAATCTTGGGACGCATTTTTAAGTACTGTTCGTAGAAATCCCACAAGCGCTGCCCGCAGTCGCGTTTTACACCAGGGTTAGGGTTGTTCTGCAGATTATCCAGGAAGTGATCCAACTCCCACTGTTTTTCTTCATCAAAGTAAGTCGGGTCCTTGAGGAATTTCGCAAGATCTTTTCGATTGCGCTCGAAATCTTCTTTCAAGAAACGTTCGGCCAGCACTTCGGTTGGATAAAGCGGTAAGGAACGGCCGTTCTCTAAATAGAATTGCTCGGCGACGGCATCCAATACATATTCAGTCAAGGTCTTGTTAGTCCCAGTCAGGCCGATACCCCCACCGCCCTGGCCAACCAAAGTCTTCACAGCAACCAGAATGCCTTTGCCCTCCTGAGCTTTTTTGGCCAGTCCGTTTTCATAGAAGGCGTACAGGCTCTCGCGTTTTCCACGACCGGACTTGTCCTCTTTTTCCTGAACAATTTTCCACTCAGCTTGGCTGCCCAGCGCTAATGCGCCAATAAAAGAAAGCAGGTGTGACTTTCCGGAGCCGAATTCAGCCTGGATCCAGTAGCCCTGCCCAACCGGATTATCCTTACGTTCTCTGTTGTAGGGGGCAGACAATTGGCGGAAGAAATCCATCAAAAATGGTCGGACGGGATCGATGAGGAATTCTTCAACCGTGCGTTTCTCGGCAATACGCAGTTTACGCGCCAATTTGCGGTCTTCTTCTGCGCCCTCATTTGACCAGATGTGCTGTTCGATGACGTAAACGCTGATGATATCATCCGGAACGGTGGTGATCTGATCTAATGGTTTGCGATGATATAGTTTTAATGTAGGATTACCCGGCATCTGTAATCTCCCATAAATGGTTTTCGGTTACAAGTTGTGGCGGTAGTGTGCGGTGAAATCGTGGGTTGGCTTCATTGAATAATGTGATACGCTCCCCGCGTTTTTCACCTGCGAGAAGTAACAGAATATGGTTTTGGTTGGTCGCTCTGGCACGGATAACTTGCATGTCCAGGTTGTATGCAAAAAGCAGCTCAATTTGTTTCAGGACGATAAATTTATGTTCCTGCTGGAGGTTCCTTAAAGCCAGATCAAACTCCTGGTTGAGCTTGATTTGAACCGTCTGGGGAAGGCGGGCTTCATTTTGAACAAGTTCGTGAAGGTCTTCATCTGAAATTCGGTTTAATAAAGTCAGGTTCAAGTTCACAGTTAAAGGCTGCAACCTATCATCGCCAAAACGGGCTTGGGTAAGGTGTACCTCTTCAAAACTGGCAAGTTGTTCATAACTGCCCAACACAACATAGAGATGCCGGCCGACACTCTGCTGTAGGTTTTCTCTTAAACTGCTGATAATTTGCGGCCCAGTGCGTTTCATCTTTGATGGTCCCCTTAATTGGGATTGTGCGTCAATTTTCCTGTATCATTTAAAAATCGTGGAAATTATAGAAAAACATCTGGATAATCCTAATCGGTGTCTATGGGTAATTGGTTCAGCACTTCATTATGGCGCTCTCGGATAACCCGATCCTTATTGGCAGGATCTGTAAAAAACTGGCCTAACGCGGTCTCTTGATCCAAATCGAGTGTGAATTGTTTTATAGAATCAATCTCGGCGATTTTGGAAACAACGTTCAAATCGCGCAGGTTGTAAAGCTGCCGCCTTATCCACTCGCGGTCCCACAATAACCAACGGTGAAGCGGACCATCAAATAATGACTCAAAGGTATAAATGCCGGGTTGAGGATATTCGTTGGTCAGGATATAAAGAAAACTTTCAAAGGTTCCTGCACGTAAATTGAAGCGCAGTGAATCACGCACAACCAATCCAACTGAACACAACTGGTAAGTGTAAAAGATCGATCGCAGCATATTCATTTGGGAGGAAAGGCTTAACTTGGGTAAGAAGCCAATGGTAAATTTGCGTAGCTGCTCACGGTCGATACGCCCAATAGGCAGCGCTGGCCAAACGAGTTCCTCGGCCACTCTAACAGCGATCGGCTCGGCTTTCAAGGTTTGGTAAAAAATCACAGGCTGAAGATCGGCAGTTGAAGAACATTGGGAAGCGTAGTAAGCTAGTGGCGTTTTAAGTTGCTCACCAGGAAATAATCGCTCGATGATAATCCGTGCCCGCCGTTCGCGGGTAGCTTGGGAATTATACGGAAGGTTGGCAGCCAGGTGATTTTGAAATCCATCCAGGTGGTTAAAATTGGCTGCTTTGGGAATGAAAGTGAGCGCATTCTGAATCTCATCGTTAGCAAAAACCCGCATTGATTTCCCCTTTTCGTTTTGAGTTTGCGGATTTTTTCCGGTCGATATTTGTTCACCTGAGTTGGCGGAGAATAGGGTTAACTGCTGGTTTATATCTGAAGATTTCATTATGTCTGTTTGACCAGCCTCTATTATTCGTAATATAGTTTTGATAACTCCGAGAAATGTCGCTGCCGATTTGCCAATGCCGTCTATTTGAGTGAATTCGTCATTAGGAGCGGTAAACACCGACTGAAGTGTTCCATATTTAATGAGTAACTTTTGCGCAAGTGGAGACACATCTTTACGAGGAAGGGCGTAAGTCAATAGAAGCTCGAGAAATTCTACTTCAGACAATGAGGAAGAGTCCGATAGAAATTTTGCCCGCAGCCTATCACGATGGCCTTCGCGAGAATTAGAATCCATGTTATTGCTATTCATGAAAAATCAAGGTTCTGTGGTTTAGTCTTCTTTCCTTCAACAATTATTGTAGAAGCTGATTGATCAGCGATGAAATTTAGAAGAGTCGGGCGATGAAACCGCCAATGCCGGCCAATTTTGGTCGCTGGTATTTTACCCTCTTGGGCAAGCTTATAAATAGAAGAACGGGGTATCTTGAGTAATTCTGCGGCTTCCTCGACGGTTAGAATATCAGAATCGGTATGGATCATATCCCCCTGACCTTTCTAAAATGTCCGGATAGGACTACCCTGAGAAGGATAATTAAAAGACAGTTATTCTATATTGTTGCATTTTGTTGAAAAAAAGTCAACAGTTTTTGGGTGGATTTTTACAGGTTGAAAATTTTAATTACAGAAATGTAATTTTTTTTATCGACTCACTAAATTTATAAATCTGGCAGCAATGCCATGGCGCAAACAATATGCAACTTGTTCGCCGGTAAATTTTGCGATATTGCCCAATTCTGCCGGGCGCGTTCAATCCAGGCATCGAACTCGTCGTCATCAGGGTAGATTGAAGCAGGTGCTTTTGGTTCATCATTACCACAGC
>Ga0207951_101066_pt1 | contig 11039 bp, 11 predicted proteins | sample Subbio12Aug_8Bad_FD_184830 | JGI IMG/M metagenome (GOLD analysis project Ga0207951, IMG submission 184830) | Serpentinite rock and fluid subsurface biosphere microbial communities from McLaughlin Reserve, California, USA - CR12Aug_8Bad (SPAdes) | ecosystem: Environmental > Terrestrial > Deep... | reverse complement strand
TCGTCATTTTCGGCCTGATACCGGTCGTTCAAGCTCCGGTCGATAAGGCTCAAGCCATACCAGGCAACAATCCGGCAATCAATTACAGCGCAAACTGAAGGTCACAGGCCCTTCGTTGATGAGCATGACCTTCATGTCGGCGCCGAATTGGCCAAATTGGCAATGGGGATGAATGGCGCCAGCTTGTTGCTGTACATATTCGAACAAGGCACGCCCCATTTCCGGCGGAGCGGCGGCGGCAAAGCTCGGGCGTTTGCCTTTTTCGGTGTCGGCGGCCAGGGTGAATTGCGGCACGACGAGCAAACCGCCGTCGATGTCGCGCAGGCTGAGGTTCATTTTGTCGTCGGCATCAGGGAATATGCGGTAATCGAGGATTCGTTGCAGCAGGCGGTCGGCTTGTGTCGTCGTATCGGTTTTTTCGACGGCCAGCAGCGCCAGTATGCCTTGGTCGATCTGGCCGATGACCAGGCCGTTAACGCTTACGCTGGCGACACTGACGCGCTGAATCAGGCCTATCATGATCGTTTTCTGCTGAACCGGCGGTAATCGCCGGACGGAACAGGCTGCAAACCCTGCACGGTTCGGTTGTAACGATACAGCCAGGCTTCGATGGCATGGCCATCCTCCAGATTCACCTTGGCGCGAATCCGCCGATATTCATGTGGCTCGGCAAATCGGGCCGTGCATTCCTCGTATTCATCCAGCCGCGCCAACACTCGCGGCGAAGGCAAACGATAAAGCTCACCCATCACTATTGCGACTTGCTGGCTGTCGATAGCCAGCCCTGGGTAGCCTGCAATTTCGTAAAGTGTGCCGTTGACACCAGCCTTGCCGAGATAATCGGCCTGTTGCAGTAGCGGGTGCCGCTTGTTGCGCACGTCTTGCCGCAGGGTGCCGTAGACGAATAACAAGGTGTTTTCTGCGTTGTCGGTCTTTTCAGTGGGTTTTTGCGGAATCATGCGGACGGTGCCATGCGAACGAGAGCGCTGCTTTTTCAATAACGAATATCGACGACGAGGTAGCAACTCTGCTGCCCGTCTCGATGTATCACGACCTCATCATCTACGGTTTTTTTCAGCAATACCCGGGCCAGAGGTGAATCCAGGCTTATCAAGCCACCCGAGGTATCGATTTCGTCGGCACCGACGATGCGGTAGGTGATTTCGTCGCCGCTTGCTGTTTCCAACGTCACCCAGGCACCGAAATAAACCTGATCCTGATTGCCGGGTTTTTCCGTAACAACCGTCAAGGTCGGCAGGCGTTTTTGCAGGTAATGGATGCGGCGGTCGATTTCGCGCAATTCTTTCTTGCGATAAATGTACTCGGCGTTTTCCGAGCGATCGCCTTCAGCGGCGGCGGCAGACAGCGCGGCAGTGACATCGGCGCGGCGGAGCCACAATTGCTTGAGCTCCGATTCCAGGGTTTTATAGCCGTCTGCCGTGATGTAGGGTGACGATGGGGGGCGGGGTGGTTTCCAGCGGGACATGTCGACAAATGGGATGGGTATAATCCTGGCTCCAATTCATCAGCAAAAACACTTATGCAAATTACCGATAAATCAGCCGTTCGGATTCATTATACCCTGACCAATAGCCACGGCGAGGCGCTGGACAGCTCGCGCGGCGAAGCGCCAATGGCCTATCTGCACGGTGCCGACAATATCATTTCTGGCCTGGAAGCGGCGTTGACCGGTAAATCGGCGGGCGACTGTCTGACGGTCAGTATCGAGCCAGAACAGGCTTACGGCCTAGTGGACGAAGATATGCAACAGACGATTTCCAAAAGCATGTTCGACGGCATGGCTATCGAGGTGGGTATGCAGTTTCATGCCGATGTCAGCCACGGCAGCGGCGTCATCACCATCGTTGCCATCAACGGCGATGACGTGATGATAGACGGCAACCACCCCCTGGCGGGCGAGACGCTGGTATTCGACGTCGAAGTGATCGACGTCAGGCCCGCTACCGCCGACGAACTCGCTCACGGCCACATTCACGGTCCCGATTGCCAACATTGAGCCGATTATTGAGGGTCACGCTCTGAAAACCGGACAAAACATGACAATTTTGCCGCATCACCGCTTTTTCAACGTGGTCGGCCTGGTTTGGATACCGGGCTTGTTATAATGCGGCCAGTTTTTTTGCTGACGAGAGATTTGCATGATCAAGGGTAGCATCGTTGCGTTGGTCACACCGATGACGGACGACGGCGCGGTCGACGACGCCAGTTTGCGCCGTCTGGTGACGTTTCACATCGAACAAGGCAGCGATGCCCTGGTTGCGGTTGGCACCACCGGCGAATCGGCAACGCTGGACGATGACGAACACTGCCATGTCATCGAGGCCGTCGTCGATTACGCAGCTGGCCGCATTCCCGTCATTGCCGGCACCGGTGCCAATTGCACCCGCGAAGCCATAGCACTAACCCGTCGCGCCAAGGCCGCCGGGGCTGATGCCTGCCTGCTGGTGACGCCGTACTACAACAAACCGACGCAGGAAGGGCTTTATCTGCATTACAAAGCCGTGGCCGAGGCCGTCGACATTCCGCAAATCCTCTACAACGTGCCGGGCCGTACCGGTTGCGACATGCTGCCGGAAACCGTCGGTCGCTTGTCAGCGATCGACAACATCGTCGGCATCAAGGAAGCCACCGGCAAACTGGAGCGTGTCGGCCAAATCCGCGACCTGACCGGCGATGAGTTCGCGCTGTACACCGGTGACGATGCCACCAGCATGGCTTTCTGTCTGATGGGCGGCCACGGCAGCATCACGGTAACGGGTAACGTCGCACCAAGGCTGCTGCGCGACATGATACACGCCGCCCTGCTTGGCGATCGCACCACCGCCGAGGCACTGGACGCCCGATTACAGGGCCTGCATCAACAGCTATTCATTCAGTCCAACCCGATTCCGGTCAAATGGGCCGTCGCCGAAATGGGCTTGATGGGCAAAGGCATCCGTCTGCCACTGACCTGGTTGAGCGACGATTGCATAGCCCCCGTCCGCACCGCGATGAAGCAGGCTGGCGTTCTTTGAACATGCCCGATTGCCGTTGTCTGCGCCCGCTCGGGCTGGCCTGTCTGCTGGCGATATTGCCCGCCTGCAGCACCATCAAAGGCTGGTTTCCCGACAAGGAACGCGATTATCAATTCACTACCGAAATTCCGGAATTGATTATTCCCGAGGACTTGCGTCTCAACGCCGGTCTGGCCGCACTGACACCCGCACAGAAAGCGCCCGTGAACGCACAAGCCAGCCAAGCCGTCCCGGAATCGGCTGCCGAAACCGTCGGTACGGGTAAAACCGAAGCCGATGCGCCTTACCATGCCCCTAGCCAGGGTGTCAGCAGCCTGCAAATCGACCAGGCCAGACGGCAGGCCGCCCGCTTGGTCGGCAAGGCAATGACGCGGCAGAAAATCGAGATCGTCGAGCGCAATATCGACGATGGTTTTTTCTACATTCGATACGCACCCGTTGTTGCCAAATTCACCGATGAAAACCTGTTCGACGAACTGCGGTTCATTTTTGGCGATGATCCATCAGAGGAACAGGAATACCGCATCGTCATCCGGCAGACAGGCCCTGAACAATCGGAAGTCACGGTCGAAGATGCCAGCGGCAATGTTTTATCGAATGCGGTGGCCAACAGCCTGCTGAAAATGATTACCGACGGCATCGCTCAACCGGATGAAGCGGCTGAACCAGCGACTGGACAGGAAGAACAACCGCCAGCGCCGAAGCCAGGCTCGTAGAAACCCTTACCCCAACCGGCTTCGCTCACTTCCTCGTTCCCACGCTCTGCGTGGGAACGCAGGCCGGAACGCGCTGCGTGCTAAAACTTACAACCGCGCAGAGCTTGAGAGCCAGGGCAACACCCCTAGCCGCTCACCACCTCTTTCATGTATTTCCGCAATGTTGAAAACTACCATGCTGACCATCCCAGGAACCGCCGCTCTCTCGTCCTTTCGCCTCGACAAGCTGCTGCTGCGTTGTCAGGCCATTCAGCCCGCCGTGTCGGCGATAGACGCCTGCTTCGTCCATTTCGTGCAGCTCGATGGCCGTCTGAGCAAACCACAAACCGCCATGCTCGAACGCCTGCTGGATTACGGCACGGCTCGCCCGCAGGTCAGATCCGGCGTTGCAGAGGCACTGACAGCTGCCGATGACATCCACAACCTTGCATCGCAACCGACAGCCCTGACCTTGTGGGTGGTGCCCCGGCTGGGCACACTATCGCCTTGGTCGAGCAAAGCCAGCGAAATTGCCCAGCGCTGCGGTTTGTCGGCGGTGCAACGCATCGAGCGCGGCATCGAATTCACCCTTGAACTGAACCAGCCCATAGCCGACTCCGCCAAACACGCACTGGCCACCCTGCTGCACGACCGCATGACCCAGCATGTGGTTTTCGATTTGGCGACGCTGGATTTGTTTACCGAACATCCCGCCAAACCGCTGCAAACCGTTGCCCTCATCGAACATGGCCGCGCTGCGCTGCAACAGGCCAACGGCGAGCTAGGGCTGGCCTTGTCGCCAGATGAAATCGATTATCTGGCCGACAGCTTCAGCCAACTGGGCCGCAACCCGACCGATGTCGAACTGATGATGTTCGCCCAGGCCAATTCCGAACATTGCCGGCACAAAATTTTCAATGCCGACTGGATCATCGATGGCGAACAGCAAGCCCAATCGCTGTTCGCGATGATACGCAACACCCACGCCGTGCACCCAGACGGCGTACTGTCGGCGTACAAGGACAACGCCTCGGTTATCACCGGTCCCAAAACCCAGGTTTTCATCCGCAACCCTCACAACGGCCAGTACGCCTACGTCGAAGAACAAGCCCATCTGCTGATGAAAGTGGAAACCCACAACCACCCGACCGCAATTTCGCCGCACCCCGGCGCGGCCACCGGCTCTGGCGGCGAAATCCGCGATGAAGGTGCCACCGGGCGGGGTTCGCACACCAAAGCCGGCCTGACCGGTTTCAGCGTGTCGCACTTAAGAATTCCCGGTTTCCAGCAACCCTGGGAAGCCGACAACGGCAAACCGGAACGCATCGCCTCCGCGCTGGACATCATGCTGGACGGCCCGCTCGGCGGGGCGGCGTTCAACAACGAATTTGGCCGTCCCAACATTGCCGGTTATTTCCGCAGTTTCGAACAGCCGTCGGAAACGGGCGAAGCCCATCACTACCGGGGCTACCACAAGCCCATCATGATTGCCGGTGGCATGGGCAACATCCGGCCCATGCTGGTTGAAAAACAACCGATTCCAGCCGGTGCCTTGATCGTCATTCTCGGTGGCCCGGCCATGCTGATCGGCCTGGGCGGCGGCGCGGCATCGTCGCAAACCTCCGGCGCCAGCGCGGCGGAACTGGATTTTGCCTCGGTGCAGCGCGAAAACCCGGAAATGCAGCGGCGCTGCCAGGAAGTCATCAACCACTGCAACGCGCTGGGCGACGCCACCCCCATCATTTCGATTCACGACATCGGCGCCGGTGGCTTGTCCAACGCCGTGCCGGAAATCATCCACGATGCGGGCAAGGGGGGCTGCTTCGAACTGCGCAAGGTGCTCAATGCCGACAACGCCATGTCGCCGATGCAAATCTGGTGCAACGAGGCGCAGGAGCGTTATGTCGTCGCCATCAAACCCGAGTCGCTGGCATTGTTCGAAGCCTTCTGCGAACGTGAACACTGCTTGTACGCCGTGATAGGCCATGCCACCGACGAAGAGCATCTGAGCTTGAGCGACGCCTGGTTCGGCCAGTCGTCACCCATCGATCTGCCGATGTCGGTGCTGTTCGGCAAGCCACCGAAAATGCAGCGCGACGTTCGCCGTCTGCCGAAAAACCTGGCCGGGCTGGCGCTGCAAAGCGTCGAACTGGCCGATGCGGTGAAACGGGTACTGGCATTTCCCGCCGTGGCCGACAAAAGCTTTCTGATACACATCGGCGACCGTTCGGTGACCGGCCTGGTGGCTCGCGATCAGATGGTCGGTCGCTGGCAAGTACCGGTGGCCGATGTCGCCGTCACCGCATCCGGTTTCCAAACTTACACCGGCGAGGCGATGGCCATGGGTGAACGCACGCCGCTGGCCTTGATCGACGGCCCGGCCTCTGGCCGCATGGCAATAGGCGAGGCATTGACCAATCTGGCCTCCGCCCGCATCGATAAACTGGGCGACGTCAAACTGTCGGCCAACTGGATGGCGGCCTGCGGCAGCCCCGGCGAGGACGCCGCTCTGTTCGATACGGTGCAAGCCGTCGGCATGGCACTGTGTCCGGCCCTGGCTATCGCCATTCCGGTCGGCAAGGACTCGTTGTCGATGAAAACCGTCTGGCGCGACGGCGACCAGGACAAGCGGATGACCGCACCGTTGTCGTTGATTATCACCGCCTTTGCGCCGGTGCTCGACATTCGCAAAACCCTGACGCCGGTGCTGAAGAATGAAGACAGCGTGCTGTTGCTGATCGATCTGGGATTAGGCCAAAACCGCCTCGGCGGCTCGGTGCTGGCCCAGGTTTACAACCAGCTTGGCAACCAGGCGCCCGACCTGGACGATGCCGACCTGTTCAAACGCTTCTTCGCCATCGTGCAAACCCTGAACGAACAAAACCTGATCCTGGCCTACCACGACCGCGCCGACGGCGGTTTGCTGGCAACGGTGACGGAAATGCTGTTCGCCAGTCGCTTGGGTGTCGATCTGGATGTGGCAGAACTGGGCAATGACCCACTGGCGGCCTTGTTCAACGAAGAACTGGGCGTGGTACTGCAAATCCGCCGTGGCGATCTCGATCATGTCGCCCGCCTGCTGGACAAGGCCGGTCTCGACGATTGCAGCCATGTGATAGGCCGTGTGGGCCATGGCCAGCAGTTGCGCATCTTCCAGGCCGGGCAGCCGCTTTACAGCGCGTCCCGCGCCGAGTTGCAGCAAACCTGGTCTGAAGTCAGCTACCGGATGCAGGCCTTGCGCGACAACCCCGACTGCGCCCGGCAGCAGTTCGAACGCATCGCCGACGACCACGACCCCGGCCTGTCGGCGCTGTTGACCTTCGACATCGATGACGACATCAGCGCCCGGTTTGCTGGCAGCGAACAGCCCAAAGTCGCCATTCTGCGCGAACAGGGCGTCAACGGCCATGTCGAAATGGCGGCGGCCTTCGACCGTGCCGGTTTTACCGCCATCGATGTGCACATGAGCGACATCATCAGCGGTCGGGTCAGCTTGAGCGAGTTCAAAGGCTTGGCGGCTTGCGGCGGCTTCTCCTACGGCGACGTGCTGGGTGCGGGCGGCGGTTGGGCCAAATCGATTCTGCTCAACCCCAAGGCTCGCGATGAATTCGCTGCCTTCTTCGCCCGTCCGGATACCTTCAGCCTGGGCGTCTGCAACGGTTGCCAGATGATGGCCGGTTTGAAGGACATCATTCCCGGTACCGAGCACTGGCCCGCGTTCAAACGCAACCTGTCGGAACAGTTCGAAGCGCGGGTGGCCATGGTCAAGGTGCACGAGTCGCCGTCGATTTTCTTTACCGGCATGACAGATTCCCTGTTGCCAGTGGTGGTGGCGCACGGCGAAGGCAGAGCGGAATTTGGCTCGGTGAATCCGGCGCAGGCCCAGGTTGCGGTGAGCTATGTCGATAATTACGGCCAGACAACTGAAGCCTTCCCCGCCAACCCCAACGGTTCACCTGACGGCATCACCGGTCTGACCACCACCGATGGCCGCGTCACCATCATGATGCCTCACCCCGAACGCTGCTTCCGCACGGTACAGAATGCCTGGCATCCGGCGGACTGGCAGGAAACCGGCGCCTGGATGCGCATGTTCCGCAACGCCCGGGTCTGGGTAGGCTGAGGGTTCTTGCGAGAGGGCCGGGAATGGAAAGCGTAGCGAGGGAAGCCTGGCCAAAAGGTCTTTTCCGCAGCCGGTTTTCTATGCCCGGACAGCCTCTTGGTTAGCGCCTTGAAAGCTCCGTGCCGAGGTTTTCGTTGTGGTTTGATGGTGCGTTGCGTTGGCAGGCTTTCTTGTCGCCGAGTCTGTTTGACATCAAGGACAGCAGCATGGCCCAGACAATGCGCTTCGAACCTTTGTCCAGGCATCTGAAATCCGTTGCGTGCAGCAGACCTTTTTCCATCAGCGATGCCAGTACCGTTGGTTCGATTTCGAGCCTGACGGCGGCTGATGTTGCAAACATTGAATGGCTGAGTTTCATGGCAGTCGGTATCGGGGCTTTGCAAATGATAATCAATCTTATTTGCAAAGTATAGCGATTCCTCGCCTTTCATCTTTCGCGGGCAATCCGTCTGTACAAACCGCGCGGTTAATTCGTCTGCGGCAACGCTGCTTGCACCGTGACGAAACCGCGTTCGACGGCATCCGGCTGTGAGCTGCAAATCGCCCCCACACATTCAGCCGCCAGGCTTTGCTAGAATCGCGCCCTCATTTATGACATCAACCGTAACCATTCGGCCTCTCCCTCGTTTCTGGTTCCTGCGGTATCCGTGATGGCAACCCATGGTGGACGCTGAATAGTTATCATCAATCAACCATTTCAAGGAATCCAACATGTGTTTTAGCGCCAACATGTCCCTGGGCCTGGGGCTGATCGGTTTTGCCGCATCCGGCATCACCTTCATGGATAAACAAGAAACATTCTGGGTGCGCACCGCCCGTGCCTATGCACTATTTCATTTTGCGATGATGGAACTGATCCAGTATTTCGCTTACCCGGTGGCCGATCAATGCGGCTACGGACTGAACCTGTTCCTGAGCCAGTTATCGACCTACCACATCGCCTTGCAAGCATTTGCCATCATGCCCGCGCTGGCAACCTATTCCAGTGACCCAACCGCGCTGAAAAAAGCCACGATCGGCGGCGCAACATTAAGCACACTGTTCCTGATCTGCATCGCACTGCCCAGACAATGGCAACTGTTCGGTTTGCAACCTAACTTCATCGGCGACATGGTGGCCTGTCTGTACATGGGGATTTACCACATCGGCTACCAGATACCGGCGGCCTTCGGCTCGTTCGTCACCCACGGTTCTTTTTTCGCGCTGGCGTTCAGCGGTTTCGTCTGGAAAGACAACTGGCGGATTGCTTCGTATCACTGCTTCATGGCCTTGATGACATTGATGATGCCGCAATGGCTGTTGGGGGTATCGACCGGTGAAGCGGCGGCGATTTACTGTTTTTACTCGATACCGATTACCGCCAGCTTCATGCCGTATTTCAAACACTGGTTTCTGCCACCACAACGTCGTCGGCTCCAGCCTGCCTGAGCCTGACACCATGACCAGCGTCCACGATTTCAGTGCAAAAATGCTCGATGGCCGCACGGTGCCATTGCGCGACTACAACGGCCAGGTGTTGTTGATCGTCAACACGGCCAGCCGCTGCGGCTTCACGCCGCAATACCGTGACCTGGAAAACCTGTACCAGCAATACCGGGCGCGCGGGTTTGCGGTGCTGGCCTTCCCCTGTAATCAGTTTGGCCAGCAGGAACCAGGAAGCAGCACAGACATCGCGCAATTTTGTGAATCGAATTTCCACATCAGCTTTCCGCTGTTTGAAAAAATCGAGGTCAACGGCGCCAATACCCATCCTTTGTATGGCTTTTTGAAAACCGCCAAACCCGGCCTGTTCGGTACACAGGCCATCAAATGGAATTTCACAAAATTCCTCATCGACAAACAAGGCCAGCCGGTTGAACGCTATGGCCCCATGCAAACGCCGAACAGTCTGAAAAACGCCGTGGAACACTACCTGGCAATCGCCTGATCTCATACCGCGCCCGCTATATACTTCGCGCGATCATGTTTGCGGTTATTAATCCCGCTGGAAGGCATTTTTTATCGCGAACGGTGAAATCAAAAATGCGACTGAATGATTTTGAAAACAGGGCATAGAGCGTCAAGCCATGAGCACCGGGATATTGTTATGACCCAGCATAGGATGGAAAAGCTCATTAACGAATGCGACAAACACCTGGAAAGAATCAGGCGTGCCCATACCAAAATGGCCCTATTCATGCCATTGGATGCAAGCCGATACGCGGAGCTATCGGATGATGAAGTCGAGCATATCGATCAATTCTTGTTCCGGTTTGCAAAGTTGCAAGATGCCATCGGCGAAAAGTTGTTTGTCTCGATGTTGGAGTTTTTGAAAGAAGAAAACCCCAAAAATAAGCCATTTATCGACATCCTTAACAGGCTTGAGCGACTTGGTCTATTGGATAACAAAAATGTCTGGCTGGAACTTCGAAAGATCAGAAGTAATATCGCGCATCAGTACGAAGACGAACCAGCGCAAGCATCAAATGCGCTGAATGCCATTTACTTGGCGAAACCCGCTTTGGAGTCCATTTATCTTGCGATAAAGACCCGTTATATCGAACTGCGGGATAGTGTAAGTGGCGCATTATGAGCGCTATTGGTTGCATGCCATTCCCCACAACTCATACCCCCTCCATGTGAGAGCGTAGATGCTCGACAGTAAGCGCATAGTCGCGCAGCCAGCCGGGCGATGCCCAGCCCAGTGAACTGTGCGAATTCCAGCTTCATCGGTCCAATTGCCAGCTATGTAACTGTTTTTGCAACGCGGCTATCGGACAAAACAGCGAGTCAGAAAACCGCAAATGTGGCCGCGCGAGGTATAGATGCAGCCAGGCTGCCGCCAGGGCACGGACGCAAGCGCCGCTGTCAATCCATGGTAGGCTCTCGGAAGACTGTCCGAGAATAGAACCATAGCAAAATCCTCAATAACAAAGACAGCGGCGGAGGCACCATGACAAGCACTCACATTCTGATTACCGGGGGAACCGGGTTTCTCGGCGGTGCGCTGGCGCACCGCCTGGTGAAAAATCATCACAGGGTTTCGGTATTTTCGCGCGATGCCGACAAGGTCGCTCGCGCCTTTGGCGAATCGGCACAGGCTTACACCTCGGTCGATGCATTGCCCGATGCGGGCGGCTTCAGCGCCATCGTCAATCTGGCCGGTGCGCCCATGTTCGATCAACGCTGGTCGGCGCAGCGCAAGGC
>Ga0207951_101065_pt1 | contig 11040 bp, 11 predicted proteins | sample Subbio12Aug_8Bad_FD_184830 | JGI IMG/M metagenome (GOLD analysis project Ga0207951, IMG submission 184830) | Serpentinite rock and fluid subsurface biosphere microbial communities from McLaughlin Reserve, California, USA - CR12Aug_8Bad (SPAdes) | ecosystem: Environmental > Terrestrial > Deep... | reverse complement strand
AAGCCAGCGCCCGGCCAGCGGCGGTTGATCGGGACCGCGACGCGGGGTCCAGTGGAGGGTCACCGCATCGACCGTCTGTTCGATACGCCGGACCCGGCCGCCGACAATGGTCAGCCGGTCCCTGGCCTCAAGCGCCTCGAGCGCGCCGGCGATACTGTCGGCCAGGCGGTGGCGGTGGACGTCCCACCATGGTCTGAGGTGACGCACGAAGCGGGCGCGCTCAGCGGTATCGGCGGCGACCCACAGGGCGGCGGTCAGCGGCCTCAATCCCTCCATCATGCCGCGCCATCCGCCCTCACGGGCCAGTCTTCGGCCCTCCGCCAGCCGGGCCGAGGCCGGGCCGGCGCGCAGGCCCGGCGTCGGCGCAACCGGCGTGTCGTGCCGGACGCCGTGGGCGCGGGGTTTCAGACCGCGTCGCGACAGGGCCGTCGCACGCCCGCGCCAGCCACGGGCCTCCAGCCACAGGACCATGTCCACCATGGTCAGGCCGGTGCCGACAAAGATCACATCGTCCGTCGCCCCGATCCGCTCCAGCGCCCCGGCCGCCCAGGGATCGGCGATGATCCGCCCGGCCTCGCTGTCGGGGGCCGCCGTCGTCGGCGCCGGATTGCCGGTCGCGAGGATGACCGCGTCGGCCTCGACCCGACGGCCGTCCGCCAGTTGCACCGTCGAGCCCTCGATCGCGACGGTCTCGCCGGTCAGGCGTTCGATCAAACCCGGATGGGCCCGGTCCACGGCCGCCAGCCGGTCCTGCACATACAGGCCGTACAACCGCCGCGGCGCAAAGCCTTCGGGGTCCGCCTGGTCGGGACAATGCGCCTTCAGCCAGAGCACGAAATCGTCGGGTCGGCCCTCGACGGCGCTCATCCGGCTGGCGCGCACATTCAGCAGATGGCCGTCAAACGGCGTCGAATAGGCCACGCCGAGGCCGAAATGGCCGGTCCGGTCGATCAGGGCCGAGGCGACGCCCCGCTCGGCCAGCCGGGCCGCGAGCATGGCCCCCGAATAGCCGCCCCCCACGATCGCCACACGCTGGATTCTGATGGACACGGCCCCTCCCGGATGGCCGCTTCTGAACCGGGTCGCGCGAGGGGTCAACGCAACGACCCCGCCCGCAGGCCCGCAAGATTGATCGCCGGCGTCCGGATCCAGCACGGGTCGTGTCGCGAAACCCGGTCGGCTTGACCCGTGGCGTGGCCTCATGGCTGGCCTGTCGCGACGGAGGTCGGACGCGGCTCGCTCACACGCCCCCGCATGACAGGCCGACCGGGGGCTCACAGCCGCACGGAACCCGCGCAAACCTTGACCGGTTCCGACCCCGGGCCTACCCCCCAAATACGCCGCCATCGGAGACCTGAATGCCCCGCCTGATCCTGCTGCGTCACGGCCAGAGCCAGTGGAACCTCGAGAACCGCTTCACCGGCTGGGTCGATGTCGACCTGACCGCCGAGGGGGAGACCCAGGCGCGGCGCGGCGGCGAACAGATCGCGGCGGCCGGCTTTCGTCCGGACGTGATGTTCACCTCGGTGCTGAAACGGGCCAGACGCACCGGCGCTCTCGCCATGGATTCCGCCGGCCTCAAGGATGTGCCGGTGGTCGAGGACTGGCGGCTGAACGAGCGCCACTACGGCGGCCTGACCGGTCTCGACAAGGCCGAGACGGCGGCGAAACACGGCGAGGACCAGGTCCGGGTCTGGCGCCGCAGCTATGATGTGCCGCCGCCGCCGCTGGCTCCCGGCGGTGAATGGGATTTCGCCGGCGACCCGCGCTACGCCGGTCAGGTCATCCCGGACACCGAGAGCCTCAAGCTCACGCTGGAGCGGGTGCTCCCCTACTGGAACGAGGCCATCGCCCCCCGCCTCCGCGCCGGCGAGGATGTGCTGGTCGCCGCCCACGGCAACTCGCTCCGCGCCATCGTCAAACACCTGTTCGAAGTGCCTGACGACCGCATCGTCGGGGTCGAGATCCCGACCGGCAATCCACTCGACATCGATCTCGACGCCGATCTGAAGCCGGTCGCGGCCCGCTATCTTGACGCCGCGCGGGCCGCCGACCTGCCGCCCCTGCCCGGAGCCGCCGCATGACCCCGGCGCAGCAGGCCTCGGACGACATCCGCTTCATGGGCCGCGCGATCGCCCTCGCCCGGGGTCGGATGGGTCAGACCTGGCCGAACCCCGCCGTGGCCTGCGTCATCGTCAGGGATGGCGAGGTCGTCTCCGAGGCCGCGACGGCCCCGGGCGGCCGTCCCCATGCCGAGGAACAGGCTGTCCCCGCCGCCGGCGACAAGGCGCGGGGCGCCACGGCCTATGTCACCATGGAGCCATGCGGGGCCCGGTCGTCGGGCCGCACCTCCTGTTCGAACTTCCTGATGGAGGCCGGTGTCAGCCGCGTCGTGGTCGCCGCCGTCGACCCGTCGCCCTTCGCCGCCGGTCGCGGGGTTGAACGGCTGCGCAAGGCGGGCCTTGAGGTCGAATCCGGCCTGCTCGCCGGGGAGGCGGCCGTCCTCTATGAGGGCTATCTGCACCGGGTCGAGACGGGCCGGCCCATGGTCCGTATCAGCGAGGACGGCGACGGCTTCGACGCCCGCTTCGCCGCCTCGGCCAAGGCCGACCTCATCACCGAGCTCAAACGACTGGGCGAGGCCGGCTATACCCGCGTCTGGGTCAGCCCGGGCGAACTGGCCGAGGCCCTGGCGGAGCAAGGCCTGCTGACGACCTGATTCCGGCTGACAGCGCGGGCGCGCTCGCACACCCTTCCTTAAGCGGCGGCGTGCCATATCGGGACTATGTCGGGAAATGCGGCCGAACCAGTCGCCAGAAGGCGCATTGATCAGACCGAACTGGACGCGATCTGCGCCCGGCACGACCGCCTGTGGCAGGCCAAGCCGGGCGGGGCCCGCGCCGTCTTCGCCTGGATGGACCTGTCCGGCCTGTCGCTGAAAGGCCGCAACCTCGCCGACGCCGATTTCGCCGCCGCCCGTCTGATCGGTACGGACCTGTCCGGCGCAAGGCTGGACAACGCCACCTTCTTCGGCGCGGACATGCAGGACTGTGTACTGGTCGAGGCCAGTTTGCGCCGGGCCGATCTGCGGGGAGCCTGTCTGCGCGGCGCGGATCTGACCGGGGCCGATCTGTTCGAGGCCGACCTGCGCGAGGGCACCATCGCCTCCGCCGACGCCAGGCTCGGGTTCCGGGTGATCCAGGCCAAGTCGCGCAACGCCACCGAGGCCCAGGGCGCCTGTCTGGCCGGGGCCAATCTGGAGCGGTCCAAGCTGACCGGCGTGGTCGCCGTCGCCGCCGACTTCTCCGACGCCATCATGAAGGACTGCAAGCTGGTCCGGGCCAATCTGAAACAGGCCAGTTTTCGAGGGGCCGATCTGGCGGGGGCCGACCTGTCCGGGGCCGACCTGTCCGGCGCCGACCTGCGCGACGCGGTGTTGGTGGGGGTCAAGGCCACCATGTGGCGGACCGACGGGGCCAATATGACCGGGGTGCTGACCGACGAACGGTCCTCGGGCGCGCCCGTGGGCAAGATGCCGGCCGCAGAGATGCTGGCCGAACACGCCCAGTGGTGCGAGACCGGCGGCGTCGAGGGTCGACCCTCCGTCTTCGACGGCGTCGATCTCCGGGCCCTGCGCTCGATCCACGGCTACAATCTGACCGCCCTGTCGGCCAAGGGCGCGGTCTTCTATGGCCTCGACATGGAGGGGGTCCAGCTTCAGGGCGCCCATCTCGAGGACGCCGACCTGCGCTCGGTCAATCTCAAGGGCGCCGATCTGCGCGGGGCCCGACTGGCCCGGGCCCGGCTTAACGGGTCCGATCTGCGCGGGGCCCAGCTGGGGCCGTTGCTGATCGCCGCCGACCGTCTCCTGCCCGTCGATCTGACCGGCGCCTGCCTGCGCGGCGCCGACCTGTCGGGGGCGGATCTGAAGCGGGCGGTCCTGGCCGGCGCCGATCTCAGCCGCGCCGTGATGTTCGGCGCCTGCCTGCGCCAGGCCGATCTGACCGATGCGATCCTGACGGCGGTGCGCGGACTCGAGACAATGGACGACGTGGCATGAGCTTTGTGCGGCGGACCCTGACCCAGGGCGACCTTGACCTGTTCATCACGGCCCATGAGCGGCTGGTCGAAGGCCGGCCCGGCGGCCGTCGTCTGGCGCTGAAATTCGTCGATCTGAACGGACTGGACCTGTCGGGACGCAATCTGAGCGACGCCGAATTCACCGGCTGCGCCCTCGAGAACGCCAGGCTGACGGGGGCCCGGCTGACCGGCGCCGTGCTGTTCTGCTGCGATCTGCGTGGCGCCGACTTCACCGGCGCCAACCTTGTTCGCGCCGACCTGCGTGGAGCCTGCCTGCGCGGGGCCAGTCTGACCGACGCTGACCTCACGCGCGCCGACTTCCGTGAGGGGGTCATCGCCGTCCCTCACGCCACCCGCGGTCTGGCGGCCGTCAAGCACGAGACCCGTCAGGGGATCGCGGACGGCGCGACCTTCGCCGGCGCCATCCTGGACGGGATCAATTTCAACGGAGGCACGGCCTTCAAGGCCGACTTCTCCGACTGCTCCATGCGCGGGGCCAACCTCAAGGGGGCCAATCTCAAGGACGCCACCCTGACGGGAGCGATGCTGGAAGACGCCACCGTCGAGGGGGCTAATCTGGACGGGGCCCGGCTGAACGGGGCGATCCTTACCGGGGTCGCCTTCGAACGGGCCACAACCAATCGCGCCGACATGACCGGGGCCCTGCGCGCACCGACGTCCGACGCCCACGCCCGCGCCGGAGATCTGGCCGAACGGGCGCTGGACGCCAACGCCTGGGCCGAGAGCGGCGGCCTGTTCGGCGCCCCTGCGGCTTTTGACGGCGAGGACCTGCGGCCTCTGGGCGACCGGCTGGAGGGGCTGAAGCTGCCCGGAATGACCGGACGACACGCGTGTCTGGCCGGCATGAACCTCCGCGGCGTCGCCCTGCAGGGCGCCAGTCTGGAAGGCGCCGACCTGCGCGGGGCCGACCTTCGCGGGGCCGATCTGCGCGGCGTCCGGCTGAACGGGGCCTTGCTGAACAAGGCGGACCTGCGCGGCGCCGATCTCGGTGTGCTGCCCCTCGGCCGCGACCGATCTGTGCCGGTGAAACTGACCGAGGCCAGCCTGCGCTACGCCCGACTGGAAGGCGCCGTGCTGGACGGCGCCCAGCTGGACGGCGCCGATGTCGCCGGCGCCCGGATCGACCCGGGGGCGCTCAGCCCGTTACAGCGCGAGGAGATCGGTCGGGGGAAACTGGCCGCCGCTGCCTGAGCCGGGCACGAAAAAGGGCGGCGCGAACGCCGCCCTTCGCCGGTTGTCAGCGGGATCGGGCCTCAGGCGGCCTTCCCCTTGCGGCCCTCGATCAGCGGCTTGGACTCGCCCTGGCCTGAGCCGATCTCGATCCGCCGGGGTTTGAGCGCCTCGGGCAGCTCGCGAACCAGATCGATCGAGAGCAGGCCGTTTACCAGGTCGGCAGTGCGGACCACCACATAGTCGGCCAGCTGGAAGCGGCGCTCGAAGTCGCGCTCGGCCAGGCCGCGATGCAGATAGGTGCGCTCGAGCGCGCCATCGTCGTTGGCGGTCTTGCGGCCGGTCACGGTCAGCAGGTTTTCCTTCACCTCGAGGGTCAGTTCGTCGGGCCGGAACCCGGCGACGGCGATCTCGATGCGATAGGCGTTTTCGCCCGTGGTCTCGATATTGTAGGGCGGCCAGCCGTTTTCCTGGCTGGTGCGCGCGGCGCTTTCCAGCAGGCCGGCCAGACGGTCGAAACCGACGGCCGAACGGTACAGCGGGGTGAAATCATAGGTACGCATGGTCATCCTCCTGGGATCAGCAAGGTTGAACCGGTCCCGCGGTTGATGCCCGGACCGGCGGTGGGAGTTCAGTCCGGTCGGCCCGATGATCGGCCCCGTCCGGTCTGGAGGCCCCGGAACCGGCGACCTCGATGGAGATCTAGGCACAGCAATCGAACCGTCAAGAGGCCAGGCGCGGGTCCGTCGCCGCGCCAATCTGTCGCCCATGGGCCGTCATGGCTTGCCCCTTGGGCCAGACGCCTTAGGGTTCGCCGGAACCTTGCCCAGGAGAGACCCCATGCGCCTGCTCGCCCTCGCCTTGACCACTGCGTTGGCCGTGCCCGGCCTGGCTTCCGCCCAGACCCTGCCGGCCCTGCCTGCGCTCGACGAAACCTCGCAGCAGCGCACCGTCCGCCGCGCCGCCATGACGCCCCCGGTGCTGCAGGAGGATGCGGCGCTTCAGGCGGCTGTGGCCTCCGACGCCCGGTCCGCCGCCGACAGGGCGCGCGACGCCTATCGCCGCCCGTTCGAGAGCCTGACCTTCTGGGGCCTGACGCCGGGTTCGACGGTCGTGGAGATCCAGCCCGGCCGGGCCGGCTGGTGGACCGCCATCCTGCAGCCGTACGCCGAGGCCACCGGCGGCCGCTACGTGGCGGTCAACCGGCCGCTGGAGAGCATGGGCGTCGAGGACGGGACCGCCGACATGGTCCTGGTCGCCCGCGCCTTCCACAACTGGCATCGCGGCGGCGCGACCGGGCCTCATCTGGCCGCCTTCTTCAAGGCGCTGAAGCCCGGCGGCGTGCTGGCCGTCGAACAGCACCGCAGCGTCGACGGCCTGAACCCGGATGACACCGCCGGGACCGGCTATATGCCCGAAAGCCATGTCATCCGCGCCGCCGAGGCGGCGGGCTTCGTGCTCGACGCCCGCAGCGAGCTGAACGCCAACCCCAAGGACGATCGCGACCACCCCTATGGCGTCTGGACCCTGCCGCCCGTCCGCCAGAGCACCCCGAGGGCCAATGTCGCCACCGACCGGCCGACCCCGCTGACCGAAGCCGAGCGGGCCGAGTATGACGCGATCGGCGAAAGCGATCGCATGACCCTCCGGTTCCGCAAGCCGGGCTGACTTTCCATGCCGGGAACCGCTTTGACGGCGCCGGGGAACAGGGTTAAGCCCTGCCGGACGGAGCGGGTCCGAAGCGCGCAAGCCTTCCCCCGGGGGATCTGAATGGCTGAACCGAAACAGGGCTGGCGGCTGACGCTGTCGCGCCGGAGCGTGCTGTCCGGCGCGACGGCCCTGACCCTGAGCGGCGCCATGGGTGTCTTGTCGGCCTGCGGCCGCGAAGAGACCGCTGAACCACCAGCCACGCCCGATGGACCGGCCAAGGGGTCGCTGGAATGGGCCGTCGCCGGACCCTGGCGGGCCCAGGACAAGGTGCGTGACGCCGCCCGGCATCCGATGGAGACCCTGCGATTCTTCGGCCTGCAGCCGCGCATGACTGTGGTCGAGTTCTGGCCCGGCAGCGGCTGGTGGACGGAAATCATCGCCCCCTATCTGGAGGAGGGCGCCGGCAAATACGTCGCGGCCGGCTTCCAGACCGGGGCGGACGCAGACCCTTCACAGGTGGCGCTGATGGCCGCCTTCCAGCAGCGGTTCACCAATGACCGCCCCCTGTACGGCGAGATCGAGCTCAGCGCCTTCGGCCCGACCTCGGGCCCGGTGACCGAGGCGGGGACCGCGGACCTGGTGCTTTTCATGCGCAGCATCCACGCCTGGATGGCGGCGGGCATCGCCGAAAAAGCCTTTGCGGACGCCTGGGCCGCCCTGCGTCCGGGCGGCGTGCTGGGCATCGAACAGCACCGACTGGGTCCGGACGAGGACCAGGACCCGGCCGCGGCGAACGGATATGTCCAGGAGGCCTTCGTGAGGCAGCTGGCCGCGGAGGCCGGGTTCGCCTTCGTGGCGGCGTCGGAGATCAACGCCAACGAAAAGGACACCAAGGATCATCCGTTCGGCGTCGACACCCTGCCGCCGATGCGATTGACCGCGCCGCGCGGCTCGCCGCCGGACCCGGGCTTTGATCGCGCCAAATATGACGAGATCGGCGAAAGCGACCGCATGACCTTGAGATTCAGGAAGCCAGAGTGAACCGAGCCGCCGCCTATGCCGCCAATGCGCCCCTGATGGGGGTCCCGGGCGCCTCCGCACCGCCGGGCGGCGTCGGCGAGTGGTTCCGCGGCGCCGGCGGCGTGCGCCTCCGGGCTGCCTTCTGGACCCCCTCGACCCTGGTGTCGAAAAAGCCCCGCGGCACGGTCATCGTCAGCCCTGGCCGCACCGAGCCGATCGAGAAATACTACGAGATCATCGGCAATTTTCTGGCACGCGGATTCTGCGTCCTGGCCCATGACTGGCGCGGCCAGGGCCTGTCGGCCCGCCTGCTGCCCGATCGCCTGAAGGGGCACGCCCGCGCGGTGGAGGAGTTTCTCGACGACTACGCCCGCCTGCTCGACGCCTGGGAAGAGCGTGCGCCCCGGCCATGGATCATGGTCGGCCATTCGATGGGCGCGACGCTGAACCTGATGACGCTGCAGGGCGGCGAAAGCCGTATCTCCGGCGCCCTTCTGTCCAGTCCGATGCAGCGCATCCGGACCGGCAAGCGATCGATGTGGTCGGTCAAGCTGGCGGTCCGCTGGAACCTGCGTCACGGCAAGGCGGGCGACTATGTCCTGGACGAGGCTGACGATCCCTTCGACCACACCTTCGAGAAGGACGCCCTGACCTCGGACGAGAGCCGCTACGAACAGTGGCGCCAGCAGCTGTACGCTTGTCCGCACCTGGCCGTCGGCGGCCCGACCTGGGGCTGGCTGGCGTTCGCGCTCGCCGCGGGCGAGCGGTCGCTCAAGCCCAGGGCGCTGAAGGCGGTGCGTATTCCGGTGTCCGTCGTCCAGGCTGCAGACGACGACCGGGTGTGGAAACAGACCAACAAATGGGCGGCGAAACGCCTCGGCCGCGGCCGCTATGTCGAGGTCGCCGGGGCCAAACACGAGGTTCTCATGGAGACCGACGACAAGCGCGGGGTCTTCCTCGACGAGTTCGACGCCATGGCCGCCTATGTTTCGCCGGTCGAGGACCTGTCGCCGATCAGGGCGTCAGAGCCTGTCTCCGACCCGACGGAAGCCGCCTGATCACAGGGCTGCGCGCCGCAGGGTCACCAGCGCCTGGTCGCGGATGCCGACGTCGCCCACCGCGAGGATCTGTCCGCTCCCGTCCGGCCTGTCGCCGCGCCAGTTGCTGACCGCGCCGCCGGCCGCCTCGATGACCGGGACCAGGGCCGACCAGTCCCAGACCTTGAGGCCGCTTTCGGCCACCAGGTCGATCTTCCCCGCCGCCACCATGGCGTAGGCGTAGCCGTCGCACCCCAGCCGTGCCAGTCGGGCGGCGGCGCGCACCTGGGTCCAGGCCCCGAGCTCCGCCCCGGTGAAAAGGTCGGGGTCGGTGGTGGCGATCACAGCGTCGTTCAGGCGCGGGCAGGGGCGGACGGCCAGGGCAGTCTCCGCCCCGACCTTCAACAGGCGCGCGCCCGACGGGCCGCCGATGAAGATCTCGTCGAGGCAGGGCTGGCCTATGAGGCCGACGACCGGCCGGCCCTCGCGGCTCAGGGCGATCAGATTGGTCCACAGCGGCAGGCCGGCGATGAAGGCGCGGGTGCCGTCGATGGGATCCAGGATCCAGACGTGTTCGGCCTCCGGCCGGTCCTCGCCATATTCCTCGCCGATGACCCCGTGGTCGGGATAGCGGGCCGCGATCAGCCGGCGGATCGCCGCCTCGGCCTCGCGGTCGGCCTGGGTGACCGGATCGAAGGCCCCGGGACCGCCCTTGTCCGTCTCCTCATAGGCGCCGCGGAAATACGGCAGGGAGACGCGGGCGGCCTCGCGGGCCAGGTCGACGGCGAACAGTTCATACTCGGTCATGGGAGGGGCGAGTGGCGAGGGGCGAGGGGCGAGTCAAGCGATCGCCCCAACATTCCCTCGACCCTCGACCCTTGCCCCTCGTCCCTGCTCAGGCCGCGTCGCCCTCGGCATGCAGCGACTTGGCCAGGTCCAGCAGGCGCCGGCGCGGCTTCTCGTCCAGCTGGTAATAGGCCTGGATCAGGTCGAGGGTTTCCTTCCGCGAGAACATCTCGCCGCCCTGGCCGGCCGCTTCCTTGCGTTCGATGGCCTCTTCCAGGCCGTCGTAGAAATAGCTGACCGGCGATTCCAGCGCTTCCGACAGTTGCCAAAGGCGGGCGGCGGAGATGCGGTTGGCGCCGCATTCGTATTTCTGGATCTGCTGGAAGCGGATGCCGACCTGGGTGGCCAGCTGTTGTTGTGTCAGGCCCAGAAGACGCCGGCGGCGGCGCAGACGGCGGCCCAGGTGAAGGTCAATATCGGTGGCCATGGCCCCATTTCCCCTTGTTGGCGGGCTGTCCCGAAGCGGGACGGCTCGCCCTTCACGCGGCAAACACCATGCCGCGCTCGCGTGACGGGGGAGAGTCGTCGAGCGATGTTTTGCCGGATCGGTCGCAACCGTTGCCGCAGCGACGCATTACCGCGTCAGAGCAATCGCGCTTTGAATGTCAGGAGAACGACTATGGGTTTGGGAATCATCGGCTGGATCGTCATCGGTATCGTCGCCGGCTGGCTGGCTGAACAGGTCATGGGCCGCAACCACGGCCTGCTGACCAATCTGATCGTCGGTGTCGTCGGCGCCCTGCTGGGCGGCTTCATCGCCGGCAGCCTGCTGGGAATCGGCGTCGGCGGCTTCAACCTGGTGACCCTGCTGGTCGCCTTCCTCGGCGCCTGCCTGCTGCTGTTCCTGGTCGGTCTGGTCAAGCGCCGCGGCTGATCCGGTCGCGAAACGGTTGAACGACGAAGGGCGGCTCCGCGAGGAGCCGCCCTTTTTCATGCCCGGTTCGCAGGATCAGCGCTGGGGAACGGGAGGCGTGGCCTCGTCGGGGATGGGGTCGGCGGCGTCGTCCTCTGCGGGCAGGGTCGGCGGCGTCGCGGGGGACATGCCCTCGGGCCCGGTCAAGGGCGGCGCGCTTGGCTCGGCGACCGGAGCCGCTTCGTCTGCGGCGATCGCGGGGGCGGCCTCGAACTCGGCGCTGGTCCAGCCGACCGCTACGCCGGCGCCTTCCTGACGGACGCCGCCGGCGACCGGCACGCCGCGCAGCTGGCCGTCCGGCCC
>Ga0207951_101062_pt1 | contig 11084 bp, 10 predicted proteins | sample Subbio12Aug_8Bad_FD_184830 | JGI IMG/M metagenome (GOLD analysis project Ga0207951, IMG submission 184830) | Serpentinite rock and fluid subsurface biosphere microbial communities from McLaughlin Reserve, California, USA - CR12Aug_8Bad (SPAdes) | ecosystem: Environmental > Terrestrial > Deep... | reverse complement strand
AGGTCTGCTTCGTCGAAACGGTAAAACACATAAGCACCGGGCGAGGCCCGGCCGCCCCGCTCCCTTCCCGACCCGACTGGAAACAGGCGGCGAAGAGTCATGCCAGGAACCTCTTCCTCCTGAGGGAGAGGGAGAACGCCGGAGCTCCTCGCACTGTTGACTAACCCCGCCCTCCGGCCGACAAGACCTGACCCTATTTCAAGCGGTCCCGGCGCTTCCCAGCGGCGGGGCCGTCTCGCTTTTGGAGGCCGTCCCCGTGTCCAATGAACATCTGATGGGTGTCTACAACCGCGCGCCGCTGGAGGTGGATCGCGGTCAGGGCGCGCGTCTCTGGGCCACCGACGGGACCGAATATCTCGACTGCGTCATGGGCATTTCGACCAACGCCCTGGGCCATGCCCACCCGGCCCTGGTCCAGGCGGTCAAGGACCAGGCCGACAAGCTCTGGCACGTCTCCAACATCTTCCAGATTCCCGGTCAGGAAGCCCTGGCCGACGCCCTCTGCGAAAAGTCGTTCGCCGACGTCGTCTTCTTCACCAACTCCGGCACGGAGGCCGTGGAGTGCGCGCTGAAGACGGCGCGGAAATATCACTCCGCCAACGGCCAGCCCGAGCGGATCGACATCTACGGCTTCGACGGCTCCTTCCACGGCCGCACCTACGGCGCCATCAACGCGGCCGCCAACCCCAGCTACACCAACGGTTTCGGCCCGCCGATGGAGGGCTTCCACCAGCTGAAGTTCGGCGATCACGAGGCCCTCAAGGCCGCCATCGCCAATCCGACCACCGCCGCTGTCATCGTCGAGCCGGTGCAGGGCGAGGGCGGCTGCCGCGCCATGCCCGAGGTCTGTCTGCGCGGCTTGCGTGAGTTGTGCGACGAACACGGCGTCCTGATCATTTTCGACGAGGTCCAGTGCGGCATGGGCCGGACCGGCAAGCTGTGGGCCCATGAATGGGGCGGCATGGCCCCCGACATCATGGCCATCGCCAAGGCCCTCGGCGGCGGCTTCCCCGTCGGCGCCTGCCTCGCGACCAGCGAAGCCGCCAAGGGCATGACCGTCGGCGCCCACGGCTCGACCTTCGGCGGCAATCCGCTGGCCATGGCGGTGGGCGGCGCCGCCTTCGCCGAGATTTCAAAGCCGGAGACCCTCGCCCACGTCAACGAGATCTCGGGCTATCTGAAACAGCAGCTGCACGGGCTGAAGGAGCGTTTCCCCGACATCATCGTCGACGTGCGCGGCAAGGGCCTGCTGCTGGGCGTCAAACTGGTTCCGAACAACCGCGACTTCATGGGCTGGGCCCGCGACGAACAGCACCTGCTGATCGCCGGCGGCGGCGACAACTGCTGCCGCATCCTGCCGCCGCTGAACCTGACGCTGGACGAGGCGCGCGAGGTCATCCAGCGGTTCGAGGGCGCCTGCGAGTTCGCGCGCGGCAAGATGGCGGCCTGATGGTACGCCATTTCCTCGACATCCACCGTCTCGAGGCCGCCGACCTCCGCGCCATCCTCGACGACGCCCACGCCCGCAAGGCGGCCCGCAAGGGCTGGCCGATGGGCCGCGCCGACGCCGATGCTCCGGCGAAGGATCGCGTCCTCGCCATGATCTTCGAGAAGAATTCGACCCGCACCCGTTTCAGCTTCGACGCCGCCATCCGCCAGCTGGGCGGGGCCTCGATCATCGCCAACGCCGGCGACATGCAGCTGGGCCGCGGCGAGCCGGTCGAGGACACGGCCCGGGTCCTGTCGCGCATGGTCGACGCCGTGATGATCCGCGCCAATGACCACGAGGACGTCGAACGCTTCGCCCGCGTCGCCACCGTGCCGGTGATCAACGGCCTGACCGACCGCTCCCACCCGTGCCAGATCCTCGCCGATCTGATGACGATCGAGGAGCATCGCGGCCCGATCGCCGGCAAGACCATCGCCTGGGTCGGGGACGGCAACAATGTCTGCCACAGCTTCATCCACGCCGCGCCGAAACTGGGCTTTCACCTGAATGTCGCCTGCCCGGCCGACTTCCATCCCGACCTGCACGACCTCGCCAGGGGCGGCAGTTCGGTCACCCTGACGAGCGACCCGCGCGAAGCGGTGTCGGGCGCCCACGTGGTCGTCACCGACACCTGGGTGTCGATGGGCGACGGCGACTATGAGGAGCGGCTGGAGGCCTTCGAAGGCTATGGCGTCGATGACGCCCTGATGGACCTGGCCAACAGCGACGCCGTCTTCCTCCACTGTCTCCCCGCCCACCGGGGCGAGGAGGTCACCGACGCCGTCATCGACGGCCCGCGCTCGCTGGTCTGGGACGAGGCCGAAAACCGCATCCACGCCCAGAAGGCCGTGCTGGCATGGTGTTTCGCAGGCTGAGGCCAGCAAAACGGGGCGGCCTCTCGACCGCCCCCCGTTCGTCGCGTTCCGGACGACGCCTATCGCAGATTGACGTCCGCCACCCCGCCTACGTCCGGCGTCGTCTTCGTCAGATTGGCCTTGGCCACCTCATAGAGAAATCCGACCGCGCCCTTCTTCGAAACCCAGATCCGGCCGTCGCCGGCGTCGAAGCGCAGCAGGGTCAGATGCGGGTCGTCCTTGCCCTCGGGATACCAGGCCGCAAGGATCGGGTTCCAGTGTTTGTCGATCAGCTCGGCATTCCGGGCAGTCACCGCCAGCGTCCCGTGAATGCAGGCCCAGACCTCCTGGTCCTTGGAGGCATAGGTGAACATGGCGCTCTGCCCGGCGCCGGCGTCCTTCGCCAGATCGGTGTCATCGCGGGTGAAGAACCAGATGGTCCCCGTCTCCTCCTCGCGGAAGGCGGTCATCGGCTGGGCGTGATGCCCAGGCTGGTCGAGGCCCAGCATGCCGGTTCGGGACGACTCGAGGTGCTTCCAGAATTCGCCTTCGGCTTCGGCGGCGGTGAGTGTGTGGTCGCCCATGGGGTCGCTCCTGATTATTGTGAAGTTCACATCAGGAATGGCCGGGCAGGTCCGGGGGTTCCGCTAATAGGTCCGCTGCGGCATGCCCATCAGGGCCGCCAGGTGGATCACCAGAACGGGCACGGAGGCGGCCGCCAGCAGCATGATGAACGGCCAGGGCATCATCCGCACCCCGCGTCGCGGATCCCACGGCCGCGACCCGCGCCAGCCGGCGAACACCGTCAGGGCCACCGCGGCGGCGATCAGTCCGAGGGTCAGGGGCAGGCTCATTGGTGCGAGGTGGCGCAGCGCGCGGCGCGGCGCAAGTCTCTGCCGCCATAGCGGGCCGTTAATCTTTACCGCCTGTTAACCCCTCGGGTCCGAGGCTCTCAGCCGGGGGCTTTCCACAGGAAGATCGTGGCATCCCTACATCTTGGGGTTAACCACGCGTTTACACCCATGATCTTGGCGTCTAGCGTTCGACAAGTAGGTCGGGAGACGAATCAGTGAGCGCAGCGGCGGCGCCTTGGAGCGTAAAGGGCATCGAGCCCAAGGCGCGCGAGATCGCCAAGGACCTCGCCCGTCGTTCCGGCATGACGCTGGGCGAGTGGCTCAACACCATGATCATGGAAGACGGCGACGAAGACGAGGGTTTCACGCCCCTGTCGCGCCGGGCCCATGCCGCCGACAGCTACGAGCGCCGCGGCCGCAGTCGCCGGGTCGACGATGTCTACGGCGGAGGCGACGATCAGCTGGGTCGACTGGGCGCCTCGATCGACGCCATCGCCGCCCGGCTCGAGGCGGCCGAGCGTCGCTCGACTGTGGCGATCCAGGGGGTCGATCAGGCCGTGGCCGGGCTGGTCCGCCGCCTCGACGGCCAGGATCAGGCCGGCAAGGATTGGGGTCGTCGCATCGACGACATCGCCGAGGAACTGCGCGAGGGTCATCGACGGCTGCGCCGTTTCGAGCAGGAGGCCGGCCCGCAGACAGCCGAGACCTTCGGCAAGGTCGAGGCGACCATGGGGACACTCGCCGGCCGCCTCTACGACATCGAGGAGCGCCAGCGCACGGGCGCCAACGAGCTGCGCCAGCGGATGGATGCGGTCGAAAAGGCCGCCGGCCCGGGGGTCGGCGCCGATCTGCTGGCCCAGGTCAGCCAGCGACTCGACCAGGCCCAGAACCGCACCGCCGAGGCCCTCCGTGGTCTGGAGCGCTCCTTCGCCGGCCTCGACCAGCGGCTGCGCGCTACCGAGGGCCGGATCGAACCCGAAAGCGCCCGCGAGGCGGCGCGCTTCGAAAAGCTGGCCGAGACCCTGAGCCGGTCGGTCGAGGCCAACCGGACCGAGATGATCCGGCGGCTGGACACGGCCGAGAGCGAAGGCCGGATGGAGCGTATCGAGCGTGCCGTCCTGTCGATCGGCGAACAGGTCAGGACGTCCGAGGAACGATCGGCCAAGGCCGTCGAGGCCATGGGCCGCGAGGTCCTGCGCATCGCCGAGAATCTGAACGGCCGGGTCCAGTCCATCGAGACCGAGACCCCCGCCCGTCTCGACCAGCTGAGCCGCAAGGTCGAAAGCGACATGGGTCGCCTGGCGCAGGGCGTCGAGCAGCGACTGACCGCCACCGATGATCGCCATGCCCTCGCGCTCGAAAAACTGGGCGGCGAGATCACCCGCATCTCGGACCGGCTCAGCGAACGCATCGCCCAGTCCGAGCGGCGCTCTCAGCAGGCCCTCGACGACATCACCCGCCGCCTGGCGGACAGTTCCACCCGGATCGAGCAGCACTACGACCGCGCGTCCGGCGAACTGGCCGAGCGCATGCGGTTGTCCGAGGAACGGACCGCGGCGCTGATCGCCGAGGCCCGCGACAATATCGAGCGCCGCGCCGAACCACCGCGGCCGGCCCCCACCCCGACGGCCGAACCAGACTGGCGGGCCGGCGCCTTCCCCGACGTGGCCTTCCCTGACACGCCCTTCTCGGAGACCGCGTTCGACGATCCTGTCTACGCTGAGCAACAGGCCTGGTCGGCCGACCTGGCGCCGCCTGATCGCCTGCCCGAGCCTGCCGCTCCTGCCGAGGACACGCTGAGCGTCGAGTCGATCTTCGATGCCGTGATGCGCGGACCGCGGACGGTCGACGAGCCAACCGCCCCTGTTGTCGCTTCGACACCGTTCGGCAGCCGCCCCGCGACGCCGACCCCGGCTGCGGATATCAGCGCGCCTTTGACAGTCCCGGCCTTCACCCCGCCGCCGATCGCAGCGTCGCCCGTTCCGGACGAGGCCCAGCCCCTGGCGTTCGGGCAGGGCTTCGGCGGGGCTGATGTCTCGGACGCGCTTCAGGCCACGGCGCCGGGCGCTCATGACGCCGGAGTCTTTGACGACGCCCATGACGATTTCGCCGGCGAAACCGACTTCGTCGATCCCCGGGCCCTGCGCGCCGCCGCGGCCCAGGGCCGGGCCTCATCCACCCGTCACACCATCGAGGCCGCGCGGGCCGCCATGGCTGCGCCGGCTGAGGAAGCTCCTGCGCGCTCGGGCTTCGGCCTCAAGAAGGGCGGCAAGTCGCGGCTGCAGGAAAGGCTGGACAAGCAGGCCTCGCGGGACGGCGGCACGGTGCGCAAGGCGCTCGGAGCCTCGGCCATCGCGGTCCTGCTGACCGCAGGCGGCGCCTATGCGACCGGTCAGTTGACCGGCTCGGGCCTGAATATTCCCGGTTTGCCGGGCCGGGACAGCGAAACGGCGGAGCCGATCGCGGCCCTCGCCGTTGTGGCGGCCCCGCCCACGCCCGCCGACCTTGAGCGCGGCGCTGAGCTCTATCAGACGGCGACAGAGCGACTGGATGCGGGTGACGCCGGCGGGATCGAGACCCTGAAACAGGCGGCGCTGACCGGCTTCACTCCGGCCCAACTGCATCTGGCCGGCCTGTATCAGGACGGCGGCGAGGGTCTTTCGCCCGATCCGGCCGAGGCGCGTGCCTGGGCCCGGCGCGCGGCGGATGGCGGCGACGCCCGGGGCATGCATGCCTATGGCATGTATCTGTTCGACGGCGTCGGCGGACCGCAGGAACGGGGCGAGGCCCTGTCCTGGCTCAAGCGGGCGGCGGAGCAGGGTTTGGTCGACAGCCAGTACAACGTCGCCAAACTCTATGAATCGGGCGAGGACGGCATCGCGTCCGACCCGACAGAGGCCTACAAATGGTATCTTATCGCGGCGCGCGCAGGCGACAGCGACTCCCAGTCTGCGGTCGAGCGGTTGAGGCGGACCCTGACGGCGGCGGACCGCGGCAAGGCTCGCGCCGACGCTGACCGATTCCAGGCCGAGCCCATCGCCTGATGCAGGCGTCCCAAGCTTTCTGGACCGACCGGGTGGCGAGGCCCGCCCTGTGGGTCTAGGACAACCTCACTTCCACCGTCGCCTTTCGGGCGCTTAAGCACTCAGCTCCAGCCGAAGGCGCGTCCTTTGGATATCTATCTGCCAATCGCCGAGGTTTCGGTGAACTGGCCGCTCCTGGTTCTGCTGGGGGCGGTGGTCGGATTCGTGTCCGGTCTGTTCGGCATCGGCGGCGGCTTCCTGATGGCCCCGATCCTGATCTTCATGGGTATTCCGCCCGCCGTGGCGGTGGCGAGCCAGGCCAGCCATGTCGTCGCGTCCTCGACCTCGGGCGTGATCAGCTACACCCTGCAGAAGGCGGTCGACTATCGCATCGGCGGGGTCATGGCCGCCGGGGGCGTGCTCGGGGCCCTGCTCGGGGTCGAGCTGTTCCGCTACCTGCGCCTGCTGGGCCAGGCCGACCTGGCCGTGGCCCTGTCCTATCTGCTCTTCCTCGGCGCCATCGGCACGCTGATGCTCTACGAAAGCCTCGGCCAGATCATGCGTCGGGTGCGGGGTGAAGTGCTGCCCCACCGGGAGCGACGCCGGCCGCTATGGCTTTACGGTCTGCCGCTGAGAATGCGCTTCCCGCGGTCGGGGCTCTACATCAGTGCGATCCCGCCCTTCGCCCTTGGCGCTTTCGCCGGCGTCCTGTCGGCCATCATGGGGGTGGGGGGCGGCTTCATCCTCGTGCCCGCCATGCTTTATGTGCTGCGGATGAAGGCCGGGGTGGTGGTCGGCACCAGCCTGTTCCAGATCATCATCGTCACGGCCATGACCACCATCCTGCAGGCCGGCCGCAACCAGACCGTCGACATCGTGCTGGCGATGATCCTGTTGCTGGGCGGCGTGGTCGGGGCCCAGTACGGGGCCAAGCTCTCGGGCCGGTTCCGGCCCGACGTGCTCCGCGCCTTCCTCGGGCTGATCGTGCTGCTGGTCGGCATCTATATGGGGCTGGAGATGTTCGTCCGGCCGTCTGACCTGTTCGCCTTTGCGCCGGGAGTGCCCGAATGATCCAGGCCCTTCCGCCGCCGCCGCCCGCCGTTGTCGCCCCCGCCCCGGAACGTTCTGTCGCGACTCTCGAACAGGTCCGGGTCGCCGCCGCCCTGACCGATGCCCGGGTGCTGGTCGATTCCAGCTTCACTGGCGCCTCGATCGTCCTCTACGGCGCTGTGTTCAACCCGACCGACCAACCGACGGATGTGGTGGTCGTCGTTCGCGGTCCCGACGGCCCGGTGCGGCTGGTGAAGAAAACGCGCAACCTCGGCTTCTGGCTGAACAGCCGGCCGGTACTGTTCGAGGGCGCGCCCGGCTTCTACATGACCGCCTCGACGCGCCCCCTGTCCGACATCGCCGACTTCGGCCAGCTGCGGCGGCTCGGCGTAGGGGTCAATCACCTGAGGATCAACGCGCCGGAGGAGAGCCGGACGGTGACCCGCTATGGCGTGCGCGACGTGGTCGTCAGCCGTCTGGGCGAGGACTATCTGGACTGGCGCCGCGCCGTCATTCGCCTGCGCGAGGCGGCCGCCCTCTACAACACCGATCCGGAGGGGGTTCAGTTTGTCGACGAGGGCCTGTTCCGGGCCGAGGTCGAACTGCCCGCAGTGGCCCCCACCGGCCAGTATTTCGCCGAGGTCTGGCTGTTCCAGGAGGGCGAGCCGGTGTCGGTCTCCAACCTCACCCTGACGGTCGAGAAGGTCGGCATCGAGCGCGAGATTTTCGAGTTCGCGCACCGCCGGCCGTGGAGCTACGGCATCCTTGTCGTGTTGCTGGCGGCCTTCACCGGCTGGGCCGCGTCGCGGCTGTTCAGGCGGCAATAGGCCTATGCTGCCGCGAACTCGCTCAGCGCGTCGATCACGGCGCGATTCTGGTCTTCCGTCCCGATGGTGATGCGCAGGCAGTCGGGCAGGCCGTAGCCGCCGACGGGTCGCACGATGATACCCTTTGAGTTCAGATAGTCGTTGGCGGCGGCGGCGTTGCGCTTCGCGTCCGGGAAGCGGACGAGGACGAAGTTTCCGGCCGAAGGGAAGACGTCGAAACCGAATCCCTTGATCGCCTGGGTCAGGCGCGGACGCCAGGCCTGGACCAGCTCTCGCGACGCCTGCTGATGCGCCTCGTCTCCCAGGGCGGCGACGGCGGCCTCGATGCCGGGGACCGAGACATTGAACGGCAGGCGGATCCGGTCGACCGCCTCCGCGATCTTCAGCGGCGCATAGCCGAAGCCGATGCGCAGGCCGCCGAGGCCGTGGATCTTGGAGAAGGTCCGGGTGACGACGATGTTCTGGCTGTCCCGGGCGAGCGGGAAGCTGGTCTCCCAGTCCGGCTCGGTGATGAACTCGGCATAGGCCTCGTCGATGACCAGCACCACCTCGGGCGAAAGGGCCTCATGAAGCCGGCGAATCTCCTCGGCCGTATTGTAGCTGCCGGTCGGGTTGGAGGGACTGGAAACATAGACGATCCGGGTCCGGTCATCGACCTCCGCCAGGATCGCCTCGGGCGTCAGGCGGAAATCGGGTTCGGGCGCCAGCTTGACCGAGGCCTGGTTGGCCAGGGCGCTGATGCGATAGGCGAGGAAGCCGTACTGGCCGCTGACGATATTGTCGCCGGGCGTCAGATAGGTCTGGTTCAGCAGGGCAAAGACCTCGTCCGAACCGTTGCCGAAGATCAGCCGCTCGGGCTCCAGCCCGTGGTGGTCGGCGGCCGCCGTCCGCAGTTTCGCGGCCCGGCCGTCGGGGTACATGTGAATCTGACCCATGGCGGCGGCATAGGCCTCGCGCGCCTTTTCGCCAGCGCCGAGAGCGTTCTCGTTGGAGGACAGCTTCATCGGCTCGGCCACGCCGTCGATGCGCGACTTGCCGCCGACATAGGGGGCGATGTCGAGGATGCCGGGCTTGGGCGCGGGGCCTTTGGGCGCGGGCGCGTCGGTCATGGAGCGATCCTCGAAGTCAGAACAGGGGAGCGGCGCCGATGACGCCGCTCAGTTCGCCGGGCGCGCCGTTCAGCCGCCCGTCGTCAGCCTGCACATAGCCCGCCAGCATGAAGAGCTTCAACCCGCCTGCGGCGATGAGGGGATCTGCGGCCAGGCCGGCCTCGGCGAGGCGACCGATGATGCGCGCGTCGGCCAGGCCGCTGTCCGTCGCCCAGAAGGTGCGGTCATCGCCGGTCGGCCCCGGCTGCGCGGGCTGCACCAGCAGGGCGCGGGGCAGGCCGTGACCGTGATCGGGCAGGGCTCCGACCACGCGCAGGCGCGGCTCCGCCAGCAGCCGGCCCCACCAGGCCGAAGCGGCCGTGAGGTCCATCAGGGCCCGTCCGCCCTTCCGCGCTGCGGTCAGGGCGGCCTCGGGCGTCGCGGCCATCCGCACCGTCAGGCCGAACCGGTCCGAGGCCAGGACCTGGCTGGCCGGACCCCAGACGGTCAGGGCGGCGCCGCTGGCGGAATCCAGCCGACCCAGGACGCAACGGGCGGCGGCGGCTTCCGCGGGCGTCAGCCCGGCCAGGGCGCGGCGCAGGGCGATGGCTTCCACCTCCGGCGTCGGATGGGGCCCGGCGGCGAGACGGGCCCGCACCGCCTCGGCCAGGGCGCGGTCCAGCGCCTGCCGTTCGGGATCGGGCTCGGGCGTCGGCAGCATCAGAACAGCTTCGGCGCGGGCGCCAGGGCGAATGGACCGAGCCAGGTACGGCCGTCGCGGAACTGGATTATCAGATCGACGCCCCGCTCTCCTGAGGCCGCGGTGGCCGCCGCCGCCCCGGCCGCGCCCATCCGGTTCACGGCGCCGGTCCGGGATCCCGCGAGGCCGGCGATGGCGGCCATGGGCTGTTCGGCGCGCAGAGCCACCTGACCCTCCAGACGACCCTCGGCGTCGGCTGACAGGACGGCGCTTTCCAGTCGGGCGCGGCTCTCGCCGGCCTCCAGTTCGCCGCGGATGTCAGTGAAGCGTCCGCCCGCGGCCGTCCAGGCGGCGAAGACTCCGGCGCTGTCCATGCCCCTGAGACGGCTGGCGTTGAGCACGGTGGCCTCGATCCGTACCGTCAGACGTCCTTGCCGCGTCGCCCCCTCGACCGGTCCGCCCGGACGCCCGCGGGCATCGGCCAGCTCGAAGGCTGCATCCATCTCGTCGGTGGCGGCGCGTCCGTCGGTAAGGTGCGGGCGCACATTGAACAGGATCCGCTCAGCCGAGGCGATCGGAAAAGGGTCGGCGTCTTGATGCGGGGTGAAGGTCGGGCGGATCAGTTCAAGCCGTACGTCTGGAAAGCGCTCGCGCAGATGGCTGGCGCTCAGACGCAGGCCGTCGCCGCCGACCGCCACCTTGCCCTTGTCGGCGCGGGTCAGGGTCACCCCATCAGGGGCAATGACCACCCAGCGGTCGGGGTTGTAGGCATTGGCCTCGGCCACCAGTTCGGGCGCGGCGACGCCGTGGCCCGACGGGGCCAGGATGTCCGCATGGGGGATCGACACCCGGGCCCGGAACGGCCAGCCGGTGGTGGTGACCGCCGCATGGGTGATGGTCCAGCCGTCCTGCCGCAGCGCCTCTACCCGCGCCTCCATCCGGGTCTCGATCTGATGGGTCAGATAGAACCACCAGCCGGTCCAGCCAGCCAGCAGCAGGCCGACGACGATGAAGGGCACGGCCAGGCCCCTGCGGGGGTGGCGGGTCGGTTTCGGGGGCGTATCGGTCATCGCGGTTTGGTCTAGTCCGGCTTGAGGAATGCGCCAACCTGTTCGACGGCTTCCGCCAGCCCCATGCGCTGCACCTCGGTGCCTGGCGGCAGGCTGGCGAAGAGGCGGGTGGGGGCGGCGGCGTCCAGC
>Ga0207951_101061_pt1 | contig 11089 bp, 10 predicted proteins | sample Subbio12Aug_8Bad_FD_184830 | JGI IMG/M metagenome (GOLD analysis project Ga0207951, IMG submission 184830) | Serpentinite rock and fluid subsurface biosphere microbial communities from McLaughlin Reserve, California, USA - CR12Aug_8Bad (SPAdes) | ecosystem: Environmental > Terrestrial > Deep... | reverse complement strand
GCAGCATCAGGCGACTGCTGCGATTTCGTTCAGCGCCACGATCACGGCCGCTGTTTCCGCCTCGGTGCCAACCGAGATCCGCAAGGCATTGGGCAATCCCTGCCCGGGAAGCCAGCGCGTCAGGAACCCTCGTTCGGCAAGGCCCCGGTACAGGCTCCCGGCGCTCAGCGGGCCTGATTCAGGGCAGGTCATCAGGATGAAATTGGCTTCCGAGGGAACGGCGCCCAGTCCCTTGTCGCCCAGTCTGCCGATCGCGTCGGCCAGAAGCCTGCGCTGCGCCCGGTTCCTCGAGCGGCACTCGGCAACGAAGTCCTGATCCTCGACAGCAGCCTCGGCCGCCGCCAGCGCGGGAACAGCGATGGGGAACGGAGCCCGCGCCCGGTTCAGTTCGGATATGATGGCGGGCGCGCCGGTCGCCCATCCAACGCGCAGGCCGCCAAGCCCGTAAATCTTGGAAAAAGTACGTGTCGCCAAAACGTTGGAAGCCGATTTTGCAAGCGCCATTCCGCCATCCGGGTCGGCGGCATCCAGATATTCGGCATAGGCCTGATCCATCACCAGCAGCACATCGGGGCGAAGCGCGCCATGCAGCCGCGCGACATCTGCCGCTGATATCATCGAGCCTGTCGGGTTGTTGGGGTTTGCAAGGAATATGATCCGGGTGTCGTCGCGCACGGTGGCGAGGATGGCGTCGACGTCGGCCGTATAATGGGCGTCGGGCGCCGCCAGCGGCTCGGCGCCGGCTCGGCGTGCGGCGATCGGATATACCATGAAACCGTGGCGAACATGGACAACGCTGTCGCCCGGCCTGCAATAGATCAGCGGCAGCAGTTGCAGCAGCTCGTCGGATCCGGTTCCGCAGACGATCCGTTCCGGGTCCAGTCCGTGCAGCGCTGCGATCTTCTCGCGCAGCGCGGTCGCAGCGCCATCCGGGTAGCGGTGGCTTTCGCCGGCCACGGCCTGCAGGGCCCGGACGGCGCGCGGGCTTGCGCCCCACGGGTTCTCGTTGGAGGAAAGCTTCACCGGCCTTGCATGCCCGCCGCCCCCGGCAGAACCGGGGACATAGGCAGTGATCGCGCTGATCCAGGGGTTGGGGGTAGGGCGATCTGCGTGGCTGATTGTCATCCGGTGCCCCTAGGGTCTGACAGGGAGCAAGGGCAAGTCCCCGAAAGGCCGCCCGGCTCGGTGGGCTTGTGCGCGGGGCCGGCTTTTGCGCTCGGGCGCGGGTGCTGCTAACGGCTGCGCCTCGTGCCGTCATCAGTCACACATCAACAACTGCGCCTCGATGCAGACCTGCCGCTCGACAGCGGTCTGGTCCTGCCGCGCCCGGTCATCGCCTATGAAACGCTCGGCGCGCTCGATGAAGCGAAGTCCAACGCCATTCTCATCTGCCATGCGCTGACAGGCGACCAATATGTGGCCTCCACCCACCCGATGACAGGAAAACCCGGATGGTGGAAGCGGATGGTCGGCCCCGGAAAGCCCATCGATCCCGAACGTCATTTCATCATCTGCTCCAATGTTGTTGGTGGCTGCATGGGAAGCGAGGGGCCAGCGAGCCCCCACCCCGAGGACGGTCGGCCCTGGGGCCTTCGCTTCCCGGTGATCACCATCGCCGACATGGTCCGGGCCCAGGCTGCCCTGCTCGACGGGCTTGGCATCGGCGCCTTGCTCGCAGTCGTCGGCGGATCGATGGGCGGCATGCAGGCGCTGCAATGGGCGGCGAGCTTTCCCGACCGGATATGTTCGGTCGTCGCCATCGCTTCGGCCGCGCGCCACAGCGCCCAGAACATCGCCTTTCACGAAGTCGGAAGGCAGGCCATCATGGCGGACCCCAGGTGGCAGGGCGGCGCATATGCAGCAGGGTGCGGCCCGGTCAACGGTCTCGCGGTGGCCCGCATGGCGGCGCACATCACCTATCTTTCGGAAGAGGGGCTGACCGCCAAGTTCGGTCGTCAGCTGCAGGGCCGCACCGACAAGAGCTTCGGATTCGATGCGGATTTTCAGGTGGAAAGCTATCTCCGCCACCAGGGAATGAGCTTCGTCGACCGATTCGACGCCAACTCCTACCTCTATATCACCCGCGCGATGGACTATTTCGATCTGGCCGACCCCTTCGCGGGGCTGCTGGCCCCGGTCTTTGCAAACTGCAAGGCGCGCTTCTGCATCGTCTCGTTCGACAGCGACTGGCTGTATCCCACTGTCGAATCGAAGCGGATCGTGCAGGCCCTTGTCGCGGCCGGGCGCCACGCCAGTTTCGTCGAACTCTCCAGCCCCTTTGGCCACGATGCCTTTCTGCTCGATCCGCCCGGCCTCACCGGTGTGATCGACGGCTTCCTGAAAGCCGTGGAGCAGCGCGGATGAACGGCCTGTCGGTTCGTCTGCAGCAAGTTGCAGCCCAGATTCCAGAACATAGCAGCGTGCTCGATGTCGGCTGCTCGGATGGTCGGCTTCTGGCCTGGCTGCGCGACAACAAGTCTGTCGATGGTCGCGGCATCGAGCTTGACGCAGTTCGCGTTGCCGCCGCCGTCACGCGCGGGCTTTCCGTCGTGCAGGGCGATGCCACGCGCGACCTTGCTGCATTCCCGGATCAATCCGTCGATTTCGCAGTGCTTTCGGAAACGCTTCAGGCCATGGAAGCGCCCGCCAGGGTGTTGCAGGAGCTGGTGCGGATCGGGCGTCTCGCCGTCGTCGCCTTCCCGAACTTCGGCCATTGGCGGGTGCGGATGAACCTGCTGTTCGCGGGCCGGATGCCGGTGACCCCCAGCCTGCCGACAAGCTGGCACGAAACCGAGAATATCCACCTGTGCACGATCGACGATTTCCGGGCGCTTGCAGCAGAGCTTGGCCTGCGGATCGAGCGCGAAGCCTATCTTGCCGGCGAAACCCCGATCGGCGCATGGCCGAACCTGCTGGCCGACCATGGGCTCTTCGTGCTGTCGCGGTAGAGCATGTTTCGATCCGGTTGTTCCGGTCCGGTGAAATAACCGGCATCGGAAAGCCGTGCGGGAAGGCAGGGTATCAGAGCAAGCGGGTTCAGTGGGTTCGGGTAAGTTCCCGCATCGCCCGGTCAAGTCCATCGAGCGTCAGCGGGAACATCCGGCCTTCCATCAGCACTTTCATCATCTGGATGGACTGGCTGTGCGCCCAATGCTGCTCGGGAATGGGGTTCAGCCATACGGCCGAGTGATAGACCTCGGTCAGCCGCCTCATCCAGACCTCGCCGGCTTCCTCGTTCCAGTGCTCGACCGATCCGCCGGCATAATTGATCTCGTAGGGGCTCATGGAAGCGTCGCCCACGAAGATGAGCTTGTAATCATGCGGATATTTGTGGAGCACGTCGAACGTGGGTGTTCGTTCCGACCAGCGCCGCCTGTTGTCCTGCCACAGGGCTTCATAGGGGCAGTTGTGAAAATAGAAATATTCCAGGTGCTTGAATTCGGTCCGCGCGGCTGAGAACAGCTCTTCCATCACCTTGATGTGCGGATCCATCGATCCGCCGACATCCAGGAACAGGAGCAGCTTCACGGCATTGTGCCGCTCGGGCCGCATCACGATGTCGAGATAGGCCTTGCGCGCGGTTCCCTTGATGGTTGCATCAAGATCCAGTTCGTCGGCAGCCCCTTCGCGCGCGAACTTGCGCAGCCGGCGCAGCGCAACCTTGATGTTGCGCGTTCCAAGTTCCACCGAGGCGTCGAGGTTCCTGAACTCGCGCTTGTCCCAGACTTTCACGGCCCGGTTGTGGCGGTTTTCATCCTGCCCGATCCGCACGCCCTGTGGGTTGTAGCCATATGCGCCGAACGGCGACGTGCCGCCGGTGCCGATCCACTTGTTTCCGCCCTGATGGCGTTCGGTCTGTTCCTCAAGCCGCTTCTTCAGCGTCTCCATTATCTCGTCCCAGGATCCGAGCGCCCTGATCTTCTCCATCTCCTCGTCGGACAGATGAAGCTCGGCGATCCGGCGCAGCCATTCTTCGGGAATCTCGGCAGTTCCGGTCTCGATAATCGTTTCCAGCCCGTTGAAGACTTTTCCGAAAACCTGATCGAAACGATCGAGAAGAGCTTCATCCTTCACGTAGATCGCGCGGGACAGGAAGTAGAAGTCCTCGATGCGGTGCTCGATCACGCCCTTTTCCATCGCCTCCAGAAGCATGAGATGCTCTTTGAGCGAGGCGGGAATCTTGGCGGCGCGAAGCTCGTCGAGGAAGGTCAGGAACATGGTGCAAGACTAGGCAAGGATTGCACTGGCCGCCACCCGTCAAAAGCGCTGTGCCGATACGCCGGTCCGAGCGGCTACGCCCCCCGGCTATGCCCCGGTCGCCGACTCGGCCTTCGTTCTGCCGTTGCCCGCAGCGTCAGCAAGGCCGGGGGCGACGTTCGAAGCGCCTGACGCGGCTGCCTCGGCTGCACGAACGTCTGCGACAGACCGTTCGAGGCCAATTCTGACATCCCCGTCCGGCGCTTCAGGCTCGCCTTTTCCACAGCCCAGCAGAAGCAGCAGCGGCGGCATAATCAATGCAAGTCGTTTCATGGCCTTTCCTCGAACGCCTGTGAATCGGGGGCGGGTGCCTCGCCCGCTCCGGCCGATGTTTCGGCGCCATCGGGCTCTGGATGAAAAAGTTCGTCTTCTTCGGGATCCGGCGGCAGATTGCCGTCGAAAATCTGGTGGCGGCGCAACTGCTGCCATGCCGAGCGCAGCGTTGCATAGGGGTCAGCCGAGCCCCGCAGGAGCTGCTCGCCCTGATCCTGCAGCCCGGCCCGGGTGTCGATGATCCTTGTCCCGAGCTGCAGATGGCGTTCTTCGGCCGAAAGCAGCCGGTTCTTTCCATAATCGACCGGATCGAGCAGGAAATCGACGAAAAAGCCCACGCTGTCCCGCGCTGTCGACGGGCCCAGGAAGGGCAGCATCACGAACGGCCCCGACGGAACAGTCCACACCGCCAGCGTCTGGCCGAAATCATGCGGCTGCTCGGTCAGGCCCATGTCGGTTGCATGATCCGCAACACCAAGCCCCAGCACTCCGTTGATCAGGATGCGGTCCAGCGCGCGAAATGCGCTCTTGATCTTTCCCTGCGCCACCGCATTGGCGAGGTTCGTGGGCTCCTGCAGATTGTCATAGGCATTGCGTATCCCGTTTCGGGCCGCCCTGGGAACTGCTGCCCGATAGCCATCGGCAATCGGGGAAAGGACGATACGGTCAACCTCTGTGTTGAACCTGAAGACCTTGCGATTGGTGTTTTCCCATGGGTCGGCCTTTGCGGTTTCGGTCATGGCGACGCGGTCCATCCGCTCGCCGCCATGGGCGCAACCCGCCAGAAGGAGCAGCACAAACAGGATGACAGGCTGTTGCATCGAACGATTCGCTAGGGGGAAGGGCAGCCCGGCACAAGCCCCGCCCGGAAGTCGGCCGCGTTCCCGGGAAAGCGCAGATTTTTGTTTGACCAGATATAAAGACTTATTTAAGTCTTTTTTCCATGAACCGGCTCCATGATGTCTTTGCAGCGCTCGCCGACCAGACCCGCGTCAGGATCATGCTGCTTGTCAGGGATCTTCAGCTCTCCATGGGCGAGTTGGCCGATCTTCTCGATCAGAGCCAGCCGCGCGTCTCGCGCCATGTCCGGATCCTGGCGGAAGCCGGCCTCGTCCGCCGGCACAAGGAGGGCGCCTGGGTGTTTGTCGGCCTGAGCGAAAATGCGCCCATGCCCGAGATCTACGCCCTGATCGAAAAGCTGCTGCCGGATCATGACCTGATCGCCGCAGAGCGCGCCCGGCTCGCCCAGGTGCGCAGCGAACGGCAGAAAGCCATCGACGACTGGTTTCGTGCCAATGCCGGCGAATGGGATCTTCTGCGGCGGCTCGGCGGGCAGGACACAGAGGTGGAGAAAGCCATCACGGCGGCCGCGCGTGACCCGAAGGTCGGTCGGCTGCTCGACATCGGAACCGGAACCGGCCGTCTGCTCGAACTGCTGCATGCCGAATCGGAAGAAGCCATCGGCGTGGATCGTTCGCCCGAGATGCTGCGCCTGGCCCGTGCCAAGCTCTCGGTCGAGGGCAGCCAGGCCGCCGAAGTGCGGCAGGCCGACATGCGCGCGCTGCCGTTCGACGATCATCGCTTCGATACCGTGACCATGCATCATGTGCTGCACTTTGCAGACGACCCCGCCGCCGTGATCGCGGAAGCCGCACGAACGGTTGCTCCGGGCGGCAAGCTGCTGGTGGCGGACTATGCGCCGCATGCTCGCGAAGAGCTTCGCAGCCGGTATCAGCATCTGCGGCTGGGCTTCGAACCCGATGCGGTGCTCGGTTGGCTGGGGGCGGCGGGCCTGAAGCCGCGCCTGCTTTCCAGCCACCCCGGCCCGGAACTCAGCGTGACGATCTGGGAAGGACGTCGATGACCGACGCCGCCGCCAGCGCTGCCGCTGACCGCGCGCTCGACGAATCCCGCCGGGCGCACGGCGCGCCGCTGTTCGCCGATCTTCCCGGAGATGTGGAGGTAAGCTTCGAATTCTTCCCGCCCAAGACCGAGAAGATGGCCGAAACCTTGTGGCATTCGGTTGAAACCCTCGTGCCGCTCAAACCGCGCTTCGTGTCGGTCACATATGGCGCGGGCGGATCGACCCGCGAGCGCACGCATGCAACCGTGGCGCGGATCGTCGCCGAAACGAGCATTCCGGCTGCCGCACACCTGACCTGCGTCGATGCCAGCAAGGCGGACATAGCCGAGATCGCCCATGCCTATTGGGAGGCCGGTGTTCGCCACATCGTGGCCCTGCGGGGCGATCCTCCCTTGAAGGACGGCGCCTTCCAGCGGTTCGTGCCGCATCCCGATGGTTATCATGATGCCGCCGAACTGGTGGCCGGCCTTGCCGGGCTGCACCCCTTCGAGCTTTCGGTCGGAGCCTATCCCGAAACCCATCCCGAAGCCGTCAGCGCCGAGGCGGACATGGCGCATCTGAAACGCAAGATCGATGCCGGCGCAAACCGCGCCATCACCCAGTTCTTCTTTCAGCCGGAAACCTTCTTCGGCTTCCGTGATCGCGCCGCTGCTGCTGGTATCGATGCCGATCTCGTGCCTGGAATATTGCCCGTCTCGAGCTATGCCAATGTGAAGCGCATGGCCGAACAGTGCGGCGCATGCGTGCCTGACTGGATGGGGCGGCTTTTCGAAGGGCTCGACAGCCACCCCGGGGCCCGGCAGCTGGTGGCGGCAACCATTGCAGCGGAAATGGTCCGCAGGCTTTATGCCGGCGGGGTCCGTCACTTTCATTTCTACACGCTGAACCGCGCAGAACTGGCCTACGCCATCTGCCATCTTCTGGGAGTCCGCCCGAAATGATCACGCCGTCCGCCGCCGAAGCGGCTTTTCGCGCCGCCGCTGCCGGCCGAATCCTCGTGAAGGATGGGCCCTATGGCACGGCCATCCAGGCGCTCGGTCTTGGCGAACAGGATTATCGCGGCGGCATCGCGGTCAACCACGACCAGAAGGGCAACAACGATGTCCTGAACCTCACCCGGCCCGATGCCATAGCGGGGATCGGCCGTGCCTATATAGAGGCGGGCGCAGATCTTCTGGCGACCAACAGTTTCAACGCGAACCGGATCAGCCAGGCCGACTATGGTCTCGAATCGAAGGTCGTGGAAATGAACCGCGCAGCCGCTGCAATCCTGCGCGCTGAAATCGATACGGCGACCGCGAGGGACGGCAGGCGGCGCTTCCTCGCGGGCTCGCTCGGCCCCACGAACAAGACCCTGTCGCTCAGCCCCAAGGTCGAGGACCCGGGCTACCGCGAAGTCGATTTCGACGGCGTGAAGGCCGTTTATCGTGAACAGATCGACGCGCTGCTTGATGGCGGCGTGGATTTCATCCTCATCGAAACCGTGTTCGACACGCTGAATGCCAAGGCCGCGGCTTTTGCCGCAATGGAAGCGGAAGAAGCGCGCGCCCAACGCGTTCCCGTCATGCTGTCGATGACGCTGACCGACCTTGCAGGCCGCAATCTCTCCGGCCAGACGGTCGAGGCCTTCTGGGTCTCGGTGGAACATGTCCGCCCGCTCACCATCGGCCTCAACTGCAGCTTCGGCGCCACCGAGCTTCGCCCGCATGTGCAGGCGCTCGCCGCCCAGGCCGATGCGCTCCTCATGGTCTATCCCAATGCCGGACTGCCCAACGCCTTTGGCGAATATGACGAGGCACCCGAAACGACAGGCGGCCTTATCCGCAGGTGGGCCGAGGCAGGGCTCCTCAACATTGTCGGAGGGTGCTGCGGCACGACGCCGGCCCACATATCGGCGATGGCCCGCGCCGTGCAGGGCCTGCCGCCCCGGCAGTTGCCGCGTCCCGCACCCGCGTTGCGTCTCTCTGGCCTGGAGGCCGCCGTTTTCGCATGACCAGCGCAACCAGCTTCATCAACATCGGCGAACGCACCAACGTCACCGGTTCCCTCCGCTTCAAGAAGCTGATCATGGCCGGCGATTACGCCACCGCGCTCGAGGTCGCGCGCGAGCAGGTCGCCAACGGCGCCCAGATCATCGACATCAACATGGATGAAGGCCTGCTCGACAGCGAAGAAGCCATGGTCACCTTCCTGAAACTTGTCGCCGCCGAACCCGATATCGCCCGCGTGCCGCTGATGATCGATTCGTCGAAATGGTCGGTGATCGAGGCCGGGCTGAAGTGCGTTGCCGGCAAGGCGATCGTGAACTCGATCAGCCTGAAGGAAGGGGAGGCGCCCTTCCTTGCAGCAGCCCGCACCATCCGCCGCTACGGCGCCGCCGCAGTCGTCATGGCGTTCGACGAAACGGGCCAGGCCGACACCGCCGCGCGCAAGGTGGAGATCTGCGGTCGCGCCTATGATCTTCTGGTGGCGGATGATTTCCGACCCGCCGACATCATTTTCGATCCCAACATCTTTGCGGTCGCCACCGGCATCGAGGAGCATGATCGCTACGCGCTGGATTTCATCGAGGCCTGCAGGGCCATCAAGATTCGCTGCCCCGGCGCAAGGATCTCCGGCGGGCTTTCCAACCTCAGCTTCGCCTTTCGCGGCAACGAGGCCGTGCGCCGGGCGATGCACTCGGTGTTCCTCTATCATGCGATTCCAGCCGGTCTCGACATGGCGATAGTCAACGCCGGCCAGCTCGACGTTTACGATGCCCTCGATCCCGAACTTCGCGAAGCCTGCGAGGATGTCGTCCTGATGCGTCGCCCGGACGCGACCGACCGTCTGATAATTCTCGCAGCACGTTTCAGCAACCATGTGCAGTTATCTGACAAACAACAGGAAGCATGGAGAGAATTTCCTGTCAACAAGCGGCTGGAGCACGCCCTTGTCAACGGTATCGACGCTTTTGTGGTTGCCGACACCGAAGAGGCCCGGCTGAACACGACACGCCCGATCTCGGTGATCGAAGGCCCGCTGATGGACGGCATGAACGTCGTGGGAGACCTCTTTGCCGCCGGCAAGATGTTTCTGCCGCAGGTCGTGAAATCGGCCCGGGTGATGAAGAAGGCTGTCGCCCACCTCATCCCCTATATCGAGGCCGGGAAGGAGGAGGGGGCAGCCCCCAGAGCCCGGATCGTGATGGCGACCGTGAAAGGAGATGTGCACGATATCGGCAAGAACATTGTCGGCGTCGTGCTCCAGTGCAACAATTTCGACGTGATCGACCTGGGCGTGATGGTGCCCTGGCCGAAGATCCTGGAAACCGCGAAAGCCGAAAAGGCCGACATGATCGGGCTCTCCGGCCTGATCACGCCCTCGCTCGACGAAATGGTGACGGTCGCGACCGAAATGGAGCGCGCGGGCTTCACCATGCCGCTGCTCATCGGCGGCGCAACGACATCAAGGGTGCACACCGCGCTCAGGATCGCCCCGGCCTATTCCGGCCCCACCATCCATGTGCTGGACGCCAGCCGCGCGGTCGGCGTTGCCTCGACGCTGGTTTCCGATACCCTCGCCAGCGATTACACCGCCGGAGTGGCAGGTGAATATGCCGCCATCCGCGAAAAGCGCCAGGGCGGCCAGTCGGCCCTGACGTCCATAGCCGACGCCCGCGCCAACGGGTTGAAGATCGACTTCGCCGCCGAACCGCCGCCCCGGCCGTCAGGGACCGGCCGCTGGGAATGGCAGGACTGGCCGCTGGCAGACCTCGTGCCATACATCGACTGGACACCCTTCTTCCGCACCTGGGAACTGCACGGCACATTCCCTGAAATCCTCGGGGACAAGCTGGTCGGCGGAGCCGCCACTGCCCTCTGGCACGATGCGCAGGCAATGCTGGAAACGCTGGTCGCCGAAAAATGGCTTGTGGCAAAGGCCGTCGCTGCCATCTGGCCCGCCCGGCGCGATGGAGACGACATTCTTGTTTTCGCAGACGAGCAGCGTGCAAGCCCCATCGCGCGCCTGCCGATGCTGCGCCAGCAGATCGCCAAGCGAGAGGGCAGGGCGAATGCCTCGCTTGCCGATTTTGTCTCGCCGCACGAAGACTGGATCGGCGGTTTCGCCGTCACCTCCGGGCACGGGATCGACGCCAGGAGCGCGCAGTTCAAGGCCGCACATGATGATTATTCGGACATTCTGCTGAAAGCGCTTGCCGACCGTCTGGCAGAAGCCATGGCCGAGGCGCTGCACTTCAGGATGCGCACCCAATATTGGGGTTATGAACCAGAGGCAGAGCCTGACCATGCCGCCCTCATCCGCGAAAATTACCAGGGCATCCGCCCGGCGCCCGGCTATCCCGCCTGCCCGGACCACAGCCTGAAACCGCTGCTCTTCGATCTGCTGAAGGCGCCCGATGCAGCCGGCATCACCCTGACGGAGAATTTCGCGATGCTGCCCACAGCAGCAGTTTCGGGCTTCTATTTCGCGCATCCGCAGAGCAGCTATTTCGGAGTGGCCCGGATCGGCGAAGATCAACTGGCGGATTATGCGTTGCGCCGCGGCGTCGGCCTCGATCAGGCCCGTCAGTGGCTCCGGCCGAACCTCGGGTAATTTACAGTGCCGAGTCCGGGCCTCCGCGCGTCCAGCGCCAGAAGGGCCGATCATAGGCCCTCCCCGACAGATGTGCATCGACGACATCCAGCACGGCGC
>Ga0207951_101055_pt1 | contig 11162 bp, 10 predicted proteins | sample Subbio12Aug_8Bad_FD_184830 | JGI IMG/M metagenome (GOLD analysis project Ga0207951, IMG submission 184830) | Serpentinite rock and fluid subsurface biosphere microbial communities from McLaughlin Reserve, California, USA - CR12Aug_8Bad (SPAdes) | ecosystem: Environmental > Terrestrial > Deep... | reverse complement strand
TCTAGGTCACCGACTCATAAACCGCATCCAGATTCTGACGGAAGCGAGTTTGACCAGGGCGAGATAGTTGGCGTCGTGTTTTTCGTATCGGGTGGCGATGGCTCGGAAGTGTTTGAGCTTGTTGAAGAAGCGCTCGACCAGGTTGCGGTATCGGTAGAGGAACCGGCTGAATGCTGGTGGTCGGAGCCGGCCCGGCATGGGCTTCACATTAGCCCAGGCGCCGCGTGCCGCCAGTGTCTGGCGCATGAGATCGCTGTCATAGGCGCGGTCGGCGAGCAACACCTGCCCCTCACCGATCCCGTCAAGCATGTCGGCGGCGCTGCGACCGTCGTGCGCCTGGCCCTCGGTCAGCTTGAGGCCGATAGGCAGGCCATGGGCATCGACCAGCGCGTGGATCTTGGTGGTCAGTCCGCCCCGCGAGCGCCCCATGCATCGGCTGAGAGCAACGTCCCCAGCGGTGGCAGCGGCGGTGCACGCCGGACCCCCCTTTTACCGTTGGAGCCGTGCTGGTGCACCCGGATGGACGATGAATCGATCATCTGCAGATCGCCTGCGTAAGCGGCTGATACTGCATCGAAGATACGGTCCCACACCCCCCGCTTCCGCCAGCGGACAAAACGGTTGTAGCAGGTCGTCGCCGGACCATAGCGCTCCGGGATGTCCGCCCAAGGCGAGCCCGTGCGAAGCCGCCAGTAAATGCCGTTCAGCACCCGCCGATCATCCACCCGGGGAACGCCACGGGGCTTGTTCGGCAGCAATGGCTCGATCACCGACCACTCGAAATCCGACAGCTCATACCGACGTGCGCTCATGCCAAGCTCCCTTCACAGAGCTTGAATCACATCACCCGCGCCAAGGGAATCCCATTTATGAGTTCGTGACCTAGAGCGAGTCTCGATCTGACTGCACCAGATCGGCCGCCCCATCTCCTTGTTTTTCCGCATGGTTTTCCGATGCCGGTGATTCCACCAGATCGGAACATGCTCTATGTGCGCGTAAGTTTCTTGTAGCTCAGCCGGTGCGGACGGTCGGCTGCGTCGCCAAGACGGCGGCGCTTGTCTTCCTCATACATCTCGAAATTGCCTTCGAACCATTCGACATGGCTGTCGCCCTCGAATGCCAGGATATGGGTCGCGAGCCGGTCGAGGAAGAAGCGGTCGTGGCTGATCACGACAGCGCAGCCGGCGAAATTCTCCAGCGCGTCTTCCAGCGCACGCAGCGTCTCCACATCGAGATCGTTAGTGGGTTCATCGAGCAGCAGGACATTGCCGCCCTCCTTGAGCATCTTGGCCAGGTGCACCCGGTTGCGTTCGCCGCCGGAAAGCTGGCCCACCTTCTTCTGCTGATCGGTGCCCTTGAAGCCGAAGGCGCCGACATAGGCGCGGCTGGAAACCTCCTGTCTGCCGAACTGGAAACGCTCGTTCCCGCCGGACACTTCCTCCCACACCGTCTTGTTCGCACTCAAGGCATCGCGGCTCTGGTCGACATAGCCCAGATGGACCGTCTCGCCGATCCTGATGGTGCCGCTGTCGGGCTTTTCCTGGCCGGTGATCATCCGGAACAAGGTGGTCTTGCCCGCACCGTTCGGCCCGATCACGCCGACGATCCCGCCGGGGGGGAGGATGAAGTCCAGGCCCTCGAACAGCAGCTTGTCGCCATAGGCTTTCGAAAGGCCGGTCGCCTCGATCACAGTGGAGCCCAGCCGTTCGGGGTTGCGGATCAGTATCTCGCGTTCGTTGGTGCGGCGGGAATCCTGCTTTGCAACCAGCTCGTCGAACGCCTTGATCCGCGCCTTGGATTTCGATTGCCGGGCCTTGGGGCTGGAACGGATCCACTCGAGCTCCTGGGTGATCGCCCTCGACCTGCTGTCGCCTTCGCGCTCTTCTTGCGCCATGCGCCTGGCCTTGGCTTCCAGCCAGGCGGAATAATTGCCCTCGAACGGAATGCCCTGCCCGAAATACAACTCCAGCACCCAGTTCACCACATTGTCGAGGAAGTAGCGGTCGTGGGTGACCAGGATGACGTTACCCTTATATTCCTTCAGGTGGTTTTCGAGCCAGGCGACGGATTCCGCATCCAGGTGGTTGGTCGGTTCGTCCAGCAACAGGATGCCGGGCTTTTCCAGCAGCAGGCGGCATAGCGCGATCCGGCGCTTTTCCCCGCCGGACAGATTTTCGACAGACCAGTCGCCCGGCGGGCAACGCAGGGCATCCATCGCGATCTCGAGCTGGTTGTCGAGCGTCCAGCCGTCCACCGCGTCGATCTTTTCCTGCAGGTCGCCCATTTCCGCCATCAGGGCGTCGAAGTCGGTAGCATCCTTCGGGTCGGCCATTTCCGCCGAAATGGCATTGAAACGGTCCATCATGTCGGCGACGGGGCGCACGCCGTCCATCACATTCTCGCGGACGGTCTTGCCGGGGTCGAGCTGCGGCTCCTGCGACAGATAGCCAACGGTCACGCCGTCCCCGGGCCATGCTTCGCCCACGAATTCCCTGTCGATCCCCGCCATGATCTTCATCAGCGTGGATTTGCCCGAGCCGTTCACACCGATGATGGCGATCTTGGCGTCCGGGTAGAATTGCAGGTTGATGTTGTTCAGGATGGGCTTGGGAGCGCCGGGGAAGGTCTTGGTCAGACCTTTCATCACAAAGCTGAATTGCTGGGCCACGATGGACTTTCTGGTGTTCAGGCGGGGAATCGCGCGTTCGTCTAGCCGAGGCGGGCTCCCGCCTCAACCTCGGGGCGGAAGACGTGCGGGATCAGACGATCAGCAGCCGGTTCGGAAGCTCGTCCGGCTTTGCGCCCTCTGGCGGGAAATGGGCGGCCAGAACGCCGCCTGCAAGCGCGACGGCATCGACAAATCCCTGGGCCGGATCCCCGCGCTTCAGCCCGGTCAGCAGCGCCGACACAGTCTCGCCCCAATGCTCGGGCTGAACCTTCGCATAGATTGCCTCGTCGGCGATCACTTCGACCACATGATCTTCGGCCGAAACATGGATGAGGACGCCTGTCCGTCCGGCGGTGAGATGGATTCCGCGCGCCAGGAACTGCTTGAGGGCCAGCTCGTGGACCCGCTCGCGGCGCAACGAAAGGGGGGCGAACCGCTGCGCCAGCGGAGACCACCAAAGCGCGAGCGTGGCGAGGATCAGCACCAGCGCCTGCGCGAGCGCGTAGATCTGAATGGTCTGCACATCGCCCGGCCCGGAGATCTTCCAGATGCCGAGCAGGGCGGCCCAGCGGCTGGGACCGAAGCCCAGAAGTGTGACGGCCGCGGGCACGACGAACGCGATGGTGGCGGCAAGCGCCAGCACCCATTCGGTGTAGCGGTGCCTGTCCGTTGCCAGCGTGCATACGAGTTCGCCGCTGGTTCCGGCTTCGGCCGCCGCGATGGCCGCAGCGATACGGGCTTCGTCTTGCGGTGTCAGGCGCATCACCAGCCCCCGCTCGCCCCGCCGCCGCCGAAACTGCCGCCGCCGCCGCCAAAACCGCCGCCTCCCCGGCTGCCGCCGCCCCAGCCGCCGCCCCAGCTTCCGCCCGAGCCCGGGCCCCAGATCACGATCGGGCCGCCGCCGCCGCGCATCCTGCGCCCGCGCCGGTTGAGCCGGCTGAAAATGATCCACATGAACGCCAGAAAGATCAGGAAGGGGGCCAGTCCGGCCTCTTCGTTGCCGCCTGTTTCCTGTGCTGCGCGCTGCACATTGGCGGCGGCCTGGTCGGGGGGAAGATCGACCTGCCTGGCGATGGCGTCGAAGCCGGCCGAAACGCCGGCCGCCATGTCGCCTGCACGGAAGTGCGGCAGCATCTGGCCCCGGATGATGACGGATGCCAGCGCATCCGTCAGCACCGGCTCAAGGCCGTAGCCGACTTCGATCCGCACCTTCCGGTCATTGGGCGCGACGATCAGGATGACGCCGTTGTCGCCCTGCATTGCACCCGACGCCCCGGCCTCGCGCTTCTGGCCGATGCCCCAGGTCCGCCCCAGCCGGTAGCCATATTCCTCTATCTCATAGCCCTGCAGATCGGGAACGGTGGCGACGACAAGCTGCGCGCCGTTCTGCTGCTCGATGGCGGCTGAGCGCGCTTTGATCGCGGCCTCCACTTCGGGTGGCAGAATGTCGGCTGCATCGACCACACGGCCCGCAAGAGGCGGAAATTCCTGGGCGGCCAGCGGGGATGCCAGCAGCAGAATGAGGAAGGCGAAAAGCGGCATGGAGGCCAGGATGCGGCATGCCGGACTGCCACGCAAGGGCAACCCGCCGGCGCTGCGCCCTAGAATTTCACCTCCGGGGCGGTTTGGGCGTCGACCGCCGTCGCCCTGAACGGCTCCTTTGGTTCCGATCCGTAGATCAGCCTGGCGGCGAAGATTGCCGGGAAGGTCCGAATCTCGGTGTTATAGAGCCGGACGGATTCGTTATAGTCCCGCCGCGCTATCGAAATGCGGTTCTCGGTGCCCTCCAGCTGGGATTGCAGCGCCAGGAAATTCTGGTCCGACTTCAGTTCCGGATATTTTTCCACAACGACCATCAGGCGGCTCAGCGCGGACGACAGGCCGTCCTGCGCCTGCTGAAATGCGGCAACTCTGGCTGGATCGCTGAGGTCGCCGGGGCTGATCACGGTCTGGGTCGCCCTTGCCCGCGCCTCGGTGACACCGACGAGCACGTCCTGCTCCTGCCTCGCAAAGCCCTGCACGGTGGCGACCAGATTGGGGATCAGGTCCGCCCGGCGCTGATACTGGTTTTCCACTTCTCCCCATGCGGCTTTCACGCTTTCCTCCCTCGTGGGGATGGAGTTGATCCCGCAGGCGCTCAGCGAAAGGGCCGCAGCAACTGTCAGAATGATCTTGATGGCGCGCATGATCTGGCTCCCGGGCATGAATGATGCAGGATGAAGCGCACTGCGGCTGCATCCGTCAAGGCTGCAGCGATCAGGCCACCCTGTTCCGGGGCGCTGCATTGCGCGCCCCGGCTTGCCAACGGCGCCGTTGCGGAGGAATATCGGCTGCAATGCCGGGCACGGATAGCGGAAAAAGGGGGATATCCATGTTTCAGGAGTTCAAGACCTTCATTGCGCGCGGCAATGTTCTCGATCTCGCCGTCGGCGTGATCATCGGCGGCGCATTCGGCACCATCGTGACCTCGCTCACCTCCGACCTGATCATGCCGCTCGTCTCCGCCGTGACGGGCACGGCCGACTTTTCGGAGAATTTCATTCGTCTGGGCGCAATCCCGGCGGAGTTCGCGGGAAACCCCGGCAGCTATGCCGCCCTGAAGGAAGCGGGCATCGCGACCTTGGGTTACGGTGCATTCATCACCGCGCTGATCAACTTCCTGATCCTCGCGTTCGCCGTGTTCCTGATCGTGAAGAACGCCAACCGCTTCTTCCGGACGCTGGAGCCCGAAGCCGCCCCCGCTGCGCCGCCCGAAGACGTGTTGCTGCTGCGCGAAATCCGCGACAGCCTGAAAAAATAGCCAGCAGGTGGAGGCTCTGGCCCGCTGGATGGACGGTGCCTGCCACTGCGGAGCTGTCCGCTTTCGTGTGCGGCTGAGCGACGGCCTGCGGACAGCGCGACGCTGCACATGTTCCTTCTGCCGCATGCGCGGTGCGATTGCCGTCTCGGCGGAACTGGATGGCCTCGACATTGTCGAAGGGCGGGACATGCTGTGCGAGTATCGCTTCAACAGCGGGACCGCGAAGCATTATTTCTGTTCGAAATGCGGGATTTATACGCACCACCAGCGCCGGTCGAACCCGGAGCAGTTCGGCGTGAATGTCGCGTGTCTGGGTATCAGCCCGTTCGATTTCGATGCAGTGCAGGTCCTCGATGGAGTCCGGCACCCCTCCGACAATCCCGGCGCGCCGCCGCGGGTGGCCGGCATATTGAAATTCTTCCCGAACCGGCAATAGCCGGGCGGAGAAGGCAGATCGTGCGCCCGGCGCACCCCGTTCTAGGCACTCCGCATGGAGACGATCCTGCCCGGCGCGCGCGGCGGCTCGCCCTTGGGCAGCGCGTCGATCAGGTCCATGCCCTCGGTCACTTCGCCCCAGACCGTATATTGCCTGTCGAGGAAGCGGGCATCATCGAAGCAGATGAAGAACTGGCTGTTGGCGCTGTCCGGGTTCGATGTGCGCGCCATCGAGCATGTGCCGCGCACATGCGGCTCGGCGGAGAATTCGGCCTTGATGTCCTGCAGCTTCGATCCGCCGGTTCCGGTGCCGTTGGGGCAGCCGCCCTGCGCCATGAAGCCGGGGATGACACGGTGGAACATGACGCCATCGTAGAAGCCGCTGTCGGCCAGCTCGACGATTCGGGCGACATGGCCGGGGGCGAGATCGGGGCGCAGCCTGATGCTGACATCGCCGGTTTCCAGCACGAGCTTCAAAGTATCGGGCACTGATGATCCTTTCCAAGATGTGCGGCCTGCCTAGACGCACCATCGCAGCCGTTCCAGCCCCCGCCTTGCCCTTTGGTCGGAAAATGAACCGCGCCTGCCGTTGCCACAAGGCGTTGCCCTTGCGCTCGAAGCCCCGACAGGGTTTTGTTCGACCGTGCGATCGCCGCTGTCACTCCTGATCCGCCACGGAGCATGCCTTGCAGCATTGCTGTCGGCGGCGCCCGCTGTAGCACAGGGCCTTCCAGATGACCCCGCGCTTCTGGAGGAGCTTCCGGATATCATTGTGGTCGATGACCTCCCCGAAGCCGTTTTGCCCGAAGCCGCTTTCGGCGAGCCGATCGAACTGCCCCCGCTATCCCCGCCAGATCCGGAAATGCTGGCACCGCTGCCGCCGCTGACCGGTTTCGACGCTGCGGCGCGAGCCGACTTTGTCTTCGCCCAGCCGGCCCAGGAAGACTTGCGCTACAGCCTGACAGTCACCGGGCTGGAACAAACCGGCCTCGGTGCCACGTTCCGGCGGCTGTCTGTCTTGCAGCGCGGGTTGAACAGGCCCGCGACTGCCGCCCAGATCGCCTCGCGGGTAAATGCGGACAAGGCGCTTGTGCAGCGGCTGCTGTCTTCCGAAGGGTGGTTCGGCGGGACAACCGAGGCACTGATCGACATGACGAGGGACAATCGCGCCAGCGTCGGCCTGATCGTGGTGCCCGCAGACCGCTACCGCTGGCGCGCGATCACGCTGGATCTGATCCCTGCCGACAAGCCCGGGCTTGGGGCGGGCTTCGGGCTCCGCGTGGGTGATCCGGTCCGCGCCATCGCGGTGGAGGAAGCCGAGGGCGCGCTCCTGCGACACCTGACGCGATCGGGCTACCCATTTGCCTGGATCGGCGCCCGGGATGTCGTGCTCGATGCGGATGAGCCTGCGGCCACCTACCTCTTGACCGGCGACACCGGCCCCGAGGGCATATTCGGCCCCATCCGCATGACAGGCCACCAGCCGTTCGACGAGGAACACGCTGCCGTCATCGCCCGCTTCGAACAGGGCGACCCCTATGATGCAGACCTCGTCGACGATTTCCGCCGTGCGCTGATCGACACCCAGCAATTTGGCGGAGTGACGGTCAGCGTCGTCGATACCGGTCTTCGCGAACCCGACGGCCGGGCCGTGGCCGAGGTCAGGGTCGTGGGTAACCGTGGCCCGCAGCGGCAACTCTCGGGCCAGCTGGGCTATGCAACCAGGGAAGGCTTCCGTGCCGAAGCCCAGTGGCGGCACCGGTCGCTCGTCAGGCCCGAGGGCAGTTTCCTGGTCCGCGGCGTGCTGGGGTCAGAGGAGCAGCGATTCTCTTCCGGCCTCGTGATGAGCAACTTCCGCCAGCGGGACCGTGTGCTGGATCTTACGCTCGACATTTCCAGCCTCGATCGCCCCGGTTACCAGTCCGGTACCATTGCGCTCAGCACCAGTTTGCGGCGCACTTCCACCCACATCTGGCAGAAGCGCTGGACATGGTCAGCGGGCGCTGAAATCCTGGCGTCGGACGAGCGTGAACATTCAGCCGCGGGGCCGCAAAGCAGCAACCTTGGGGAACGCCGCACCTTCTTCATCTCCGCGCTGCCGCTGCACCTCGGATTTGACCGCTCGAATGATCTGCTCGATCCGGTGACCGGCTACAGGCTCGCTGTCCGCCTGACGCCGGAGATCTCGAAGCAGGACGAGAATCTCGAAAGCTATGCCCGCCTGATCCTGGACGGCAGCGCCTACCGGCAGATCGGCGCCTCCTTCGTTCTTGCCGGACGGCTTCGGCTGGGCAGCATCGCGGGTGCCCGACGCAACAGCATCGCGCCGACCCGCCGCCTGTATGCCGGCGGCGGCGGATCGGTGCGCGGCTTCGAGTTCGAAGGGATCGGGGAAGTCGGTTTCAGCGGCCGCCCGATCGGTGGTCGCGGGCTGTTCGAATCCAGCATCGAAGGCCGCTACCGGTTCGGCAATTTCGGAGCCGTCGCCTTTCTTGATGCCGGGTCGGTCAACGAAAGTCCGCTGCCCAGCCTTTCCGGCATGCGCTATGGCATTGGGGTCGGCGGTCGCTATCACAGCCGTTTCGGCCCCATCCGCATCGATGTGGCGCGCGCCATCAACCGGGTCGGGCGCGATCCCGTATTCGCGCTTTACATTTCGATGGGGCAGGCTTTCTGATGGAGCCGGTGCAAGCCGCGACCGACCAGCCGGACATGCCCGACAATGGATCGCAGGGCGCGTCCGGTCAGGTCCGCAAGCGCGGCTGGCGGGGCCGGCTGCTGGTCGTGCTGCTGCTGCTGATTGTCCTTGCCGCAGCACTGGTTCCAGCCGGACTGTGGTTTCTTTCGGAAACACCGTCGGGCCGGGCCTTCGTGGCCGGGCAGGTCAGCGGCCTCTCTCCGGCGTCGGGAATCCGCTACGAAGTCGGGCGGATCGACGGCAGCCTTCTGTCCCGGTTCGACCTTGTCGACGTGGTGGTGGAGGATCTCGACGGAACGCTGGCGATAATCCCGCTTGTACGGGTGGACTGGGAGCCGATCACCCTTCTGGGCAGGCTGGTCAGCATCAACCGCCTCGACGTGCCCGAAATCCGCCTCCTGAGGATGTGGACCGTCCATCCGGGGGATCCCGATGAGCCGCTGCTGCCCGACATCGACATTCGCGTCGGCCGGTTCGACGTTGCGCGGCTTGTTCTGGAAAAGCCCGTGCTGGGCCGCCGCGAAGTGCTGCGCACGCTGGGCCGGGCCGATATCAGGGCCGGGCGTCTCCTCCTCGACATGCAGGCGGAGGCGGAGGCTGGCGACAGGCTGCTGATGCTGCTCGATGCCGAACCGGACCGCGACCGCTTCGACCTGGAAGCGGATCTCAGGGCACCTGCCCGTGGCGCCATTGCGGCCTTCACGAAGATCAGCCAGCCGCTTGCGGTTCGGGCCAGCGGCAACGGAACATGGACCCGATGGCGCGGCCAGTTGAATGCCGACCTTGGTTCCAGCGATGCCGTTCAGCGACTGGTGGCCTTGGGCATCGAGGCGGATGGCGGCCTGTTTCGTATGCGGGGCGCGCTGAATCCCGCGCCGTTGATGTCGGGCGCGCTTCTGGATCTGGCGCGGCCGGATATCGATCTCGACCTGACGGCGCAGCGCGCGCCGCCACCGGGCCTGCTCGGCAGCGCCAGCCGGATCGAACTGCGCTTCGTTGCTTCGTCGCAGGCCCTCGCCCTTTCGGGTGGCGGCATCATCGATACAGATTCGAGCCGTCTGGAAGGCTTGCGCATGGAAGCGGTGCTGAAGGCACCGCAGCTGGTGAACCCCCGCCTTTCGGGGCGGGGGATGCGGGCGACGATCCTGGCCGACGGAGCGCTTGCCGACCCGATGATCACATGGACCCTCAAGGCCGACAGCGTGCGTTTCGCGGGCGAAGCCGGCCCCGTCGGCGCCGACGCCGTTGCCGTTGAAGGCAAGGCGCGGCTGGCGAGCGCAGGGCAGCCGTTGACCGCCGACTTCACAGCCACGAGCGGCCCGGCCATCGGCCTTGCGCCGGAAATCGCAGCGCTGCTGCAACAGCCGCGCCTGTCGGGGACAGTGACGCTGGAAAATGGAACAATGAACGGGCGCGACCTGAAGCTGATCACCAGCCGGCTGATCGTCCGGGGCAATGCAGCCCTGCTGCCCGATGGCCGCACGACAGCCGATCTCGATGCGCAGCTTGCCCGTTTCGAGGTGCCCAACATCGGCCCGGCCAAGCTGAGGGCGGTGGCGCGCATCACGCGCGAGAGAGAGGGCCGCCCGGCTGTCGACGGCCGGTTCGAAGTGCGGTCGCTTGGTCTCGTCGGCGCGGGGCTGTCCGCTTTCCTGGGCGGTCCGCCGTCGGCTGCGGGCAACTTCAGGCTGGCACCCGATGGAAGAATAGTCGTCGGCGGAGCGTCGCTGACCAGCCCCAACCTGCAACTTGCCGGCGCGAGCGCCAGCTATGATCCGAGAAGCGGCCGGTTCACGCTGGATGCTGCGGGCCGGAGCCGCGCCTATGGGGCGATCTCGGTCGTTGCCGACGGCACCCCGAGCGCGCCGACCGCCACCATCAGGCTGGCATCACCCGGCTTTGGTCTGGGCATCACCGACGTTGTCGCCGAAATCCGGCCTGCGCCCCGCGGCGTCAGCGTCGTTGCAACGGGCAACAGCGCGCAGGGGCCGTTCGACGGCCGGCTGGTGGTGGGCTTCGGCGATGGACAGCCGCTCAGCGTCGATGTCGAGCGGGTCGCCATCGCCGGTGTCTCGGCGAGCGGGCAGCTCGTCCAGACCGCAGCCGGCCCCTTTGCCGGTGCCCTGCTGGTCGACGGGCGGGGCCTCGGCGCCAGCGTGCGCTTTTCCGCGCAGGGATCTGTCCAGCGCATCGACGGCACCGCGCAGGCCAGAAATGCCCGTGTCCCGCTCGCGACGCCCGTCAGCATCGGGGCCGGCAATGCGAACTTCGCGATACTGCTTGTCCCGGATCGGCCAACCATCACGGGCAGCTTCCAGTTGACAGGAGTCCGCCGGGGCACGCTGGTGCTGACCACGGCCGGGGGAAGCGCCGCTCTTGCCGGAGGGCGAGGTCAGATCATGATGACAGCCAAGGGTCGGCTGGGAGACGGGCGGGCCATTGCGGGAACGGCGCGCCTGCAGCCGGTTGCCGGCGGCTATGCGATCACGCTGGACGGCATAGCCGGCAATCAGCCGATGAAGCTGGAGCGCCCCGCCCGTCTGATTCGCATGAAGGACGGA
>Ga0207951_101052_pt1 | contig 11177 bp, 8 predicted proteins | sample Subbio12Aug_8Bad_FD_184830 | JGI IMG/M metagenome (GOLD analysis project Ga0207951, IMG submission 184830) | Serpentinite rock and fluid subsurface biosphere microbial communities from McLaughlin Reserve, California, USA - CR12Aug_8Bad (SPAdes) | ecosystem: Environmental > Terrestrial > Deep... | reverse complement strand
GGAGCCCCCTCTTCAGTCCGGCGAGGTGCGCGTCAAGAGCCTGCTCACCGCCGTTAAGCACGGCACCGAGGCGGGTCTGGTAACACGTACCGATCCAACCTTGCGCAAGCACTACGATCCCCAGCTAGCACTTTTTATTGACCCTCCCCCAGACAAGTCCGCCAGCCCCATCCGGGTCGGCAACATGACCCTCGGGCGTGTGTTAGATGTTAGGGAGACGGTGCGGCGCTTCCGAGTGGGTGACCTAGTCTACGGCTGGCTCGGTATCCGCGAAACGCACACCGTGCGCGAGGCACAGCTTTTCAAGCTCCCCGAGGGGGTGCGGCCGCCTGACATCCTCTGCCTGGATCCCGCCGACTATGCGCTCTGTGGCCTTCGTGACAGCCATCTCGGACTCGGTGACCGCGTGGCGGTGTTCGGGCTCGGTGCTATCGGGCTCATGGCCGTGCAGCTCCTACGCACCGCCGGAGCCCGGGAGATTATCGCCGTCGATCCCTTGGCCGCGCGGCGCGAGCTGGCCCTGCGCTTCGGCGCTACGCTGGCACTCGACCCAGCTACTCTTGACGTTGGGCTGGTCATCAAGGAGCAGACCGGCGGAGGGGTCGATGTTTCACTCGAAATGAGCGGCAATGCTCGAGCCCTCAGCGACGCTATCCGCGCCACGCGCTTGGCGGGCACCATTACCACCGTGAGCCTCTACCGCAGTGGCAGCGGCCCCGACCTCGGCTGGGAGTGGCACTTCAACCGCCAGACGCTCATCGCCAGCCGCTCGATGTCCGAGCCTAACCGCGACTATCCCCGCTGGGACCGCGCCCGGCTGCGCGACACCTTGGTCGAACTATTTCGCCGCGGCGCGCTCACCTCGGATGGGGTGCTCGAGCCTATCGTGCCCTTTGACGAGGCGCGCGAAGCTTACCTGCGCGTGCTCCAAGAGCCTAGTGCCGGAATCAAACTGACGGTGCGTTATGAATGAGACCCGCCAACCCATTATCGGCCTGCACGCTGCCATGGTAGAGCGGCGCTATGGGCTACCTGAGGCTTTGCACCAGGCAGGTTCATTTGGTGCCCAAAGCTACGAGATCGACCTCGGTATCGGGGCTCCAGGGGAGGAGTGGGAGGAGCGGCGGGCGCGCTTTGAGGCTCAGCTCTCGCAGTGGCGCACCGCAGCGGCAGAGGCGGGCGTACTGCTGTCGTCGCTCTGCTTAGGGGTGCTGTGGCAGTTTAGCTTGGCTAGCCCTGAGGAGGCTGAGCAGCGCCTGGGCATACAAGTTGTCCGGGATGGGCTAGCTTTAGCGGCAGGACTAGGGGCGAGCGCGGTGCTGCTGCCGGTAGGTCAACCCTCAGGGGTAGAGCCGGCACGGGCGCGGGCAATCCTGATCCGAAGCCTACACGCCTGCTTACCTGAGGCGGAGGCGCGAGGGGTAGTACTGGCCGTTGAGAACGTCTGCCAGCCCTTACTCTTTGGCGCCGAAGAGCTGCTCGAGGTGGTAGACGCCGTGGGCTCTAGCGCCTGTGGCGTGTACTACGACGTAGGCAACGCGGCCTTCATCGATCACGATCCGGTGCAAGAGATCGGCCGATTAGGCAAACGTATTGTGCGAGTACACCTAAAGGACACGCGGCCCATCCCACGCCCGCAGCTAGCGCTACCGAAGGTGCACATCAGCGGGGATTTCGAGGTGTGGCGGCGACGTACCGCGGTGACCATCGGCACCGGCGAGGTGCCGATGGAGGCGGTGCGCCAGGCGTTAGCAGCCGTCGAGTACCAAGGCGGATTCATCATCGAGGTACCACCGCCACCCGAGAGCGTGGCGGAGGGGTGCCGCGCCAACCTGACGGCGGCTCGGAGCCTGTTCGGAACGCACGACCACCAAGCTTAGTTGAGGACCACTCTACCGGCTGCTGATAGCGTAAGGCTGGCACCTGCCCGCCTCAACATGCGATGGCTGACCTTGCGTGCTTGCTACATAGCGTATCTCCAACCCACTTGACAAGCGGCGGGTTTTTAGTTCATACTAGCAGCGTAAAAGTGTAAACGTTTACACTTGCGCACTAGTCTTTATTACGCTGTTTAGCAATGCGCTAGTAGCTAAGGAGATTGTGAAGCGTAACCCCACCATCCTTGACGTAGCTGAGGCCGCAGGTGTGTCGATCGCTACCGTATCGCGGGCACTCAACGGCGGGAAGGTCTCACCAGCCGCCAAGAATGCCGTCGAGCAGGCTATTACTAAGCTTGGCTACCGGCGCAACACCTTGGCTCGCAGCCTGGTGACCGGCAAGAGCGGAGTGGTAGGGGTATTGATCCCGGATGTAGCTGGGCCGCTCTACGCTCAGATGGCGCGTGGCATCGAGGACGTGCTTGACACTCACGGCATGAGCTTCATGATGGTTACCGGCAACCGCGACCCCGAAGTGGAGCGGGGCTCGATCGAGCTGCTCCTCAACCGGCAGGTCGATGCGCTGATCCTGATCGGTAGCGGCTTGCAGCATGAGCCGCTCGAGCGGCTCCTCAAGGGTGGACCGCCGGTGGTGCTAATGGAGCGCGAGGGTAGAGCCGAGAGCTTCGTGACCATCAGCCTGGCGAACGCCGAGGGCGCTCGGGCGGCAACGGAGCACCTCATCGAGCGCGGGCACACTCGCATCGCCCACATCGCCGGTATCCGTCGGGCCGGCGAGCGTCGGCGTGAAGGGTATCTGCAAGCCTTACTTGACGCCGGGCTCGAGCCGGGGCCGCTGCTTTACGGCGACTTCAGCGAGACCTCAGGGGTTGCCGCAGGCGAAAAGCTTCTAAAACACGCGGAGGTGACGGCGGTGTTCTGCAGCAACGACCGGGTGGCGCTAGGGCTCTATAGCCTGCTCAAAGCCCGCGGCATCCGCATTCCCGACGACCTCTCGGTTATCGGTTTCGACGATCTCCCTTGGGGGGAGTACCTCGACCCTCCGCTATCGACCGTGCGCCAGCCGGCACGGGAGATGGGGCGGGTAGCCGCCTCGCAGGTGGTCGCTGCCCTGCAGGGCGAGGCCACCGTCACCTCGATCCGGATTCCGGCCGAGGTGGTGATCCGTGCATCCGTGGCCCCCCCCACCGCAATTGTCGGGCGAAGCCTTAAGGAGGTGCAGACCTAATATCCATCAAGCCGTCAAGTATCGCTAGATTCATAGACACAAGACATAGACATAGGAGGAACAGATGATCAAGCGGCTCTTCTTCTGTATCACGGTATGCTTCTTACTAGGCACAGCCTCGGCGCAATCGCTCGTCTTCCTCTCCACACAGCTTGTCCCGATCGAGGAAGCGGAGGCGATGCGGAGACAGATCCTGGCAGACTTTCCGAAATCGGTCGAATTCATTCCCGAGGCAGCCGGGCCGTTCATCGACCGCCTGCTGGCGGAAGCCAGGGCCGGTCGCGGTACGGTCGACCTGATCGGGACGCTGCATGGCGATTTCCCACAACTCGTAGGTGTAAATGCTGTGCAACCTGTAACGGAGCTCGCCACGGCGCTCGCCGACCGAGGTTTCACTCAGGTGTTCATGGAGCTTGGTCGGCTCGGCACCGAAACCCAGTACTACATCCCCTGGATGCAGGCCACCTATATCATGGCAGCGCATCGACAGGCGCTTGCGTACCTTCCCGAGGGCGCCGACCTCAACCGGCTGACGTATGCACAACTCACCGAGTGGGCTGCAAACATCCAGGAAGCAACCGGGAACCGCATGCTGGGCTTTCCTGCCGGGCCGGGCGGCCTGATGCACCGCTTCTTCCAGGGCTATCTCTACCCGTCGTTCACGGGTAGTGTGGTGCGGGAGTTCCGCAGCGAAGCGGCCGCGGAGATGTGGCAGGCCTTCCAGGACCTTTGGCGGCACGTTCATCCGAGCTCTACCGTGTACAGCTTCATGCAAGAGCCACTGCTCGCTGGCGAGGTCTGGATTGCCTGGGATCATACGGCTAGGCTGTTGGATGCCCTGAGGCAACGCCCAGATGAGTTCGTGGCCTTCCCTGCACCGGCTGGACCACAGGGGCGTGGTTTCATGCCGGTTCTGACGGGGCTGGGTATACCGGCGACCGCCCCGAACCCGGAGGGGGCGGCAGAACTTATCGCCTACCTGACCCGGCCCGAGGTGCAGGTCTCAGTCCTACAGGCAGGCATCGGTTTCTTCCCGGTGGTCGCGGTGGAGCTTCCTGAAGATCTACCGCAAGGCGTACGGCTCGCCGGTGACGCCATCCGGCAGCAGGAAGGCGCCGAAGACGCACTGACGAGCCTGCTGCCCGTGGGCCTTGGTGGGCTCGGCGGTGAATTCAACAAGGTCTTCCTGGACACCTTCACGCGCATCATCTTGCGCGGTGAGAACATCCGCCAAGTGCTTGACGCCGAAGCGGAGAACCTAAGGCGCATCATCAACGAGGCTGGTGCCCCCTGCTGGCCACCGGACGAGCCGAGCGTCGGGCCCTGCCCGGTCAACTAGTTTTGGAGGCATGAGGCGTGCAACGCGGGCGGTGGATCCCCTACGCGCTTATTGCGCCGAGCATCATCTTCTTGCTCTTGTTCTTCGCTTGGCCTGTGTTCGAAGCGGTACTGCTCGCGTTGCGCGCACCTGACGGCAGTTTCACGCTGACCCATTTTCAACGGATGAGCCGCGACCTGTTCTTCATGGATGCGGTTCGCAATACCATCGTTCTGGTTATCGTAACCATTCCCCTGCAGATCGTACTGGCGCTGGGTATGGCCATGCTCCTGCAGGGGATCACTCGCGGCCGGGATCTCTTTCTCTACGTCTGGACGATTCCGCTTGGCATCTCGGATCTAGCGGCCGGCATCGTCTGGCTGACCATCTTTACCGAGCGGGGCTATCTCAACAGCTTCCTTCACTGGATCGGCCTCATGGATCGCCCACAACTCTGGCTCAGTCACGAGATGCCCGTGGCTCTCTTCATCTCCGTGGTCGTCGCTGAGGCGTGGCGCGCCACCGCCATCGTTCTTGTAATCCTGGTGGCAGGACTACAGCTCATCCCCAAAGAGTATGGCGAGGCCGCGGAGGTCTTCGGTGCCACACCCTGGCGACGGTTTTGGAAGGTCACGCTGCCGCTTCTCAAACCCAGCCTGCAGGTCGCACTCATTCTGCGCACCATCGCGGCCTTCGGCGTGTTCGCCGTCGTCGAGGCGCTCGGCGGACGCAACCTTCCGGTACTGGCGGGCGAAGCCTTCTTCTGGTACAGCCTCTACCGGAGCCCGGCGGTCGCGTCTGCATACGCCGTGATCATCATGGGTATCTCGATGGTCATCACCATCGTGTACCTGCGCCTGCTGCGCAGCAGGCAGGAGGAGCTGTGATGAGGGCGCGCTGGTTTTACCTGGGGCTAGCGTTTGTGTTCAGCGCCTGGGTGCTGCTACCCATCTATTTTCTGACAGCCTTGGCGTTTACCGAACGGCAAGAGGTGTTTGCGTGGCCCAAGAGCTTCTGGCCCGAGACTCTCTCACTTGAGACCATCAGCTTCTTCTTCGGGGTCGACGGCGTCTGGCGGGCACTCCGCAACAGCGTCGTGGTCGCGCTTTTGACGGTAGCCCTGTCTCTCTTCTTGGGCGCACCGGCCGGCTACGCGCTAGCGCGCTACCGGTTTGTCGGCAAGGACGCCTACCGGATCCTGATCCTATTAACCCGTGCCTTTCCGATCATGATCCTGGCGGTGCCGCTCGCGGTACGGTTCATCGATCTCGGTCTGTACGACACCCCCTTCGCGGTCGCCATCGTCCACACGGCACTTGCTCTGCCGTTCGCGGTACTCATTACCTCAAGCATCTTCCTGGGCATTCCCAAGGAGCTTGAAGAGGCCGCCTGGACGCTCGGCTGCACCCGCCTTCAAGCCTTCGCCAAGGTCGTGCTGCCGCTGGCGCTGCCCGGTATGGCCGCGACGGCCATTTTTGCCTTTGTAACCTCCTGGAACGAAGTTTTCGCGGCGACCATCCTTACCCTGCGCGAGCGCACTTTGACGGCGTTTTTGCTATCGGTTCTGCACGAATCGCCGCTGCCGTTTCGCTTCGCGGGCGGTTTCTTCCTGATCGTGCCCGCACTGGTTTTTATCTTCATGATTCGCCGCTATCTCTTTACGCTTTGGGGTATCGCAAGCCGCTAGGAGGCACATGGCTGGGATTCGTGTCGATGGTATAGACAAGACCTTCGGTGAGGTGCGGGCGCTCGAGACGGTCTCGCTAACGGTTCGCGACCAGGAGTTCGTGGTGCTCTTGGGTCCGTCCGGCTGCGGCAAAACCACACTGCTAAGGATTATTGCAGGGCTCGAGAGCGCCAACAGTGGGCGCGTCTATATCGGTGAGCGCGACGCGACCCACCTGCCGCCGAGAGCGCGGCGGATCTCGATGGTCTTCCAGAATTACGCGGTCTTCCCGCACCTCACCGTGTTCGAGAACATCGCCTTCGGCCTGCGGATGAAGAAGGAGCGCAACGAGGTGGTGAGGGAAAAGGTCGAGAGCGCCGCCACACTCATGCACATCGAAACGCTGCTCCAGCGCTATCCCGCGCAGCTCTCCGGTGGACAGAGGCAACGCGTGGCGGTCGCGCGGGCACTAGCGGTCGAGCCCGAGGTGCTCTTGATGGACGAGCCTTTGTCGAACCTAGACGCGCTCTTGCGCCTCGAAATGCGCGCCGAACTAAAGCGCTTGCTGCAGAGCATCAAGACGACCACGCTCTACGTGACCCACGATCAGGTCGAGGCGATGAGCATGGCCGACCGGATCGCGGTGATGCGCAACGGGAGGATCGCGCAGTACGATGTTCCCATCAAAATCTATCAGGAACCCGCCGACACCTTCGTGGGCGGGTTTATCGGCAGCCCGCCGATGAACTTTCTGCGGCTTAAGCTCGAGCGACAACGAGACCGCACAGTCGCGCAAGTCGGCAATCTGGCACTTCCGGGTCCCACGAAGCGCGAAGGAGAGATCATCCTGGGCCTGAGGCCGGAGGACCTTGAAGTCTCGCCGCAGGAGAGCACAAACTCGTTTGCGGCCGAAGTGCTGGTGGTGGAGCCGCTGGGGCCGCACCTGCTCTTGACGCTCAGCCTGAATGGCCAGTCGCTGAAGGTCACCGCCCCCCCGATCTACCAACCCGCCCGGGGGACAGCCTCTGGCTCCGCCCCATCCCCGCACGTATCCGCTGGATGGACCCGGAAAGCGGCCAAGCGATCCGGTCCACCGGCAAATGAACACCGCCAGGTAGCCACAATGGCTGGCGAAGCCAATCTAACCTTTCCCCCCACCACAGTCCCCCGAGCACTCGAGGCGCACCTGCGCTTTATCTACGGCGGTGATGTAGGCGAGGTCCTTAGCGACCTCACGCGCCTGCTCGAGGCCTTTCAGGCACGACACCCGCAGCTTGTAAGCGTCGCCGGTGAACACCTCAGCGAGCTTGACACGGTGCTTATCACCTACGGCGACCAGGTGCGGCGCTCAGGCGAAGCGCCTTTGCGGACGCTCCATGCCTTCTTGTGTACGCACCTGCGTGAGGCGGTGAACACCGTCCACCTGCTGCCCTTTTACCCCTACACCTCCGACGACGGCTTCAGCGTGGTCGACTACCACAAGGTCGATCCGGCACTGGGCGACTGGGAGGACATCTACGCGCTGCGGCAAGACTTCAAGCTGATGTTCGATGCGGTCATCAATCACGTCTCGGCCGGCAGCCCGTGGTTTCAGGCCTTTTTACGCGACGAGGCGCCATACTGCAACTACTTCATCACCGTGCCGCCTGGGACCGATCTCTCGGGGGTGGTGAGGCCGCGCACCACGCCGCTGCTGACCCCCTTTAACACGCCGAGCGGCACCAAGTACGTCTGGACCACCTTTAGCAGCGATCAGATCGACCTCAACTTCCACACCCCGGCGGTGCTGCTTGAAGTCCTGGCGGTGCTGCTCGAATACGTGGTACGGGGTGCGAGTATTCTACGGCTCGATGCCGTGACCTACTTGTGGAAAGAGCTGGGCACCAGTTGCGTCCACCACCCCAAGGCACACCGGGCCCTGCAACTGATTCGCACGGTGATGGACGCGGTGGCCCCTGGCACCGTGCTGCTAACCGAAACCAACGTGCCCCACGCCGAGAATGTGTCTTACTTCGGCGACGGGCACAACGAGGCACAGATGGTCTATAACTTTGCGCTACCGCCGCTGGTGTTGCACAGCTTCCTGACCGGCAATGCAGGCACGCTATGCGACTGGGCCGAAGGACTCGTCACCCCATCGGACGAGACTTGTTTTTTCAACTTTCTCGCCTCGCATGACGGCATCGGCGTGCGACCGGTTGAGGGCATCCTCACCAGAGCCGAGATCACCGCGCTGGCCGAGCGGGTACAAGCTCACGGCGGGCGGGTTTCGTTCAAGACTAACAGCGACGGCAGCCATAGCCCTTATGAGCTGAACATCAGCTACTTCGATGCGCTCAGCAACCCTACGGCAGACGAGCCTCTCGATTGCCAGATCGACCGCTTCGTGGCCGCACACGCCATCATGCTGGCGTTAGCAGGTGTACCCGGCATCTACCTGCATAGCCTGCTCGGCAGTCGCAACGACGTGGCCGGTATGCTAAGGACCGGGATCAACCGCAGCATCAACCGCGAGAAGCTCGATCTCGACAGGCTCGAGCGCGAGCTGAGCAACCCGCAAGGCCTCCGCGCCCGCGTCCTGGCTCGCCTCACTCAGCTGCTGACCGCCCGGAGGAGTAACCCCGCGTTCCATCCCCAGGCTCGCCAAGAGGTGCTCAAGGCGCCCTCAGCGGTCTTGGCGCTGCGGCGTGGCGACAGCGTAACCTGCTTGGTAAACGTCAGCGGCGAGGTGCAGCAAGTATCGCTTGACGCGCCAGTCAACCATGACCTACTCAGCGCCGAGACCTTTGCGCCCTTACACGAGGTCACGCTAAAGCCCTACGGGGTGCGCTGGCTGACCTAGCCGACCTCACCTGAACCCTGCCGCCATCCCGCTAGCAGGTGGAGGTGGGTGTGAAAGACGAGCTGCCCGGCCCCAGGGCCCACATTGACCGCCAGGCGGTAGTCGCTTAGGTTATTGGTTTCGGCGGTACGCACCGCTGCTAGCATCAACTCACCGAGGGCTACCGCTCCGCCTTCACGCGCTAGCGCGTCGAGGCGCTCGCTATGGGTCTTGGGAATCACCAGGTAGTGGACCGGCGCCTTGGGATGGATATCTTTAAAGGCCAGGTAGAGCTCATCCTCGTAGACCTTGTCTGATGGGATGGTTCCCGCCACGATCCTGCAGAAGATACAGTCAGCCATGCTTAGCCTCCTTCAGCACCAGGTTATCGCGGTGGATCACCTCGTCGTAGTCCTTATAGCCGAGCCGAGCAGCGATCTCGCTGGTATGCAAGCCCTTGATGCGCTGCAAAGCCTCGCTGTCATAGTTCACAAGCCCTCGCCCGATCGCTTGCTGGTCAAGGGTCAGCGCTACGGCATCGCCAAAATCGAAATGGCCAGTAATACCTACTATCCCCTTAGGCAGCAGGCTGCGACCGGCCCGCAGGGCTCTGGCCGCCCCCTCGTCGATAGCTATCACCCCCCGCGTCGGCTGCTGCGCCAGCCAGGCCTTGCGGGCCGGGGTGTGCGGGTGTGCTTGAATGCGCGTACCGCGCAGTTCGCCCCTCGCTAGGGCCTCAAGTCCTGCCCCACCCCCGCCGACAATTAACACCTCGATCCCGGCCTCAGTGGCGATTTTGGCTGCTTGCAGCTTGGTGACCACCCCACCGGTGCCGCGGTTAGTGCCCGCCTTGCCTGCAAGGTGGCTCACCGCCGCCAGGTCCTGCACCAGAGGGATAGGGCGAGCCTGGGGGTGAGTGCGAGGGTCGGCATCGTAAAGCCCGTCGACGTCGGTCAAGATAATCAACGCCTCGGCTCCCACCAGGTAGGCAGCCCAGGCCGAGAGCGTATCGTTGTCGCCAAACTTGATCTCACCGGTGGCCACTGAGTCGTTTTCGTTAATAATTGGCACCGCTCCTAGCCGCAAGCTGGCCTCCAGGGCGTTCTTGGCGTTGACGTAGCGCTCGCGCTGCTGAATATCGGCAGCCGTCAGCAAGAGCTGCGCCACCGGCAGCGGAGCAAAGGCCCGCGACCAATCGAGCATCAGCAGTGCCTGCCCGACTGCCGCGGCGGCCTGCTTCTCCGGTAGAGTCAGCGGCAGGCTCAGCCCCAACCGCTCGCGCCCCGCTGCCCCTGCGCCGGAGGAGACTATGACCACCTTGCAACCCCATGCCTGCTGGAGCACCTGTACCCCTCGCGCCAGGGCCCACAGCAAGGGGGGATAGATGCGGCCCGCCCGATCAGTCAGGCTGCTGGTACCCACCTTGACCACCACGCGCCGCCACTGGCCGGTCATGCCAGGTAGCCTAACGTTTCGGGAACTCTCCACTTCCCCAATTTATACCTTGCGCGGTTAGGGTTGAGCGGATTGCAGTATGTCAGTAACAGGTTGTAGGTAGTGGGTTGTGGGAAGCGGGACGTAGACAAACTTCCACCACCCTTCGGGCTGAGCCCAGCAGTCCCACCCCGAGCGGTCTTGTCGGGCGAAGCCTACTACCTACTGCCCACTGCCAGCTACTGGCCGACCGGCCACTTTTGCCGTGTTAGACTTCAGCCGGGCCGCTTGCGGTCAAGGAGTGACTGTTTAAGGATTAAGGAGATTATGCGCGTTGCCATCGTCGGAGCCACCGGAGCGGTCGGTCAGGAGTTTTTGCAGCTCTTCCAGGAGCGCCGCTTCCCGTTTACCTCGCTTAAGCTCTACGCCTCCGAGCGCTCAGCGGGCCAGGCCGTCGAATACCTGGGACGGCGCTACACCTTCGAGACCCTCCCGGCGGACGGCAACCTAGCTGCCGACATCGTTTTCTCGTCAGCCGGAGGGAGTATCTCCAAGGCCCACGCCTGGGCCTGGGCCGCGCACGGTGCATTAGTGATCGACAACACCAGCGCGTGGCGGCTGGACGAACGGGTGCCGCTGGTGGTGCCGGAGATCAACGGCGAAGCAGCGCTGAACCACCAGGGAGTTATCGCTAACCCCAACTGCTCGACTATTATCGCGCTGATGGCGCTGGCCCCCTTGCATCGCGCCTTTGGACTCAGGCGCGCTACTATCGCCACCTACCAGGCGGTCTCGGGGGCGGGAGCGGCAGG
>Ga0207951_101051_pt1 | contig 11185 bp, 9 predicted proteins | sample Subbio12Aug_8Bad_FD_184830 | JGI IMG/M metagenome (GOLD analysis project Ga0207951, IMG submission 184830) | Serpentinite rock and fluid subsurface biosphere microbial communities from McLaughlin Reserve, California, USA - CR12Aug_8Bad (SPAdes) | ecosystem: Environmental > Terrestrial > Deep... | reverse complement strand
TAACGGTTTTGGTCGTACTCGTGTTGGGTTACGGTTTATTGGACCAGTTGGTCCTTGCGCCACGCAAACCAGTTGCCCAAGTAGAAGGTATCGATATTAGCCTGGAACAATTCCAGGCCCGTACACGTTACAATCGTTTTCAACTGATCCAAAATACCATTCAGCTTATCCAATACAGCCAGCTTTTCCAGACTGCTGAAGGGGGTGGGGGATTCTTTGATAACCAGATTCAATCCAATGTGGCATTATTACAAGATCCAATCGCCCTTGGTGAGCAAGTCATCGAAGAGTTGATCAATGATGCCGTCATTACCCTTCAGGCCGAGAAAATGGGCATCACCGTCAGCGAACAAGAGATCGATGAAGCCATCCAAGTAGCCTTTGGCTACCTTGAGGAAGCCGGAACAGACTTAGAACTAACCCCGACTCCCTTTGTAACTGCCACCTATTCACCTCAACAGCTCACCCTCGTCCCATCAACTGCCACCCCTACCCTCGCCCCCACGCTAGTGGAAGAAATTCCGGCCACCCCCACCCCAACTGCAGTTGAGGAGGAACCTCAAGCCACCCCCGAAGCCTCGCCGACTCCATTCCCAACCCCTACACCCTTCACCAAAGAAGGATTCCAGACTTTGTTTGACGAATACACCCAAACCCTGGAACAAGAAGCGCAATTTGATGCCCAATCCTTTCGTGCCATCTTCCACATCAGTTTGTTACAAGATAAGGTTTTGGAACAAATTACCGGAGATATTTCCGATCAGGGTGAATTTGTATGGGCTCGTCATATCCTCGTCCCAACCTTGGAAGAGGCTGAAATGGTCTTGGAACGTGTAAAACAAGGAGAGGACTTTACCGAAATGGCTGCCTTGTTCTCAACCGACGAATCCAATAAACTTCAAGGTGGAGATTTAGGGTGGTTCGAACGTGGACGAATGGTAGCAGAATTTGAAACTGCCGCCTTTGCTCTGACCGAAGTTGGACAGATCAGCGACCCGGTGGAGACAAGTTTTGGGTTCCACATCATTCAACTTTTAGGGAAAGAAGTCCGTCCTATTACTCCTGACCGGTTGCAACAATTAAAACAGGAGCAATTCTCCCTCTGGTTAGAAGAAGTGAAAGCCGAGATGAAGGTTGAAAGATTCCAAAACTGGCAGGACCGTGTTCCAACGGTCCCTACCCTGCCTCCGGGCTTGGGGGTTTAAACCCGGTTGATGAACTGAAAGTGTACTAAACCTAAGTGGCCGCGATAGAAGTCTGCGGCCACTTTTGCTTTTTACTTAACCAGGTCTGCGGTAACTTCATCCAGCCTCAAGGAGATCACCTGGCTGGCGGTATCCTTACTCATCGTCACCCCATAGATCACATCCGCTACCTGGACCGTGTTACGATTATGGGTAATGATGATAAATTGTGTGTTCTGACTTAATTCGATCAATAATTCACAAAAACGGCCAACATTGGCTTCGTCCAACATGGCGTCCACTTCGTCCAAAACACAGAACGGGGTTGGCGAGACTTTCAACAATGAAAAAATAAGTGCTACCGCGGTCAGGCTGCGTTCTCCGCCGGAAAGGAGTGACAATCCTTGCTCTCGTCGTCCCGGTAAGCGCGCTTCGATATCAATTCCCGTTTCGGTCGGGTTTTCTTCATCCTGTAACAACAGCCGCGCCGAACCTCCCCCAAACAAACGGGTGAAATTCAATTTAAATTCGGCAGCAACCGCATCGAACGTCTTACGGAACTCCTTCTTCATCAATGCATCGAGTTCGGCAATCACTTCGCGTAAATCTTCGTCCGCCTTCTTTAAATCCACAACCTGGGAGGACATAAACTCATAACGGTCCTTGACAGATTGATATTCCTGTTGAGCTTCCGGATAAATCGCCCCCATCCTGCGTAACTGGCTGCGCTGGCGGTTAATCGTATCTTCCAAATCGGCTGGTAATTCGACCACAGTCGGAAGTTGTTCTACCATCCCCTCGAAGGGCAGCGGGGTTGGGCCTGAAATATCCACCTGATATTCGAAAGCAACCAGTCCAAAATCCTCCTCAATCCTCCGGCGTAGATGATCGAGTGATTCGCGCACACGGGTCATTTCTAAGTGGGCTTGGGTTACTGCCCGGTCTGAAACGGAAAGATTTTGTTGCAACACGGTTTGCTCCTCGAGTACACGTTCGTATCGACTTTCCATTCCGTTTAATTGGGTTTCAGCCGGCTCGATCTGAAGGCGTAATTTTTCGATGCCTTGGTTAAGGAGATCCTCTTGTTCGCGTTGGTTATTTTTTTCGATTTCGAGCTGCGCCAGTTGTTCCGTTGCTGTTTGTTGCCTTCCGCGAAGCAAACCCAGTTGTGCCAGGTTGCCTTGCAAGGCCGCCAAGTATTCCCTCTCCCGATTCGCGCTTTCTTTCAAAACTCGTTCATTAATCGCCGCCTGAGTGTCCCAATGCACCCGTTGGGCTTGGTACTCATCGAGGGTCAGTTTTTCTAATTCTCGCTCCAAGGTACGAATTTGCACATCAAGAGATTCCTGTCCGTCACGAGCTTTTTCTTCCTCGACCAATAATTTGCCGATTTCACCACCGGCCTGTTCAATTTGAGAAGCAACCTGGTCCATCTGTTTCCGCTGCCAATCCAATTTTTGATGCTCCTGTTCTATTTCTAGCACAGCTTTTTGAAACAGTCGGGCAGCTTTTTCATGGTGTTGAACAACTTCTTTTAAACTTTTTTCTGTTGCTTGGCGTTCTCGATTGATTTTTTCGTGCTGGTTTTCGATTATTTTTAATTCTTCTTTTGTTTTTTGCAAATCGGTTTCAAGGCTTTCTAGCCCTGTATGCAATTCTCTTATCTGGCGGGGTCGAGAAATTAGACCGGAGCGTCCCTCTTGCCCGGCAGTCACGATGCCATTACCATAGAACACCTCACCCTTTAAGGTGACCACCCTCACGTGCATCGGTTGCTGAGATGCCAGTCTACGGGCGACTTGACGATTTCTGACCAACAGTACCTGACCTAACAACAAATCTATGACTGGATCAAGATTTTCCGGATTGCGCACCAAACCGGCGGCTACCCCCAGGCAGTCTGGATCCGCTGGACTGATCAGGCGGGGTAATGTCCGCAGCCAGGCCAGCGGCAGAAGCACAGCCCGCCCTTTTTCGCTGCCTTCCAGTATCTCCAGTACTTTTTCCGGATCTGAATTCGCGTCCAAAGCGATCCCATCCAAAAGGTCACCTAAACTGGCTGCAATCGCCGCCTCAAATTCGACCGGTACTTCGAACAGCCGGTTGATCGTTCGATGGTTGCCGGGTAGAAACCCGTCCTGCACTGCTTTTAAAACCCTTTGTGTCCCCTGATTTAATCCACTAAAGCTGAGTTCAGCTTGCTCTAGCACGTCGAGATGGGTTTTCAAGCGGGTTATTTCTGCTTGCTTCTCGGTTAGCTTTGCGTGCCATCCCTTCTGTTCTTCCTTTATTTCGGTCTCTTTTTTTACAATGCTTTGCAGCCTGGAATCCAACCCGAGCCGTTCATTTTCCCACTCTTGTTGGGCTTTATCCGTATCTTTTTGTCGTGTTTGAGCAAGGTCGACCGCGATCTGCACCTTTTCCAAACCTTGTTCCAGCCTGGTTTTTTCCTTGGTCAAACCATCCAGACGGCGGTTCAATTCATTTCGATAGGCGCGCAGTTCCACCTGCCGGGTTTCGCTCTTAACCAGGTTTCGGCGCAGCTCATTTATTTGGGTTTCCCCCTTAATTCGTTCTGCCTGCTTCGCAGCCAACAAGGCCTGGGCGGTGTCGGATTGGTTTTTCGCCTCATTAAATGCCTGTTCTAGGGTGAGCTTTTCAGCACGGACCAGTTCCAGGCGCTCTTGATAGGTTTTTTCTTCTTCTTCCAGGCGAGCCATATCCGTTTGTTGTAAGTGGTACTGGTGGGTTAACGCACGCTGGCGCTCATCTAACACGGCCAGGGTCCGGCTGACCGATTCTCGCTGGCGGTGCAGGTCCGCCGAGCCCAGGTGCCATTGATTTAATTCATTGCGCAGATGGTGTAATTCCTCACGCTGGTTTTTCAGACGTGATTCAACCTCGTCCATCTTTTGCTGCGCCTGAAGCAGGCGACCTTCTTGACCTGCTAATACGGCCCGAGTATGGGTTAAATCACGCTGGGTACGGTGCCAATGATAGCCGTACCATTCTCTCAGTAGAATCCGCAAGTCGGCCTTAATTCGATCGTACTCCATTGCCCGGGCCGCTTGTTTTTCCAGGCTGCGTAAACGGGGTTGTAATTCACCCAAAATATCATGAACCCGTACCAGATTTCGGTGAGTGCTATCCAGCCGGTTGAGCGCTTCTTCACGCCGTGAGCGGTAAAGCCCGATGCCAGCCGCTTCCTCAAAAAACCGCCGCCGTTCCTCCGGTTTCAGTGATAAAGCGGCATCCACCAATCCCTGGCCAATTATGGTGTAGGTTCGTTCAGCCAACCCAGACTGAGCCAATAATTCTGAAATCTCTTTTAAACGAACTTTTTGCCCATTGAGGATATATTCGTTCTGCCCATCCCGGTACGCGCGCCGGCCGATCGAAACCTCGCTGTAATCGATAGGCAGCCAACCATCATCATTCTCAAAGGTGATCATCACCGAAGCCATACTGGCTCGCGGACGCATTTCAGATCCAGAAAAAATCATGTCCTCGGTTTTACGGCCGCGCAACAGGCTATACGACTGTTCTCCTAGTACCCAGCGGATCGCATCGGCAATATTTGATTTTCCGGATCCATTCGGGCCTACAACGGTCGTTATCGACCCGGGGAATTCAAAATTCGTCCGGCTGGCAAATGTCTTGTAGCCATGCAATTCTAAGGATTTAAACCGTGAGGTTCTTCGCTGTTCTGATAATGATCGATCAGCCGGCTTGTTCAATTGAGCAAACCCAAATTCATAAGCGCTGTTCGGGCAGCATCTTTAGCGGCTGCTTGTTTGCTCGAGCCACTACCCTTAGCATAGACCTCCCCACCGATGATCACTTCTACTTCGAAAGTTTTAGAATGATCTGGCCCGTGAGCTGACCGGGTGAGGTATTGAGGGGCAGCAAATCCTTGGGATTGCGCCCATTCTTGTAAAAGGCTTTTTGGATCTTCGTTCTTCCGGTTGATGATGATGTCATCGGCCGCATTCTCTAAAAATGGGTGGACAAATTGTTCAACCATCCTGATTCCCCCGTCCAAATAAATTGCCCCAACCAGCGCCTCATAAGTATCGCATAATAAGGCTGAGCGTTCACGACCACCCGCTTGGGTTTCGCCCCGTCCCAGGCGCATCGCATCTCCCAATCGAATTTCTCGCGCAAAAATGGCCAATTGTTCGGTGTGGACCAAGGCTGAACGCATGCGGGTGAGGTCGCCCTCTGGCATTTCAGGGTATTGGTGATACAACCACGCCCCAACAATGAAATCTAAAACTGCGTCTCCAAGGAATTCGAGACGTTCGTTGTCTTCGATTGCCTCGGAATGCTCGTTAAGATAAGAGCGATGAGTTAGTGCCCGGCTGAAGAGCAGCAGGTCATCAACCTTTAAGTTAAGCCGTTCTGCCAAATCTTGCGGCGATTCTTGCGCTCGAATTGGGAGTTGTTGGTCCAACCGATCCTCCTTCGAACTCAAGGAGCGCAAGCCACCTCAACCTCTCAAAATCACCTGGGATCAGGTAGCTCGCGTTCTTTCAGTTCAAAACTTTAGTTTGATGGTATATATTTTAACCCAAAACCGCTTAAAACGACAACCACTGGTTCGGGGATTTTACCCATTAAAGTGTCAAGCGCAGCCCAGACTAAAGCGGATGTCGGCTCTACATAATGCCCGCGGCGTGCAAGGGCGGTAAAAGCCGCCATGATACCCTCTTCGTTTATCGACAAGAAGGTGCCGTTTTGTGGGTTGATCGCTTCAAGCAATGCCTTTACCCGCACCGGTGCGCGAACTCGCACCCCCTCTGCCAGCGTAGGTCCCTCGCTTGCCCCGCTCATAGCATCCATCCCATGCTGAAAGGCTCGTACCACCGGGTCGCACGCTGTTGTTTGAACTCCCACATAATAAGGGGGTGCGGAGATCAACCCAGCTTTTTCAAGGGCAGCAAAACCACGCTGGATGCCCAACAACAGACCTCCATGCCCTACCGGAGCTATCAGGCTGCCAGGGCATTCCCCGTCCATCTGCTCCCAAAGTTCATAAGCAATGGTGGCGATACCCACCAGCCCAAATGGCAGAAACGCATGGCTGGCATATGCAAATCCTTTTTTAGCCTGCGCCAGGACCGCCTTGGCGGCTTCGGATCGAGGACCTGCCACGCGGACAAGGTCGGCCCCATACATTTCAATTTGCTGCCGTTTAGGTCCCGAAGCCGACTCTGGTACATAAATCCTACTAAGTAAACCCGCCTGAGCTGCATAGGCAGCTAGCGACGCGCCAGCATTCCCAGACGAATCCTCGACCACTTCTTTCACACCCCGTTGTAAGAGCAGCCCAACCAATACCGCGCTCCCGCGGTCCTTGAATGATCCGGTCGGGTTGAGCGATTCCAGCTTCAACCCCACCCGCTGGCCTTTGTAGGTATCCCACACCAGGGGTGTATTTCCCTCTCCCAGGCTTACCACCGGCGTTCCTTTTACCAGGTCAAAAGTATGGCGGTAACGCCAGTAGCCAGGCATTTGCAGCTCGACCTGATTGGGGTCGAAATCTGGTGGGCGATCAAAATCAAATATGCCACCGCATCGATCACAACAATAGGCCAGGGCTTCCTCAGGAAAAGGTTGCCCGCAATCCTCACATCGAATAACCGCCATGCTGTTTAGTCGCCTTTATGGGGATGGTAATCGCCTTCAACCCAAATTTCCCCATTTGGGCCGATTTCTTTTTTCCAAATTGGGACAATTTCTTTTAACCGATCGATCCCATAACGCGTGGCCTCGAAAACACCCGTATCACGATGGGCAGCGGTACAGGCAATCAAAACGGTGGGGGTCCCCGGTTGCAATAACCCGATTCGCTGGACGATAGCGATACCTTCCACAGAAGACCATTTTGAGCGGATCTCGGCTGCCACCTGGGACATTTTTTCTTCAGCCATGGGGATATAGGCTTCGTATTCTAAAGCGGCCGTAGAATGCCCAGTACCACGCGTGGTCTCTGCCCGCACCATTCCCGTAAAAAAACAGGCTGCTCCGGTGGTCGGCAGGGTAATCTTGTCCATTAATTCATCCAAATGGATGGGATCGTTGGTAATAGAAAATATGGTTGGCGGTTTAGAACCCCCGCTTACAGGCGGGAATATCGCAATTTCTGCATTATCGGGGATCTCGTCATTGTCATCGGCAAACTGCCTGTTCACCGATATAAAAAGGTTTCCAAACCGGTCTTCAAGCAATGGAAACCGTTCAATCAAGTTCTGTTTTAATTCCCGCACTCTGGCTCCAACTGGCAATTTGAATTCGACCCGATCCATGTCGACGAGCTTTTTCAGATGGGCAAAAAATAAAATGGAAACCGTTTTCATCCATGCCTCGCTTTCAATCTTAAGGTAGATTGATATCGTCGCTGGTTCCACCGTGCTTTTCGACCAGGCGAATGTTCCCGATCCGGGCAGTTTTTTCAACTGCTTTAACCATATCGTAAACCGTCAAGGCTGCCACTGCAACAGCAGTCAACGCCTCCATTTCGATCCCGGTTTTCCCAGTGGTTTTCAATCGGGCTACAATTTTCACCCCCGGTAAATTGTCGTCCAAATCCAAATCCACAGTTACCTGGTGAATTGGAATTGGGTGGCAGAGTGGGATAAGCTCTGCGGTCCGCTTTGCGCCCTGAATTCCTGCAATTTGAGCAACCGTTAATACATCGCCTTTTTTCACTAGTCCCTCGCGGATCAAAGCGATCGTCTCAGGTTGAAGGTGTACTTCCCCTTTTGCAATGGCACTGCGCTCATTGTCGGGTTTGTGGCCAATATCCACCATGTGCGCCCGACCGTGTTGGTCGATATGCGATAATTTTTTCTCGCTCATCGCGCTCCTAATATATTTTTTTGTTGTATCACAAGCCTGAGCCGGTTATCTTTAAGGTTATTCCGAACCTGATCCAGGCCCCAACACTACCTGGTTGAACACTGACCCGAATCCCTCAATAGGTACTAATTATACCGATAATCCGGTGATATAATCGCCCTGTGAGTATACTTGTTGCTGCACACCAGGCAGAGTCCTACCAGGTCTCCACCGATTTATACGCAGGACCTCTCGATTTACTCCTCGAATTAATTGAACGCTCTGAATTGGATGTTACAAAATTAGCCCTGGCTCAAGTTACCGACCAGTATCTCGAATATTTACACCAAATCGAACATCAAAACGCCGCGGCGGTATCCGCGTTCCTGGTCATCGCAGCCCGGTTGATCCAGATTAAATCGGCAGCCCTCCTACCATCGCCCTCCATCACCCTTTCCCAATCCGAAGAGGAGGATCCAGGCGAGGCTTTAACCCGCCAATTGCTGCTTTTTAAACGTTTTAAAGAATTAGCTTCCTACTTGAACGATCGCCAAGAAAACGGGCTTAGAACTTACCTGCGATTGGCTTCTCCGCCCAAAATCAACCGGAATATCAAACCAGACCTTTCTGACATTACTCTCGAAGACCTTATCCTCGCTGCCCGCGGTATTTTCCTCAATCCAACCTTCCTAACATCCTTCGACCAGGTCATTAATATGCCGCGGATCACCATTCGCGAGAAAATCCAGGCCATCCTCGATCGATTACGGCCTCTCCGCCAGACTACATTCCGGTCCATGTTTTCCCCCAATACGAACCGCGCTGAAATCGTGATAACCTTTTTAGCCTTGCTCGAGCTGGTTAAACGTTACGTCGTTGCCGCACAGCAAACCACCCTTTTTGCAGATATCCAGATCCAGCCGTTGAAAGAGATCAATGGTCATTTGAGTGGAATCGCCCTGGATTACGACTTAGACGAAGATCGGCTCCAATGAGAGACCATCCAGAAGAAAGAACGGTCATTCGACCGGTTCTGAGACCTTATCGGTAAAATCTACCAGATCCACAGGTAACCGGCCGCTTATCCAAACAATCATCAGGTTGAGATCATATTCGTGAGTCTCATCACCTGGAAAGGCTTCCACGAAGGCATCATCCAACACTTCAAATGGGTCATTTTTTGGCCAGCGAGTGAGAAAACCAGGCAAGTCGCTGCGGTTTGCATCCAAAGGCAGCAATTCCCAGCCGCGGGAATGCAGGAATTGGTAAACTTTTTGGGCCAGATCGGGATGCAATTCAAACCAGGCCGCCAGACAATTTGCCGTCATTTCTGGAGACCGCTCAAATGCCGACCCGCCTGATCTTGCCTTTAACGGGGCTGGGGCTAAGGTGCTGTTACGGAAGCCCGCCACTTGCACCAGGTTTTTGACCAATCGGTTAATCGTCGAACGGCGTCGGTCAGAAAGCCTTTCGGTGTTACTAAAGACCTCGAGTAATAATTTCTGCCGGTAATCCGGCAGCATAAATTCGTTAATGGCATGGAAAGGAATGAATTCAACCTTGTTTTTATCCATGCGCGTAATTATAACCCATTCGCAGACCAGTGGGTGATCTCCGCTTACACTCTACGACCCCCGGCTGCGCCAGGTTTACCCCTCGACCGGCGCACGACTTTTGATTATGGTAAACCTCCTCCCAATCACACTTTACCCGTTCGGGAGTCAAGCGTGGCATGCCTTTACGAATAACGATCGCTTAACTCATCCAGAGTTGCTACCTGTAAATCGCTCAACCTCCAGCCCATTGCGCCCAGGTTTTCTCGTGATTGAGCCAAATTTTTAACCCCGGGTATAGGGATTGTCCCTTTGCACATCGCCCAATTAATAGCTACCTGAGTAGGGGTTTTTCCATCCAGTTCCATTCCAATTTTGCTTAATTCTTTAATCAACGGTTGGATTTTTTCTAAGTAACGCTGGTTATATTGTCGCTCTCGGAAACCACGGACTGGGTTTTCGGGGGTATATTTTCCACTCAATATCCCTTTTGCTAACGGGCTATAAGCGATCAATGCAATTCCCATTTCCTCACACTGCCGGAGCATCCCGTTTTTCTCGATAGTGCGCTCCAATAAATGGTATTCCATTTGATTAGAAGCCAGGCGGATTCCATAACGTGCCAAGGCATCCGCGGCTTGCTGCATCTGCTCACGATTAAAATTGGAAACCCCGACGGCTTCGATCAAGCCTTTGTGGTGCGCCTCTGCCATCGCCTGCATCCAGGCCTGGATTCGGACGGGGGGCATGGGCATATGAATTTGATACAGTTCGACCTTATTTCGACGCAATCGCTTCAAACTGCCCCGCAACGCGTTGATAAAACTCCCGCGGGTTAATCGCCAAGGAAAAGTCAAAAACTTGGTCGCAATTCGAACTTCTGCACCGCTTGCCTCGACATTCTCGCCAAGGATCCTCTCCGAGCGTCCCTGGCCGTATGCTTCAGCAGTATCATAAAAAACAACCCCTTTGTCCAGGCAGAATCGGAAGGATTCGGCCAGATCTGAGTCAAAATAATCACGTCCATAACCCCAAAAAAGGCGCTCACCCCACGCCCAGGTGCCAATACCGATCTCGACTCCTTCAAATATTGGGTTGGTTTTGTTGGCTTCAGTGTTCAATCTTTCCCTCCGTAAAACAATTTTCGGTTGCCAGAAAGGCAAGAACCGAACAGGTGAAGAAACGAAAAGTAGGCCTCCTTGTAAAAATCTGAGATATTTTAAAATTAATTTTAGAGTTTACTAGTATGATTATACAATGTTTAAAACCCATTCTTACCGATCCACTTTTCAATCGCTCTGCTCGTCCGGGATGAACAATTTTACGGTCATTCATGATCACCTCCACCGGGGTCTTTGAAGCATTCAGCCTAATTTGGCGGCTAGAATAAAACCACCCCAACCTTTGGTTTCGGACATCCCTTTAATCTTGCCCAAAACGCTTCCCCAACGTAGAATTCAAGTATGTCTGATGATATTACCCCCATCCGCCAACAGTACCTGAATATCAAAAGCCAATACCCCAATGCAATCTTATTTTTCCGCCTGGGCGATTTCTACGAAACCTTCGACCAGGATGCTGAAATCACATCCCGCGAATTGGATATTG
>Ga0207951_101049_pt1 | contig 11192 bp, 6 predicted proteins | sample Subbio12Aug_8Bad_FD_184830 | JGI IMG/M metagenome (GOLD analysis project Ga0207951, IMG submission 184830) | Serpentinite rock and fluid subsurface biosphere microbial communities from McLaughlin Reserve, California, USA - CR12Aug_8Bad (SPAdes) | ecosystem: Environmental > Terrestrial > Deep... | reverse complement strand
CTACACGTCGCGACTTCATTCTTCTGGGCAATCGAAAATTTCGCGGATCCTTCTTAAGGCTTAATCTCTACTATTAATGGAGGTTGAGCCTTTTTCACGCAAAACTTCCGATTGAACCCTTTTAGAACCATCCCCTTTGTCCAGTCCCTGTCCTTAAAAGCAAAGACCCCCTTGCGGGGGTCTTTGCTATGCCGAGGAGGGTCTACTTGGTGATGGTAACGTTGTTGGTAGCGGGATGCCACTCAATCTTGTAGCCGAATGCTTCAGCTAGGAAGCGAGCCGGAACGAGTGTACGGCCAGCTTCAGCGTAAGCAGCTACATCAAGAGCAACAGCAACTCCGTTAACCTTAGCGATAGCGCTGTTGAGGGTTAGCTCAACATGGGTGCCACCCTTATGGAGGGTTACGATCTCAACACCGGCAACTACCTTATAGTCAACTGTAGCGCCGAGGATGCGTTCGCCGAACCAACGGAAGGGAACCATGAGGCGGCCATTCTTAGCTACTGCAGGTACGTCAAGACCGAAGGCAGGATCAGCCTTGCCGATGGTGATAACGTGCGTTACAGGAACTGGAGCAGGAGGAGGTGTAGGCTTAGTATAAGTGATAGTCCTCGTCGAAGTAGCCCAGTTGCCAGCCACGTCGGCAACATTTACAGTCACTACGTTTGGACCTTCATTGAGGGAGATCCGCTCGGTTACAACTGCAGTGTTGCCAGGGATGAAGAACTTCGGCACATTGTTGATAACAACTTGTGCGAGTCCGCCAGCGTCGGTAGCCGTCACGGTAACAACCGTAAAGTCGGTGGCAACGGTAGCTGGAGCGGCGATCACAATGGTCGGCAGGGTAGTATCTTTTACTGGAGCAGGAGTAATTGGTGCAGCATAAGAAACGGTAATTGAGGTCGTGGCACCATTGCCTGCTGCATCAAAGGCGAATACTGTGAACACATTGGCGCCATCTACGAGGGTAACTGTCCTCTCAAATGTACCAAGAGCTGCGATAAACGGAATTGGGGCGCCGTTTACGTAGATATTGGCTACGCCGAGGTTATCAGAGAAAGTACCCGTCAGCAGATAGGTAGCCTTTTCGGAAACAGGAGCCGAGGTGATAGCCACAGCAGGCTTCACGCTGTCAGCAGTGATGGTGATCGTCTTGTTAGCGGTTACACCAGTGCGGCTGGTAGCGACGGTAAGAGTAGCGGTGCCAGTGCTGCTTGGGTTAACAAACAGGCTGACCTTACCATTAGCATCGGTTGTGCCGGTAGAACCAGCAACAGCAACAGCCTTGCCAGCGTAAGCTACGCCGTGAGCGTCGGTAACGGTAGCATCGATCTTGTTAACGCCACCTACGAAAATGGTGTCGCTATTGAGTGTGATGTCAAGAGGAGTTACAGCGAGGTCAGCAGCCTTGACCCAGTTTGTGTTATTGTAGCTGACTTCTACGCGTACAAGAGGAGCAACGGGGGTAGCTTCTACAAAGTCCCAAGCGGTAACTAGAAGCTTGTGCTCAGCGGCAGCTGCAGCTACTGGGTGGGCTTGGTTCTCAACTGTACCAGTTGTGAGTATAACAGGTGTGGCAACGTCAGTCTTGAGCTCCATGAAGGCGCCGACTGCAGTAACCCTAACGAAGATCGGGCGAGCTGCTGCAGGGGTACCGGTCATGTCGTTAACCTTAACATTGAGCTTTTCAGTTACGTTCTGAGTAGCCTTAGCAGCAGCAGTTACGGTAACGCCAGGAGCTACTACAGCTACGGTCCCAACGCCAATTTTGTTGCCGTTATCGGTCTTAGCAGTAATGGTGAGGGTACCGCTAGCCAGCGGAGAAACGCTGAACTGGTAGCCATCCACAATGCCGTCGGCATTTGCATCGTACATGGTAGCATCAGTGATAGCGAGAGGAGCCGCTAGAACGCCGGTAGAACCAGTTACATCAAGAGCCTGGAGGTTGGTCATAGCAGCGCCGGAAGCGTTAGTAACAGCAACCCTGACGGTCTGGGTAGCAAGCGTTGCAATTACGGAAGAGACGCTAGGAGTTACGGTGTAAACGTTTTGGCCGGTAATATTAGCTACAAGAGAAGCGCGAGCGGCAAGGGCAGTGGTGGTCACACCAACTGTTACATCACCGTTCGTATTGAGCTTAACTTCCTTTTCGTATACGCCGTTGTTGATGTTTGTAATGGACCCATCAACAGGTACTGCGGCAGCTGGGGTAATCCAGACGCCGGCAGCGTCCTTCGCGGTCAAGAAGGCGTTGGCTACGCCAGTCCAAGTAACGATAGCATTGTTAACTGGTACTCCAGCAGCGGTAGTAACTACTGCGCGGAGGGTTACTACGTCGCCAACAGTGCCGAGAACCTTCTCAGTTGTAACAATCCAGCCGTTGTTGGTATAGGTCCTGGTGAAGGTCTCCGTGGAGTTGTCACCGAAGGTCACTGTACCAGTAACAACGATGTTGCCAGCTTGTTCGATGTTGAACGTGGGGGTTACAGTAATTAGGGAGCCATTCCAAGGAGCAAGCGCACCAGGAGCAGTAACAGCGGTATTAATAGTTACTGCCGATGTGAGAGGGCCAGTAACAGTGATAAGAACCTGCTTAATTTGAGCTGCGGTGGCAGTAGCGCCCACGAAACCAGCGCCAGCAACGTCACGGATGGTGATGGCTACGCCATTAGCACCAACGGTGAGTACGCCGTCGACAGCGGCAGTAGGAGCATAGGATACGTTGAGCTTGGAAGGATTCGTTACTGCAAAGGTGGTAGAACCGGTACGGTCAGAAACCGTAGGGGTGTTACCGTTAGCAGTATCTTCCCAGCGAGCTTCTACCTTGTAGGTACCGGTAGCTAGGTCAGCTGGAGCGGACCATACCAAAGTAGAGGTCCAATCTAGACGGACAGTGCCGTCTGGATTGAGGATGCGGATCTCAGGATTTGCATTTGTAGGAGTGGTTGTGGTGCCAGGAAGCCTCACAGTGAAGGTCATAGCAGTTGTGCCGAGAGTCTTCACGATAGAGGTAGGCGCTGCTGCTACTGTGAGGTCAAGTCCAGCAACGGTAAATGTAGAATACTCAACAGTCCCGACGTTGAATGCATAAACAGCAGCATCAGCGAACACTGCGGTCATAGCGAAGGAGCCGTCAGCAGCTGTGGTAGCATTAGCTACATCAGAAGCGTTTGTCTTGTTGCGAAGAGTTATGGGAGCGTTAGCAATGCCCGTGCCAGCAGCATTGGTAAGCCTGCCGGTGAGAGTGCGAGCGTCGAGATACTTAACTGTGGTAATGCCGTCAACAGTGAGGTTGTAAAGAGCTGTAAGCTTTGTACTGCCAGTGACAGTAGTGTCAGTAGCCTTTGCAACGTTAACGGTGTACTCTTGAGAAAAAGCATTGGGATCAGCAGTGAAGGAAATAGCTGCACTGAAGTTGCCAGTAGAGGTAGAGCCGTGAGTCAACAGGGTCAATCCTCTGTAAAAATTGTATACTAAGGCGTCAGTTACAGCAGCCCCGCCTTGGGTAACATTGAAAGAAACAGTAGATGTTCCACCGATAACGGGTGTGGTTATGCTAGGGGTAACTGTGTAGTTAACATTAAGAACGCTAACAGAAGTAGCAACTACGAGGGCAGCAGGTGGGGTGCCAGTGGTAACTACAAAAGCATCGGCAGAAACCGCTTGGTTGACTACCTTAGCAGTCAGCGGGTTGCGAACAGGGATTTCAACAGTGCCTGTAGTTATATTTTCGGTGCGAGCGATGGTTATAACGTTGCCTACAATATTCGAGGTAACGTTGGTACTGCCGGCCCAGGTAGCAGCGCCGATGGGCACGAAACCGCTAGCCGCAAAGTCGACTTTGACTGTTGTGGCTGTGCCACTTACGGGCGGAGTTACAGTAAATACTAGAGTAGAGTTAGCGCCAGCCGCAGTAGATGCGCCAGTTTTGTAGGCTACGGTGTAAGTGCCGCCAGCCGCAAAAGCTACGCCTACAAACAAGCTAGCAACCATCGCTACGCTTAATAGAAGAGCAAATATCTTCTTCATTAGTAAAGTTTCCCTCCTTTGAATTGTTGTTCGCGTCCCGGATACAACCTGCGCCCGTAGCTTCAACCCTGATGATCGACCTCGCACCCCTCGTTAGGGCACTCGGGAGAAAGCCTGATTCACAAGAGGCACAGGGAACTTACCTAGTACAAACAAAAGCAGCTCCCTGTTTTCCTTGGACTATGATTAGTATATTATGCCCAAAACTCTCAAACAATTTTTCAATTGTTCTTGTAAGGATACCGTAACAAAAGAAATTTTGACTTGTAGCGTTATTTTCCGCCGCTTATCTTAAGCAATGCATTCCACTCCTCCAGATATGCCTCCTGCGACAACAACCGCTCAATCATTGTTAGAGGCTGTACATTGTCACCCTGCCTGAGCAGGCCCCAGGCAAGCCACAATGTCGACCTATCCCGCAAGGTTTGGTCGGAACCCTCCAAGGCCTTACTAAATGAAGTCCGTGCGGCATCGAAGTTGCCAAGCAAAGCGTGTGCCGCGCCAACAGCAAACATAAACGGTTGCCCCTGCTCAAAAGGCACTATGCTAAGCGGAAGCAGTGCCTGCCGAGCGGCATTACGCGTCTCTAAAAACTCCTGCTCTACATCAATAACCGTCTCCGCAAAGCCCTGCCACGCACCGTCTCCACTCGCGGCAGAGCTAAAAGCAGCGCGGGCCCCCGCTATAGCCAGCATCTCATAGCCTTGCACATTGTAGGGCTGCAGACTCTTTCCTCTTTGAAATTGAACTAATGCGTCACTAAAGTGCGCGGTCAGCAAGTAATGCCATCCGAGCATGTTTGGGACCCTAGGATCGTGCGGCTCTAAGTATTGCGCACGCTTCAGTATTGCTCCGTATTCGTTGCGATTGTTTGGCAACTGGCTTAAAAAGTCTAGCTTAGTCATCATTGCGTTAAAACTGTATGGGTTAAAAAGGAGCACTCTATCTATGGACTTTAGTGCGCTCACACTCTCCATCTCTTTTTTCTCGCTAAACAAGGCCTGTAGTTCGACCTCAGCTAGCCAAAATCCGACTGTAACACATGCGCACAACATGATTGCTACGAGGGTCGATGCTTTCAGGCCCTTAATCTTAGGTAAAAACACTATCTGGCGTTCTGTCTCCCGTGACGATAAGACCCCCAGCAAGATTGTCAGAAAATAGTAGCTAGACGGAAACGCCAGCAGGGCCTCGCCAAAAGAATGTACAAAAATCGCGAGCGAAGCCATGCCAAGCCCAAGCTTGGAATTCACTTGCTCCCGTCTAACAAACGGCATCAGCGACCCGATAACTATAGCCAAATAGATCAAAAGCCCCACTATTCCAACCTCTAGGGTTATGTCCAACCAGTCAGCGTGGGCTCGCCCTGAGCCATAGAAGTAGCTCTGAACGCCATGATAAACTGCATTCCACGCACCCCCGCCAAAGCCAAAGACCGGCTTTTGCCTGACGGCCTTAAGACCATCCTCAATGAACACGAGGCGTCCGTCTGCAGCCAAGCTCCTCCAGCTCATCTGCGAAAGCCTCGCCGCAATTGAGTGCGGAAGGGCTTTATGCAAGTAGTGCTTTAACGTGACACTTCTTGCGCCGACTATCCGTGGATTTTCAAGTGTGACTGTAGTCTGGGGCTGCCCTGAAGAAAAAACAGCTTCTACTCGCTTAACCCCGGGAGGAACAGTAAAATTCACCGCTCCCGACGAACCGCTCTCAGCGAAGCTTCCATAGCCAACCGCGGTGCCCTTGTTATCTGCACCTATAACCTGCACTGCAACATGCCCGGTGGCGGGCTGATCACCCTGTGCTGCCAATTTAAACGTTCCTTCAAACCTATAATCCCCGGCAGGCAGCTGGCCCGCACCGTATGTAATTGTTTGCCATACTACATCCTTTGTAATATTTTTCAATGTATAAACGTTTGGACTCATCGTTAGCCACAGCAACCCAGCTAGAAGCAATATGCAGATACCGCCAATAACAGCCACACTCTTGCGTACACCCAGCGGTCTTATCAATGAAACCAATCCACCGCAAATTACCGCCGCTAACAGGGACAGGCCCATACTCAGAACACTCGGCCTAGCCATTACTAACCCTGCTGTAGCTAACCCCACAGCGAGAATCAGGCCTGCCTGCACCGCAAAATCTACTGCCCTTGCTCTCAACCACCACAATGAGAGCAACAAGGTTATGGCGAGCCCCAGCCACGCCCCACGCGACTGTGTAAGCAGCAAAGCAACAAGGAGCACAACCGCCCCCGCAGCATACCCCCACTTGACTCTTTTACTCTCCGACACAAAGCCCGAGTACAGGCACAGCACTAGGGCCATAAGGTAAAAGCCCGCTGCAGCATTAGGATACTCAAAGCCTGCCGCTAAACGAGCCCCCTGAAACCAGATCGGAAACTTAATCAGACTGTTATGCGCAGCCATTCCTAGCAACGCCCACAATACCCCGGCCGCCGCAATGCCTCCCACAACAATACCCCGGCCCTTATCCCCTAGCCTTAGCGAACGCACCCACAAAAAGAGGGCCATAAGCGAAACCCAAGTAATAGCCCCCTGAATAGCCCCATTCATCGATGCCGGAGTTATTATACCCAGTACATAAAGCATGGCCAGCACAACCGCCAAGGCATCGAGCAGTGTAACCTTTATGGGTCCCTTGCCCGTTTTAGCCACCACCCAGAATGCAATAAAAACAAGCAGCAGCGCTTGCACCCCCAGCCGATGCAGCGGCCAGTACAAGCCCCTAAGCCACGGTAATGCACTAGCTAATAGAAACACCACCGCAAACCATACGTAGTCTATATAACGGTTTAAGCTCCAACCCGCTTTCTTTGCCACAACCGGACGAACTTTGTTTTTCATAGTTCTCCCCCCTTGCCAATCCGAGCTGCTCACTGAGTCTCAGCTGCCGCCACCTGCTCAAACGACTTACTTTGCAACGCTAGCTGAGTCAGTTTTATCACTTCTGCATTATTGGCGCAGTCGCCGTGCACCATCTGCGACAGACTCGCCAGCATTTCATTGACCGCCTCGACTACCACCGCCGCTTGTTTGGCCACCAGGATCTTCTTATGCTTGGTAGCCGCCGTGCCTTCTTCGGCAGTAAGCAGCTCCTCATACATCTTTTCGCCAGGTCTTATACCTGTATACACAATCTTAATGTCCACATCGGGCCGTAGCCCCGATAACGCTATTAGATCTCTAACCATATCCGTAATTTTAACCGGGCTGCCCATATCGAGCACAAAAACTTCACCGCCTTGCCCCATGGAACCCGCCTGCAGCACCAGCGACACGGCCTCAGGTATAGTCATAAAATAGCGCTCCATATCTGGGTGGGTTACCGTAACCGGCCCACCCTCGGCAATTTGCTCCTTAAATATGGGGACAACGCTCCCCCTACTGCCCAGCACATTGCCAAAACGCACCGCCATAAATTTAGTACCTGAACCGAGGCTGATTTTTTGTATTACCATTTCCGCCGCGCGCTTTGTAGCGCCCATAACGTTGGTCGGGTTTACTGCCTTATCCGATGAGATAAGCACAAACCGCTCCACCCCATATTCTGAGGCCGCCTCCGCTACATTACTCGTTCCCCACACGTTATTCTTAATAGCCTCAACTGCATTGCTCTCCATCAACGGCACATGCTTATGCGCCGCTGCATGGAAAACCACTTGCGGCCTATGCTTGCCAAACACACCCTTCATACGCTGCGGGCTCTGCACATCGGCTATAATCGGCACCACCGCAATACCGCCCGCTTTGCCTAGCAACTCACGATGAATGTTAAAGATGCTATTCTCCCCGTGACCTAGTAGTATTATCTCTGCTGGACCGCACCCCATGATTTGGCGGCAGAGCTCCGAGCCTATCGAGCCACCTGCCCCCGTAACTAACACTCTCTTACCGGTTATGTACGAACCTATCGCCGCGAAGTCAACTTTAGTCACTTCTCTACGCAAGAGATCCTCAATCTGCACCTCACGCAGACGAGTAGGAGTATAGTAGCCATTAATAACCTCATACAGTCCAGGCATGGTCCGCACATCCACCCCAAGCTTAGTGCAGCTCTGTACCACCCGGCGCACCACCTCAGGCTTGGCCGTAGGCATCGCTAGGATTACCTGTTTAATATCGTGCTCGTCTATGGCTATCTCTAAATCTGCTAGCGGCCCCACCACCGGCACGTTACAAATGCTCATGCCTTGTTTAGAGGGCTCGTCATCCACCAGCACCACCGCCTTAATCTTGAGCTCCGGGTGCTTCTGTATCTCACGCAGCAGCATATGCCCGGCATCCCCCGCACCCACAATCAGTGCTCTCACGCCCTTAGCAGATGCGTCTACCACAATTTCACGCCGTATTCGCATCGCAAAGCGCAAGGCCCCTATCACCGCCGTGGCTAAGAGCCAGTACAGCGTAGAAGTTCGCAGGGACCCCATTCCTAGGTTAGGATTGAACCTCAACACAACAAACAAAGCCCCACTACCTAGAGTAGATGCCTTTAGCACACTCACAAGCTCACCTATGCTAGCATAAGTCCACACCTTGGAGTATAGGCCTACGTAGTAGTTGAGCATAATCTGCATAGGCAAAATAAGCAGCGCTAGTTTGGTCCATACGGTTATGTACTCTAAAGAGAAACCCCCATTAAGAATAATGGTGCTCCCCAGCAATCCAGCAGCATATATTGAAATCCCGTCTACCGCCGCTAGAAAGACCATGCGGTTTGCCTTCTTCATTTATGACTCCCCCTAGTTGTGCAGGTGACATAGCTTAACCCATTGATATTCTTCAGGATGGGTCAAAAACCTCAACTTCTCCGGTGCTTCAATAATTAGCTTGTACATGGGCTGCCCGCTAAATAGTCCCAACTCCGGGTAGTCCCTTGTCTCCACCCTCCTTATGTCAGGTGCCTTTATGTATCTGTGGTTGTTAATCCACTCGGGTTCCCTACCACTGCCTACTAGGTAGTGGGCCCCACCCTTTAGCTCTTTAATCTCACCATATATCGAATCAAACTCCGAGGCTACCCAGTTGGCCATGAGTAGCGGTTCGACCCCCGCATTGATAGTAATATGGCCGTACCCAGGGGGGATAACGACCTTGTCTCCCGCCCTCGCCACAACTACCGCCACATCATCCACCTCACCCCTAGATACACTAGGGCGCTGCAGCAGGTATGTAGCCTCTCCATGCAGTACCTCGTATACTTCCGGATAGGTATATACAGTCCCCAGCTTAACTGGGTGGTAATGCCCCACAGTCTTATTATACTCTTGGCCAATCAACCCCGCGGGGATGAGGGTAATATCAAAACGAAGGCCGTGCTGTGCGATAATCGGCCTGTCTTCGCACCTAGCCACATCGCGATACATATAGTAGAGCTCCTCCAAGCCCTCCACTCCCTCATCGCTAAAGGCATACCGTGCCTCCCGCAAGTACCGGCAGGCTGGGTTAACCTGAGGTAACCCACTGCCAAACTGTACTCGTCCGCTGGCCAAATTCACATCTAAGAAAGCCAGTCGCTCAAGCTCAAGCATCTCGACGCCTCCTAATCTTAATATCCGAAATATTCTCCGACAAAGCCCAAAAATCCTGCTCAGCCCCCTAGGGGCAAGCGGTATCACCAATTATACAAGACATATTCCGCGAAAATAGTCGAAATATGTCGACAACCCCGACATTTTGTCGGGGTTGTCACTATTATGTCAGATACATTCCCACGCGCACAGGCTTGCAGTGTAGGTTGCCATTTGCCTTCTCCCACAAACTTACTGAGACACGTCTACCAGTCTGCTCTTCAAATGATTAAGCAAACGTTGGACCTGAGCCTTTAGGCTTGGTAGTTCGTTGGTTACCACAGCCCAAACAATATCTAGGTCAACATGGAAATAATCGTGTACCAAGATGTGCCGCATACCCACCAAACTATGCCACGGTATGTCTGGATTAGCCTCCTTGTATTCCAAGGGGAGCTTGTATGCTGCCTCGCCCAATATTTGCAGGTTGTGGACTACATACACCTAGATAAGCTCATCGTTGCGAAAGGAGTCCTCGCCACGGTGAGCAACTCACGTAATCTCATCGACTTTCCTTCTCTCGGGCTCACCAATTATTACCTTTACACTAACATCCGTGGGCACGCTTAGTCAAGGTTGTACACGCCCAGAAACCTCGTGCTACATGACCATACGCCTCTGACCTATAGAAACATCGCCATATAGAGTGGATAGCTGTCAATAGCATCCGTGCCGCCGACGTTTTTGGAAGAGAGCTTGACACCTTGTTTGACACCTTAATTCTCGATCACAGCGGTCATTGATTTCGACTTTGTTCTCATAAACGTTTTTACCTCTATTTATAACATCTCGGTACGTTTCTTACCGTTACTCGGCCTTCAGCTTGGATTTGACGTTTCAAGACTGTTGACTTTGGTGGGATTTACAACGATTGTGAACGCTATCTTGGGCCTGGTACTGGGGTACTTCTTTGATATGAGGAGTAGGAAACTGATATATCTTATTGATATTTTCATAGACTTAATACCTGCCTTGACTTTTGCGTTCACGGGCAGCACTGTATTCTTTGTTATAGCTTATCTTATTACTGGATTAAAGGATGTATTTGCCCCTATATCATTCTCATATTTCTTTGATTGTTTCCCTGAAAGCAACGCTCAGTTTGTCTTGGGTTTGCTTTCATCTATTGACGGGATAAATGCGACTCTTGTACCAATTTTGGTCGGATTCTTATGGCTACAATCGCATAGACTAGTATTTATTGTGGGAGCTGCTGGTATCGTGTGTGCTTTTCTTGTTGCTCTTCTCGTCTTGCCAAACGTGAAAATGGAGACTGCTTGATGAAAGTATTTGAGGAATATCATAATTGAACATGTATGTTATAAATGCTTGTTAGGCTAAAACGAACTGCATTTCATATAACAGATTAGCGACCGCCCTGAAAGCAATAGGCTCCGTCCCCACCGCTTTGCTTCACTGCTTATTTTTGCGGTTCGGGCGTTACCGGCACTTCGGTCTGCGCCCGTCCATACGTATCCTGCAACCTCACCACATCATCCAGCTCCGTAGTCGATACCTCTAGGATGGTAAGATCGCTCTCGGCAACAATCTTGTGTACAGTCCCGGGCCGGA
>Ga0207951_101048_pt1 | contig 11192 bp, 8 predicted proteins | sample Subbio12Aug_8Bad_FD_184830 | JGI IMG/M metagenome (GOLD analysis project Ga0207951, IMG submission 184830) | Serpentinite rock and fluid subsurface biosphere microbial communities from McLaughlin Reserve, California, USA - CR12Aug_8Bad (SPAdes) | ecosystem: Environmental > Terrestrial > Deep... | reverse complement strand
CGAGCCGATCGCGACGGCTTATGCAGGCCATCAGTTCGGACATTTCACGCCGCAACTCGGCGATGGGCGGGCCATCCTTCTCGGCGAGGTCATCGATATTCACGGACGCCGCCGCGATATCCAGCTCAAGGGTGCCGGCCGGACGCCGTTCTCAAGAGGCGGGGACGGCCGCGCGGCGGTGGGCCCGGTCCTGCGCGAATATCTTGTGAGTGAGGCGATGGCGGCGCTTGGCATCCCGACCACGCGCTCGCTCGCTGCATGCCTCACCGGAGACAGCGTTCAACGCGAACGCCTTCTGCCCGGTGCATCGCTGGTGCGCGTCGCCTCGAGCCACATTCGGGTCGGCACCTTCCAGTACTTCGCGGCCAGACAGGACGTCGACGGCATTCGCGCGCTGGCTGATTACGTTATCGCCCGGCACTATCCTGATGCCGCCCAGGCTGATCAGCCTTACAAATCGCTTCTTGAGCAGGTCGTGCAAGCGCAAGCGGACCTCATCGCGCGGTGGATGCTCGTGGGCTTCATTCACGGAGTGATGAACACCGACAACATGTCCGTCGCAGGGGAGACGATCGATTATGGCCCGTGTGCCTTCATGGACGCCTATGATCCGGCCACCGTGTTAAGCTCTATCGACCAACAAGGGCGCTATGCCTTCAGTAACCAGCCGAATATCGGTCTTTGGGACCTAACGCGTCTGGCAGAGGCGCTGCTTCCGCTCCTGGCAGAAAATATCGACGCAGCGATCGCCATCGCTGAGGACGTGTTGGTCGCATTCTCGCCTAGGTTCACCAAGACGCATGATGAGGGGATGTTGCGGAAGATCGGCCTTACCGATGTGAGAGAAGGTGATGCCGAGCTGGTGAATACGACACTTGCCGCTATGGAGCGAAACCTCGTCGACTTCACGCTGTTTTTCCGACGCTTGTCGGATGCCGTAGAGGCTGGGCCGGGCGAGGAGCGCGTGCGCGAGTTGTTCGTCGATCCCACCGCGGCTGATGAGGTTCTCACCGTATGGCGCGCTCGCCTTGCGCAGGAGGGGCGGTCTGTGCACGACATCACGCGAGGAATGGATGCGGTCAATCCAGTCTATATTCCTCGCAACCACCGCATTGAAGCCGTAATCGGCGCGGCGGAGCAGGGCGACTTCGGCCCGTTCGAGGAGTTGCGCGAAGTGCTTTCCCGCCCGTTCGATCCGCGGCCGGGATTTAGCCGCTACGAAGCCCCACCAGCTGAGCACGAGCGGGTACTCGCGACCTTCTGCGGCACGTGAGGAAGCGCACTTGAAAATCGTGAACGGCGCAAGCCTTCAGCCAATGTCGGGCGGCAAGCCCCAGCAGATCGTCCTTCTGCTCCATGGCTTCGGATCCAGCGGGCATGACATGGTCTCACTCGCCCCAGCCTGGCAGCACAGCATGCCGAACGCACTGTTCCTTGCACCTCATGCACCGCAGCGATGTGGCACGTTGGCAGGCTATCAATGGTGGGCACTCTCCGACACCTCTCCTGCGGCGCTTGCGCGGGGGGCGGCATCAGCCGCGCCAGCGATCGACACGTTCATTGACCGAAAGCTCGATCAGTACGGGTTCAGCGAGGCCGACCTCGCTATAGTTGGATTCAGCCAGGGCACCATGATGGCACTTCATGTCGGGCTCCGTCGCAAAGCCGCCGTCGCTTGTATCGTCGGATACTCCGGAATGCTCACCGGAGCGCCTCATTTGAAGCACGAGATCACAGCAAGGCCGCCGGTGCTGCTAGTCCATGGCTCTCAGGATCCCGTGGTCCCGGTGGCTGCTCTTCATGAGGCCGAAACTGCGCTCAAGCTTCTCGACGTGAATGTCGAAACGCATGTGTCGCCAGGTGTAGGTCACAGCGTCGATCCGATAGGCCTGCGCCTTGGCCGCGATTTCGTCGCACGATCGCTGGGACTTTAGCGAAGGCCGTCTCTAGGGGAGAAGCGACAGGCCATGCTTGCAGTGTAGATAGAGCTGCGACCGCCGGAATAGCTGATGATATTTGGGCGTGGCAGCTCATGCAAGCTGCCCCTCATGCATGTCTCAGCCGGGGCGAGCGTCCTCCTCAGATCCATGCTAACGTGAATTATGACCTCTGCTCAGCCCGTCACATCCGACCGCGACTACGCCATCGGCCTTGCGCGCGCTTTTGGTGGCGCCGTCATCTTCGGTCTGCCGCTTTTGATGACGATGGAAATGTGGTCGCTGGACATGTCCATTCATCCGCTACGGTTGGGCCTTTTTGTCGTGCTCAACTTTGTTGTTCTCGTGGTCCTTTCGCGCTTCGGTGGCTTCGAGCCGACCTCCACCATCACTGAGGACGTGCTCGACGCCCTGGGCGCCTACGCGGTTGGCATCCTTGCCTCTGCACTTGTCCTGAGCCTCTTCGGTCTGCTGTCACAGAAGATGCCGCTTGCTGAATTTGCCGGCATGATCGCAGTGCAGGCTATCCCGACCAGCTTCGGCGCGATGCTTGCCCGCAAGCAGCTGGGCAGTGGTGATAGTGACAAAACCCAGGAACAGCAGGCCCGGTCTGAGGGCTATGCCGGCCAGCTGTTCCTGATGCTGGCCGGGGCGCTTTTCCTCGCGTTCAATGTGGCGCCGACCGAAGAAGTTATCCTTATCGGGTTCAAGATGACGCCCTGGCATAGCTTGGCTCTCATCGCCGTGTCGCTTCTCATCCTGCACGCCTTCGTATTCGCGCTGGGCTTTCCAGGTCAGGAGCATGCACCTGCCGGCTATAGCCCGTTGCGCTCGTTCCTGGTCTACACTGTTCCCGGCTACGGCATCGCGGTCCTAGCGAGCCTCTATATTCTCTGGACCTTTGGAAGGGTCGACGGTGCAGCACTGGAAACGGTCGCCGCAAGCACGATTGTTCTGGCATTTCCCGCGTCAATAGGGGCGGCTATCGCCCGCCTTGTCGTCTGAGGAGACACCTATGAGTCAGCGCTCGTCGACCATCGCGCAGACGCCACTGCTCGAATGGGTTGCTGCGGGCGTCGGTCTTGTTTCCTTGATCTTCCTGCTGGGCGCAATCGGCCATGACGCGCTGAAAGGAGGAGCGCAGGTGCCTCCGGATATCCACCTGGAGACCCGAGCCGCATCGCGAACCGGTAGCGGGTTTGTCGTGACATTCGAAGCGTTCAATGGCGGCGGCGGCACGGCGGCCGCTGTCGAGATTGAAGGACGCCTCATGGATGGGGATCGGGTCATCGAAACCAGCACGGCGACGGTCGATTACGTCGCGGGTCACGGTTCCGCCGAGGGCGGCCTCTTCTTCATCAACGATCCCTCGACACTCACAGTCGAGATGCGCCCCCTCGGTTTCCAGGTGCCCTGAGAGCGATGGTCGGCGACATAGCCACTATTTAACCTCACTCCAGCGTGCCCTGAAAGCGGTCTCCCCGTTCAAGAGAGTTCAGTCGAAGATCCAGCGACCGGCGTGGCGCTCAAGCCAGGCAACTGCTGACCTGAGCAGCGATCGAGGCGGGAGGCCAATCCAGGGGTTTGTGTCTGTTCTAAGCAGCACAAAGCGCGGTTCGTACATGGAGGCCATAAATGTTGGAAACTTCCAAGCCCAAAGCTTTGACCTCGAGCTCGCCTGAACGTCTTGGTTTGGTCGGTAGCGGCCGGTCATCTTTCGTATGCGAGGACGCAGGAAGCGGACGTCGAGCTTTCGATCGATCAAAGCAGCTCAAGCGCTACTGGGTTGTCTCCAAGATGGCCGCTGTCGCTTCGTGCGGCATGTCCCACATCGGAAAATGGCCGCTGTGTTCGAACCAGTGCAGAGTCGCGGATGGGAATGCCGCTCTCGCGCGTGCGGCTTGGGCGGGCAGGCACAACCGGTCATGTTTGCCCCATCCGATCAAGATGCGGTGCTTTGGATCCGCTGCCGGACCGCGCTGCTCTGGCCCCCTGGCAAGGTCCTCAACAAGGGCATCGAACGTCGGCGTATCGGTAATGCTGGTTAGCTCGGTACAAACTAGCTCAGGCGAAAGTGCGGTCGGTTTCGCAGACAGCTGGGCCAACAGCATGGTCCGTGCCGCAGCACTCCGGCTTATCGCCGGCAAATGCGATCGCAGAGTTCGCAGCAGCCGCGCGGATAGACCGATGGTGATCCGGAAGAAGGAACGCTCCCAACCGCGCCAGAACCCGCCGGGATCTAGCGCGACGGCGTTTCCGACCTTTCCCCGTCGTGCCAACTCAAGCACAATTCGCGCGCCCATTGAGCTGCCCACGGCATCGACGCCGACCCGGTTGGTCTCAACAAGAAACTGCTCTACGCTGGCCACAAGACCTTCGAAGGTGCCGCTGTCAGGTCTGGCAGGCGTCGAACCGTGACCCGGCAGATCGATAGCGGTAATTGATCTTTCAGCTGCCAGGTTGTCCAAGATTGGCTGCCAGGCGCGCCAGCTGCTGCCCAACCCGTGGATCAGCAGCAGCGGCTTGCCACTACCACGCTCTATGAAGTGCATGAGTAACCCTGCTCGTCCGCAGAACGCGGCGATCTGAGCGACATCGATGCAAGAGGGGAGTTCATCGATCGAGGCCTAGGGGCGCAGCACGACCTTGATCACCCCGTCCTCCTTGTCGCGGAACTTCTTGTACATCTCTGGCGCATCCTCGAGGCTCGCCGGATGGGTCACGACGAAGCTCGGGTCGATGTCGCCCGCTTCGATCCTTGCGAGCAGAGGCTTGGTGTAGGCCTGGACGTGGGTCTGGCCGGTCTTGATGGTCAGCCCCTTGTTCATCATGGCGCCAATCGGAATCTTGTCGCCCATGCCGACGTAGACACCCGGTATCGAGACCGTTCCGCCCATCCGGCAGCTCATGATCGCCTCGCGCAGAACGTGGACGCGGTCGGTAGCCAGGAAAGTCGCCGCCTTGACCCGATCGAGAACCGCGTCGGCTGCACCATGGCCTGACGCCTCGCATCCGACCGCGTCGATGCAGCTATCCGGACCACGCCCTTCAGTTCGAAATTGAAGTTCATCATAAACATCATCGACTTCGCTGAAGTTGATCGTCTCTGCACCACCTGCCTCGGCCATGGCCAGCCGCTCCGGCACTTCGTCGATTGCGATGACCCGGCCAGCACCCATCATCAGCGCCGAGCGAATGGCGAATTGACCAACAGGCCCGCAGCCCCAAATTGCAACAGTATCACCGTCCTCGATCTGCGCATTCTCGGCTGCCATGTAGCCTGTCGGGAAAATGTCCGAGAGAAACAGCGCCTGCTCGTCCGTCACATTCTCCGGGACGATGATCGGGCCGAAATCGGCCATCGGCACGCGCAGGTACTCGGCCTGACCCCCGCAATAACCGCCGAGCATATGACTGAACCCGAACAGGCCTGCCGGCGAATGGCCCATCGCCTTGATCGCCAACTCCGCATTGGGATTTGTCATGCAGCATGCGGAGAAAAGGCCCTTCCTGCAAAACCAGCAGTCGCCGCAAGAGATCGTGAACGGCACAACCACTCGATCGCCGATCTTGAGATTGGTCACCTCGGAACCGAGCGCTACGACTTCGCCCATGTTCTCGTGGCCGAGAATGTCGCCGGTTTCCATCGTGGGCTGATACCCATCGAGTAGATGGAGGTCAGAGCCGCAAATCGCGCAGGCGGTGATCTTGATGATCGCATCGCGCGGGTGCTTGATCTCAGGGTCCGCGACCGTATCGACGCGCACGTCATTTTTTCCGTGCCAGCATAGAGCGCGCATTGATTTTCTCCGAAAATTGCATCGAAGCTGAAATGCCCGCGGTGCGTGGAAGTCGAACGCTTGAACTCATTAAAGGGACCAATATAATTCGAGATGCGAGATCTAAATTAACTTGGAAATACCGGTCGGAGCGACTGGGTTGCAGGTGCCCGCAAAGACTGGGGCACCGCCGATCGCCCGCTGGAAGTGGGCACTGTCGACCTGCGCATCGCGATTTTGCGGAAGCAGCCTAATGATCAGCGATCGTGACCGCGACGGCGGGCCCTGAACGCAGCGGACAGCGCTATTCTGCGTGAGGCACTCGCCCTGCACCCTGAGTCATCCACCAAGATTGACAGCGGGATTCAGTCCTTCAGCGTGAGAACCGCCGATTTCGGCACCAAATGCTTCTGGGTGAACCGCGTCGATGGCTCCACTGAGAAGTTCGCACTGCGCGCGTGCGTTTACGGAGACAAGTGACCCTGAAGCGCCGGGACGACCGTCGACTTTCCCGTCGTTCCCGGTCAGTGACGAGCTCATCAGAACTTGTCATTCGTTCACTGGTGCCGTTGTCGGCAGATGAGCCGGTAGCCCACTAACCGCTCCGGTCTGACCAGCATGGAGCACGCCACGGATCTCAGTCGGTTAATGCACGGTCAGCGCGGGCGCATCGAACTGACCGGCATTGGTGCGATAGAAGTCCGTATATTCCTCTTGGCTGATATCGGATTTGGGACGCGTCCAGAGCGCAGCGCCGTCGGCGATCTGTACCGGCTCCGCATCGGGCGTCTCGACCAGGAAAATAACCACGGGCACATGGCCAGACTGCGCTTTGACCTTTTGCTCGATGGTGAAGCGCTTGGTGTACTCGGCAGCCTCTTCCTTGAGATGAAGCACCACCCGCGTACCGCGGGCGGGCGCCGCGTCCAGCTCTGCAGCGCCAATCGTGTAAGTGCCCAGACCGTCCGACGACCAGATCGAGGCGACACCTTCGCCCGCGCGGCGGGAAGTGACATCGACGCGGTCGGCGACCATGAATGCCGAATAGAAGCCAACGCCGAACTGCCCGATGAGCTGACTGCCCTCGGTCCCCTTGCTCGCGGCGATCTTTTCCATGAAAGCCTTGGTGCCCGACCGCACAATCGTGCCGAGCGCTTCGGCCATCTCTGCCTCGCTCCTGCCGATGCCGTTGTCTTCGATCGTCAGGCGCCGTTGATCGGGATCGAGCGTGATTGTGATCCGCGGCTGCGGATCTTCACCAAGAATGGCCGGATTGGCGATGGCCTCGTACCGCAGCTTCTCGCAGGCATCGGCCGCGTTGGATATGAGTTCGCGCAGGAAGACGTCTTTGTCCGAATAGACCGAATGCACCATAAGGTGCAGCAACTTGGAAACGTCGGCTTCGAATGTCCGGGTGTCGGGTGCGGCGTCGGTCATCGTCGTCATCGGTGTGGTGCTCTCCCTGGTGGTTCGGCGGGCATTTGGTTTCTTAAATTTGCTTTTCAAGGTTGGGGAAGCGAACCGAGTTGGGGCACCCATGCCTGGGCGATGTGAGCTTCCGCCGACAAAGCCGTGGTTCTACCGCTTCAATCAATTCCTATTAGCTGCCTTCGGTTCATGTGTTGGTGCCGGCTTCCCGTGCCGATCGAGAAGTGACGAAAGCGTCCAGGGCAGAGCTACGATCGCTTCGCTCACATTGCACGGCTGGTCGAAGGCGGTGAGATATTGCGCAACCCGTGCACCGCGCGAGCGAAACCGTTTGTTTTCAGGAACGTTCGGCGCTGATGCCGCGATTTTTCTTTAATCTGGAGCATGAGCCGCCCGGAGATGACGAGGGAGTTGAGCTCCCGCACCCACGGGCGGCCTGTCATGAGGGCGCACGTCTCGTGGGAAATATGATGAAAGACGCACCTGAGGGGTGGTTTGAGCACGGCCAGTGGATATTGATCGTCACGGATGAGGAGGGCCGCGCGGTGACCGAACTGGCAGGGCGAATCAGACAAGCGAACTGTTGATCCGACATGACACCGGAGGAGAAAGCGGCGGATTACCGCGAACGTGCGCAGCAAGCGCGCCGATACGCACAAGAAGCCACGCTGCGAAATCAAAGGAGGCGCACCTACGTTCGGCGGCGACGTGGGAAGAACGCGCGGCGCAGATCGAGTTAACTCAGCGCTTGAAGGAAAGGAATGAGGCGGCTTTGGCAGCGAAGCGTTCATCCGCTAGGAGAGTGCCGACCGGCGGTTAAGAGCCTAACGACATGTTCCTAGCAAGTTTTGTCGCCTCAGCGTTCAGATCGCCGCAGCCGTCCTATGCCGTCGATAACTTCTGCGTTTAAAGGGAGACCGTCGGCTGCGGTGCGGGATCGGGGGACGAAGCGATATCATTTTGGACCTCATCCGTGCCAAGCAACTGATTAAGAGCCGCCGCGAGGCCATCGAGCTTGTACGGCTTACGTAAGATCGGGAACTTCCGTTCGTTTAAGGGGATGAACTGCTTGCTGCTATAGCCGCTGGCGAGCAAAACGGGCGTCTTAGGATTTAAGGCGCTAACTCGCTCTGCAAGCTCAAGCCCATTCTCGCCTGGCATCACAATATCCGAAAAGACCAAATCCACTTTCTCCCGTTGAAACAGGGAAAACGCCACTGACGCGTCTCCCGCTTCAATGACCGTGCATCCGAGATCTTCCAGGAGATGACGGGCGAAATACCGGACATGCTCACTATCCTCTACGAGAAGCACGGTAAGACCCTCAGGGAGCGCTATATTCGTTTGCTCGACCCGATTGAGTTTGGCGACCTTATCAGTTTTCGGAAGCAATATGTGGACCGTGGTGCCACGACCTACTTCTGAGTCGATTTCTGCCGAACCCCCGGACTGAGTAGCGAACCCATGAATCTGAGACAGGCCGAGACCAGTCCCCTTGCCTGTGGGCTTGGTCGTAAAGAACGGCTCAAACACCCGCTGGATCTTATCTGCCGGGATACCTTCACCGGTATCGCGGATCGACAGGTCTACCATCTCGCTATCCGCCCGGGATACGTTCTTTGTGGCGATCGTAAGCTGCCCACCTTCCGGCATCGCATCGCGTGCATTCAGAACAGCGTTGAGCAGCGCCGTTTCCAAGCCCGTAGGGTCAATTTCGACCTGCCAGAGAGCCGGGGCGAGATCGAGGCGCAAATCGTAGGTGCTACCCAATGTGCGCTGAAGCATTTCTCCAAGCGCATCCAGCCGAACACTGAGGTCGATCACTTCGGGCTCTAACGGCTGCCGACGCGCGAATGCGAGCAGCTGCGATGTGAGGCTCGTTGCACGCTCGGCAGTCTCCAGCACAGCGTGCAGATAGCGGGTTCGCTTCTCGACAGGCATATCCGGTTGACGGAGCAGAAAGTCTGTGGACCCGCGCACCACGGTCATGAGATTGTTGAAATCATGCGCAATGCCGCCTGCGAGCTCACCAAGCGCCTGAAGCTTCTGCGACTGAAGTAGTGCTTCCTGGGCTTGCTTCAGCTCCTCTTCCGCCTGCTTCCGTTCCGTGATGTCACGAGTGATCTTTGCAAATCCTACATGCTCACCAGCATCGTCATAGATCGGATCGAGGACCACATGGGCCCAGAATAAGGAGCCATCCTTGCGGACGCGACGAGCCTCGGCCTCGAACTTGCCCTCGCGCAATGCAGTCTCAAGCGCGCGTTGCGGAGCACCGGCAGCTTGATCCTCCTCTGTGTAAAAGCGGGAGAAGTGCTGGCCGACAACTTCAGCTTCCTCATATCCCTTGATCGCCTGCGCACCCGTGTTCCAACTACTGACACTTCCTTGTCGGTCCAACATGTAGATGGCGTAATCGGCGACGCCTTTAACAAGCATCCGGAATTGCAAGTCGCGTTCTCGCGCTGCATTTTGCAACTCGACCTTCTCGGTGATGTCGCGCGTAACCTTTGCGAAGCCGATGACGGCACCGGATTGATCGCGAACCGCATCCGTGACGGCATTCGCCCAGAAGCGTGAGCCATCCTTCCGGACCCGCCATCCTTCCGATTCAAATCGTCCCTGCGTGGCAGCGGTTTCCAATGTGCGGGCTGGAAACCCCGCTTCCTTATCTTCAGCTATGAAGAAGCACGAGAAATGTTGCCCAACGATCTCGTTTTCGGCGTAGCCTTTGATACGCGCAGCTCCAGGATTCCAGGTGACCACCCGGCCGTCGCGATCGAGCATGAAGATGGCATAGTCCGTGACAGATTGTACGAGCAGCTCGTACCGCTGATTGAAAAGCTCGGCTTGCAACATATTCAGCTTCCTGACGAAGCCCCCGCTCCGCGCAACGCCTTGGAAGGAAATCGGAAAGCGATCAAGCCCCAGATCGTCTTATATGGTCCGCTGCGGAATCAGCTCTGTGAGCTTGCAAAGCTCCCCAGCATTCATGCTGGAGAACATTGCTGCGAGACCCGTGTCCCCCAGGTTCAAAGAGGCATTTGCCCCGGTCTTTGGCTGCTCCAGATTTTAGTGACGCCAGGCCGCCATGCTTTCTCGGCGGGCTTGAAACGGTCTGCCACCTGAAAGCCGTTTGAGCCCTCAGCACGCGGCCATGGCGAACTCGCCGCGCGGATCTCACCTTCGATTGGATCGCGAAGATGTATGCCAAAGCGATCGCCGCGTACCCAACGCACTCGGCCGACGAGTGTGCGGCTTTCCAATTGGAGGAAGACTTCCTCGCCTTCGAGCGGTGCTATCCCTCGGGTGGGCGAAGCCTTCGATCCCAGACTTTGCCGCCACGTAGATGGAGTTGCCGCCCGATTGCGAGACCGCTGACATCGATCCGATCAATATGATGTCGCTTCCGGCCTGCATACGATCGATCGCAGCCTTCGTCGTCGTCAGATAGGAGGTGAAATCTGCCGCGATCTGATAATCCAGATCGGCGTCGAGCGCATCGTTCGCACCAAGCTCGAAGAACTGCTGCTCGATCGTGATCGCATCGCGCGGATGGTAATTACCGTCGATCCCCGCCAGGTCGATCAAGCGGTGGTCGCTGCCGGGCAACTCGCAGCAGCACGATCAAAAATGGATGATCCGACCACACTCGGCATCGAACAAATCCGGCTTCTCGAAGATCGGATCGATGTCATTATCGACCCGCGAATGCTGCTAAAGGCTTGCGGCGTCGAAGTCGGTGACCCGCAGTTCGAACCCATCATGCTCAGTGCTCCGGTCGAGCGTGTTCGGCGAGGTCACGAGCTGAAGCTGATCATCCCAGGCGATGCTGGGCCGGAGCCGTCACAGACTGTCCGCGACAAGCGTTTGGTCGCGCTGCTTTCCGAAGCGATCGAAGCACGGCAGCTGGTGCTGACCGCGCCCGAACAATCGCTTCAACAAATCGCCACGGCGCATGGCCGTTGCCGCAAGCGGCTAGCAAAGCTGGTCAGACTGAGCTGGCTTGCGCCGGATGCAGTTATTGCCATCCTTAACGGCAAGCAGG
>Ga0207951_101047_pt1 | contig 11192 bp, 7 predicted proteins | sample Subbio12Aug_8Bad_FD_184830 | JGI IMG/M metagenome (GOLD analysis project Ga0207951, IMG submission 184830) | Serpentinite rock and fluid subsurface biosphere microbial communities from McLaughlin Reserve, California, USA - CR12Aug_8Bad (SPAdes) | ecosystem: Environmental > Terrestrial > Deep... | reverse complement strand
GCCTTATGGCAAGGAAGGACTCAAGGCGCATTTCGTATCCAACGTCGATCAGACCGACATCGTCGAAACCTTGAAGCCCTTGAACCCGGAAACCACCCTGTTTCTGATTTCCTCCAAGACTTTTACCACCCAGGAAACCATGACCAATGCCCGTTCGGCGCGCAATTGGTTTCTGAGCGCGGCGGGCGATCCTGCGCACATTTCCAAGCACTTCATCGCCATTTCCACCAACGAAGAGCAAGTCGAGGCATTTGGCATCGACCCTGAAAACATGTTCGAATTCTGGGACTGGGTAGGCGGGCGCTATTCGCTGTGGTCGGTCATTGGCATGTCGATTGCGCTTTACATCGGCATGGACAATTTCGAGGAACTGCTGCTGGGCGCGCATCAGGCCGACGAGCATTTCCGCTACGCGCCCTACGATGAAAACATCCCGGTCATCATGGGCTTGCTCGGCATCTGGTACAACAATTTCTTCGAAGCCGAAACCTATGCCATTTTGCCGTATGCGCAATCCTTGAGATATTTCGCCGATTACTTCCAGCAAGGCGATATGGAGAGCAACGGCAAAAGCGCAACCATCACCGGCGAAAAGGTCGATTACAACACCGGCCCCATCATTTGGGGGCAGCCTGGCACTAACGGGCAACACGCCTTTTTCCAGTTGATCCACCAGGGCACCAAACTGGTGCCGGGCGATTTTCTGGCGGCGGCGCAAAGCCATTACGATCTTCCCGACCACCACGACATTCTGATCTCGAATTTTCTGGCCCAGGCCGAGGCGTTGATGCGCGGCAAGACCGAAGACGAGGTTCGTCAGGATTTGAGCCACGAACCCAATATGGACGATGCCTTCATTGCGTCGAAAATTTTCGACGGCAACAAGCCATCGAATGCCTTTTTGTTCAAGAAGCTGTCACCACGTACCTTGGGTACGCTGATTGCGTTTTATGAACACAAAATCTTCGTACAGGGCGTCATCTGGAACATCAATTCGTTCGACCAGATGGGAGTTGAACTCGGCAAGGTTCTGGCCAAAGCCATATTGCCGGAACTCAAAAACGATGAAGCCATCACCAGCCACGACTCATCAACCAACGGCCTGATCAATACCTACAAGGCATTTCGCAAATAACCGGCGCCGGGGCGACCGGTTGCTCCTACTTTTCCGGGATTGCCCCCATTTGTTTCAGCGCCTGCTCGATCGACAAACTGATGGCCGATATCTGCGCCATCAGCTCATCCATCATCGCCTGATTACCTGACGGGTGTTGCTGCCTCAGGCGCTCGATCAGCAAGGTCTGTTGATCCTGATATTGGCTAATCCGCTGTAACAATGCCGGGTCAAAGCCATCTCCCGCCTGAACACGCAGCAACCACTGCCCTAGGTGCGATCGTTTGGGGTTCATGACCGGCCAACGCGGCGGTGCGTCGGTCGTGTGCTTGACTGCTTCCTGCAAGAGTTTCAGCCAGTATCGCTGCTGTATGCCCAGCAACAGCAACTGTTTTTGCTGCTGGGACAGCGTCAATTCTGATACGCGCTGCCAGGCGGGCGGATTTTTGAAGCGCATGGCCCATTCGAACAGATCATCGCCCGGCATGGCCCGGGCAACGGCATTGCCCTGCAACAGTTCGCAGCCCAGAACCGACAACACGACACCATGATCGATTTGCTCGACACCCTCGGCGATCACATTGCGCTTGAAGGCCTTGGCCAGCCCGATCACACTCTCGACGATGGCCTGGTCGTCCGGGTCGTCGATCATGTTGCGCACGAAACCTTGATCGATCTTCACCGTGTTGATGGTCAGGTGACGCAAATGCGTCAGTGACGAATAGCCCGTGCCGAAGTCGTCCAGGGCGCTGGGTACGCCCAACTGGTAATGACACTGTTTCAAAATTTCGCCGACGGCAATCAAGTCGTCGAGCACGCTGCTTTCCAGAACCTCCAGTTCCAACTGTTTGGACGATACCGCCGGATACTCGGATAGCATGCTGTCCAGCGTGACCAGGAAGTTTTGCCATTGCAAAAAACGTGGCGACACATTGACGCCAACCTGCAACACCAGGCCTTTTTCCATCCAGGCCTGCAACTGCTGAAAGGTTTGGCGGATGACCCAGATGCTGATGTCGATTTCAAGCGGCGTCGATTCGATGATGGGCATGAATTCGCTCGGCCCCAGCAGACCACGTTCCGGGTGCTGCCAGCGAATCAAGGCTTCGGCGCCCACCACTTTGCCGGTTCGGCTATTGATCTTCGGTTGGTAGTAGAGGCAGAACTGGCTTTGCGCCATGGCATCGCGAATATCGGCCAACGCTTGCTGCAAGCGTCCGAAACCAGCATGCTGGGAGAGCCGCTGATGCTCCAGTAACGGCTGATAAATGCGATAACAATTCCGGCCCGCCAGCTTGGCTTGGTACATGGTCTGATCGGCATGGCGCAGAAGAATGTCAGGGTCTTCGTTGTCGAGCGGGTAAAGCGTGACGCCGCTGCTGGCGGCGATGCGAATGCGGTGGTCATCGAGCAGGAACGGTTCGGCCAGCGCAGTGTGTATCCGCTTCAGCGCATCCTCACACTGTTGCGGCGATTGCAGGTTTTCGAACAACAGGGCAAATTCATCGCCACCCAGGCGGCAAACCGTGTCGCACTCGCGCAGATTGGCCTTGATGCGCTCGGCAACCTCGACCAGCAGATCATCCCCCACTTGATGGCCGTAGGTATCGTTGACCTGCTTGAAACCATCGAGGTCCAGATAACACAGGGCCAGCAAGGATTCGGTACGCTTGCAGTGCGAAATGGCCTGGCGGAACCGGTCGGCAAACAAGGTGCGATTGGGCAATTGGGTCAGAGCGTCGTAATGCGCCAGAATCTCCAGGGCTTGTTGCTGCTCCTTGCTTTCGGTGATGTCGGAAAACAGGCCGACGTAGTGAGCCGCCTTGTCACTGCTGTCGCGTAGCGCCGAGATCGTCAGCAATTCGGCATACAGCTCGCCGCTTTTCTTGCGGTTCCAGATTTCACCTTGCCAATGGCCCTGTTCGTTCAGTGCATGCCACATTTGGGCATAGAACTCGGCATCATGGCGACCGGATTTCAGCATGCTCGGATTGCGGCCTATGGCTTCGTTGCGATCGTATCCGGTGATTTGGGCGAACGCGGCGTTGACATCGATGATTTTGGCATCGACGTCGGTGATGATGATGCCTTCATGGGCGTCGGAAAACACTCTGGCTAACAGGCGCAGATTCTCCTCGGCTTTTTTGTTGCTGCTGACATCCTGCAACAACACCACGAAGCGATCGGAGTCGGCCTGGTAGCAGTCGGTCATGAACCACAGATCCAGGCCATGGGCGCAGGTTTCGAAACGCTTGGCAGTTTGTGAATGTTCGACCTCGGCAAAATGATCGAGCCAGCTGCGCTGGCTGCCCGATGCGACAGAAGACGCCGTTTTGCCGAGCCAGTCGTTGCGGCGAATGCCGGTCATTCGCTCGAATGCCGGGTTGAGTTCGAGATAGCGGTAATCGATGATGCGGCCTTCGCCATCGCGAATCGCCTCATGCAGCACGAAGCCCAGCGACATGGTGTTGTACAGCAATGTCAGATCAGTCTCACAGCGTTGGTGGCGGCCAATCTCGCGGCGCAGTCGAACGATCCCGTAAACCAGCACGATCAGAACCGAAAGCACGGCAGCCATGGCGTGCGGCAAAAAGCCGTTCCAAGCAGCCAAGCTCCGATCGTTGCCGACGGGGGATTTGTCAGCGTTGCTCAGGCCATGTGCAAACAGGTTCACCGCCAGGGCCGAATCGGAAAATGCTGCCAGCGGCTGAGGCTCAATGGCAGTGGCCTTGCCGGAACCCAATCGCTGCAAAAGCCATTCCGATTGAGAGAACCATTCCGAATTCGAGCCGCTCAGCGACGCACAGTCGTTGCTGAATACCACATTGACCGGCTGGCGGGGTCGTGCTTCGGCCTCGACCATACCAGTCAAAACCGCTAAAACGGTCAGAAAAAGTACAGGGGGTATTTTCGTTTTTGCTTGCATCGCCAGGGCCTTGGGGAAATCCCATTCCGGTGATTGAGGGTATGCGTAGGCGAGCACCCTATCGCTCGTCACGCTGCTTTCGACATGACCCAGCCGCGTTTTGGCGGCGGGATGCCGGGTTTTCTTGGGTTAAAATGCTGCGCTGAATCTTGCCATAAGCTCTCAATCACCGCCTCGCAAAACTACCACATGAACATTTCATTTGAAATTGTCCCAAGAAGCCTCGACGCCTTTGACCAGCAGTATGCCTTCGCCGAAAGCCTGGGAACTGACATCACGGTCATCAACGTACCCGATATTCAACACTTCGACACCCGCAGTTGGCAATTGGCATCGCGCGTCGATCGCAGCCGGTACCGCTTCATCCCGCATTTTCGCGCCATAGACTTCAAAATAGAAAGTGGCGAGCTGTTCCGTATCATCGAAACCCATCAACTCGATAGCGTATTGCTGGTGTCCGGCGACCCGCCGGAAGGCTTGAAGCGGGCTTATTACAACACCGATGTCGTCGACCTGATACGCGCCGTGCGCCAGCGCTTTCCCTCCCTCCACATCTATGCCGGGTTCGACCCGCACCGTAGCGGTATTCAGGACGAATGCGACTACATCCAGCGCAAGGCCGATGCCGGTGCACAAGGGTTTTTCTCGCAGCCGTTTTATGACAGTCGAATGATCGAAATATACAGCGAACAGATGAACGGCCTGGAAACCTATGTCGGCATCAGCCCCATCACCACCCAGGCCTCGATGAATTACTGGGAAGTCAAAAACAAGGTCAAATTCCCTAAAGGTTTTTCACCCGATTACGACTGGAACGTGGCATTCGCCAACCATGTCATCCAAACGGCGATGCAACAGGGTCTGAACGTGTATTTCATGCCCATCCGCATTGATCTTGAGCGGTATTTCAAAGCCTTGCATACATTTGCCGGGTAGGTGGCAGCGGCGTATTTGCATCAGCAGGCACCCGTCACACTCCAGTCGTTCGGCTTTATCAACGCACACGATTGCCGTTAAAATGCGGGCAGCCTCCTAGTTCATACTCCAACCTTTTCTTTTCGACCCAGCCCCCAACCCATGTCCAGCAACGAAGAAACCCTCGCGCCAGCCAATTTCATTCGCCACATCATCGCCGAGGATTTGGCTGCCGGTAAAAACGGCGGCAAAGTCGCCACCCGCTTTCCGCCGGAACCCAACGGTTACCTGCACATCGGCCACGCCAAATCGATCTGCCTAAACTTCACGCTGGCTGCCGAAAACAACGGCACTTGCAATCTGCGCTTCGACGACACCAATCCGGAAAAGGAAAGCATCGAATACATGGAATCCATCGCCCGCGACGTGGCCTGGCTGGGCTTTCAATGGGCGGGTAAGTACCATGCCTCCGATTATTTCGAAACCCTGTACGACTATGCCGTGCAATTGATAAAACAGGGTGACGCCTACGTTGACAGCTCGACGCCCGAACAAATGCGCATGGATCGCGGCACCTTGACCGAACCCGGCCAGGCGAGCATCGACCGCAACCGTGCCATCGACGACAACCTCGACCTGTTCCAGCGTATGCGCGCCGGTGAGTTCGCCGACGGCCAGTACGTGTTGCGTGCCAAAATCGACATGGCTTCGCCCAACATCAACCTGCGCGATCCCGTCATCTACCGTATCCGCCGCGCCCACCATCATCGTACCGGCAACGCCTGGTGCATCTATCCGATGTACGACTACACCCATTGCCTGTCGGACATGCTGGAGGGTATCACCCACTCGATCTGCACACTGGAGTTCGAAGACCACCGCCCGCTGTACGACTGGGTGCTGGATAAACTGAATACTCCGTGCCATCCGCAACAAATCGAATTCGCCCGTTTGCAACTGGAATACACCATCGTCAGCAAACGCAAACTGCTGCAACTGGTAACCGAAAACCACGTTTCCGGCTGGGACGACCCGCGTATGCCCACCATTTCCGGCCTGCGTCGCGCCGGGGTGCCCGCAGAGGCCATCCGCAATTTCTGCGAACGCATTGGTGTCACCAAGAAAAATGCCTGGATCGAAATGAGTTTTCTGGAAACCTGCATTCGCGACGACCTGAATGAACGCGCCCTGCGGGCCATGGCGGTATTAAAACCGCTGCGGGTAATTGTGACTAACTGGCAAGACGGCAAGACTGAAACCTACCAAATGGCCAACCATCCGCAAAAACCGGCGTTGGGCAGCCGTGAGGTGGCATTTGGCAAGGTGATTTTGATCGAGCAGGACGATTTCATGGAAAATCCGCCCAAAGATTTCAAACGCCTGGTGCCGGGCGGCGAGGTACGTTTGCGCGGCAGTTACGTCATCCAATGCAAGGAGGTCATCAAAGATGCTGCCGGTAACGTCATCGAACTGCGCTGCACTTACGACCCGGCCACACTGGGCAAGAACCCCGAAGGCCGCAAAGTTAAAGGCGTGATTCACTGGGTATCCGAACAACACGCCCTGCCAGCCGAAATCCGCCTGTACGACCGCTTGTTCAGCCACCCCAACCCGGACACGCTGGACAACTTCCTTGACGGCATCAACCCCGATTCACTGGACGTCTTGGCGAATGCGCGTGTCGAAGCCAGTTTGGCGGATGCAACAGCGGATGCCCGCTACCAGTTCGAACGTACCGGCTATTTCTGCGTCGATGACATCGACAGCAAACCCGGAAAACTGGTGTTCAACCGGACGGTAAGCTTGCGGGATGGCTGGGCGTGATAGGGCGAAGGAATGGGCTTTTATTCGGCTTCACCCCTCGCTTCGCTCTCCCATCAGGGAGAGGGTAGGGTGAGGGGTATCAATAGGACAGTGATTTAGCGCCAAATCCTTAGCTGTTTTAGCGTTGCGCAAGTAGCTGCCGAATTCAGATTACGCTGAACAATTGGCTTTTACTTGAGCAATTCCAGAATATCTTCCAGTTCGCCTATCATTTGATGAATCAGATGCTTGGTACGCAAAGCATCTTCTTTAGCGTGATCGCTAACCAAGTGGGCTTTTGCCCCGCCTATCGTGTAGCCTTGCTCGTAAAGCAAAGCGCGAATTTGCCTTATCAGCAGTACATCATGGCGCTGGTAGTATCGGCGATTGCCGCGCCGCTTGACCGGGCTTAACTCGCTGAACTCCTGCTCCCAATAACGCAGTACGTGCGGCTTTACCCCGCAAAGTTCGCTGACTTCGCCTATGGTGAAGTAACGCTTAGCCGGTATGACCGGCAACTCGTTGTTATGACTGGGTTCCAGCATAAGCTTCCACTCTGGCTTTCAGTTTTTGACCGGTTCTGAAGGTGACGACACGCCGAGGCGTGATGGGAATTTCTTCACCAGTTTTAGGGTTTCTGCCAGGACGACCGCTTTTGTCACGCAGCTCGAATTTTCCAAAACCGGAGAGTTTGACCTGCTCGCCCGTTTCCAGGGCACCTTTGATTTCCTCGAAGAACAATTCGACGATTTCCTTGGCTTCACGCTTGTTCAGCCCCAGGTCTTCAAATAATTTTTCGGCAATGTCTGCTTTGGTTAATGCCACGATCACGCCCTCAATTTTGCATCCAGGTTGACTGCCAGTTTTTCCAGCAGCCGGGAAAATATAGCATCGATTTCCACGTCGGTTAGGGTCTGGGAAACATCCTGCATGCTCACGCTCAAGGCCACGCTTTTGCAGCCGTCCTCAACGCCTTTGCCTTGATAAACATCAAAAATCACGGTTTCGCGTATGGCCGGTTCCCGGCAGTTTTCGATACAAGTGAGGATGTCGGCAGCCGATACGCTTTGTTTGACCAGTAAGGCCATATCACGACGAACCGACGGAAATTTGGATAGCGCCGCGAATTTTGCAATGGTTTTGTCAAGCACCGCATCCTGCTCCAGCTCGAACAGGAATACCGGGCTGTCGAAACCAAGCGACTTCTCCAGATTGGGGTGCAACATACCCAGCAACCCGACAACGCTGCCGTTCCCGGTGACGATTTCGGCGCACTGCCCAGGATGCAGCGCCGGATGCTGCGCCGCACGGAAGTTGAATTTCCCGGCAGACAGCGCCAACAAGACTTCGACATCGGCCTTGATGTCGAAGAAATCGACATTGCGTAGCGTTTCACCCCATTGCTCAGCGTTTACGCTGCCCAAAACCAGACCCGCCAACATGGCTTGCTGCCGGGTTTCGCCTGCGTCGGCTATGAAGCGCAAACCCGATTCGAACAGGCGCAGCCGGTTTTGTTGGCGGTTGAGGTTGTAAATCGCCGCAGGGATGAGACCACACCACAGCGAGGTGCGCATGATGGCCAGTTCCGATGAAATCGGATTTTGAATGCGAATGGGGCGTTCGCCCGGTGCAATGAGGTTTTGTATCGCCTCATCGACGAAGCTGTAGGTGATGGCTTCCTGGTAGCCGCGATCGACCAGACAATCCTGTAGCCTGGACAAGGGCAAACGCGCTTCCGGCGCTTTGCCCAGCTCTGAACGCATCAGCAAGCTGTTGCTGGGCAAGTTGTTGTAGCCGTAGATTCGACCGATTTCTTCGAGCAGATCTTCCTCGATGGCAATGTCGAAGCGAAAACCGGGGGGCCTTATCTGCCAGCCGTCAGCCATGCTCGTCACTGCCATGCCCAAGCCTTCGAACAAGGCGCTAATGTCGCTGTCGCCCAGTTGTATGCCCAGCATTTTTTCAATACGCTGTTTACGTAGCGCCACGGGATTACGCGCAGGCAGATGCGCTTCGCTAACCTGGTTATTGATAGGGCCGGCATGGCCACCCGCGATGTCGAGTATCAACTGCGTGGCGCGTTCGATGGCCCGCGTCTGCAAGGTGAAATCGACACCGCGCTCGAATCTGTGTGACGAATCGGTATGCAGACCAAACTGCCTTGCCTTGCCAGCCAGCCTCAGCGGATTGAAAAACGCGCATTCCAGGAAAATAGCGGTGGTTTGATCTGACACCGCGCTATCACTACCCCCCATGACGCCTGCCAATGCCAGCGCCCGCGTTTGATCGGCAATCACCAGAGCCTGGCCGTCGAGCGCCAGGGTCTGGTCATTCAGCAATGCCAAAGACTCGCTCTTGCGGCTGGTTCTGACGCAGATCGGGGCCGTCAGCTTGTCGGCATCGAAGGCGTGTAACGGCTGACCAAGTTCGAGCAACACGTAATTGGTCACATCGACGACAGGACTCAGGCTGCGGATACCTGAGCGGCGCAAGCGCTCCTGCATCCAGAGCGGTGTTACCGCGTGAGGGTTGATGCCTTTGATGAGGCGACCAAGATAAAGCGGGCAGGCTTCCGGCTGTTCGATGACGACGTCCAAGGTTTCATCATGGCTTTGCTCAACGGCTTGAACGACGAGCGCGGTGAAGCTGTGTTTGTTGATGACGGCAATTTCACGGGCAATGCCTTCAATGCTGAGGCAATCGGCACGATTGGGGGTCAGACCCAGTTCGATGAGGTTATCGTCGAGCGACAGATAATCGCGGATGTCGTTGCCAACCGGCGCATCGGCAGGTAGTTCCATGAGTCCGCTGGCGTTGCTTGCAATACCCAGCTCGGTTTCAGAACACAACATGCCGAACGATGCCTCGCCGCGCAGTTTCGATTTCTGAATTTTGAAATCGCCCGGCAGTACGGCGCCTATCAGGGCCGCAGGCACTTTCAAACCAGGGCGAACATTGCTGGCACCGCAAACGATTTGCAGCGGCTCACCGGTTCCGACATCAACCTGGCAGACTTTCAGCTTGTCGGCATTGGGATGCTGAACCGTGGTCAGCACTTCGCCAACGACGACACCGTTGAATACGGCGGCAACCGGAACGACCGCATCGACTTCCAGACCCGCCATGGTCAGTTGCTCGACCAGAGTGGCGGTATCGACCGACGGATTGACCCATTCCCTCAACCAGGCTTCACTTACTTGCATGATTCAATCCACCGCTTATCCAAACTGTTGCAAAAACTTGAGGTCGTTTTCGAAGAACATCCGTAAATCGTTGATGCCGTAACGCAACATCGCCAGACGCTCAACCCCCATGCCAAAGGCAAATCCGCTGTATTGCTGATGGTCGATACCCACCGACCTGAAAACCTCTGGGTGTATCATGCCGCAGCCCATGACTTCGAGCCAGCCGGTCTGGCTGCAAACCCGGCAACCCTGGCCGTCGCAGATGACGCATTCGATGTCGACCTCAGCCGAGGGTTCGGTGAAGGGAAAATACGACGGGCGGAAACGGACTTGAATGTCTTTTTCGAAAAAAGCGCGCAAGAATTCGAAAACTACGCCTTTCAGATCGGCGAAGCTGACATCGGTATCGACCAGAAAACCTTCGACCTGATGAAACATCGGTGTGTGAGTCAGATCGGAGTCGCAACGATAAACCCGGCCCGGCGCAATAACCTTCAACGGCGGGGCTTGCGATTCCATCGCACGAATCTGTACCGGCGAGGTGTGGGTACGCAGCACGGTACGGGCGTCGACATAGAAGGTGTCGTGCATGGCGCGCGCCGGATGATGCTCGGGAATGTTCAAGGCACCGAAGTTATGGTAGTCGTCTTCGATTTCCGGTCCTTCGACGACGTTGAACCCCACACTGGCGAAAATGCGGGCGATGCGACGCAGGGTGATGGTCACGGGATGCAGGCCGCCAATGTGCTGACCTCGCCCCGGCAGCGTGACATCGACACAGTCTTGCGCCAGTCGCTGCTGCAACTCGTCTGCCACAAGCAGGTTTTTTCTGGCTTCGAGCGCGTCCTGAAAGCTGTTTTTGGCGGTGTTGATGACCTGCCCCACCACGCGCCGCCGCTCCGGCTCCAATGCCCCCAGCTCTTTCATTTGCAACGTGAAAAAACCTTTTTTACCCAGGTAATTCACTCTGACCTGATCCAATTGACCGAGGTCTGTTGCGTGCGCAAGCTGCTGCAAGGCTTGCGTCAGAATTTCTTCGATACTAGCCGACACGACTTCAGCACCTTTTGATTGGACAGGAAGGAAATGGAGGTTGGTTTGCCGATGCCGGGCACGACTGGGCGCTCCCCGCCGCAACGGGGAGTGATGCTCATTGGCTCAGATGGCAATCATGAGCCAGCGACGTTTCAGGGTTTGCTTTGATTGGCGATGGCGACTTTGGCGATTTCGGCAAAAGCATCCATGTCGC
>Ga0207951_101046_pt1 | contig 11198 bp, 6 predicted proteins | sample Subbio12Aug_8Bad_FD_184830 | JGI IMG/M metagenome (GOLD analysis project Ga0207951, IMG submission 184830) | Serpentinite rock and fluid subsurface biosphere microbial communities from McLaughlin Reserve, California, USA - CR12Aug_8Bad (SPAdes) | ecosystem: Environmental > Terrestrial > Deep... | reverse complement strand
GCACCCGCCGCTCGGCGATGCGGACATAGTCGGCGCGTTCGGCTTCCATCCCGGCGCCTTCCATGCCGGCGCCTTCCATCCCGGTCTTGTCCTCGTCGGATGCCTCCGCGCTCACCTGCTGCCAGATCTGCTCGAATTCGGCGTCGACCATCGAAGGCGGAACCGCGAAATCATGGGCGGCTGCCAGATGGTCGAGCAGCTTGCGCTTCAGGTAGGTGCGGGTCAGGCCGTCAAGCTCGGATCCGACCTGATCCTTCAAGATTTCCCGCAGCTTGTCGAGGCTGTCGAGACCAAGGTTGGTGGCGAGCGTATCGTCCACCGCGGGAATCCTCGCGCGCTTCACGGCCTTCACGGTGACGGCGAACTCGGCGTCTCTGCCGGCAAGATTTTCCGCCGGATAATCCGCCGGGAAGCTGACCTTGATGGTCTTCGTGTCGCCCGCCTTCACGCCGGACAGGCCATCCTCGAAACCGGGCACAAGGCGGCCCGATCCCAGTTCGATCTCCATGTCCTCGCCGGCGCCTCCGTCGAAGGCCTTGCCATCGACCGAACCGGCATAATCCATGACGACAAGATCGCCGGCCCCGGCCTTGTGCCCGGCAGGCGCGTCCTCGAAAATCTTCTGCTGTTCAGCCAGACGCTGCAACGCGCTGTCGATTTCGGCGTCGCTGGGCTCGGCAGTCAGCCGCTCCAGCCTGATGCCCTCGATATCGGCTTCGGGAACCTCGGGCAGGACTTCGAGCGAAACGGAAACCCTGACATCCTCGCCCTCGCCAAGCCCGCCGTCGAGATCGACCCTGGGCTGCATTGCAGGGCGCAGGCCACGCTCCGCCAGCATCCGGCTGACCGATTCGTTCACGGCATTCTGCAGCGCCTCGCGGCGCAGCGATTCACCGTGCATCCGGCGGATCAGATTGGCGGGAACCTTGCCGGGGCGGAAGCCGGGCATGCGGATCTGCGGCGCCACCTCGGCAACGGCTGCTTCCACGCGTTCGGCAATCGCGCCTGCTTCGATCAGCAGCTCGAAGCCGCGCTTCAGGCCTTCGTTCAGCGTCTCTGTGACATTCATGAAAATCAGGATCCTCTTGCAAGTCGTCCACCGGATCGGGCCGGCTGCTCGGTCTGTTGTTCGCACCGGATGCCATGACAGGCACCGGAAATAATCTCGCTTCGTGGCGGTCTGGGCGGCAACGCCATGCGTTTGCCACGGGCTGGTGCGGGTGGAGGGACTCGAACCCCCACGTCTTGCAACACTGGAACCTAAATCCAGCGCGTCTACCAGTTCCGCCACACCCGCCCGGGTGCCCGCCGGCGCCCCATCTTGTGTCCGAAATGAAGCGCGGGCTTATAACAGGCGCACCCGCGCATGCAAGCGCAGAGGGCCGGGCGGGCGCCGGCCGATGAAAGACCCTGCCTTCGGCCCGATCCGGAACCGGTTGCATTGGCAGAAAAAGGGCAGTATTGTTGCCCTAACTGGGAGATGCCCATGCCTGTTGCCACCACCCTTTCGTCGACATCTGCTCCGGTTTCGCTGGAGGACCGCTTCGTGCTGGAAGCGCCGCGCATCTTCCTTTCGGGAACGCAGGCACTGGTACGCATGGCGCTGGTGCAGCAGGCGCGCGACGCCGCCGCCGGGCTGAACACCGCGGGCTTCATCTCGGGCTATCGCGGATCGCCGCTGGGCGGCTTCGACCAGGAACTGTGGCGCGTTGCCAGGCGGCTGGAGGCCGCCAATATCATGTTCGTGCCGGGCATCAACGAGGAACTGGGGGCGACTGCCGTCTGGGGCTCGCAGATGGCCGGACTCAACCGGCGCGCGAAATTCGATGGGGTGTTCGGCCTGTGGTATGGCAAGGGCCCGGGGCTCGATCGGGCGATGGACGTGCTCAAGCATGCCAATGCGGCCGGCACGTCGCAGCACGGCGGGGTGCTGGCGATAGTCGGCGACGACCATGGCGCCAAATCCTCCACCTTGCCGCATCAGTCGGATCATAATTTCTCTGCCGCCTTCGTGCCGTTCCTGGCCCCCGCGAGCGTGCATGAGTTTGTGGAATATGGCCTGCTGGGCATCGCCATGAGCCGCTTTGCCGGCACCTGGGTCGGCTTCAAGGCGACCGCCGACACGGTCGAGACATCAGCGACCGTCGACACCGCAAACGAGCACCGGCGCATCATCGTCCCGCCATTCGATTTTCCCGAGGGCGGAGTGCACATCCGCCCGAACGACATCTGGCGCGACGAGGACACGCGGCTGCAGCGCTACAAGGGCTTTGCAGCGCAGGCGTTCGCCAGGGCCAACGGCATCGACCGGCTGGTGTGGGACACGCCGCGCCCGCGCATCGGCATCCTGTCGACCGGCAAGGCCTTTGCCGACACGATGGAGGCGCTCGAAGAACTCGGCATCGACGCCAAGGTCGCCTCTGAAATCGGGCTGAGGCTCTACAAGGTGGGCATGCCATGGCCGCTGGAGCCCGACGGCGTGCGCGCCTTTGCCGAGGGGCTGGAGGAAGTCCTCGTCATCGAGGAGAAGCGCGAATTCATCGAGCATCAGCTGAAATGGCAGCTCTACAACTGGAAGCCGGGCGTGCGTCCGCGGGTGATCGGCAAGCAGGACGAGCAGGGCGAATGGCTGCTGTCGCCCGACAATGAGCTGACGCCCGGCATGATCGCGAGGGTGATCGCAGAGCGGCTGAGCCATTTCCACAAGACCGACCGGATCGAAAACGCCATCCGCTGGTTCGAACAGCGCGAGGCGCTGAACGCGAAGTTCCTGCCGCCGACAAAGCGCACCCCCTATTTCTGTTCGGGCTGCCCGCACAACATGTCGACAACGGTGCCCGAAGGCAGCCGCGCGCTGGCCGGGATCGGCTGCCATATCATGGCGCTGTGGATGGACCGGGCCGAAACCTTCACCCAGATGGGCGGCGAGGGCGTGACCTGGGTGGGCGAATCCCCCTTCGTGGAGGATGGCCACATCTTCGCGAACCTCGGCGACGGAACCTATGAACATAGCGGCCTGCTCGCCATTCGCCAGGCGATCGCGAGCAAGGTGAACATCACCTACAAGATCCTGTTCAACGATGCCGTCGCCATGACGGGCGGCCAGCCCGTGGAGGGCCAGCTGAGCGTTTCCGGGGTAGTGCGCCAGGTTCTGGCCGAAGGCGCGCAGAAGGTCTGGGTGCTGACGGAGGATCTTTCCCGTTATCGGGCCGGTTCGCTGCCGGCCGGGGTTGAACTGCACGATCGCTCCCGGCTGGACACGGCAAGCAGGGCCGCGCGCGCGACGCCCGGCACCACCGTGATCGTCTATGACCAGACCTGCGCAGCCGAAAAGCGTCGGCGCCGAAAGCGCGGCCTGATGCACGACCCGGGCCGGCGCGTGGTCATCAACCCGGCCGTGTGCGAAGGCTGCGGCGACTGTTCGGTGCAATCCAACTGCGTCTCCATCGAACCGCTGGAAACCGAATTCGGCCGCAAGCGGCGGATCAACCAGTCGAGCTGCAACCGGGATTTTTCCTGCCTGAAAGGCTTCTGCCCCAGCTTCGTGACGGTCGAGGGCGGCGCGCTGAAGAAGCCGCCGTCACAGGCGCTCGATGTTTCCGGCCTGCCCATGCCGGCGGTTCCCGATCTGGAGCAGGCGACCAACATCCTGGTAACGGGGATCGGCGGCACCGGCGTGCTGACGGTTTCTGCGCTGCTGGGCATGGCCGGGCATCTGGCCGGCCATGCCTCCACCACCGCCGACATGGCCGGGCTCGCCCAGAAGGGAGGCGCGGTCTGGAGCCATGTGCGGCTGGCGCCGGGTAACGAAAAGCTGCTCGGCCCGCGCATCATGACAGGAACCGCCGATCTGGTGATCGCCTGCGATGCCGTGGTCGCCGCCGACAGGCCGGCGCAGAATCTGATGTCGACCGGGCGGACCCATGTGGTCGCCAATGCGGACATCGCGCCGACAGCGGATTTCGTGCGCAACCGTGATTTCGACTTCAAGTCGGCGCAGGTGAAGAAGGCGATCGAAACGGCCTCGAAAAGCCATGACTTCGTGGCTGCCGACCGGATCGCGACCCAGCTCATGGGCGATGCGATTGCAGCCAATGTGATGCTGCTGGGATATGCTTGGCAGAAGGGGTTGATCCCGCTGGCGTTCGAGGCGCTGGACGGCGCCATCGCGCTGAACGGCGTGGCCGTTGCCTTCAACCGCCAGGCCTTCGCGATGGGCCGCATGCTGGCGCATGACCCGTCGCGGGTCGAAGCGCTGCTGGCGCCCGCCGCAACACCGGACGCAACGCTGGACGCGCGGATCGACAGGCGCGCCGCCGACCTGGCCGCCTGGGGGAATGCCGCGTATGCGGGCCGGTATCGCGGTATCGTCGCGCAGGTGCGCGCGGCCGAAGCGGCGGTGCAGCCGGGCAGCGAGGCGCTTGCCGAAGCGGTCGCCCGCGCGCTGCACAAGCTGATGGCCGTCAAGGATGAATATGAAGTCGCCCGGCTGATGACGGACGGGCGCTTTGCCACCCAACTCGATGACACATTCTCGGCCATGCGGCGGCGGACATATCATCTTTCCCCGCCGATCTTCGCCAGGACCGACCCGGCGACCGGCCGGCCCAGGAAATATGCCGTGCCGGGCTGGCTGGCGGAGCCGCTGTTCAGGGCGCTGGCGGCCTGCAAGGGCCTGCGCGGCACCGCGCTGGATCCGTTCGGCCGCAGCGCCGAGCGCAGGCATGAGCGGGCCGCCATCGAAAGCTATGTCGGCGAGACCCGCAAGCTGGCCACCGGACTGACCCCTGCCAACCTGTCGCTCGCCGTGGAAATCGCGAGGCTGCCGCTGGACGCGCGCGGCTTCGGCCCGGTAAAGGAGGCTGCCGAAGAGACGGTGGAGGCAAAGCGCGCGGTGCTGTGGGCGAAATGGCCGGGACAGGCGACGGCAAAGGCAGCCTGACGCCGCGTTCCTGTCCTCCTCCATTCGCTAGGCCACATCGGGGCGTTCGAGGCCCTACTCCGGGCCCGGAAGAGGAGTGTTCGTCCATGAACTTCGACCTGTCTGATGACGCCAAGACACTGAAGGAAGCCGCCCGCAAGTTTCTCGATGCCCGCGCCGGGCCGCCGGTTGCCCGCAAGGTGATGGACGCAGGCGCCACGCACGACGCCGCGCTTTGGGCCGAAGTGGTGGAACAGGGATGGCCCGCCGCGCGCGTGCCGGAAGCCCATGGCGGGCTGGGGCTCGGGCCCGACGAGGCCTGCGTGCTGGCCGAGCAAATGGGCCGCTCGCTGGCGCCGGTTCCGCTCTTGTCGACCATGGGCGCGATCGAGGCGATCCTGCTCGCTGGCACCGACGCACAGAAAGCCCATTGGCTGCCGAAGCTGGCATCCGGCGAGGCCGTGGGCACCATTGCCTGGGCCGAGGGAAATGCCAGATCCCCGACAGCGACACCCGATGCGCGGCTTTCGGGCGGCACGGTTTCGGGCATGAAAGCCCCGGTGACGGACGGGCTTGTCGCGACGGTCGCCATCGTGACTGTCGCCAGCGCCGACGGCCCGGCCATGGCGATTGTCGCGCTTGACACTATTGCCCGCGAACCGGTCGAAACGCTGGACCTCGTGCGGCCTTCAGCGAAGCTGCATTTCGACAGAACGCCAGCCGAGGCGCTGGGAACGGCTGCGGACTGGGTGAAACTGACCGAACAGCTCGCCGTCCTGAGCGCCTGGGAAGCGCTGGGAACAGCCGATGCCGCGCGCGACATGACCGTCGCCTACGCCAAGGAGCGGGTGGCGTTCGGCCAGCGGATCGGCCGCTATCAGGGCGTGAAGCACAAGCTTGCCGACATGTATATCCTCTCCGAGCTGGCGCGCGCCCATGCGCTGCACGGCTGCTGGGCCTGGAGTGCGGGCGCCCCTGAACTGGCGCAGGCGGCAGCGGCGGCCCGGGTTTCCAGCCTCGATGCGCTGAAGCTCACGGCCGAGGAATCGGTGCAGCTGCACGGCGGCATCGGTTTCACCTGGGAGCATGACTGCCAGTTCTACTATCGCCGCAACCGGCAGATCGCCTCGTCGCTGGGCAGCCGCTCGCACTGGGCCGACCGGCTGGTCCGCGCGCTGGAACAGCGCAACCGCGCAGCAGCCTGACGCACAGCGCCGGTCCGACACCAAGGAGAGACAGCATGGATTTCAACGACACGCCGCAGGAAGCCGAATATCGCGCAGAGGTGAAGGTCTGGATTGCCGCCAATGCCGGCGAATATCTGAACCCGCCGGCAAAACCCTGGGCGCTGGAGGATTTCGTCGCCCGGTCAAGGGCGTGGCAGGCGAAGAAGCACGCTGCCGGCTATGTCGGCATCACCTGGCCCAAGGCGGTCGGCGGTCAGGGGCTGACCCCGATGCACCAGATCATCTTCAACCAGGAAGAAAGCCGCACACATGTGCCGTCCGGGCTGTTCTCGATCGGGCTCGGCATGTGCATCCCGACCGTGTTCACCCACGGCAGCCCCGAAATTGCCGCCCGTTATGTGCCAAAGGCGCTGAAGGGCGAGGAAGTGTGGTGCCAGCTGTTTTCCGAGCCGGTCGCGGGCTCCGACCTCGCATCCATCCGCACGAAGGCGGTGAAGGATGGCGATGAATGGGTGATCAACGGCCAGAAGGTCTGGACAAGCTTTGCGCACAAGTCCGACTTCGGGATCGTGGTGTGCCGCACCGATTTCGATGCGCCCAAGCACAAGGGCCTGACGATGTTCATCGTCGACATGCGCGCGCCGGGCGTGGAGGTGCGCGGCATCAGGCAGATGTCGGGCGGGAGCGACTTCAACGAGGTGTTCTTCACCGATGTGCGCGTGAAGGACACGCACCGGCTGGGCGGAGAGGGCGACGGCTGGAAGGTTTCGCTGACGACGCTGATGCACGAGCGGCTGGCCGTGGGCGGCAAGCCGCGCCATGCGCCGGGCTACCAGACTCTGATGAGCGTGGCCGCCGGGATCGAGACCGATTCGGGCCCCGCGATGGAGCGTGCCGACGTGCGCCAGCGGATCGCCGACACCTATATTGCCGACGAGGGCATCAGGCTGACGCAGATGCGGGCGCTTTCGGCCCTGTCGCGCGGCGCGATTCCCGGGCCCGAGCAGTCGATTTCCAAGGTCGTCATCGCCAAGACCATGCAGGATATGGCGAGCTTTGCGCTCGATCTGTCGCAGGCGCAGGGCGTTCAGGTAGAACCCGGCTCGGACCTCGAAAAGCTGCAGGGCAGCTACATGTGGTCTGCGGGTCTCAGGATTGCGGGCGGCACCGACGAGATATTGCGGAACATCATCGCCGAGCGGGTGCTGGGCCTGCCGGGCGACCTCAGGCCAGACAAGGACACCCCTTTCAGCCAGCTGAAGCCGCTGTAGGGGCTTTCGCAAGATCCGGCGCGCTCCCGTCGACCGTGTCCGGCGCCGGGACAGGGCCCTCGGGCTTTCCCGGGTCAGGGCGTTTCCCGCCTTGGCTGCAGCGCAACGCTTGTGCCCTTTTCCTGCTTCTTCCCATGGTTTTTCGAATCCGGCGGGGGCGGAAAGCCCGGAACTCGCGCCGGCTTCAGGCACCGTAGAGGAGGTCGATCTCCCTTGCCATCTTCACGTCGCGCGGCGAAAGCCCGCCCGCGTCGTGCGTCGTCAGCGCAATATCGACCTTGTTGTAGATATTGGACCATTCGGGATGGTGGCCTGCGCGCTCGGCCAGCAGGGCAACGCCTGTCATGAAGCCGAAGGCCTCGATGAAACTCTCGAACCGGAAGCTGCGCTTCAGATGTTCGCCCTCCACCGTCCATGCGGGGAGTTCGGCCGGCAGGGCGGCGCGGGCTTTGTCTGCAAGCTTCTCGACCATGGCTGCGACTTTCGGCTAGGGACGGGCGCATGGCCCTTCATGCTCCCACTCTCGCCGATATCGAGCGGCTGGCGCAAGCCGCCGCCGAGCAGTTGCCCGACCTGTTCCGCGCGCATCTGCAGCATGTGATCCTGCGGATCGAGGATTTTCCCGATGCCGAAGTGATGCAGGCGATGGAACTGGAAAGCCCCTACGACATTCTCGGTCTTTACTGGGGCCATCATGTCGGCGACCCGGGCGCCGACATGACCGGCGCGCTGCCGCCCACCATCTTCCTCTATCGCCGGCCGCTGCTGGAGGAATGGGCGCATGGCGGGGGCAGCCTGGAGCATCTGGTGACCCATGTTCTGGTGCACGAGGTGGGCCACCATTTCGGGCTGAGCGACGATGATATCGACGCGATCGAGGCTTCGATCGACTAGGGCAGGTTTCGATGCCGTGATTGCGCGCACACTTATCACCCCGGCCAAGCCGTTGCCCATCAACCTTTTGCCCGCTACCGGTAGCGCTTGACCTGGGTCGGGCCATGGTGGGGGGCAGATATACTATGGTCGCGCGCGTGGCGACGGTCGCCTATGTCGGGCTTGAGGCACGGCCTGTCGATGTTCAGGTGCAACTGGCTTCCGGGCTGGTCAGTTTCGTCGTGGTCGGGCTCCCCGACAAGGCGGTGAAGGAAAGCCGCGACCGGGTCACATCGGCCTTTGCGGCCCTCGGCCTCGCCATGCCCGCCAGGAAGATCACAGTGAACCTCGCGCCTGCCGATCTGGAAAAGGCAGGCTCTCACTATGATCTCCCGATCGCGCTCGGCCTGCTTGGCGCCATGGGCGTGCTGGATGCCGAAAGCCTCGCCTGCTATCTGGCGGTCGGCGAACTGTCGCTCGATGGCCGGATCACGCCTTCCCCGGGGGTTCTGCTGGCAGCCATGCACGCCTCGTCCCGCGGGCTCGGCCTCATCTGTCCGGGCGCGCAGGGGCCGGAAGCCGCCTGGCTCGCCGGCGGTGCGGGCGGCGGCATCGATGTGGTGGCGGCGTCCGATCTCCATGCGCTCATCGCCCACCTGAGGGGCAGCGCGATCCTTCCCCCGCCAGATCCGGCCATGCTCGAGGCAAAGCCCTTTTCCGGCCCCGATCTCGGCGATGTCAAGGGCCAGGAATCCCCCAAGCGGGCGCTGGAGATTGCCGCCGCCGGCGGCCATAATCTCCTGATGTGCGGGCCCCCCGGCGCGGGCAAATCGATGATGGCGGCAGCCCTTCCGGGCATCCTTCCCGAACTCACCACGCCCGAGGCGCTGGAAGTGGCCATGATCGCCTCGCTCGCCGGCGCGCTGGAAGGCGGCCGCATCGCGCGCGCGCGCCCCTTTCGCAGCCCGCACCATTCGGCCTCCATGCCCGCACTTGTCGGCGGCGGCCCACGCGCACGGCCCGGCGAAATCAGCCTTGCGCATCTGGGAGTGCTGTTCCTCGACGAGCTTCCCGAGTTCCAGCGCGGCGCGCTCGATGCGCTGCGCCAGCCGCTCGAGCGCGGCGAAGTGGAAGTGGCGCGCGCGGCCCTGCATGTCACCTATCCCGCCCGCGTCCAGCTTGTCGCCGCGATGAACCCCTGCCGCTGCGGCCACCTTGCCGACGCCGCGCTCGCCTGTTCGCGCGCACCGCGCTGCGCGGCAGATTATCAATCCAGGCTGTCGGGCCCGCTCCTCGACCGGATCGACATCTTTGTCGATATCCAGGCGGTGAAGGCGAGCGATCTCGCGTTGCCGCCGCCCGCCGATCGCAGCGCCGACGTCGCCGCGCGGGTCCGCGCGGCCCGCGCAAGGCAGTCCGCCCGCTACGCCGGAACGGCCGCGCGAACCAATGCCGAGGCGGACAGCAGGATACTGGAATCCGCAGATGTTCTGGATGAAACGGGCAGGCAGCTTCTGGTCCGGGCGGCGGAAACCATGCGCCTTTCGGCCCGCTCCTGGACCCGCACGCTCCGCGTCGCGCGCACCATCGCCGACCTCGATGGCAGCGACATCACCGCCCGCGCCCATGTCGCAGAGGCGCTCGGCTTCCGCCGCCAGCCGATGCAGGGTTGAGCCCGGCGCGATGCGCGCCATCTGATGACCGGCGCGCACCGCGCCATCTGGCAAGGGGCGCGTGCATCGGTTAGCGTCATTTGCGGTGCAACCATTAAGATTGTGCCCAACGGGCCTTCGCGCAATGCTGAGCTGGGAGACACGATGATCATGTCCGGCCTCTTGGAAACCCTCCGGGGTGCCATCACGCCCGAGATCGCGGCGCAGGTTGCCGACCTGTTCGGCGAATCGCCCGATGCGGCCGCAAGCGGCCTTGGCGCCATCCTGCCGACCCTGCTGGGCGCACTGGCCATAAGAACCGGACATGAAGGCATTGCCGACGTCATGCGCATGACGGAAATCGGGCTGGACGGCGACAACCCGCTCGATGATCTGGGTGCAACGCTGTCTGGCCCGGCGGCGCGCGGTGCGCTGATGGAGCATGGCGCCTCCATCGCCACCGAGCTGCTGGGCGGCCAGTTCGCGCCCGTCGCTGCCGCGATCAGCGGCCAGTCCGGCCTCAGGAGCGATACGGTCGCCAGTCTCATCAGGCTGGGCGCTCCCCTGGCGATGGGCGCCATAGCAAGGGTTCTGGGCAATCAGCCGACGGCCCAGGGCATCACCGATCTGCTCGAAGCCGAAGGGCCCGCCATCACGGCCGCGCTTCCGCCCGGCCTGCGCGAACTGCTGACGCCGCTCGCCGCCGCCCAGACCCCGCTGCACGGCACGCTTCTGGCATCGACCGCCGGGGCCGCCGCTTCGGCCGGTCGCTGGCTGCCCTGGCTGCTCGGCTCGATGCTGGTCTTCGGCATCTTCGTCGGCCTGCGCGGCTGTCAGGAACGGGGCGACGACCGTGCCGCGATGCCCGGCCCGACCACTGTGATCGTCACGGAAGCCCCGCGCGAGGTGATGGAGGTGGTGCTCCCCGACGACACCAGGCTGAAGCTCGAATCCGGCCATGTCGGCTTCGAGCTCGTCCGCTTCCTGCAAAGCGCCGATCCGGCGCCCCGCTCCTTCCGGTTCGAAGATATTGTTGTCCAGGGCGGGTCCGACACACTCGACGAGAGCAGCGCCGCGGCAGTCCGGACTGTCGCAACCATCATGCGGGCCTTCCCCACGATGACCGCACGGATCATCGACCACACCGACAGTCAAGGCGACGCAGCGACGAACCAGGCGCTCTCCGAACGCCGCGCCCGTGCTGTCGAGACGTTGATCGAAGCGAGCGGAATCGCGGACGAACGCATCGACAGCGAAGGCCGCGGCCAGACCGAGCCGATCGCCACCAACGAAA
>Ga0207951_101044_pt1 | contig 11209 bp, 12 predicted proteins | sample Subbio12Aug_8Bad_FD_184830 | JGI IMG/M metagenome (GOLD analysis project Ga0207951, IMG submission 184830) | Serpentinite rock and fluid subsurface biosphere microbial communities from McLaughlin Reserve, California, USA - CR12Aug_8Bad (SPAdes) | ecosystem: Environmental > Terrestrial > Deep... | reverse complement strand
CGGCGGGTTCATCACCGCATAGCCGCCGAGCCGGTCATAGGCCTCGTCCGTCTGCGTCAGGTGGTTCAGCAGCACCTCGCAGGTCGCGATGTCACGGTAGTCGGAGAGGTAGTCGAGTTCCTCCGCCGTCGAGACATGCAGGATATGCGCCGGCCGCCCGGTCCTGCGCGCCAGCGCCATCAGCCGGCGCGTGCCCAGCAGGGCGCATTCCACGTCGCGCCATTCCATGTGGTTGCGGTGGGCCATGCCCGGCGTGAACATGGCCTTGCGCGCCTGCAGCCGGTACTCGTCCTCCGAATGGTAGCAGATGCGCCGCCGCCCGGCGCGCATCACGCGCTCGATGTGCTCGTCGTCCTCGACCATCAGGTCGCCGGTGGAGGAACCGGCGAACAGCTTGATGGCGCAGACATTGGGCTGGCGCTCGAGTTCCGCGAGGCTGCCGATGTTCGCCTTGGTCGCGCCGACATAAAGCCCGACATCGCACCAGGCGACGCCCGCGAGGCCGGCGCGCTTGGCGTCGAGCCGCTCCTTGTCGGTGATGGCGGGCGAGGTGTTCGGCATGTCGAACACCGCCGTCAGCCCGCCCAGCACCGCGCCCTTGGTGCCGGTGCCCATGGTCTCGACCTTGCCATCGCCCGGGTCGCGCAGATGCACATGCGGGTCGATCAGGCCGGGCATGACGTGCAGGCCGCGGCAATCGACCACCTCCGCAGCCTCGGCGGTGCGGAGGTCGCCGATCGCGGCGATGCGTCCGCCGCGGATCGCGAGGTCCGCCTCCTCCACGCCCCAGGGCATCACGACATGCCCGCCCTTCAGGATGAGATCGAACCGATTCATGGCGGTGCCTCCACGCTGCGACGTCCTATGTCGCATCAAGGGGCGGGCCGTGGAAGCCGCCATGCCCGCGCCCACCGGACGCAACGGTTCCCGAAGGCCCTCCCCGCCGTCCGCGACACCGCGCACCGGCGCGCCGGGCGACGGATCCCCCGCGCTAGCGCCGAAGTTCCATCTGGATCGGCCCCTCGCGTTCCCCGCGCGCGAACTGGTCCACCATGGCGTTGCCGGTCTGCCCCAGCGCGGCCGCCGGCCCGGTCCAGACGATGCGCCCCTTGTGCAGCATCGCCGCGTCGTCGCCGATGCGTCGCGCGCTCGCCATGTCGTGGGTGATCGAGACGGCGGTGGCGCCGAGGCGCTTGACCACGTCCACGATCAGCCCGTCGATCACCGCGCCCATGATGGGGTCGAGCCCCGTGGTCGGCTCGTCGAAGAAGATGATGTCCGGCTGCGCGGCAATGGCGCGCGCGAGGCCCACGCGCTTCTGCATGCCCCCCGAGAGTTCCGCCGGCGAGAGGTCGCCCACCGAGGCCGCGAGCCCGACCTGCGCCAGCACCTCCGCCGCCTTGTCGCGCGCCCTGGCGCGGCCGATGCGCTTCTGCGCCAGCAGCTTGAAGCAGACATTCTCCCAGACCGGCAGGCTGTCGAACAGCGCGCCGTTCTGGAACAGCACGCCGATGCGGTCGTTCAGTTCCTCGCGTTCGCGCCGCTTCATCGCCAGCACGTCGCGCCCGTCCACCTCGATGGTCCCGGCATCGGGCGCGACCAGCCCCAGGACGCATTTGATGGTGACCGACTTGCCCGAGCCCGAACCGCCCAGGATGACCATCCCGTGCCCGGCGCGGATGTCGAGATCGACGCCGTCCAGCACCGTCTTCCCGCCGAAGGACTTGGCGAGGCCGCGCAGGCGGATCTTCGGCGCTGCATCGCTCATGTCGCGAAGAATATCTCGGTCAGGACGTAGTTGAGCGCGAGGATCAGGATGCAGGAGGAGACCACCGCCGTGGTGGTCGCCGCACCCACGCCCTGCGCGCCGCCGCGGCTGTTGTAGCCGCACCAGCAGCCCATCAGCGTGATCACGAAGCCGAACACCGTCGCCTTCACGAGACCCGAGACGACGTCCATCACCTCGAGGAAATCCATCGTCGTCCTGAGGTAGCCGGCCGAGTTGAAGCCGAGCTTGGTGGTGCCGATCAGCCAGCCGCCCATCACGCCGAGGATGTCGGCGACCAGCACCAGGAAGGGCATCGCGATGACGCCCGCGAGCAGCCGCGGCGCCACCAGGTACTTCATCGGGTTGGTCGAGAGGGTGCTCAGCGCGTCGATCTGGTCGGTCACGCGCATGGTGCCGATCTCGGCCGCGAAGGAGGCGCCGATCCGCCCCGCGACCATCAGCCCCGCGAGCACGGGGCCGAGTTCGCGTGTGATGGACAGCACCACCACCTTCGCCACCGCGTCCTCCGCGTTGAAGCGCGCGAAGCCGGTATAGGACTGCAGCGCCAGCGCCATGCCGGTGAAGATCGCGGTCAGCGCCACCACCGGGAGGGAGAAATAGGCGATCTCTAGCAGGTGCTTGACGAACAGCCGCGTATAGAAGGGTGGCCGCAGCAGGTGCGACAGGCCCTCGAGCGCGAACAGCGCCACCATGCCCACCGTGCGGCAGACCGAGAGGGCAGCGCGCCCGACAGCCGCGACGCGGTTCAGCACCAGGTCCAAGCCGCTCAGCCCCCGATGTAGCGGCGAGCGTAGCGCGAGCCGAGCGAGGTCAGGATCTCGTAGCCGATGGTGCCGGCCCGCGCGGCCACCTCGTCCGGCGCGCAGCCAGGGCCGCCGATCAGCGTCAGGCTGTCGCCGGCGGCGATCTCGGGCAGGTCGGTCACGTCGAAGGTGGTGAGGTCCATGGATACCCGGGCGATGAGAGGAACCGCCCGGCCGCGGAACGCCGCGACCGCGCGGCCGGAGAGGCTTCTCAGGTAGCCATCCGCGTAGCCTGCCGCAACCGTTGCGATGCGCGAGGGCCGCGCGGCGGTCCAGCCCGCGCCGTAGCCGACGCTCGCGCCGGGGGGAATCTCGCGCAGCTGCATCACCGGCGCGTCGAGCCGGACCGCCTGGCGCATCGGATTCGGCGCCTGCGGCGTCGGGTTGATGCCATAGAGCGCGCAGCCCGGCCGCGCGAGGTCCGAGGCGAAGCCCGGCCCGAGGAACAGCCCCGAGGAATTGGCGAAGGACCGCCGCGCGGGCGGCAGCGCCGCGCAGGCCGCGGCGAAGCGCGCCGCCTGCGCGGCGTTCAGCGGATGCGCCGGCTCGTCCGCGCAGGCGAGGTGGGTCATGACGTAGAGCAGCTCGACGCCCGCCAGCATCGCATGGTCGGCCGCAAGGCGCGCGAGTTCCCGGTCGTCGAGGCCGAGCCGGGCCATGCCCGTGTCCACATGCAGGATCGCCCGCCGCGCCACGCCCGAGGCGCGGCCCGCCGCGGCATGGGCCTCGACATCGGCCAGCGCGTTCATCACCGGCACCAGCGCCGCGTCGCCATCCGCACCGGGCGGAAAGCCCTCCAGCACCGCGATCATCGGCCGCGGGCCGAGGATGGCGCGCAGCGCGAGCCCTTCCGCCAGGCAGGCGACGAAGAAATGCCGGCAGCCCGCATCGCGCAGTGCCGGCGCCACCGCCGCGACGCCGAGCCCGTAGGCATCCGCCTTCACCACCCCCGCGGCCGCCCCCGGCGCCCCGCGCGCGGCGAGGTCGCGCCAGTTCGCCGCGATCGCGGCCAGATCCACCGTCAGCAGCGGCTGGCCGAACAGCGGCTCAGCCACGCCGCTGCTCGTCGTGATGGGTGTCGAGGTCGCCGAAGCGCGTGAACTCGGCCTCGAAGAACAGCTTCACCGTGCCGGTGGGGCCGTGGCGCTGCTTGGCGATGATCAGCTCCGCCTTGTTGTGCGCGAGCTCCATGTCCTTCTGCCACTTCTCAACCGCGTCGTGGAATTTCTCGGGGTTGTCGAAGGCGAGTTCCTTCGGCGCGCGCTGCGCGAGGTAGTAGTCGTCGCGATAGACGAACATCACCGCATCCGCGTCCTGCTCGATCGAGCCCGATTCGCGCAGGTCGCTCAATTGCGGCCGCTTGTCCTCGCGCGATTCCACCTGACGGGAGAGCTGCGAGAGCGCGATCACCGGCACCGCGAGTTCCTTCGCGATCGCCTTCAGGCCCTGGGTGATCATCGAGATCTCGAGCACCCGGTTCTCCGGCCGCGTCCCCGCCGCGGGGCGCATCAGCTGGAGGTAGTCCACCACCACGAGATCCAGCCCGCGCGTGCGCTTGAGCCGCCGGCAGCGCGTCCGAAGCGCCGAGATGGTGATGGCCGGCGTGTCGTCGATGAACAGCGGCAGCGACGCCATCTCGCGGCTGACTTCCACGAAGCGGTCGAAGTCGCGCTGGCCGATCTCGCCGCGGCGGATGCGGTCGCCGGAGATGCGCGCCTCCTCCGACAGCAGGCGGGTGGCGAGCTGGTCGGCGCTCATTTCCAGCGAGAACACGGCGACGCCGCCCTTCGGCACGGCGTTGGGGTCCTTGTCGCGCGCCTCGCTCAGGATGGACTTCGCCGCGCCGAAGGCGATCTTGGTCGCGAGCGCGGTCTTGCCCATGCCCGGCCGCCCCGCGACGATCAGCAGGTCCGAGGGATGCAGCCCGCCCATCTTGGCGTCGAGGTCGCGCAGCCCCGTGGGCAGGCCCGAGACGCCGCCCGGCGTCGAGAAGGCCTTGGCCGCCATCTCCACCGCGGCGACGAGGGCGCGCTCGAAGGTGATCGGCCCGCCCTGCGCGCCCGCGCCGTCCTTCGAGAGGTCGAACAGCGCCTGCTCCGCCGCTTCGAGCTGGCCGCCGGCGTCGAGTTCGGCCTCCGCCCCGAAGGCGCGGTTGACCACCACCTCGCCCAGGTCGATCAGCTGGCGCCGGAGCCAGGCATCGTGGATGACGCGGCCGTATTCGCCGGCATTGATGATGCCGACCATGGCCGAGAGCAGCTGCGCGAGATAGGCCGGCCCGCCGACCTCGTCGAGCAGGCCGGAATGCTCGAACTCCGCGCGCAGGGTGACCACGTCGGCGAGCTGCCCGGCCTCGATCCGCCGCTGGATGGCCTGGAAGACGCGGCCATGGACAGGGTCGGCGAAATGCTCCGGGACGAGGAATTCCGAGACCCGCTCATAGGCCTTGTTGTTGGCCAGCAGCGCGCCGAGCAGGGCCTGCTCCGCCGCAAGGTTGGAAGGCGGCAGGCGCTGCGAGAGGCCGAGCAGGCCGCCCACGCCGGATTCTGTGTCGTTCATCGGCGCAGTCTAGACGCTTCCGCCGCCCGCCGCGCCGTGTGGAAGCTGTGGAACCTGTGGATGGAATGCGGCCGGGGCGGCGCGCCTTCCATCCTCACGCGGAGATGATGCGCGCGGGGCGGCCGCGCGCAGGAGCAAAGGCCGATGCGCGGCCGACAAAGGCCGGGCCTTCGTCAGCCGGGTCTCAGCGGTCGGCGTCGGCCTGGCCGGCCGCGAGCTCGGCGGCGAGTTCCGCCTCGAGGCTCGCCTGTTCGGCCTCGGCCTCGGCCTCGACGCGCTCGCCGCGCGCCTGCTTCTCGGCCTCCTCGGGGGAGCGGGCGACATTCACCACCACCGGGATGGCGACCTCCGGGTGCAGGGCGACCTGCACCTTGGCGAGGCCGACCGACTTGATCGGCTGGCCGAGCATCACCTGGTCGCGATCGAGCGTCAGGCCGGCGGCGGTGCAGGCCTCGGCGATGTCGCGGGTCGAGACGGAACCGTACAGCGCGCCGCTCTCGCCCGCCTGGCGGATGATGACGACCTTGAGGCCCGCCACGCGCTCGGCGACGCGCTCGGCTTCCTCGCGGCGCTTGAGGTTCTGCGCCTCGAGCTGCGCGCGCTGCGTCTCGAAGCGCGCGAGGTTCGCCTTGGTCGCGCGGATCGCCTTGCCGCCGGGCAGCAGGAAGTTGCGCGCGTAGCCGGGGCGGACCTTCACCAGCTCGCCCATCTGGCCGAGCTTGTCCACGCGCTGCATCAGGATGAGTTCGATCATGTCGTGCCTCCGGGCGGGCTCGTGCGCCGCCCCCATTGCTCGTAGAAACCGAAGGCCGTCACCGCGATCGCGGCCGGCACGCTGAGAATGACCAGCCCGGCGTAGAACGCGCCGAGCATGAAGCCGCGGCCCGGCCGGCCGGCCGAGCGGCGATGCACCGCGGCGACGCCCTGCAGGAAGACCGGCAGCAGCACCACCAACAGGATCGAGAGCGCGACCACCTCGCCGTCGCCGCCGAAGGCCAGCCAGAACGCCGCGCCGGCGCCGGGCAAAGCGGGGTACCAGCCGGGCAGCCGCACCTCGCTCCAGCGCGGTGTCGGCGCGAGGGCGAGGCCGGAGCGCACCAGCGCCGACTGCGCCGCCGCGCCGTTCACCGAGAGCGAGACCGCCGACCAGAAGCCGAGCGCCGCCGCCATGACCTGGGCGAGCTCGTCCACCGGCATCTGCCCAGGTGCCGCGCCCATCCGCCCCAGCCCCTGGGCGATCGCCTGGCGCATGGCGCCTTCGAGCCCGCCGGGCATGCCGGAGAACGCGAAGGCCATGCCGATGATCACCACCGCAGGCCAGATGCCGAGCAGCGCGAGCGGCAGGCCGGGGTCGATCCGCCCCTGGCGCAGGCCGAGCGAGACCAGCAGCAGCGCCGGCACCGCGAAGGCCACCAGGAACACCACCGTGGGCAGCCCGCCCGCCACCGCGAGATGGATCGCCGCGGCGAGGCTGGTGGCCGCCACCATGGCGCCCGTCCCGAAGCCGAGACCGGCGGCGAACAGCGGCAGCGGCGTCAGCCAGAAGGCGGCGAAGCCGAGCGGCATGCCGCGCATGGCCCACAGCGAGAGCACGGTGGCCATCAGGCCTGCCGCGGCTGCCGCCAGCCAGCGCGGGTTGCTCAGCACGCCGCCCATCGGCCGGTCAGTCGTTGATCACGTAGGGCAGCAGCGCCAGGAAGCGGGCACGCTTGATGGCCTGGGCCAGTTCGCGCTGCTTCTTGCCGGACACCGCCGTGATGCGGGAGGGGACGATCTTGCCGCGCTCGCTGAGGAAGCGGGAGAGCAGGCGGACGTCCTTGTAGTCGATCTTCGGCGCCTGCGGCCCGGAGAAGGGGCAGGACTTCTTGCGCCGGTAGAACGGGCGGCGCGCGCCCACGGCGGGGCGGCGGGCGGCGGGGGTGAGGTCGGTGCTGTCGGACATGGTGGCTTACTCCTCGCCGCCGTGCGGGCCGTCGGATTCGTCGCGCGCACGGGCACGGAATTCCTCGCGGTCGTCGCCGCGCTCGCGGCCGCGGCCCGAACCGAAGCGGCCCGCCGGGCGGGGGCCGCGGAAGCCGCGCTCGCGGTCCTCGCCGCGCTTGGCCAGCACCGCGGAGGGCGCCTCGTCGATTGCCTCGACGCGCACCATCAGGCTGCGCAGCACGTCCTCGTTCAGGCCGAGCTGGCGCTCGACTTCCGGCAGGGCGGTGCCCGGCGCGTCGATCCCGAGGAGCATGTAGTGCGCCTTGCGGTTCTTCTTGATCTTGTAGGCGAGGCCGCGCAGGCCCCAGTACTCGCGCTTCTTAACCTCGCCACCGCCTTCGGCGATGAGTCCCGCGACCTGCTCGGCGATCGCCTCGACCTGCTGCTGGGTGATGTCGCTGCGCGCGATGAACACGCATTCGTAGTGCGGCATGTGATCTCCCTGTGGCTGTCTCAGCCCTGGCCCCGGGACGGGGCACGCAAACGGGCATAGCCGGGCGCGTGCCTCGCACCCGGCAGGGGAGGCGCCGTAAAGCATGGGCGGGGCGCGAAAGCAAGTCCGCCGCGCCGCGGTTGACAAGCGCGGCGCCCGGCCGCATCCCGCCGGGCCTTGTCGCCAGTCACACAACGGATGCGAGCATTCATGGCCACCGCCTTCGTCTTCCCCGGCCAGGGCAGTCAGGCCGTCGGCATGGGCCGCGACCTGGCCGAGGCCTTCCCCGCCGCCCGCCACGTCTTCCAGGAAGTGGACGACGCGCTGTCGCAGAAGCTCAGCCGGCTCATGTGGGAGGGCCCGCCGGAGGACCTCACGCTCACCGCCAATGCCCAGCCCGCGCTGATGGCCCATTCGCTGGCGGTGGTGCGCGCGCTCGAGGCCGAGGGAGGCTTCGTGCTGGCCGAGCGCGTCGCGCTGGTCGCCGGCCATTCGCTCGGCGAATACAGCGCGCTGACCGCCGCCGGCGCCTTCGACCTCGCCACCGCCGCGCGCCTGCTGCGCCTGCGCGGCGACGCCATGCAGGCCGCGACGCCGCCGGGGACCGGGGCCATGGCCGCGCTGCTCGGCGCCGAGATCGACCTGGCGCGTGCCATTTGCGCGAAGGCCGCCCCCGACCCCGAGACCGGCCGCGCCGAGGTGATCGAAGCCGCCAACGACAATGGCGGCGGCCAGGTGGTGATCTCAGGCGCCAGGGCCGCGGTCGAGCGCGCCATCGAGGTGGCGAAGGAACAGGGCGTCAAGCGCGCCATGCTGCTGCCCGTCTCGGCCCCCTTCCACTGCGCGCTGATGGCCCCGGCGGCCGATGCGATGGCCGAGGCGCTGGCCAAGGCCGACCTGCGCGCGCCCTCGGTCCCGGTGGTCGCCAATGTCACCGCCGCCAAGGCGACCGATCCCGCCGAGATCCGCGACCTGCTGGTCAAGCAGGTGACCGGCACGGTGCGCTGGCGCGAATGCGTCGCCGCCATGGCGGCGATGGGCTGCGACCGCTTCGTCGAGGTCGGCGCCGGCCGCGTGCTCACCGGGCTGATGAAGCGCAACGCGCCCGAGGCCACCGCGATCGCCATCGGCACGCCGGCCGATGTCGAGGCCTTTCTGAAGTCGGTGTGATGGACGCCGAGATCACGCTCTCGGAACTGGCGGACGACCCTGCCGCGCGGGTGGCGCTGGCGGGGCTCGAGGCGTTCAACGCGCCCTTCGTCGGGCCGCACGGCTTCAAGCCGCTCTCGCTCGTGGTGCGGCGCGAGGCCGGCGGGCCACCGGCCGGCGGCGCATTCGGCTGGTGCTACGGCGCCTGGTACTTCCTGCACTACCTGTATCTGCCCGAGGATCTGCGCGGCGGCGGCCTTGGCGCCCGGCTGATGGCGCGGCTGGAGACCGAGGCACGGGCGCGAGGCTGCATCGGCGCCTGGGTCGACACCTTCTCGTTCCAGGCGCGACCCTTCTACGAAAAGCAGGGTTACGCGCTGTTCGGCAGCATCGAGGACCAGCCGCCGGGTCACGCGCGGCATTTCCTGCTAAAGCGCTTCACCTGAGGAACCGCGACATGTTCGACCTGACCGGCAAGACCTCCCTCGTGACCGGTGCGACCGGCGGGATCGGCGAGGCGATCGCCGCGGCGCTGCACCGCCAGGGTGCGACCGTCGCGATCACGGGCCGGCGCGAGGTCGAACTGGCGCGCGTGGCGGAAGCGCTCGGCGGTGCGCGGGTGATCGTGGCGCCCGCCGACCTCGCCGACCCCGCCGCGCCCGCCGCGCTGGTCGAGAAGATCGAGGCCGAGGCCGGCGGGCTCGACATCCTGGTCAACAATGCCGGCTTCACGCGCGACATGCTGGCACTCCGCATGGGCGACGCCGACTGGAACGCCGTGCTTGAGGTTGACCTGACCGCGCCCTTCCGCCTCGCCCGCGCCGCCCTGCGCGGCATGATGAAGAAGCGCAGCGGGCGGATCGTCTCGATCGCCTCCATCGTGGGCGTGACCGGCAATGCGGGGCAGGCGAACTACGCCGCCGCCAAGGCCGGGCTGATCGGGATGAGCAAGTCGCTCGCGCAGGAAGTGGCGACGCGCGGCGTGACGGTGAACGTGGTCGCCCCCGGCTTCGTCAAGACCGCCATGACCGATGCGCTGGGCGAGGCGCAGAAGGCCGCGCTGCTCTCGCGCATCCCGACGCAGCGGATGGGCACGCCGGAGGACATCGCCGCGGCGGTGGTGTTCCTCGCCTCCAGCGAGGCGGGCTGGATCACCGGCCAGACCATCCACGTCAATGGCGGGATGGCGATGATCTGATGCCGGCGGTCGCATGCTTCGACCGCCGGCATCCGCTTTTCCCGACCCTCGGGCGCCGGGCGCGAACCTCCGGTCCGCCTGGCTTCGCGCCACCCGGCGCGGCGCCCGTCGGGCGCCCGGACCGATCGGGCGACCGGTCCGTTGGCATGAGACGGCGCGGGAGGGCATCCTCCCCGCCGTTCCGCACGCCGCCGCCGAGGTGCCCGCCCGCATGAGCCCGACGCCCGTCGCCCTGGCCCGCTGGGGCTCCTTCCATGTCGGCGGGCGGGAGGTGCGCGTGGCGGGCGAGGCCGCGCGCGAGGTGCTGTTCACCCCCGGCAGCGCGCCGGCGATCCTCGACCCCAACGGCACCTACCTGGTCGGTGCCATGTATGCCCAGGTCATGGAGCCCGCGCCGCGTCGCGGGGCGGTGCCGCTGATGCTCTGGCACGGCGGCGGCCTGACCGGCGCCTGCTGGGAGAGCACGCCGGACGGGCGCGAGGGCTGGCAGCATTTCTTCTTCCGCCAGGGCTGGGAGACCGTGCTGACGGATGCGGTGGAACGCGGCCGCTCCGGCTGGACGCGCATCCCGGAGGAGACGGGCGGCGTGCCGGTCATCCTCACGGTCGAGAATCCCTGGGAGCGTTTCCGCATCGGCCCCGGCACGCCCCAGGAGGGGCGCGTCTTTCCAGGCCAGCAATTTCCGGCCGACATGGCGTCCTGGCGCGCCTTCATCCGCGGCTGCGTGCCGCGCTTCACCACCACGGATGACCTGACGCTCGCGGCCTATTGCGCCCTGCTCGACCGCATCGGGCCGTCCGTCGTGGTGGCGCACAGCCAGGGCGGCTTCTTCGCCTGGCGCGCGGCGCAGGAGAGGCCGGGGAAGGTGCGCGCGCTGGTGCTCGTGGAACCCGCGAGCACCGGACTTGCGGAGAAGGCCGCGGCGCTCGCCGCCGTTCCGGTGCTGATGCTGTATGGCGACCACATCGCCGAGGATCCGCGCTGGCCGGCGATCCGTGCGCGCGGCCTGGCCTTCGCGGAGGCCGTGCGGGCGGCAGGCGGCGCGGTCGAAGTGCTGGACCTGCCCGCCCTCGGCATCCGCGGCAACAGCCACATGATCATGATGGACCGCAACAGCGATTCCGTGGCGGCGCTTGTCCAGGAGTGGCTGTCCCGCCGCGGCCTGCATGCGTGAGATACCGTCACGTCCATCAAGCGATTTCTTCACGCTCCGCAGGGGCGCGCGGTTGCGCTAGTTGGGGGCTCCACCGCGCGCCCCTGCTCTGTGGTGACGAAGGGTCTGCGGTGTTTGGCGA
>Ga0207951_101043_pt1 | contig 11217 bp, 10 predicted proteins | sample Subbio12Aug_8Bad_FD_184830 | JGI IMG/M metagenome (GOLD analysis project Ga0207951, IMG submission 184830) | Serpentinite rock and fluid subsurface biosphere microbial communities from McLaughlin Reserve, California, USA - CR12Aug_8Bad (SPAdes) | ecosystem: Environmental > Terrestrial > Deep... | reverse complement strand
CTGCCACATTGAAGCCGACTGGATCTTGATTTATACAACCGATAAGGAATCACCTCGGCTTGAACGAACCGGCACGCACAGCGACCTCTTCAAAAAATGAGATCGTCCAACAATCGGCTGCACCGGATTGCCAATAAACCTGGCAACCAGTGAGCTTTGGCATTATGTTTTGAAAGGAGGAAAAAGCTTATGACAAAAGAAGTAGTTAAAAAATACGGTAACCGTGTAAAGTATTCTGAAAAAGAATTGGAAACATTTCACGAAGGCGGACACAGGATTAGGCATATTGAACGAATATCCGAAGTTGCCCCTCTATATTCAATAGAAGCCGAAGTTATTAAGTCACATAATTGTAATTCCGGTCTTATATCCGAGATACTCAATAGCCATTTTATTTCAGATTGGCCCCTTGACCTTCAGCCTTCCTCCTTTCCTTGAATCCTTTCCCCTTATTTGGTTTTGTGGATTTTTAAGAAAATTAGAATTAGAGTAAAACTGCTCATTTTGATGATCGCCATCATGAAGCAGGACTCTTTGAGACCGAGAACGGGAAGAAGGAGGACGCCTCCGAAAAGCCCACCGAAGAATCCTCCAAAGAGGTCAGCACCATAGAGCAAGCCTGCTGTGTGGCCAATCCTTTCCTCGCCGGATTGGGTTTTAAGGTAGATCTTTGTTGCCAGGGGGAATTGAAATCCGACCAGAATGCCGCAGAGAAAAGACATGATTAGAAAGGTCGCATAGAGGAGGACATAAACGGAGGTCTTTTCAAGGTGATGGGATGGGATAGTGAGCACATAGGGAAGGAGAATGGAGAAGAGGATGATCGATAATTCCGTCCAGAGAAAGAGCGTATAACCCTTCTCGATTCTGTCGAGTCGTTGGGTGATGAAGAAACTGCTGATGGCAATGCCCGCCATAAAGACTGTGATGAGAAGGCCGATTTGATGATAGAGATAGCCATAAAGGGTTTGAAAGGTGAAGATGACGGCAAGGTGGAGCATCATATCTGCGAAGCCGGATGTGAAGATGGAATAGGGAAGAGAGTAGGTAGAGAGAAGAGGTTTTTTCAAAAAATAAATGGAAAGAGAAGCGGTCATAAAAAGGGTGACGCCTAAGAACAGCCCCAGACTAAATTTCTCAAACAATTTAAATACCTTTGAAAGATAAGGGGAAAAGAGGGCGTTCCAGTAGGAGAGATTGAAAAAGACGCCGAGAGGTCTGAAGTCGGAGTTAATATGAACCTCCTTCCTCTCCATCGATTTTGAAAACCAGTTGAGCCACCTCTCATGGAGCCTATACTCAATATAGCTTTTTGTGAAGAGATTTGTTTTAATCTTTCTCTCCTCAAGCCTTCTCACTATCTCCGGGGCAGTAACCTCTTCAAGACTTTTTGAGTCCGATGCAAAATAGAGGTTCGTATCTCCAGGGATGATCCTCACATATTTGAAAATGCTCTTTAAGGTGTCCAGGATGCACCCATTCAGGTCTCTCAGCTCCGGACTGATATAGGTTAATGATCCCGGAAGAGTTAAGACGATGATTCCTCCGGGGTTCATCTTTTTCCGGGCAATGGAGAAAAATTCGGACGAGAAGAGCCTGTTTGTCTGAAGTTCCCGGGGGGCAGGAAGCCCTATTAAGATGATGTCAAAAGAATCCGGAGTTTTGCTGACGAAGAATCGGCCATCCGTATAATGAATCTTCACCCTTGGGTCGGAGAGTTCGGATTGGGTGAGGGGGGTTGGAAAATTTTGGATCAAACTCAGAAGGAGTGGGTCGAGTTCGACATAGTCGAGGCGGGCGACCGGATATTTTAAAATCTCATGGATCATCCCTCCAGCCCCGCCGCTCAGAATGAGAACCGATTCAGGTTTTCCATGGGAAAGCATTGAAAAGTGGACAAGGTCTTCAATGGAGGCGATGTCAGGGACAGGAGTGGTGATGGAAGGAAGGCCATCTGTAAAAAAGGTAAATTGTTCACCCCTTTGTGTAACCGTGATATTCCCGTAGATTGAATTTTCGTTGTGGATGACATTTAAGCCTCTCCACTGTAGCTGGAGGGAAGAGCGGTGAATCTTGTTTGAAAGGGGCGAGAAGAGAAGGAAGAGAAAGAGCATGACGTAAAGGATGGAGAGAAAACAGAAGAGGTGACGGATTTGGAAAAGAGGTTTTTTTTCCGGCCAGAGGAGGGACACGGAGACGAGGGCATTGATCAAGGAGATCATGAAGGCGATCTCAAAGGAATTGAAATATTGAACCAGTAAGAAGGTGATGAGTAAGCCCCCGATAATGGACCCGATGGTTTCGAGGATATAGACCTTTCCGATGGAGGTGGCGCCATCCTTTTCATATCGGGAATAGAGTTTACTGCCATAGGTGAAGAGGGCGCCGTGGGAGATGGAGACAGGAAGCAGGATGAGGAAAGAAGAATAGAGGATGGGTGCGAAACCGAGGCCTTCTCCCGGAGTGGTGAGAAGGATGTTTTTAAATATCCGGCAGAGGTAGATGGAAAAGGGAAGAGCCACTGAGAAGAAAATCTGGAGGGAGACAAAGACCTCCATCTTCCTTTCAACCTTCTCCACCGTTTTACCGATGACAAAAGAACCTACGGCCTCAAGGATCAACCAGTTGGCCAGGATGATGCCGAGGGTGAGTTCATTGCCCAAAAAAGAGATGAGGAGTTCCCGCAGGAGGACAATCTGGGCAACGATGCCGCTTGCCCCCATGATGAGCAGGGAGATTTTGAGGGATAGGATTCTCATATTTTAATTCATTACCAGTATATTAATTTTTTGTAAAGTGGGAGATGAAAGGGAGATGGGGTGATGGGGGGATGAGGAGATGGGGAGAAAGAGTCGGAGGGTTTGATTTTTAAAGGACGAGGTATTTCTTGACGATCTCTTCGTTCTGCCAGATCTCTTCCATCATGCCCTGGTGCTGAACCATGCCTTTTTCAAGGATGTAGCCCCGATCCGAGGTCTTTCGGCAGAATTTGAGATTCTGATCCGCCAGAAGAATGGTGACGCCCTCGTTTCGGATACGGCCAATCACTTCAACCAGGTTTTGAACAATGAGCGGCGCAAGTCCTTCGGAGGGTTCATCCAGGAGAAGGAGGTCAGGGTTTTTCATCAACGCCCGGCCGATCGCCAGCATCTTCTGTTCGCCCCCGCTCAACTGGGTTCCCTTCCTTGTCTTCATATCGACGAAGGCCGGGAAAAGATCATAAACCTTCTCAAAAGTCCACTGAACCTTCTCTTTGCTCGATAGCCGGCGTGCGATCTCAAGGTTTTCAAAGAGGGTCAGGTCCGGGAAGATTCGCCGATCATCAGGCATATAACCGATTCCCATCCGCGCAATCTGAAAGGCGGGCTTTCGGACAACAGGGACCCCTTTGAAAAAAATCTGTCCCGATTGCGGAGGAGTCAACCCCATGATCGAGCGGAGAGTGGTGGTCTTTCCTACTCCGTTTCTTCCGAGGAGACAGACGACCTCTCCCCCATTAATGGACAGAGAAACCTCCTGGAGGACATGGCTCTGACCGTAGAAGGTATCGATCCGGTCAACGATAAGAATAGGGTAATTCAGATCCTCAGTCATTTTTTCTCCCAGAAGATCTCCTCGCCCAGATAGACCTTTCGGACATCGTCATTCTGCCTGATCTCAGCGGGTGTGCCATCGGCCAGAATCTGACCGCGGTGGAGGACCACGATGCGGTCTGAAAGGGAGAAGACGATATCCATATCGTGTTCGACTATCAGAAAAGTGAACTCTTTCTCAATCGATAATCTTCTGATATTTTCCAGGACCCTGACTCTTTCCACGGGATTCATTCCCGCAGTGGGTTCATCAAGGAAGAGGAGTTTGGGCTCCGGAGCCATGGCCAGGCCGATCTCGAGAAGCCTCTGGTCCCCATGGGATAAGGTCCCGGCGAACAGGTTCTTTTTTTCCGTCAGCCCGATCTCCTGCAATAATTGATCGACCCGTTTATTGGCATCGGCATGGCATTGTGCGGGTCTGTAAAATCTCATGCTCCTATTCAGATAGGACAGGATCGGAATCTGGAGATTTTCATAGACGGAGAGTTTAGGGAAGATATTCATGATCTGAAAGGAACGGCAGATCCCCTTTTTCACCCTTTTGTGAATGGGCAGGCGGGTGATCTCTTCTCCGTTGAAAAAGACCTTTCCGGAGTCAGGGAGAATGTTTCCGGTCAGAAGGTTGATGAGGGTGGTCTTTCCTGCCCCATTCGGACCGATGACCGAGGTCAATTGCCCTTTCTCAATGGTGAGATTGACATCATCCGCCGCGCTGACCACGCCGAAATATTTCTTCAATTTCTCTGTTCTGAGCAGTTCGGCCATACTAATCCGCCCGATTTATTAAAGACCTCCTCTCCCCTGGTGGGAGAAGATTGAGGTGAGGGGGAGATAGTGCAGTTACTCACCCCCACCCTCGCCCTCCCCCATCAAGGGGGAGGGGAACGACGAGACAACATAGGCAGGATTTTTTCGGTAAAGAAGATCACCACGCCTCCACGAAAGACCAGAACCAACAAGATGACAATGGAACCAAAGAGAATCAGCCAGTACTGGGTATACCTGACGATGATGTCCTTAATGATATAAAAGAGAATAGATCCAACAATGGGCCCGGAAAAGGTATGAATCCCTCCCAGGAGAGTGACCATGACGGGTTCGGCTGAATGGGTCCAGTGGGCAATGGGAGGGGTGACCGTATTCTCGAGAGGGGGCAGGAAGGACCCGGCAAGCCCTGCATACAAACCGGCAATGGTAAAAGAGAGAAGGCGATAGGTTCTTATGGAAATCCCTGCGTAGGCCACACGGTTCTCGCTGTCCCTGATTCCTTTCAGGGTGAGTCCGAAGGGCGAGTGGACCATACGATAGATGATGAAGATGGCAATGAGCGAAATGATCAGAACGAAGTAATAATAGTTTCCCATAGAACTCATATTGATGCTGAATATTCCTGGAATTTCTAAGGGAGCTCTTGGGATGCCCACCAAGCCATCATCGCCACCGGTCACGTCTCGCCATTTCCAGGCCAAGGAATAGATCATCATCCCGAAGGAGAGGGTGAGCATCGAAAAGTAGATTCGAGAATGACGGACACAGAGGTAACCCAGGATAAGGGCGGAAATTCCTCCGGCGAGCGTACCGGCAATGACTCCTAATAAAAGGGATGGCATGACGAGAAGGATTTTCGCACAAGCATAACTGCCTACTGCAAAAAATCCTGCCTGTCCGAAGGAAAGCAACCCCGTATAACCCAGAAGGAGGTTGAATCCCAGGGCAAATACGGAGAGGATAAGGATGTGGATGGCCATGTAAAGGATGTACTTTCCTCCGAATGCAGGAATGAGAAGAAGGAGGAGGATCAATAAGATGAGAAGAAGAGTTTTTAATCTCATTGTAAAGTTAGCATTATAAAATTAACAGTTAGCAATGACTCCGAAAGCCCAAAAAGAATCATATGTTTTTAGTGGTTCTCAATTGATAAATGCTAATTGACTATTTTTCATTGATCATTTCCCAAAGAGTCCTTCTGGTTTTATTAATAAGACAATCGCCATCACCACAAAGATAATAAAGAGTTCAAAAACTGGGAAGAGAAGAATCCCGAACGCTGTTAATATACCAACAATCAATGCTCCGACAAAAGCTCCTTTCAGGTTTCCCAATCCGCCGATGACCGTGATCACGAAAGCCTGAATAATCATGGATGTTCCAATTCCGGGAGCAACCACACGCACTGGGGTTCCCAATGCCCCGCCAAGGGCCGCAAGCATGGCCGCAAAGACAAAAACAGTGGTAAAAAGGAGTGGGATATTGATTCCGATGGCGCTGGCCATCTCCCGGTCGGATGCAGAGGCCCGGATCATCCTTCCCCACCAGGTTTTCTCCAGGATAAGCCAGAGCAGAAAAGCAACAGCCACTCCGGCAAAGATAATGAAGATGTTGTAAATGGGATAGGGTCTCCCCAAGATAGAAAGACTACCTTCCAGGAAGTGGGGCATGGGAGGAATCATGGCGACGCCTCCCCAAACGATCTTGACCAGGTCATCGAAGATTAGAATAAAACCAAAAGTTAAAATTAATTGATATGGAAGATCAAGATCGTAAATCCGCCGGATAAAAAAACGCTCGAGAATTGTTCCAATGATGCCGACGCTGATTAGGCTCAAGAGAATGGATAGCCAAAAATTGAGACCGAGTTTTCCGTAGAAGGTAAAAGTCGCATAAGCCCCCAGCATAAAGAGACTGCCATGGGCGAAATTGAGGACTCCCAGGACTCCGAAGACGAGGGTTAGCCCGGCCGCAAGCAGCCAGAGATACATTGACAGACTCAAACCGATCAGACCCTGGAAGATTAATTTTTCAAGCATCTCTTAACATTCTTTCCCTCACCCCCTGCCTACCGCAGGCAGGCAACCTTCTCCCCTGCCTTCGCCGAAACGCTTCGTGCAGGCAGGCGCAAGGGGAGAGGGAGTTTTAGATCCTTTACTCTTAAATACCAACCCCCTCCCTTGACGGGAGGGGGCGAGGGGGAGGGTGAAAATATTATTTTGTTGCCGCCACAGGCGTAAAGGGCGGATGACGGTAATAGTCTTTTGCCGGAATCACTCTCAAATCCCCGAGGATGGGGATCGTATAGTCCGGGCTTTTCATTGCCCTTCCGGCAGGGACAGTGTAAACCGCTTGATGGTCTTCTTTCCGGATCAGGCGAGGTCCTGCAGGCGTCTTCAATTCCATTCCTTCCAGGGCGGTTGCGACCTTATCCGTTTCTAAGGATTTGGCTTTCTCAGCTCCGGTTTTGATCGCATAGATGGAGGAATAGCTTGATTCTGCAGAGTAGTTAGGGAATTTCCCCCATCTCTTTCTGAAAGCATCGACAAAGGCTTTATTTTCAGGGGATACCGGGTAATTATGGATGTAGCGAGCAGTCCCCCAGAGTTTTCCTTTAAACTTATCTCCTTCTATCTCCCTGGAGATACCTTCCAGAAGGTCCACAGAACCACCCATTGCCTGCCACCATAAATGGATTTTATCAAAGACCCCAAACATGAGGGACTGTCTCAACAACATCACTCCTTCACCTGCCCATGGTGTCGCAAAGATGGCATCGGGTTTTTCAGCCATTACGGCGGAGATATGAGAGGAGAAGTCCATGGTCCAGAAGGGGGCCCAGGCCGCCGCCACAAATTCCACATCGGGGCGGAACCTCTTAATGCTCTCCTTAAACAGATTCCATGCCACATATCCATATTCATAATCACAATTGATCCCGGCGATCCTCTTGACCTCCGGCATGTCTTTTAAAATCCAGGCCACAAGAGCATCCTGATAAACAGGGACGACCATTCTGAAGATCTGTTTGATTCCCTTACCTGCAACTAATTCTTCAGTCAAACGGTGGGTCGCCGCATGGCAGAAGAAGTGGAGTCGATTGACTTCAGGCAGGACGGGGCCGATCGCCATGGCAGACCCGCTGGAGTCTACCCCAAATAGAAAATCAGCTCCCCATTCGGTGGCAAGATATCTCACATTCTTTACCGCTGTGGCAGGTTTTAACTCCTCGTCCATAAATTTAAGTTCGAGTTTTCGTTTCAAAATCCCGCCCTTTGCATTGATCTCTTCAATGGCCAGAGTGGCGCCTGCCATCATCTGCCAGCCATAATCGGCGTGGGCTCCGGAGATGGCCCCCTGCCCGCCAATCTTAATCGGCCCGGCTGGTTTTTTAGCCTGGCCATAGGTGATCTGATAGCTCCCAAAACCCATTCCGGCAGCCACACCCCCAACAACCGTGCTTTTCAAAAAGTTCCTTCTTGTGATTTTCTTAGCCATCTTTTGCCCCTCCTTTCTATTAGACTCTCACCTTAAAGAACCATCGAGCTGGAAGCAAAGCTCTCCTTCTGCCTGCTGGGCAAGTTATCAAATTAGGTTTGCCTTGTCAAATAAAAAAGATACCGGGTTGTAACCCCCCAGTTACCCCCCAGTTATTGGTTCAAGTAATACAAATTTACCTTTATACCCCTCTTTGGCAAAGAGGGGTTAGGGGAGATTTCTCCAGCATAATTTTAAAATCCCCCTTTATCCCCCTTTGCCCTCCGGGTCAGAGACCGCTCTGGGTCGGAGACCAAAGGGGGATAAAAACAACTCTAACTGAGGGGTTATACCGGGTTCCCCTCGGTTATACCGGGACCCCTTCCTGACTCCACCCCCTCAGGGCATAATAATCCTGAAGCATCCTCCGGAGGTCTTCTCTTCGGATCGTCTTTCCCTCTTTGCCGAGGGGTTCATCAAAGAATCGTTTAGGAAGGGTATCATCCTTTGGAGTCATTCCCTCACGAAGATTGAATCTTCTGGTCTCATTCTGGATCGAGGAGGAAATCTTTCTCAACCCTGCCTCATCCAATTTGAGACCTGTGGTCATTTCGACGATTGTCGAAAGGTAATTCCAATCCCAATAGAGGTCCCGGTAAAACCGGCACAAAATGAGGGAATCATGGATGTTAAACCGGTCTTCGAATTCGAGGAAGAGTTTTGCTTTTCCCTCCATCTGATCCATCGGAATCATCCCGGCGAGCTCTGCTTTGTAGAATGTCGCCCTTAAATGGCAGGCTCCCCGATCGGAGGTGGCATTGGCGAGGCCCATCCCTTTCAGAACTCTTGGATCATAACCCGCAGGATCAAGGCCCTTTACATGGATGGCAACATCTTCCATCTCCCAGGCATTGGCGGCATGCCGGATTCCTTCTGCCAGGATGGCTCCGATTCCTTTTTTGGATGAAATATCATGGAGAAGTTGAGCAGTCCTGTCCACATCGCCCCAGGAAATTCTTTCCTGAATTCGTCCCATCTCTGAGGCTTCCATGGCAAAGGCGCAGAGGCTTCCAGCGGAGATCGTATCCATGCCCAGACGGTCGCAGATATCATTGAGATACATGATCTCCTCAATCTCGTGGATCATGCAGAGACCACCAAATGCATAGATCGTCTCATATTCAGGCCCTTCGATCTTTAAACCTTTGTGTCTACCCTCTTTGACTTCACTCAGGTCGCCGCAGGCCACAAAACATCGGAGGCAGGCGCTGGGTTTCACATTGCATCGTTCGAGGAGAGCCTCCGCGCTGATTTTTTCCCATCCCTCGAAGGTTCCGAGATGCCAGTACTTCGATGGAAACCCTCCCACCGCATTGTTCATGGCTACCAGCATGGGAGTTCCCATTCTTTTGTAGTTTTGAACTCCAGGATTATCTTTCCCTCGCTCTAAAGTTTCTCTGGCGAACTGCTCGACCCGATCAGGATAGGCGGCCTCCCGCTTCTTCACCCCATGGAAGGCAATGGCCTTGACCTTCTTTGATCCCATCACAGCGCCCACTCCGGTTCTTCCAAGAGATCGCCAGTAATCATTTTCAATGACCGCATATCGGACAAGATTCTCTCCAGCAGGGCCAATGACCAGCGCGCCTGCCCCTTTCTGATTAGTTCTTTTCAGAACCTCATCTTCGGTGGAATACGTATCTTTCCCCCAGAGTTCTTTTGCGTCATGAAAGATTACGTTTTGATCCGAGACTTCAACCCATACGGGGCTTTCGGATGCTTCTTCAAATATGAACGCATCATAACCAGTCCGGCTCATCGACTCTGCGGCTTTCCCTCCGGCATAGGATTCAGAGAAGATGCCAGTTAAAGGAGATTTGGTGAAGACGCCATGCCGGCAGGAGCCATAGATCCGGGTATTGGTTATCGGGCCGAGGGCGAAGATCAGTCTGTTTCCAGGAGATAAGGGATCGACCCCAGGAGGATTTTCCTTCATGAGGAGATACGTGCCAAGTCCCTTTCCCCCCAGATAAGTTTCATAAACAGAATCAGAGATGGATTCTTCTTTAAAGGTTTTGGTTTTGAGATTGATTCTCAGAATATTTCTAAAGAAACCTTGCATTTGGTTTCTCTTCTCCAATAATAAATTTCCTCAGTAAAATACAATTTAAATCAGGATAGCGTTTCTCAATATTCTCATCAAAAGGCATATCCTCCATGGTTATTCGATTGAGAGCACAAGAGCCAGTGCTTTGGCTATCTTTTCCATAGATACTCCAGATAGTTTTCCCAGTTTCTGAACAAATCTTGCCTGAGATAACGAACGCACTTGAAATGTGTCTGCCGCTGAAGGCTTATCCAGACCATTTTCTGCATCAGGGTTCAGACGAATCATCCAAGGGGCTACGGCATATTTGTCTTTCCATTCAGTTATTGGAACAATGATTTTCAGTGGTAAAATACCGATGGCATCATCATTTACGATAATGGCCGGGCGCGTCTTTTTGATTTCAGCGCCCACTGTTGGATCCAAATTGATCAGCCAGATATCACCCCTGCGCATGAAAGTCCTCACCATCAAGGGCTGTAAAACTGATCAGTTCATCGTCCTTTTTGTAATCTGAAAGTAAAGCTTTAGCAGCTGCACTCAGCCGTCGCTTCCTTTCCCTACGAGCAAGGGGTTTCTCCATTTGGTGAAGATCTTCTTGAAGTAGATGAATGGCATCGTCGATTACTTTTAACCGTTCTTGTGGTGAAAGCCTCTTAATCTCTTTCAGAATTCCAGACTGTTTCATACCTGACTCCATGATTTCCTCCTATTGAGCATGGGGGAGAATGATAGAGATTCTATATATGAGGCAATGTGGGGTATAGTTTTGAGCATAATCAACTTGAAGAAACCACTACAGTGGTTTAACCGAACCACTCTACTTTTAGAAATATAACTGAACAAAAAAATAGAATCAAATATTTGGCTCTAATGGATCTGAGGAGAGAAAAGACTTAGGCCCTTTCCCCCCAAATAGGTTTCATAAACCGAATCAGGTATATATGATGAAATCGTAAAAAGTCGTCATTCCCGTGAAAACGGGAATCCAGAGAATTCTAACTATATGAAAATACTGGATTCCTGCTTGCGCAGGAATGACAAAAATCTCCTTTTCAGACTTTTTACGAGATCATCATATATTCTTCTTTAAAGGTTTTTGTTTTGAGATTGATCCTCAGAAATTTATTAAAAAAACCATACATCCCACCTTCCGGAAACTATGGTGCAACTGATTGATATAATTAAGTTGTCTTTTTATTTTTATGGACTACATTATCATTTTCGGCATTTTGATTTCCAGTTTGTCCAGCAAATCCTTCTGCTGGAAGT
>Ga0207951_101041_pt1 | contig 11229 bp, 10 predicted proteins | sample Subbio12Aug_8Bad_FD_184830 | JGI IMG/M metagenome (GOLD analysis project Ga0207951, IMG submission 184830) | Serpentinite rock and fluid subsurface biosphere microbial communities from McLaughlin Reserve, California, USA - CR12Aug_8Bad (SPAdes) | ecosystem: Environmental > Terrestrial > Deep... | reverse complement strand
GCGGTCGGGCACCAGGTAGTCGGCGCGGCTCCAGCCCAGCGGTTGGCCCAGCAGGCGCAAGCCGCGCAGGGCCAGCGCGCAAGCGCTGGCGCCGTCGCAGTCGTAATCGGCCACGATGCAGATGCGCGCGCCGGCTTGCAGGGTGTCGGCCAGCAGCCGCGCGGCGTCGGTGCAGCCGCGCATCTGCTCGGGCGGCGGCAGCAGGGCCAACTGGTCGTCGAGTTCGTCGGGGGAGCGCACGCCGCGGCCGGCGTATAGGCGCGCCAGCAAGGGGTGGATGCCGGCTTGTTCGAGCGCCCAGATGGCTCGGGGCGGGGCGTCGCGCTGGGTGATTTTCAAGCTTGGGGCCAAATGGAGGAGGGGAGGGCGCCATGCCACGGTTTTGCCATGCAAGCGTCAAATGTCTTTCATACAGCAGCGCTAGCATCGACAAAGCTTCAGCCACCGGCTGATCATTGATTGCTGTTTTACATCAAGGCCCAAACCCCATGCAACCCATCCGCGCCCGCGCCACCAGCGCCGATCATACCGCCGCCTCCGGCTCGTGCCCTGCGCTGCCCCCCAGCGACCACGCCAGCACGGCAGCCGGCCGGGCCTGGGTGTTTTTCAAGCGCTGGCTGGCCAACCCGCTGCAAATGGGCTCCATTGTGCCCTCGTCGGACGCACTTGGAAGCTTGGTGGCCGCAGCGGTGCACCGCAGCCCCGACGGTATGGTGCTCGAGCTCGGCGCCGGCACCGGGGCCATCACGGCGGCCATGATCCGTGGCGGCGTCGGCCCCGAGCGCTTGATCGTGGTGGAAATCGTGCCCGAAATGGCCGAGGTGCTGCGCCGAACCTACCCCGGGGTCACGGTGATCTGCGGCGACGCCTGGAGCCTGCCACAGTTGCTCGGCCTGCAAGCGCTGGGGCGCATCGGCAGCGTGGTCTGCGGCATCCCCATGGTGTTGCTGCCACTCGAGCGCCAGCAGGGGCTGATCGACGCCATCGAGGCCGTGGCCCCAGGGCGCGGCTTTCTGCATTACTCGTACTGCGTCACCTCGCCGCTGTCGGCGCACAAGCTGGGCCTGCAGGGCAAGCGCGAAGCCTGGACGCCGGCCAACTTTCCGCCGGCCTCGGTGTGGCGCTACACGCCGCTGGCGGCGCGTTGAGCGGCTGAGCGGGCGAGCTAACCGATTGCCCCTAGCGGTTAAAGCAGCCATGCCCTGCCCATGCGGCAGCCCTTTGCGCTACCATAGCCTGCTTTCATCCCCACCCCGCTTCGTTCCCGCCTAGGGCGGCCGGCCCCGACCCGCTCTCGACTTCATGCAGCTTCCCTACGAACTCCGGCTCGGCTGGCGTTACACCCGCGCTGGCCGCTCCAGCCGGCGCAACGGTTTCATCTCCTTCATCAGCGGCGTGTCGATGTTGGGCATCGCGCTGGGCGTGGCGGCCTTGATCATCGTGCTCAGCGTGATGAACGGCTTTCAGACCGAGGTGCGCGACCGCATGCTGGGCGTGCTGGCGCATGTCGAGGTGTTCGCGCCCGGTGAGCAAGCCATCCCGCACCTGGATCTGACCTTGAGCCAAGTGCGCGCGCACCCCGAGGTCATCGGGGCGGCGCCCTTCATCGCCGCGCAGGGTCTGCTGGCGTGGGGCGACACCATGCGGGGCGCGCAGATTCGGGGCATCGACCCGCTGCTCGAGCCCCAAGTCACCGAACTGGCGGCCGAGCAGCAGGCGCTGGCGCAGCTGCAGCCGGGTGCCTTTGGCGTGGTGCTGGGGGCGGCGCTGGCGCGCAACTTGGGCGTGGGGCTGGGCGATGCGGTGACGCTGATCGTGCCCAGCGGCCAGCTCACGCCAGCGGGGGTGATGCCGCGCATGCGCCAGCTCACGGTGGCGGGCCTGTTCGATTCGGGTCACCACGAGTTCGACTCCACCTTGGCGTATCTGCACTACCAAGACGCGGCGCGGCTGTTTCGCCTCGAAGGCCCCACCGGGGTGCGGCTCAAAATCCGCGATCTGCACCAAGCCCCCGAAGTGGCCCTGCAACTGGCGGCCACGCTCAGCGGCGACCTGTTCATCCGCGACTGGACGCGCGTCAACCGCACCTGGTTTGCCGCCGTGCAACTGGAAAAACGCATGATGTTCATCATCCTGACGCTGATCGTCGCGGTGGCGGCCTTCAACCTCGTGTCCACCTTGGTGATGACCGTGACCGACAAGCGCGCCGACATCGCCATTTTGCGCACCCTAGGGGCCAGCCCGGGTAGCATCATGGCCACCTTCATGGTGCAGGGGGCGCTGGCCGGCCTGATCGGCACCGTGCTCGGGCTGCTGCTCGGGCTGGGGGTGGCGCTCAACGTCGATACCCTGATGCCGCTGCTCGAGCGCCTGCTCGGCTTTACCCTGCTGCCGCCCGAGATCTACCTCATCACCACCTTGCCCAGCGACCCGCGCAGCGCCGACATCGTGCCGATCGTGCTGATCGCGCTGCTGCTGGCTTTTTTGGCCACCATTTACCCGAGCTGGCGCGCCAGCCGCGTCAACCCGGCCGAGGCGCTGCGCTATGAATGAGCAAGCCCAAACGCCCGTGGTGCTGGCCGCGCAGGGGCTGGTCAAGCGCTTTCGCGAAGGGCCGATCGACCTCACCGTGCTGCAAGGCGTCGATCTGCAAGTCTGCGCCGGCCAGACGCTGGCCATCGTCGGCGCCTCGGGCTGCGGCAAGAGCACGCTGCTGCACCTGCTCGGTGGGCTCGATGCGCCCAGCGGCGGCGCGGTGCAGCTGTGCGGCCAGGCGCTGCACCAGTTGGGGCCGGCGCAGCAAGGGCAGTTGCGCAACCGCCATCTGGGTTTTGTCTATCAATTCCACCATTTGTTGCCCGAGTTTTCGGCGCTCGACAACGTCGCCATGCCGCTGTGGATTCGGCGCGAGCCGCGTGCGCAAGCGGCTGAGCAGGCCGCGCACTGGTTGGCGCGGGTCGGGCTGGCCGAGCGCACCCAGCACCGCCCAGCCGAGCTCTCGGGCGGCGAGCGCCAGCGCGTGGCCTTGGCGCGCGCGTTGGTGACGAAGCCGGCGTGCGTGCTGGCCGACGAACCCACCGGCAACTTGGACCGCAGCAGCGCCGCCACGGTGTTCGAGCTCATGCTCGAGCTGGCGCGCCAGCAGGGCACGGCCTTTGTGGTCGTGACCCACGACCCGGAACTGGCGCGGCGCTGCGACCGGGTGTTGCTAATGCGGGGCGGGCGTTTGCACCCGCTCTGAATGTGTGCCGCACGCGGGGCGCAGTGGGCCCAAAGCAAAGGTATTAGGGTTTTCACCCTTACAAATATAAGTGTGCAGAAATATAGTCGCAGCTAGACGGCTACGACAACGCTGCGCTTTGTGACTTGGATGAGGCTGCGTGGCACGCAGCCCTAGGCAGAGCGCAACCCTTTTATAGATCCAGCAAAAGGAACCCAAGGTGGCAACGGATTCGAGCCAAGTGATCGGGCGCATGCTGCCAGCCCCTGTAAACCATCCCCCACCCATCCACACCCGAGGTAGTCTATCGATGAAAACCAGCCAGTCTCTGCTTTCCCTTATTGGTGCGACCGCTCTGTTGGCCAGCACTGGCGTCGCTCAGGCCAGCACGGTCGATGCCGCTGCGGCCACGGCCTTGAATCAGCGCATGGCCTGTATGGCCTGCCATGCCGTCGATCGGCGCTCGGTGGGCCCGTCTTACCGAGACATCGCTGCCCGGCACAAGGGCATGGATGTGGCCAAACTGGCGGCTTCGATCCGCGCTGGCGGTGCCGGCAAATGGGGTCCGGTACCGATGCCGGCCCAACCTGCCTTGTCCGAAGAAAACGCGCTTGTGCTGGCGGCTTGGATTCTGGCCGGCGCACCCGCGCGATGAACTCTGTCGGTTTTTTTCAATCCAACGCGTAACCAACCTCACTGCCCAAAAGGAGACAGCCGTGAATGCGAACCGTCGAACCGTAATCAAGACCAGTGGCGCCATGGCGACCTTGGTCGCACTGGGCATAGTCACTGCCCAGCAAGCCCACGCCGCCGGCCGCCCGGGCTTTGAAGCGCGCAGCCTGCAAGACGCCCTCAGGGCTGTCGGGGGCACACCAGCCGCGACCGACCAGATCCGCATCGTTTCGCCCGACATCGCCGAAAACGGTGCAGTGGTGCCGGTGGGTGTTTCCAGCACTTTGCCCAATACCACCGAGCTTTTCATCTTGGTCGAGAGGAACCCTGTCCCCTTGGCGGCTGCGTTCACCATACCGCGAGGCACCGAACCCGACATCCAGACCCGTGTTCGCATGGGCGAGAGCAGCAACATCGTGGCGGTTGCGCGCTCTGACGGGCGCTTGTTCTCGGCCGTCAAAGAAACCAAAGTCACCCTCGGTGGCTGCGGCGGCTAAAGCAGCACCACACCACACCCATTAGGAGCAGAGATCATGTCAACACCGATGCGAATCCGAGCCGTCGAAGAAGGCGGCGTGACCACTGTGCGCGTACTCATGGCGCACGTCATGGAGACCGGCGTGCGCCGTGGCGCCGATGGGGCCCCCATCCCCGCACACTACATCAACCAAGTCGAGGCCACCCACAACGGGCGCAACGTGCTGAGCGCCAACTGGGGGGCGGCTGTGTCGCAAAACCCGTTCTTGGCGTTTCGCTTCCGCGGTGCCGCCAAGGGCGACCGGGTGGCGGTGCGCTGGACCGACAACCGCGGCGGCACCCGCACCGACGAAGCGGCGATCACCTAGGCGTCAGCATGAGTCTGAGCCGCCGCGAATTCATGCAGGTGCTGGCGGTGGCCAGCGCCGGCGGGATGGCCATCAGCCACCCCGATGTGCTGGCAGCACGCCCCAGCGCCGCCCAGCGCCTGTACGACTTGCCGCGCTTTGGCAACGTCAGCTTCATGCACTTTACCGACTGCCACGCGCAGCTCATGCCGATTCACTTTCGCGAGCCCAGCGTCAACATCGGCGTCGGCGAGGCTTTGGGGCGCATTCCGCACCTGGTCGGCGAGCGCTTGCTCAAGCACTTCAACATCCGTCCGGGCACGGCCGAGGCCCATGCCTTTAGCTACCTCGACTTCGACCGCGCCGCGCGCTCTTTGGGCAAGGTCGGCGGCTTTGCCCATTTGGCTACGCTGGTCAAACAGATCAGGGCCAGCCGCCCGCACGCCTTGCTGCTCGACGGCGGCGACACCTGGCAAGGCTCGGCCACGGCGCTGTGGACCAATGCCCAAGACATGGTCGATGCCTGCAAGCTGCTCGGGGTGGACATCATGACCCCGCACTGGGAGTTCACCTACGGGGCCCAGCGCGTGCAAGAAATCATCGCCAAAGACTTCAAAGGCCACATCGACTTCGTGGCGCAAAACATCGCCACCGCCGACTTTGGCGACCCGGTGTTTCCGCACTACACCCTGAAGGAGCAAAACGGGGTGCGCATCGCCGTCATCGGCCAGGCCTTCCCTTACACCCCGATTGCCAACCCGCGCCACTTCGTTCCCGACTGGACCTTTGGCATCCAAGACGAGCGCATGCAGCAGGTGGTCGATCGGGTGCGTACCCAAGGCGCGCAGGTGGTGGTGGTGCTGTCGCACAACGGCATGGATGTCGATATCAAGATGGCGGGCCGGGTGCGCGGCATCGACGCCATTCTGGGCGGCCATACCCACGACGGCATGCCCGCGCCCTTCATCGTGCGCAATGCCGGCGGCCAGACCTTGGTGACCAACGCCGGCTCGAACGGCAAGTTCTTGGCGGTGCTCGACTTTGACGTGCGCGGTGGCCGCATCCAAGGCTACCGCTACCGCCTGATGCCGGTGTTTGCCAACCTGTTGCCAGCCGACCCCCAGATGCAGGCCTACATCGAGCGCGTGCGCGCCCCTTTCCAAGCGCGCCTCGACGAGCCCTTGGCCATGACCGAAGGCACCTTGTACCGGCGCGGCAACTTCAACGGTTCATGGGATCAGCTCATCCTCGAGGCCCTGATGGAAGTGCGCGGGGCCCAGATCGCCTTCTCGCCCGGGGTGCGCTGGGGCACCAGCCTGCTCGCTGGCGACACCATCACCACCGAGCGCCTGATGGATCAGGTCGGCCTGACTTACCCGGCCACCACGCTCAACCAGTTCAGCGGCGCCGACATCAAGAACATACTCGAAGACGTGGCCGACAACATCTTCAACCCCGACCCCTACTTACAGCAGGGCGGCGACATGGTGAGGGTGGGCGGCATGAGCTATATCTGCGCCCCTAGGGCGCCCATGGGCCAGCGCATACTCGACATGCGCATCAACGGCGAGCCGATCGAGGCCCACCGGCGCTACACCGTGGCCGGCTGGGCCTCGGTGCAAGAGGGCGTGACCGGCACCCCGATCTGGGACGTGGTGAGCGAGTACCTGCGCGACCAAAAGGTGATCAAGCCCTTGCAGGTCAACACACCGCGTCTGATCAACGTCGGCGCCGACCCCGGGGTGTCGCCGACGGTGGCCACAGGGGGCCGGGGGCGCGCCTGAACGCTGGCCGCTCTGTCGCTCTTAGGCCACCGGGTAAGTGCCGGGCAACAGGATGGAGCGGTCCACGGTGTCGATGGCGGTGTGGCCGGTGAAGGCCATGCTGATTTCCAGCTCTTTCTGGATCAGTTCCAGCACCTTGCTCACGCCGGCTTGGCCTTGGGCACCCAAGCCATAGAGGAAGGCGCGGCCGATGTAGGTGCCGCGGGCGCCCAATGCGCGCGCCTTGAGCACGTCTTGGCCGCTGCGGATGCCGCCGTCCATGTGCACCTCGATCTGCGAGCCCACGGCCGCCACGATCTTGGGCAGGGCGTGGATGCTGCTCTCGGCGCCGTCGAGTTGGCGCCCGCCGTGGTTGCTCACGATCAGCGCGTCAGCCCCCGATTGCACCGCCAGCCGGGCGTCGGCTTCGTCTAGTATGCCCTTGAGGATGAGTTTGCCGCCCCAGCGCTGCTTGACCCACTCGACGTCGGCCCAGCTCAGTCCGGGGTCGAACTGCTGCGCCGTCCAAGCACTGAGCTGCGACATGTCGCTCACGCCCTTGACGTGGCCGACGATGTTGCCGAACTGGCGCCGCTTGGTGCCCGCCATGCCCAGACACCAGCGCGGTTTGGTGAGCAGGTCGAGCACGCTGGCTAGGGTGGGTTTGGGTGGGGCCGAGAGGCCGTTTTTGAGGTCTTTGTGGCGCTGGCCCAAAATTTGCAGATCCAGCGTCAGCATCAGCGCCGAGCAGCCGGCGGCCTTGGCGCGGTCGATCAGCCGGGCGATGAAGTCGCGGTCGCGCATCACGTAGAGCTGAAACCAGAAACCCGGGCCGGCGTGCTTTGCCACGTCTTCGATCGAGCAGATGCTCATGGTCGAGAGCGTGAACGGCACGCCGAAGGCGCGCGCGGCGCGGGCAGCGAGGATTTCGCCGTCGGCGTGCTGCATGCCGGTCAGGCCGGTGGGGGCGAGCGCGACCGGCATCGCCACATCCTGGCCGATCAGGGTGCTGCGGGTGCTGCGCCCCTCCATGTTGACCGCGACGCGCTGACGCAGCTTGATGGGCACGAAGTCGGCCTCGTTGGCGCGGTAGGTGCTCTCAGTCCACGAGCCGCTGTCGGCGTAGTCGTAAAACATGCGCGGCACGCGCTTTTGGGCCAAGCGGCGCAGGTCTTCGACGCAGGTGATGACGGTCATGGGCGGGTCTCCTGTGGGTGATCCCGCATGGTAGCGCCCGGGGCGCCCCGAGCTGTTGAAAAGCGGCTGCTGGGGCGTGAAATATGGCGCTGCTGTCGCGCTGGGGGGCTTACTGCGCCGTGTGCAGACAGTCGGTCAGCTTGAGCCCGGTGAGCTGGTGGATGGCGCGCCCGATGTAATAGAGCACGAGCAGCATCATCAGCGTGGCCGGGATGGCGATCATGGGGTAGCTCAGGAGCGTGAGGCGCCCGAGCTCTTCGTTGAAGGCGGTGCTGCCGGCCGGGCTGACCACGATCCAGCGCGCCAGAATGAAGTTCATGGTGGCCGAAAAGAAGAAGGTCGCACCCAGCATCCAAGTGGCGCGCAGCAGGCGGGCCTCAAATTCGGCTTGGGCACCGCGCAGCTGCAACTGCGCCTGCACGCGCTCGACGTCGATCAGCCGCGGGTGGTAGAGCACGGTGCGGATGAGCGGGTAGCGGGTCCAGGTGGAGCCGATGACCACCAAACCGATCAGGCCCGGGATGGCGGCCTCTTTCACGGCCAGCCAGAAGGCGTCGAGTTCGAGCAGCCCGATGCCGCCGGTAAGCCCGATGCTGACCAAGCCCAGCACGGCAAAGGGGTTGATGCGGCTTTGCAGCCACAAGTCGCGCGCGCCCCAACCGAGCGGAAAAGCCAGCGCCAGCAGCAGCGCGTTGACGGGCCCGAGGTCTTCGGGGCCGCTGAGCTGCATCAGGATGATCGACGGCACGATGACCGCGATCAGGACCTCGGTCAGGGGGCTGGTGGGTTTGCGCTCGGTCATGGGTCTTAGCTGCAACTGATGCTGCCGCAACCGCTCATGCTCGCCGGGCGCACCCGGGAGGGGTCGGGCAGGGTTTCGGTCTGGGTGTCGAATTGCAGCGCTTGCAGGTGCTGGGCCAGCCCGGCGTCCATGCTCTGCGCATGCAGGGGCAACCACTCGACCAACGCCTCGGCCATGCGGGTGATGATGCTGCGGTCGCCTTGGTGGAAGTGCGCTTCGACGGCGATGAGGGTGTCGAGCACGCTTTGGTGCTGCAGGCTGTGGCAGTTGTCGGCGGTGAAACCGCTGGCCAGCATCCAGCGGTCTTCTTGGGCGAAGTGCTCGGTGGTGTGCGCGAGCAGTGCGCGGTAGGGTTCGAGCTGCTGCTCGGGCGGCAGGGCGCGCAGGCGCGCCAGCATCTCCACCATCTCTTGGTGCGTGGCGTCCATGCGCGCGTCGCCCGTTTGCAGCGCCTCGGACCACTGCAGATCGGGCACGGGCGGAAACTCGCGTGCGGGCGCGCTGGGGGCTGCTGGGCTGGTGGTGGGCTCTGGGGTGGCGGTGTTCATGGGGCAACAGGATAGCGCCGGCTGATGGCACAGGCCTTGAATCGTATCAAAGCCTGAGTCATGCAGCCGGATTAAGTTCAGAAAGCGCCCAGCGTGGGGGCACGACCTCACTGTTCGTGTGGCAGCACCAGTTGGCGCAGGTCGCGGCGGGTTTCGACCAGCACCAGCGGGCCGTCGTCGGGCAGTTGCACCGGCTTGGGCTGGCGCGGCAACTGCGGCACCGGCACCAGAGCGGCGCTGGCGGCGCGGGCCTGCTCGATGCGGGCTGGGTCGGACTGCACCCATTGCAGGCCGGCTTGGCTGGCCAGCGCCTCGAGTTCGGGCAGCGGCAGCACGAAGGGGGCGCTGGCTGCGGCCGGAGCCGGGGCAGCTGCCGGGGCGGCTGCCGGGGCTGGTGCTGCAGGTACGGTGGCCGCTGTCGGGGTCTGGCTTTGGTTGCTTGCTGCATCGGCCTGCTGCGCGGTCGCTGCATCAGCCTTTGCCGCTGCGTTGGGCATGGCAGCGGGGCTGGACGCGGGTGCTGCGGGCGCGGGCTGGCTGCTGGGCCGGTTGAAGTACGAGCGCGCCGGAGCGGCGTCCTCGTGCTCGCTGGGCTCGGCGGCTGCGCCAGCGGCACTGGCTGCGGCGGCGGTCGTGGCCAAGGCTGCGGCGCGCTCTGGGCTGTCGGCGCTGGCATCGGTGCCGTCGCTGCCCTCGGTGCCTTCCGTGCTGGCGGCGCGTTCGCGCCGGTCGCGGCCGAAGCGGTCGCGGCTGCGGCGGCGCCCACCCGTGCCTTCGTTCTCGCGTTCGCCCGCTGGCTGGCTGGAGCCGTTTTCTTGGGCGACCGCGCCATCGACCAAGGCCGGCTGGGCGCTGGTGTCGGCGTCGGCTTGGTCAGAAACGGCCGTGCTGGCATCGGCTGCGGTGGCGCTGCGTCGGCCCTCGCCGCGTCCGCCCCGGCTGCGCTCGCGCCGCGCGTGGTCGGCGGGTGCGCCGGTGCTGGCTTGGCCGTCGGCTTCGCCGGTGGCGCTGGGCAGCTGGGCTTCGGTGCTGGTGTTTTCTGGGCGTCCCTCGCGCTCGCCCCGCTCACTGCGTTCGCCGCGCTCCGGGCGGCCGGAGCGGCGGCTTTCGCTGCGCTCGGGCCGCTCGCCGGCTTCGGTGCGTGCGCCACCGCGCTCGGCGCGGCCTTCGGTTGCACCCTCGATACGGCCTTCGGTACGCCCTTCGCTGCGGCTGGGGCGCTCGCTGCGCTCGCCGCGGCGGCCTTCGCCCGTGCGCGCACCGGCTTCGGCAGCGCCTTCGGCGCGGTTGCTGCGCTCAACACGTTCACCGCGCTCGCTGCGTTCACCGCGTTCACCGCCACGACCGCGGCCGCTGCCGCCGCGTGGGCCGCGGGGCGACTCGGCCTTGGTGGCCGCAGGGCCGGCCGCTGCGGCGCGCGTGGCAGCCGGTGCTGCTGCAGGCGCAGCCTCGGGTGCTGGTGCCAAGCCCAGCAAGCGCTTGAACCACGCCATGAAGCCGCTCGAGGCGGCAGCCGGCGCACCACGCGCGGCTGCGCCCGCGCTGGCTGCGGTGGTTGGTGTCGCAGTGGGTGCCTGAGGCACCACCGCAGCCGCACCGGTTGCGCCAGCGCCCGGTCCGGCCTTGACCGCGACTTGCGGGGCCGGGCCGTCGGGCAGCACGCCCTTGATCAGCGGCTCTTGCTTGTTGGCGCGCTCGTGGCTGCGCCGGGTCACGGTGGCCACGTCGTCGATCTCCTCGGCCAGCCGGTAGCTGGCGTCGAGCTTGTCGAGGCGCGGGTCGTCGTGCTTGAGGCGCTCGAGCTTGTAGTGCGGCGTGTCGAGCGATTTGTTGGGCACCAGCAACACGTTGATGCGCTGGCGCAGTTCGATCTTGGTGATCTCGGTGCGCTTTTCATTGAGCAAAAAGCTCGCCACCTCGACCGGCACCTGCACGAACACGGCGGCGGTGCCGTCTTTGAGCGATTCTTCTTGGATCACGCGCAGGATCTGCAGCGCCGAGCTCTCGGTGTCGCGGATGTGGCCCGAGCCACCGCAGCGCGGGCAGGGGATCGAGGCGCCTTCGGCCAAGGTGGGGCGCAGGCGCTGGCGGCTCATTTCGAGCAGGCCAAACTTGCTGATGGCGCTGAACTGCACCCGGGCGCGGTCTTGGCGCAGCGCGTCGCGCAGGCGGTTTTCCACTTCGCGCCGGTTGCGCGATTCTT
>Ga0207951_101040_pt1 | contig 11238 bp, 19 predicted proteins | sample Subbio12Aug_8Bad_FD_184830 | JGI IMG/M metagenome (GOLD analysis project Ga0207951, IMG submission 184830) | Serpentinite rock and fluid subsurface biosphere microbial communities from McLaughlin Reserve, California, USA - CR12Aug_8Bad (SPAdes) | ecosystem: Environmental > Terrestrial > Deep... | reverse complement strand
AGTTCATTGACGCGATGGGAGGTGATGGCCACTTCCTCGCCATCGATCCGCGCTTTACCGCCGCCGATTAAGCCTTGGCGAATGACTTCGACCAGATCGGAGACTTTCCATGCGGCCTCATTGGGAGCGCCCGTTTCTTCACCGCCGCCGATGATGTAGCGGCCCCTTAACAGGCGCGCGAAAACCTCACCCAAAGGGCCGCACTTGGTCTCGATTTCATTGATCTGTGCTAGGCCGAGACGGAAATCATACTCGCCATCAGCAAAGGCCAAAGCGACCCAGGTCTGCATGATTACGCATCCACCCAAACCCATTCGCCGTCTGACGCAATGGCGAGCGAGAGTGTCGAATATTCACCGCCAGCTGGGCCGCCATATTGGACGTTCATCAGCTGGGCAGGTCCTTCCCAGTAACCGGCATCAATGGCATCGCCAGCGGGCTCCGCAACTGCAAACCGGAACGTGCGAGGAGAGCCTTCCTCAACAAGCGTGCGGATGAGCGACGCCTGCGCGCGGTTATAAAAACCCTCGCCGCTCAGATCCCACTGGCGGCCTGTAATGTTGAGCCGGCGGATCGGCACATCTTCAGGATCATCGCAATCCGGAATAAAGATGTCGCCACTGTTCTTGGCGTAAGTGAAAGTCTTGGTGCTGAGCCCGCAGATGCGGACGAAGGTGCCGCTATCGCTGGGCTGCTCGACAAGGAGGTCGATATATGTGCCCTTGACGATGTCAGGCTGGCTCATGGAATTCTCCGCTCGGGCGCATATGCTGTCCCGGCGGAGATTACGGTCAGGGGTCTGGCTAGGTTACGGAGGGTTAGAAGTCGACGACGGGCGCGGCAGGGCGCTTTGAAGGCACGCTAAAGTAAAAGCTGGCCTCGTCGATCTTGGTGCTGATCGATCGATAATCCGCCTCACCATCGGCGAAACACCAGGTGGCCGTTTCGCGCTCGAATTGTGCGCCGTATGCGTTTTGCATAACATTCGTGCGCGTTCGGCACGGCTCTCCATATTTGGCAACCAGCGCTGATCGCAGCGTGGGACCATCGTTTTTTGGGACTGTCAGGAGAACAGCCTCAAGGCCGGCATAACCGTAAAACACGGACATGGACTTGGCCCACAATCCAGCGATCCTGATATCCTGATCGACACACATCCTGCGCCCATCGCCGATCTTGGCGCAGCCCTTTTCAGGCGCGGGATCGCCGGCACGAAGATCACGAAACTCGAATTTCGGCAGTGTGGGAGTGTCCTGCGCAACCGCGCTGGTACAGACTAGAAGGCCGCTAAGAAGCCACGTCCGCCCTGATGTCCACAATCCCATGCCACGCATCCCCTTCATCGCCATCCTGAATCGTCCGGCCGCCGGTTACCACGATTGAGGCGTGAGCGGGATAGGCTGCCTGGAGATCGAGTTCGGCACCATCGAGGGAGGCGGCCAGAGCGGCCTTGATGGCGGCTGTCTCTTCTTCAGCGTTTGGGCCGCGCTGAAACACGTGCACCGCCACGTTGACCGTCGACCCATCCAAGCACGAGGCACGCAAGGGCGTGTCGATCGAAGCGCCGTACAGGATGAAGGGCCATTGCGGCTTAGCCGGCCGCTGCGGAGGATAGATGCGCGAAGCTGGCACCAACGCCGTGATCGTACCGTCAGCCTTCAGTGCCCGAAGGATCGCTTTGCGGAGTGGGATGCTGCTGTCTCTCGCCATTATCGTTGGCGACCTGCAGAATCGGCTGATAGGCAAATGTCGGGCCCACCATGAGCAGGAACGTGGCGTTTAGCCACATTTCCGTTTCCTCGATCGTAGGCGGACGCGACATTCATGCGAGTGCTACCAGATAATCGCTCAGGCCGCTACCGTGCGGCCGAGGATCAGGATGTCATAGGTTACGCCGGTCGTCCCGCCGCTATTCGCGACGTTAAGCAGATCGCCGGTGCTGGCCGTGACCGCCCATCCGCTCTTTGACGCGAGCAATTGATATTCGCCGGGCTTAACCGCGACACCATCGCCAGCGGCGAGAAACGGCCCGATGAAGCCATTCGAAGTGGGGCGAGTGATGTTGACGTTATTAGTGTTGCCCGCAGCTGCCTTTACGTAAATCAGAACGATCTCTGCAGCCGTGATCGTTGCCCCGAATGCGCTGGCCAGAACGCCGGCAAGATCCAGATCTTCGTTCGCAGACGCCGACAGCGTGCGCGTGTCGCTGAACAGGAGATCGCACTTGTTGACCGCGTCCGTACCGGCAACGATCTGCAGAATTTCCTCGATCGGGTTGACCGTCATTTTTGGCGTGCCCAGATCATTCGTGCCGGTCAAAGCGGCCTTGATGCGAAGCTCGATGCTCGCGGTGACACCTGCAACCATGATTATGCTCCTTGTGCTTGTGATTTAGATCGACGGATCACTCGGTTGACCGCGTTACGAATGCGCAGCGTTACGTCGCGGCGTCGCTTGGCAACCGCCGGCCGCATGTACGGCCGTTCGGCCATTTTGCTCGTCCCGTACTCTAAGTCAGCCGCGTAAGGTGCGTTGCTACTGACTTCGACTTTGAGCGGCGCGACCTGTACGGTCTCGATATTGAGATCGAGCACATGGGTGTTGGAGTTGGGCGGCTCACCAGGGAGCGAGACAACATGATTTTTTCCGCTAACGGAACCCGTGGTTATGCTCAGCTCGGCCTCGATCTCAATGTCTTGGCCTCCTGCAAATAGCTCAGCACCTATTTCGCGCACCATCTCCGGGCCGGTCATGCCCTTGAGGCGCGCCGAATAGGCTTTGTCGCCGGTGACCTTAGGCACGTTGGCCTCTAAGTTGGAAGTAAGCACCCGCCGGATCCTGCGTCACCGCAGCGATAGCCCAACGCTGCCCCTGCACGGTGATTTCGTCCCCGGTGCTGATGATCGCCACGCCGGCAGCCAGCACATATATGACCTGATCGCGATCCGTGTACCCGGCGAGGCGCATACCCTCGGTCGTGCTATCGAGCTGCGCCTTGACGTCCTCATCTGCCCAGCCGGCGTTGATGATCGATCCGCCGTCGTCATATTCCGGCTCAAGTCGGCGATGCAGAACGGCGTCCAGGTACATCGGCGCGAACACCGCTGCGAAAGCCGCTGCGATCTGGCCGTCCAACAAACCCATCACAGCACCCAGGGCGGAAGCGGTCCCGCGTAGCCGTTGAATTGGTCGTAAGCGGGGAGACAGCCGCCAGCTGTCACGCGAGGTCCGCCTTTATTCTGGCGAAGCAGCATCACGAACTGGCGACCGTATTTCGTCGACCCGTAGCCGCCCTCAACCGATTGAGACGCGGCCTTGTCGGAGATGCTCATCGAGAATGAGCCTGAGCGGATGTTGGTCACGCCTTCAGGGAGGCCGGATGTGGCGCCAGATGCACCGATTCCATTGGACGCCATCCCATGCGCCGCCAACATGATCAGCCCGCGCTTATAGTCGCCCTCGAACCATGATTGATCGACCGTGCGCTCGCTGTCCGTCAGCCAATATTGAACAACCGCATCGTCCACCGCCGAGAGCTCGGGATAGCGAAGCTTGAGTTCGGCAGGCGTCGGCGCGTCATAGGCCATGTCGCGAAGGATATGGCTGGGGAGGGGTGCGGGTTACGGAGGGTTTGAGGGCTATGCCTGCAACTGAAGGGCATCATGGCCCAACCGCCTGTGTTGCTATCGACCAGGAGGGAGCGGGGAACCCAAGCGCGGTATTCAGGCCGGGTGCGCGATTGTCATAAAGCGCGTTGCCGACCGCCACGCCGAAGCCATTTCCGTCAACAGAAGTGCTCGGTCCCGGGAGGCCATATTGATACCGGATCTTCGGCGCGACAGACGGCGTGGACCCAAGCGTCAGCGTGACCTGCGTGGCGCTCGTGATCTGAGCGTCGGAAACCGTGATGTTGGAGGCGAAGTCGTTGTCGCTGACCGTGTAGCCGGTGAGCGCCCCGGAATATGGCTTTTGCAACCCTGTCCCGCCGTTGTGGGAATAGGTCAGGACGATGCTGCCCTGCCCCTGGTTCCAGAAAATATACTTCGGCTTGACGATGTTTGCGATTTCGACCGATTGCGCCCGCCTCACTGAAGTCGGGTTGGTATAACTCTCGATCGACGCACCGTTATCGGCGGCCGAGGTCGATCCGATCTGGCAGTTGAGCTGCGAAGCGAGCAGGTTGATAAGATTGGTCTCGCCATATCCAAGCGTGCCGTTCAGGGCTTGCCAGCCCTTCACGTACGAACCGGCAGCATCGTAGCTGTCGGGTTGAGAGCCCGGCTCATTACCGAAGTAGCGCGTGCAACCAGTGGCGGTTGCTGGCGCGACGATCGTCCCCGAGCTGTTGAGACGCAGATTCTGCATGATCGACTGGCCCATCGTCATGAAGGTCACGCCGATGCCGAACTGCCGCTGGATCGTGATGGGCGTGCCAGCGGCGCCCTTGCGGACCTGAAGGACATATCTCGTGAAGCCGGTGGCCGGAACGCCGGTCATCGAGCCCGAGAACGCCCCGGTGAACGTGCCGAGATTCTGCCAATCGGTGATGATATTCGACTCATTCAGATACTCAACGACGCGCGCGTAGATCGCGTCCGCTGAGCCGGTCACGGTGCCCTCAACCAACAGGCTCGTGGTGCTATTCCCTGTGCGTGGCTTTACCGCGTTCGCGTAGAAGTTGCTGACCCGAACTTCGTCAGCCGTGATGATCGAAGGAATTATCTTCGTCGCGCCGTAATTATCGAACGTGCCGTTGATCGTGGCTGTCTGACCTGCAATCAGATCGTCAACGGTTCCGCTGGTGGCCGTGAATGCCCACAGCCTGTCCCCGGCCCCTGCAGAGAAGGCGACAAGCTGCCGTGGGTCGACGCCCTGGGCGACGCGCCGCATTTGGGAGACTGTAAGGGCTGAACCGACCCGGAAAAAGCGTTGCACCGCGCAGTTGCCGTTGTTGAGCAGGCCGCCGGTTGTAATGTTGAACATGACAAGTTGCGCGGGCTTCGCGGCGATAGTGGCGAACAAGGTGCCGGCCGCATAATCGATCATCACCGGATCGCAGCCTGGATCGATCAGCCAGAATTCCATGTTCGCGCCGCGACGGACAAGAAACAGGCAGCGCGCCTGCATGCCTTCGAAATTGCTGCTGCGCCATTCGCTGGTGAGGATAGGGTAGCGGCCACTGGCAGCATAATCCTGCGGCGCGGTTCTTCCGCTGATGGGGTTTCCGGCATCGTCTCGGCCAGTGACGGTAAGCGTCCTGATGGTCGGGCCAGTCGTGCCGGACTTGAGCGAGCCGAAGATGTTGAGCGTCCCTGCCTGGCTGAACATCGTGTCGGATGCGTTGCCAAGCGACAGGATCGGCTGGGTGACGACGGCAGCGTTCGTGGTGAGACCGACCGCGACGGCGATGGTGAAGTCACCCGCCGGGATGCTGAGATTGCCAAGTTCGATCTTGCCCGTGCCCGATGCACGGCGGAGGGCTATGTCGGAGATGGGCTGATAGACTATAGGGGCGGTGTCGCCCGCTGCCCCACTCGACACCGAAGACGAAGATGACCGCAGGCTTTCCCCAAACCCGAAGCCGAGCGCGAAGCCCGTCATCAGTAGAGCGCCAGAATGTCCGCTGCGGTCGTCCCCGTCGCGCGCACATATTGCGCCCGGAACGGCAGGATCGCACCCGATGGCACATTCTTCCACACCTGATCCGCCTCACCATTCACGCCGCGCATGGTGATCTATCCGCCGGTGCCGACATATAAGGCTTTGGGAATGTCGGTCAGCGGGTTGGTGTCATGCGTCGTCACCGCCAGCGCCTTCTCGGACGGGGTGGACATCTTGTCCGGTTCGGTTGCGAATGTGTCTGCCATATCACCTCACAAAAAGGGCCGCCCTCACAGGAGAAGCGGCCCATTGGCTTCCGGCGGAGAGGGCCGGTTATTCGGTTGCGGCGGCTGCGCGCTTGGCTTCGATCGCGTCCTTAATCACAGGAATGGTAGCACCATCCTCGATCTCGACTTCCTCGGCAGCGGCGATTTCGAGCAGCTCGGCCTTGTTCTTGCCTGAGAGCGAAACGGGTTCATCGGCGATCGAACCACCCTTCTCGCCATCAAAATCATGGTCGAGAGGATCGCTGAATTCGAACCATCCGGTTTTCTCAGCGTCCGCCCCCTCGGCATCTTCGATATCGAGATCCGCGAACTTGCCGACCTCGATCATCACCAGTTCACCCTCGGTCGTCCAGATGCCGCGCGGCCCGTCGGAGATGTTCGTGACCTTGGTCATGTCTCAATCTCCTCAGAAGCTGTCGCGGTAGACGATCGCCTTGGGCAACCGCACTTCGACACCACCGACGTTCATGATGCCGCCGACCTCGTAAGTCATGGACGACTTCTGGAACGGCGGAAGGAACTGGTGCGGTCCAGGCAGGTGGAACTTAAGAACCTGCGGGCTGCGATCATAAGCTACCAAGCGCTTCGTGTTCGAAGTGCCGGCCGTTTCCAGAGCGCGGCTCTTGAGGATCGTCAGCGATTCCCCGGCAGTGTTGTTGCGCTGGAGGAAGCTTAGGATCGTCTCGCCGGTGTCGGTAACGCGAACCGAAGACACATAGTTGTAGCTGCTGGTCGGAAGGATCAGCGTATTCGCAACATGCGTCTCGCTCGTGCCGGTTTCCACCGCAGTGATCGCCTCGTTGATATCGCGGAGGATCTGATCCGGGGTCTTGGCAGACCATAGGCGCGAAGGGCCGGTGCCGTCATTCGCCACCTGGGCCGAAGGAGCCGAGGCGTTGTTGACGAAGCCCGTCCAGCCCTTTTCAGCCTCGCCGCGCGGGGTCTGGCCGTTCATGGCAATGCCGTAGATGAAGCGATCAGCGGCAAGCTTGGCAGCCGCCGCCTTGTCGGACGAGAGCGAGCGCCCCATCTTCGCAGCGCGCTGCAGTTCCTGCGTGTTCCACTCGTAGCCGACGGCCGCGAGGTGGAAGTTCTTCGTGAACTGCGTCATCTTGCTCGACGCATAGGGCATGTCGAAGCCAGCGCCGGACATGAATTCCGCCTGGCCGACCTGATCCATCGAATAGACCAGCGTACCGACGTCCCACATGTCACCCGAGCTATCGACGGTCATGAACCGCGAAATGTCGAACGAGGGATACCGGGTCATGTAGACCTCGGTCTCGATGCGATAAAGCTGCGGGGTCAGGAAGGCGTAGCCAACCTGAGCATCGTTGAAGAACGCGTCCGCCTTGTCCTCGAAGGTCTTGGCGAGGCGTGCATGATCCGCCGCCCAAAGCGCGATGACCTGCTTCTTGATGCCCGCGTCAGCGAGCAGGAAAGCATGAGGATCGGTGATCTGGCCCGAAGCGCTATCGTAGAAAGTCGTGATGGCGTTCATTGGTGCCCCCTTAGCGCTTGACGATACGGCACAGGCCGTCGGTGATGGTTTCATCGGCAATCCAGCCGGTCGCGATGTGCGTGGCGTCTGCGGCCGTCGAACCGATGAGATCAGCTGCGCCGCCACCGGTGCCGACCGTGATGGCAGCGCCGTCGGTGACAGCGCCCTTCACATTGACGTAGATGGCGCCGAGCGTGAGGATCGGCACGTTGTCGTACTGCTGATATTCGTCGGCATCCTGCCCAGCGATTACCGCCTGTCCCGCCGTTGCGATTGCCCAGCCGAGGAAGGTCGCAAGAGTGCCGACCGTCAGCGTGCAGCCATGATCGCCCGAGCCGCGATAGACGGGCTGACCGAAACCGATGCCCGCCGCGGTCTCGCATGTGCGCGAGATGCGATTGGAGGTCTCGCCATTGGCAACCATGCCGGGATAGCCCTTGGCAACGGTCTCGGTGTAGGAGGTCTGAAGCTCAGCCATTGCTCAATTTCCCTCAGTTATACTGCATGTTGCGGGCGAGATTGCGGACCGATGCCCCGTTCGATGCGTCGGTGACCGTGCGAAGGCCGCCGGAAATTGCATCGCGGACGGGATCGGTCTTCTTGTCCTTCGCAGCGTCTTCCGCGAGGATGTCGAAGCGCGCATCAATGTAGGCAGCAGGCTTGTCCTTGACCGCTGCATCACCCAGCTTGGCGACAACAGCCGCCTTGCGGATGTCGGCATCGCTCAGGCCGTCGGTCTTGATGTCAGCGGCGATCAGTTTGGCGGTTGCAATGAGGTTGGAGCGGGCCGCAACCAGCGCGTCGAGCGCAGCCGCATCGAGCACCTTGCTCTTGAGATCGTCGATCTCGGCGTCTTTCTTGGCGATCACGCCATCGTGCGCAGCCTGTGCGGTGGCGCCGTCCGCAATCTGCTTCTGCAGCTTCTCGATCGCAGCCTTGGCCTCATCCGAGACATTCGGCACCTGCAGACCGTCGATGATCAAAACATGCGGCATTTTGGGGGCTCCATCATTGAGCAAGCGGCCGAGCAGTTCGGCGGGGAGAGGGTTGCAGGGAGCGGCGTCGGTAATCCGACACTCAGGCCCGGCCCGAGCACGATCGACGACGGCGACATGGTTCCCGCGAATGGTCTTTTGGGTTGCCTGAAAGGGTGTTCCATCGGGCGCAGTGCCGTCGCCGAGCTCAAGCTCACAGCCGTAGCCATTGGACAGTTCGCGCTTGCCGGAATCGACAGCTGCGATCGTGTCCGCGTCCATCAGGACGAGATCGAACGCGAGATGATCGCCGTCGCGCAGCGCCTTGGCGACAACGCCCTTGGCGTGGGTCTTCCAATTATCAGCGGTGACGGAAACCGAGGGGTGGTCGTTCGTGACCGGCTTCATCAGGAAGCTACCTACCGAGCGTTCGTCGAAAACCTCGGATTCGGGGCGATAGACGGAAACCTTATCGGTCGCCTTGAAGCGTTCGCCCTTTGGGTCGACCTCGTAACCGAGATAATCCTGAACGCCGGCGCGTGCTGCCTTGGCACGCACGGCAAGATACCCGTCCGCAGTGCGGCGCGGTGCATCAAGCGTCAGGCGGTCGGATAAGAACATGGGCGCAAATTACGTTTGCGCCCGAAAAGAGGTTACGGAGGGTTAGGCCAGTTCGTTGATGACGGTGGTGTAGTCCGCCTTGACTAGCACGAAATGCTCTCTGTCGAAATAAATCGCAGTCAGATCGTCGGAGTATGGCTTCACGACGCGAACCAGATCACGGTTTACCGTCATGGGCTGGCCGCTGTCGTTAGTGAAATGTCTCTGCTTCATGCCGCACTTATGCCTTCACGCGCAGGAACCGTCCAGTCCTTGATATGGACCTTGAGGGAGATGTCATCCGCTATGGTAATGCCGCCTCAATCATACACTCTTTCACTTCGCCGGCCTCACCACCGTGACATCAGCCACCTCGGGGAAACACTTCTTCGCAAAGTGCTTCCAGATGTTCTTCACGGCCCCTCGCATTGGGCCGAAGCCGTACAGGAGAAGTGTACGCTGCTCGCCGTCATGCACCTCAAGGGAAAAGCTTGGCTCCTTCATGGTGCCACCAAGATTTTTATACCGGAAGTCGAGGCGCTGACCGTATTCGGTGTCGACCGCCGTGGCCTGGCCCATATCGCCTATAGCGAGCGAGCATTCGACTATTTCCTTGCGCTGAAGGCTGGTCGACGCGGTGGCATATGAGCGATCTGCGGGAAAGACGATCGCGGCGGCGATGAGCATGGTGATCATGGCGACGAGATATACCGGGATCGCAGAAGAGTCCAAAACGCCTTGATTAGGGCGCTCATGGATGGAATTCCGCGGATCTGCGGTTATCCAAACTCAACCACCGCCTGCTTCCGACATGCGCAAAAAGGAGGCACCCCAGGCATATCATCCGGCGCGATATCACCCTCCCCGTCCATGGATTTGCCCGTCGCTAGTTCGAACAGGTGGCCGTCGCGCTTCTTGTGCCACTCGCGCGGATGGGCCTTCCCCGAATGCCGATACCGAAATTTCTCAATCCCCGCTTGCGCCATGCGCTCGGTATCGAGGGCGCTGGTCAATTTCGATAGCTGGTCCGACGCTATCCCGATAGACCGCCGCCGCGACATGGCCATGGCTTCCCGGATCTCTGCCGCCACATCCACAGCCGGCTTCCGTTGCTGCAGCCCTGAGAACACCGCGTTCGATATGCGCTGCTCGGCCTGCGCGTCCACGTCGCGGATTAGCTGGACATTCCATGCAAGCGTTTCTTCCACGGCAACAGGCACGCCGGTTGCTATCAGGATCGTATCCAACGCGATGCCGGTCGCTGAGAGGACAACTCCGCGCCATTTGCCGCGGTGCCAGCGTTCTGTGCGCAAAGCCCAGCCCCTTAATCGCGGCGTTAACGTCAGCACCAGCCGATCGATCTCGCGGCCCAGATTTTCAAACAACGAACGCAGATCGTCGGCGCTGTCCGTATGCAACGGGGTCAGGGAGCGCTCATATTCAGCAACGATGCGGGGCGCGGCTGTTTCCCATGCCTTGACGACCTGCAGGTAGATGACAGCTAGATCGGCAGCCAAAGCCTTGGGGGGTTCGATTGACCTTAAGACGATCTGGCGCCGACGTGGGTTGCTGGTGCGGCGGACGGTCTCGGCGAGGGAGAAGCGCATCACTTGCCGCCTTCAATGACCCGCAATTTCGGCTTTCGATGCGTACCGAGGGTGCAAAACAGATCGAAGTCGTCTCGGAGGGTCTTGGCAGCCCATTCGGACGCGCGCGCCTCGCCATGGCGCTCGGCTATCGCCAGCGCGCAATCTTTCAAGGCGGCAAAGGCTGGGGTAAATGTGGCGGTCAGCTCCAGATAAATCTGCGCCATCACTCACGCTCCGGATCGATTTCCTCAAATATCTCCGGCCCAAGTTCGATCTTGCCGCGATAGGGCTCGACCGCTGACAGATCGACCGGCTCTTTCGTCAGCGAAATATGCGGCTGATAGTCCGGCCAATCCCAAGATGCGCCGTTGCGGATCATCTCTTCGTGCCGCCAGCCCAGTGACGAGGATGCGAACATCAGCACGGCTGCCATCCCGCCCAACGGCTCGACCACTCGCGGCCCGCCGGGCGCGATCGTAATCCCACCCTTTCCGTTATCCGACCAATTGTCGCCCATCTTGATCCAGTCGACCGGGGTGCGGCTGTAGGTGATGGTGACGTGCAGATCGTCGACGAGATCGGCGATGCCCTGCCCCTTCGCCCAAGCTGTGATCTCCGCGACGTTTGTGACCTTGCGGCTCACGTAAAGCGTTCGCGGACTGGCGTCGTTGGCGGCGATCTTCGGG
>Ga0207951_101039_pt1 | contig 11240 bp, 8 predicted proteins | sample Subbio12Aug_8Bad_FD_184830 | JGI IMG/M metagenome (GOLD analysis project Ga0207951, IMG submission 184830) | Serpentinite rock and fluid subsurface biosphere microbial communities from McLaughlin Reserve, California, USA - CR12Aug_8Bad (SPAdes) | ecosystem: Environmental > Terrestrial > Deep... | reverse complement strand
CCGGTTATCGGTTGGACTGCTGCTGGTGGCAACCCTTTGGACCTTCATATAATAACCGTTGCACTTTTCTTTTTTATATGGCAGATACCTCATTTCTGGCTTCTTTTATTAATCTATGATAACGATTATTCTGCTGGGGGCTTTCCAACACTTACAAAAAAATTTTCTAACAGTCAGTTAAGCAGAATAACATTTATTTGGATTGCTGCCCTTGCAGTAAGCGGATTGCTAATTCCCATATCAAATGTATCACCTAACATTTTTTCTCTTCTTGCAATTATATTTTTGGGAATCTGGCTTCTGATGGATACAAGGAAAATACTTTCGCAGTACCTTGAAAAAATAAATTTCAGAAAAGCATTTGTTACTGTCAATTTGTATGTATTGGCAATAATTATCGTTATTTCAATTGATCAACTGTTCATCAAAGAATTTTATCGGTAGGGAATATGGAGTTTTTAGATAATCTGGTTTTACCTCAGTCGGCTCATCATATGGTATTGTTAAAGTATCTGTTGGTGCTTACTTATATCATCCTTATACCATATCTAAGTATACTTTTTAGTTCGCTGGTTTTATCCATTTACTTTGAGAAAAAAGCCGGAGTAGATTTTAAGAATTACCTTTTTTCAAAAGAGCTAATAGATCAAATTACATTTAACAAAAGTGTTTCTTTTGCTCTCGGTGTCGTTCCTCTTTTAAGTTCGGCATTTTGTTATGCCCAGTTACTTCATTTAACCGGGTTGAATGTACCCGAGTATATTTTAATCTCGGCTCTCTTTTTAATCGTTTCTTTGATTCTTATTTATACCTATAAATATACTTTTCACCTTAAAGATATTTTTACATTTGCTTCAGAAAAAGCCGGTAGTACTATTCCGGAGGATTTGAAGTCATACCAATCAAAAACAACTCATTTACATAAGCGTTCCGGATTATATGGGCTTGTATTCCTTGTAATTACAATCTATCTGTTCATCGCATCTATTCAACTTGCTGCAGATTCCGGTAACTGGTCGGCTAATAACAATTTAATCGGATTAATATTTTCATTAAAAGCATTCATTTATTTCTTGCAATTTTTAGTTGCTTCTTTTGCATTTACTTCTGCAATAATTCTTTATAAATATTTCAGGATCGATTCTCACAATTCTAAGGATAATGAGTATCTGAGTTTTGTAAAAAGTATTGCATTAAGAGTTGGAACTGTATCAACAATAATTCTTCCACTCCTGATAATTCTGAATGTAATGGTAAAACCGTTGGAATCTTTTTCTTATGATGTATTCGGTTATGCACTTTTATCTTTAATAGTTGTTTTATGTATTGTAATATTATTCTATGTTATGCTGAAAGAATCCAGCGCAAAATTTGCATCGTTGCTTGTCTATCTCTTTGTAGTGTTATTTGCGTTTATAATTATTAAGGATCAATATGCATTCGATACATCTACAAAAAAGCAATTTGCCATGTTAGCAGCTAATTACGAAAATTATCAGAAAAAGGTTAAAGAAGAATTCGGTTTGGTTACAGAAGTAATTAACGGTGCAGATATTTACAACGGTAAATGTATTGCTTGCCATCAATTCGATCGAAAAGTTGTTGGACCACCTTATAAAGAAGTATTACCAAAATATGAAGGTAATAAGGAAAAGCTGATTCAGTTTGTTTTGAATCCCGTGAAGGTAAATCCTGAATATCCTCCAATGCCTAACCAGGGATTGAAACCGAAAGAAGCAGAGGCAGTAGTTGAGTATTTGTTAACAACTTATCAGAAATAAAATTTATAACCGCAGTAAAAAAGGGGAGGCAATTAATGCTTCCCCTTTATTATTTTAAATAAGCAAAATTGAAAAAATATGTTAACAGTTTTAAGTGCGCTTACTTTAGCTTCAGAATATTTTGAAAAGAAGGGGATTACCTCGCCAAGAACAAATGCAGAAATACTGTTGGCTAATATTCTAAATTGCAAACGGCTCGATCTTTATTTAAGATTCGATCAACCCTTAAAAGAAACCGAAGTTGAATTATACAGACAATTTATTGCAAGGCGAGGGAAGTACGAACCGGTTCAGTACATTGTGGGGAATACTGAATTCTATGGATTGACTATTGATGTTAATCCTTCTGTTTTAATTCCCCGCCCCGAAACTGAAATTCTTGTTGAAACAATATTGAACCAGCTAAAAGTAACGGTTGGCACAAAAATACTTGACATCGGGAGCGGAAGCGGAAATATTTCAATTGCACTTGGTAAAAATCTTCCGGATGCTGAAATAACCTCTCTTGATATTAGTGAAGAAGCAATTAAACTTGCTCAACATAATGCAAATAAAAATAATGTATGCAATATAAATTTTGTTAACGGAAGTATTATCTCTAATGGTATTTTAAGTGATCAGCAATTTGATATAATTGTTTCCAATCCACCTTATGTAAGCATTGAAGAATATCCTGAATTACAAAAAGAAATTACAATGTATGAACCGGTTAACGCAGTTACTGATAATGAAGACGGACTAAAATTTTATAAAAAGATTTCTGAATTTACGATGGATAGATTGGTGAATGGTGGAAGTTTATTTTTTGAGATCGGTATGGGACAATCAACCCATGTCAGCTCGATTATGACAGAAAACGGGTTTCATGAAATTAACGTTGTAAAAGATTATCAGCAGATTGATAGAATAATTTACGGAATAAAGAAATGAGAGCATTAGTTCAGCGCGTATCGGAGGGCTCGGTTGAAATCCCTTCTGCTAACTTTTCGGCTTCAATCGGTAAAGGAATGGTTATACTGTTAGGTGTTAAAGAAGGCGATACTCTTGATGACTTGAACTTTGTTGCCGATAAATGTTGCAACCTCAGGATTTTTGAGGATGAAAATGATAAGATGAACCGTTCCGTTAAGGAGATTGATGGTGAAATCCTGGTGATATCGCAATTTACATTATACGGTGATACACGCAGAGGAAATCGTCCAAGTTTTACAGATGCGGCACAACCTGAAATTGCAGAGGATCTATACAAAAAATTTGTTAATAGGGTTAAAGAAAATCTTGGCGAAGAAAAAGTTAAATGCGGCATTTTCGGCGCAATGATGCTTGTTAAAATATTTAATGATGGACCGGTTACAATTTTAGTAGAATCAAAAGAAAAGGAATAGCACACAGATTTAACTGATTTAAGAGATGGATAAAAGAAAGGATAATCAATTGCATTCAACTATAATGATTTTTATGGATGGAGTAGGTATTGGCAAAGAAGATTATGATAATAATCCTTTCTTTAAATTCGGTTTTAAAACTTTCTCAGAAAACTTTGGATCAATCCCTCATTTAAAGAATCAAAAATTATCTTGTGAGAACGGATATTTATTTCCGGTGGATGCAATTATGGGTGTCCCTGATATTCCACTAAGCGGCACGGGTCAAACATCAATATTCTGCGGTGTTAATGCATCTAAAATATTAGGCAAACATTTTGGACCTTATCCTTATTCAACACTCGTTCCAATAATTGAAGAAAAAAATATTTTTAAAGAATTTAAGCAAAGAAGGAAAAAAGTAAACTTTGTAAATGCCTACCCGAAAGTATTTTTCGATTACATCAATTCAGGTAGAAGGAGATTAAGCGTTACATCTCTCAGTTGTTTGTTAACTGGTATCCGGCTTAATAAGATAAAGGATTTGCATCAAGGTAGAGCATTGAGTGCAGAGATTGATAACCATCGGCTTGTAGAAAGGATGAATTACAAGCTCCCGGTAATTGAACCAGAAACTGCTGCTAACAGATTACTGCGGATCGGTTCACAAAATCATTTTACATTGTTCGAAATTTTTCACACAGATCATCTCGGGCACGGTAGAAATATTGATTGGCTTAAATATACTACCGGTGTTCTGGACAGATTCCTGTTTCATCTTACACGTAAACTAAATCAGAATATGACCCTAATCGTCTGTTCCGACCATGGGAATTTTGAAGACTTATCGATTAAAATGCACACTCTTAATCCGGCTATTGGAATGGTATTCGGTAAATATTCGTCTGAACTATCACAAAAAATTAAAACTCTTGCAGATATAAAACCGGCAATTATGGAGATGTATGATTGAATAAATATCCGCTTATAAAATTTGTTGCGGTTTTTATTTCGGGAATAGTATTACAATCACTTCTAAGCATTCAGCTGAATTACCTGATCATATCTCTTTCGATACTTGTTATTGTATCAATAATATTATACTCTGTAAAACAAATCCGGTTAATCAACTGGTTGAATATTCCATTGATATTATCAATCCTGTTATTTGGTATGGCTTACTTCTCAGTTAATAAAAGTGAAAAAGTTAATTACCCGTTTGAATCACCTGTAATTAAAGATGCAAATCTTTATGGAAAGATATCGGATATAAACCTGATCCGGCCGGATAGAATTATCTTTTATGTATCAATCGATTCAATTTATTCAGAAAGCAAACTTTACAAAGGTAAGGTTACTCTCCTTTCTACGGTTAAAGACTCTTCTACAAATCTAAATTCTTTTTACGGGTTGGTTGCAATTGGTAATTATGTTAAAATAAAAGGGACTATCGCACGTGCAAGAGATAAGCGTAATCCGGGTGAATTTGATTATGAATCTACTTTAACTGAAGATGGTATTAACGGGTTGTTAATAATTTACCGTGTAAGCGATATTAAAATTATCTCGCATGAATCCGACTTTTTGAAGAATATTTCATTCAACCTAAGAAAAAATATTGATAACGTTATACGTAAATTTCATAACAACTCAACAACGTCGTTATTGCGCGGTTTGCTGCTGGCTGATAAGAGCATGATCAATTATGAAACCAAAATTGATTTCATAAATGCCGGAGTAATACACGTCCTTGCGGTTTCGGGTCTTCACGTAGGTTTTATAGTTCTCATATTTGTATTTCTGTTTAAGCGTTTCAATCCCTATTTAAGATATGGCTTTACAATACTCGGATTACTTTTATTTGTAGTAATTACTAATTATCCAACATCTGTAGTCCGTGCTTCTATAATGGCAGTCGCAATGGTAATTGCACCGTTAACCGGACGAAGTTACAATAGTATTAATTCACTTGCGCTTGCAGCACTTATTATCCTGTTGATAAATCCGGTGGATCTGTTCAACCCGGGATTTTTATTATCCTTTTCAGCAGTCATTGCAATAGTTACAATGTATCCGCCAATGTCGCGCATAATTAATTGCTGGAAGTTGAAATCGGGCATCCTGAAATATCTATTGCTCTTCTTTTCTGTTTCGTTAGCTGCGCAGATAGGGACACTTCCATTTACACTTTTATATTTTCATAAATTATCACTTGTTGCTTTACTGGCAAATCTTTTTGTAATTCCTTTAATAGGATTTATTGTTGGGCTTGGAATAATGACCTTGTTTGCCGGACCACTTTTTTACTTCCTTGGATATTCATATGCATCTACCAATGAGCTTTTATCCTATCTGCTCTTTTCGTTCGTCCGCTTAATCGGGGGTTATGAACATTCATTTATATCGATACAAAAATTTTCTTTGTTCGATTCAATATTGTTTTACTCTGCAGCATTATTTCTTGCTCTAATCTGGAAAAGTTTGTCAAACTTAAAATCCAAATTTATTGTTCTATTACTTACTGCGTTTATACTTTTAACAGGTTTTAGAATTGATAACAGTGATTTACTACCAAATAATAAGTTATCGGTTCTAACTGTAGATGTTGGACAGGGTGATGCAATACTTTTAAAATTCCCTGATGGCAAAACAGCTTTAATTGATGGAGGGAATGCGACAGAATTTTTCGATAATGGTGAGAGGATTTTAATTCCGTTATTAAATTTTTTAGGAATAGATAAAATTGATTACGGTTTTATTACTCATTCCGATGCCGATCATTATAAGGGGTACTTAACTCTAATTGAAAATAAACGAGTAAAACAGATTTATAAACCTTTACCTGATTATTCATCAGCAAGCGATGCTGAACTTGAAGGAGCAATAAAAAAGAATGAGATCCCTGTTAAATATTATGGTAAAGCTATTCTTAGAATTGGTGGCACCAGTTTGTATATCCTTAATGATACGACTAACTACAACTACAGAAATATGAGTATGAATGACCGGAGTGGAGTATTCAAACTGGTTTATGGAAATAATTCTTTTTTATTTACAGGTGATGCCGGTATAAAAGCAGAAAATTATTATATGAAACACTACAGAAATTTTTTAAGAAGTAATGTATTAAAAGCAGGTCACCATGGCAGCAAAACGAGCAGCGGAGAAAAATTTTTGAGTTCTGTTTATCCTCAATGTGCTCTAATTTCTGTCGGAACCCTTAACAGATTCAAGCATCCGAGTCCCGAGATTATTGAGCGATTTACTTCAATGGGGATAAATATTCTTAGGACAGATCAATTAGGAGGAATATTATTGCAATCGGATGGGGAAACCATTAAAAATATTAATTGGAAAAAGGAATAACACAGCTTTATATTTTGATAGCAAAAGTTACAGGGCTAATGAATCTTCAAAAAAATTACTCTCTTAAATATCTGAATACATTTGGTGTTGATGTAATTGCCAAATATTTTTTAGAAATCCATTCCGAAAAAGAATTAGATGAATTTATTCAATCCGATTTAAGAAAAAATGAACAGCTACTTATTATTGGTGGTGGAAGTAATATCTTATTTACAAGAGACTACGATGGAGTTGTTCTTAAATTTTCTAAAAAAGGGATAAGCGTAATTGAGCAAAAAGAAGATTTTGTTTTGATAGAATCATCCGCCGGCGAACTATGGGACGATCTTGTTAAATATACCGTTCGAAATAAACTATACGGAATTGAAAACCTGAGTTTAATTCCCGGGTCAGTTGGTGCTGCACCAATTCAAAATATTGGTGCTTACGGAACAGAGTTGAAAGATGTATTACATAGCGTTGAATACTATGATCTTGATGACGGCAGCTTAAAGAACTTAAGTAATGCACAATGTAATTTCGGTTATCGCAATAGCATTTTTAAGAATGAACTTAAAAACAAATTCATTATCACAAAAGTAATTTTGAAATTATCCCTTGTAAAGAAATTTAACCTCTCGTATAAATCTTTATCGGATGAACTGAAAAATACCCCCGAACATGAATTGACAATTGAAACTGTTAGCGAAGCAGTCAGAAATATTCGCAGAAGTAAATTACCCGATCCGGATCTATTAGGTAATGCCGGAAGTTTCTTCAAAAATCCTGAAATGGATAACGAAACATTTCAATTATTCATCAACAAATTCCCTGATGCAATTTACTTTGAGCAAAGTGATAATACATATAAAATTTCTGCCGGGTGGCTCATTGAAAAATGCGGTTACAAAGGGAAAAGGATCGGTAATGTTGGCGCATACGAAAAACAAGCACTAATAATTACTAATTACGGCGGTGCTACCGGCAATGAAATTCTGGAATATGCAGAAAAAATAATTTCTGATGTTAAGAACAACTTTGGAATTGAATTAAATAGCGAAGTGAATATTATACAATAAAATATAGGTGAATAATGGACCTACTGATTTCTGTAATCGGTCTTGGCTTAATAGTTTATTTTGTTCTGCTGCTCGGTTCAACACGATTGGCAATCCGGAAAGGTTTTAACGCAATAGCAATGTTTATAACTGCTCTAATACTTCCGCCGGTTGCACTGATAATTGTTTTATTTATTTATGGTAGGGAAAATATTGAACGCGATGAAAAAGATACATTCGCAAATATAATTTGGGAAGTAACCCAACCGTTTATAGATCTTGCACATACATCAAGAGCTCTGCTTGGTTTAAATATTTCTTACATTCTAGAAGGATTAACTTACTTTGGTGTAGTCGGTTTACTGGCAATCTATTTTAATGAATACATTCAGCTCGATGATATTCGCGCCGGTAATATGGTAGGTGTTTTAACTGCCGGTATTACTTTGAGTATGTTATTCCTGGGTGCAACAGTTGATCTTGTAGGTGTAAGAAAAGCACTTCTGTATGCGCTTTCATTTATGCTTTTCGGCAGAATATTATTATCAACCGCACCGCATCTCGGTTCACCGGGTTTATGGGGTTCGGCACATATCTATGCTATGCTTGGAATCCTTGGTGTTGTAATCGGCTACGGGATGTATCAGCCGGCTGCTTATGCCGCTGTAAAAAAATTCACGACTGAAAATACTGCTGCAATGGGTTATGCAATGTTATATGCCCTAATGAATCTTGGCGGTTATTTACCCGGATTAATATCACCACCGGTAAGAAAAGCAACAAGTATTTTAGGAGTGTTCTGGGTTTATGCTGCGTTAACAGTTGCAGGAATTGCCATTGTATATTTTATTATGACAAAGAAAGCTGTGGCAAAAGCAATTGAAGAGGCATCAAAAGAAAAAAATGAAAGCCAGAAAGAAAATGAAGATGAGCTTTCTAAAATGAGTGCAAAGGAAAAACTAAAATTTTATATCAAAAATTTCCCTTTGAAAGATAAACGTTTCCTATTCTTCATTTTTGTTTTGATTCCCGTCCAGACTTTATTTGCACACAACTGGTTAACAATTCCATTATACACAAGCCGCGCATTCGATGGATTTGTCCAGGATAATTTTGAATTCTTTGTGAACCTTAACCCGATATTAATTTTCGTTCTTACTCCTATGATAGCTGCACTTACATCAAAGAAGAACGCCTATACCATGATGATAATCGGTACTTTCGTTATGGCGTCACCAACTTTCATTTTAGCTATTGGTCCCAGTATGGGAACGTTATTAGCGTACCTGATAATCATGACAATAGGTGAAGCAATGTGGCAGCCCCGCTTCTTACAATGGGTTGCAGAAATTGCACCGAAAAATATGACGGGAATTTACATGGGCATTGGACAATTTCCATGGTTCCTTACAAAAGTTGTTACGAGTCTCTATTCTGGCTGGTTCTTGATGCAATACTGTCCGGCGGATACTCCTCCAGCACAAATGAATACTGAGTTTATGTGGCTGATCTACGGATTTATTGCAATTGTTAGTCCGATTAGTTTATTGCTTGCAAGAAAATGGATGATGAAAGGATTTAAAACAAAACACGTCGGGTGATGAGTTCTCCGGTTGCCGGTTATCGGTGAATGGTGGTTGGATATTGGTAGTGAAGTAATAATGAATATTGCAAATATTGATTTAATGAATTCATCAAATTATTTTGAATAAAAGCAATAAACTAAAAACTTATTTTGGAATAAATAATGATTAGCAAAGATTCGAAAGAAGAACCAATCGAAAAACAGCTTTGGAAGGCGGCGGATAAGCTCCGCAAAAATATTGACGCTGCGGAATATAAACACATCGTCTTAGGTCTAATCTTTCTAAAATATATTTCAGATGCTTTTGAAGAACATCACGAAAAATTAAAAAAAGGTGAAGGTGAATTTGCCGGCGCTGATCCCGAAGATCGTGACGAATACAAAGCGGAAAATATTTTCTTTGTACCCCCTTCCGCCCGTTGGACATATTTACAAAAAAGAGCAAAGCTGCCCGAAATTGGAAAAGATGTTGATTCTGCAATGGATGCAATTGAAAGAGATAATGCTTCGCTAAAGGATGTTCTTCCAAAAGTTTTTGCAAGGGGAAATCTTGACCCGGCAAGTCTTGGCGGATTGATTGACTTAATTAGTAATGTTTCTATGACTCAAGGCAAAGGTGATTTTCTCGGTAAAACATTTGAGTATTTTCTTGGCGAGTTTGCCTTAGCCGAAGGTAAAAAAGGCGGACAGTTCTATACCCCGCGTTCTGTTGTTGAATTGCTTGTTGAAATGTTGGAGCCGTACAAAGGTCGTGTTCTAGATCCTTGCTGCGGTTCCGGCGGTATGTTTGTTCACTCCGAAAAGTTTGTGGAAAACCATCAAGGGAATGTGAACGATATTTCTATTTATGGGCAAGAAAGCAACCAAACTACATGGCGACTTGCAAAAATGAATCTTGCAATTCGCGGAATTGACAGCTCACAAATAAAGTGGAATAATGAAGGCTCTTTCCTCAATAATGCACATAAAGATTTGAAAGCAGATTTTGTAATTGCCAATCCACCGTTTAACGATAGCGACTGGAGCGGCGATCTTTTACGTAAAGACGGTAGATGGCAGTACGGAGTTCCACCCGCAAGCAACGCTAACTATGCGTGGATACAACATTTTATTTATCATTTAGCGCCAAGCGGACAAGCGGGATTTGTGCTTGCAAAAGGTTCGCTTACTTCCAAAACTTCCGGTGAAGGTGATATTAGAAAAGCTCTTGTTGAAGCCAGATTAATTGATTGTATAGTAAATCTACCGGCTAAACTTTTTTTGAACACTCAAATACCGGCAAGTCTTTGGTTTTTAAGCCGCAATAAAGAAAACGGTAAATTCCGTAACCGCAAAGATGAAATACTATTTGTTGATGCACGAAATATGGGTTACTTAATTAACAGAAGAACCCGCGAACTTTCCGTAGAAGATATACAAAAAATTGCCGGTACTTATCATAACTGGAGAAACCCAGATGGCAACTACGCAGATATAAAAGGTTTTTGCAATTCTGCTTCTGTTGAAAGAGTTAAAGAACTTGATTATGTTCTTACTCCCGGAAGGTATGTTGGGCTACCCGATGACGAAGATGATTTTGATTTTAATGAAAGCTTCACAAAACTAAAAGCCGAGTTTGAAGAGCAACTTAAAGTAGAAGAAAGATTGAATAAGCTTATTAAAAAGAATTTACAAAAGGTAATTTACAATTCTTGAGGTCACAATTTGTGATCTCAAAATATCGTAAAGATCGCAATTTGCGACCTTAGAAAAACAGAATATGTGGTCGCAAAACGCGACCGGTTTTAAGATTATGGCCAAATCAAATAAAGCAATTATTATTTATAATACTTCTGATATTCAGAAGAAGATTTATTCTATCCGCAAAGAACAAGTTATGCTGGATAGAGACCTTGCTGATTTGTATCAAGTAAAAGCTATACGCTTAAGAGAGCAAGTAAAAAGAAATTCTGAGAGATTTCCAGCCGAATTTATATTCCAGTTGACAGAGGAAGAGGTCGAAATGATGGTATCGCAAAATGCGATACCTTCAAAACAACATCTTGGCGGCTCACTACCTTATGCCTTTACCGAACAAGGTGTGGCAATGCTTTCCGCAGTGCTGAAG
>Ga0207951_101038_pt1 | contig 11263 bp, 11 predicted proteins | sample Subbio12Aug_8Bad_FD_184830 | JGI IMG/M metagenome (GOLD analysis project Ga0207951, IMG submission 184830) | Serpentinite rock and fluid subsurface biosphere microbial communities from McLaughlin Reserve, California, USA - CR12Aug_8Bad (SPAdes) | ecosystem: Environmental > Terrestrial > Deep... | reverse complement strand
TACGGGAAGTCTGTGAGCTGATTCTCAAGGTTCAGGATCACTGGAAGGATGTGGCGACGAAATATCAGATGGACGAATTCGTGCCCGCCGGGAGGTGATAGGTTTCGTCTTTACATCCCGGGCTTCGGATGATATGACGCCGGTATGGGTGCGCGGCAAGCAACGGCGCATCAGGCCGGAAAGATAGCATGGATGAAACTTAACAAAAAAATCTGGATTGTTCTCGGTTTTTCGCTGGCGGCGGTCCTGGCTGTGATCGCAATCCTGGTTCTTGATCTTTATAAGACATCTCCGAAGACATTGCTGAAAATAATGGCGGATAACGTTGATGTGCAGGTTAAAGACGTCATCTATACCGATGTCGGACAGTCCGGGGAAAAGTGGGAGATCAGGGCCGATACGGCCAGGTATCACAGGAAAGAAAACATGGCCTTTTTTAACATGGTTCGGGTCAAGCTGGTGACGCCTGAGGGAAAGACTTTCCGCATGACCGGGGACCGGGGAAAACTCCAGACAGATACGAAAAATATCGAAATATCCGGTAATGTAGAGATTCTTTCTGATCGCGGTGATCGGTTACGTACGGACGTGTTGCATTATACCCGTGCAAAAGACGTCGTCCACACAGACGGGGCCGTGACAATGTGGGGCGACAAGATGCAGATCAGCGGGATTGGCATGATACTGAATCTGAAACAGGGCGAGTTGTCATTACAGTCCGGAGTGAAAGGCAATATCCAGGGAAAATGAAAAAAGATAAAGAGCTCTGCATGATTACTCATCATCGGTGGTACGATTGGCGCCTCTTGCTGCTGGCGATCGTCTCGCTGATCCTTGTTCCGGTGTACGTTGCGGCTCAGGCCCCGAAAAAAGTGAAAATGGATAATAACCAGCCGATTCAAATACAATCGGACCGGCTTGACGCCTACCAGGAAAAGAAGCTTGTCATTTTCTCGGGCCATGCCGTCGCCACACAGGGAGACAAAACGATCAGGGCCGACCGCCTGCTCATTTACCACAAGGATCGCGCTGCCGCTCCGGAGAAGAGTAATAAGATGGACATGAGGGCGGCCGGAGACCTCGAAAAGATTGAGGCGCAGGGACAGGTTGTGGTGACCCAGGTCAACCGTGTCGTTACAGGGGATAACGCCGTCTTCTACCAGGATTCGCAGAAAATTGTCATGACCGGCAACGCCGTCATGCGCGAAGGAAAAAATGTCGTCAAGGGAGAAAAAATAACCGTTTTTCTTGATGAAGACCGGGGAATGATCGAGGGGAGCGATGGCAAACGGGTAACCGCCACAATTTATCCGAATGAAAAAAAAGAAGAGAATCCGAAATAATACGCAAGCATAACTGAAACAAGAGGAGATTCTGTCCATCCGTGGGGATGGATATTTGGAGCGAATGGCAAAACTGACGGCAACCGGACTGGTAAAGATCTATGGTGGGAGGAAGGTCGTCAATGAGATCGACCTGGAAATAAATCCCGGAGAAGTTGTCGGCCTGCTGGGACCCAACGGCGCCGGTAAAACAACCACCTTTTATATGATTACCGGGCTCGTCAAGCACGACAGCGGTTATATCTTTATAAACGAGGAGGATATCAGCCGCGATCCGATGTATATCCGGGCCAGGAAGGGGATCAATTACCTGCCCCAGGAGCCGTCTATCTTCAGAAAACTGACGGTTGAAGAAAATATCATGGCCATCCTGGAAACTGTCGAGATTGATCGCCGGCAGCGACAGACGCGATTGGCAGAGCTTTTGGACGAGCTGGACCTGACCGGACTGGCGAAAAATTATGCCTATTCTCTTTCGGGTGGAGAGCGTCGAAGGGTGGAAATTACGCGGTCTCTGGTCACCTCTCCCAAGTATATCCTTCTGGATGAACCGTTTGCCGGGATCGATCCGCTGGCCGTCGCTGATATTCAGAAGATCGTTTTTAAGTTGAGTGCAAAAGGAATTGGCGTTATCATCTCGGATCATAATGTCAGGGAAACACTTTCGGTATGTAATCGGGCCTACATTATCAACGAAGGCAAGGTGCTGGTCGAAGGAAATCCGGAAACAATCGCGAGTTGTGAAGCGGCAAGAAAAATTTACTTCGGGGAGGATTTCTCTTTTTAATGGCATTCGAGCTCAAACAGAATCTAAAGCTGTCCCAGCAGCTGATCATGACGCCGCAGCTGCAGCAGGCGATTAAGCTCCTGCAGTTGTCCCGCCTGGAGTTGGTGGATACCATTAATCAGGAGATGGAGGAAAATCCTCTTCTGGAAGAGGTGGCGCCTGACGATGATCAAGAGATCAGCGTCAATCAGGACACGGAAGAGATAACCATCACTGACCGGGAAGAGATCAAGGTCAATGAACGGACTGTAGAGCTGACCGGGGAGGGTGACGGGAGGGAAGAGTTTGACTGGGGCGGTTATCTCGAAGATTACGGCCCCATGGGAGTGACCTATGACCGGCCGGATGGAGATGCAACGTCCTGGGACAATATGCTGGCGGCGCTTCCTTCGCTGACGGATCACCTGATGTGGCAACTAAAACTTTCACGCTTCACGGAGCGTGAAATGTATCTTGGCGAACAGATTATCGGTAATCTTGATCAAAATGGATACCTTGTTGCAACCATTGATGAAATTGCCGTACAGAATAAAGCGGAAATAGCGGAAGTCGAAGCTGTTCTCTGGAAGATACAGGAATTCGATCCTCCCGGGATTGCCGCCAGGGATCTGAAGGAGTGTCTGCTTATCCAGGCGCGCCTCCTGGGCGTATTGAACCCACTGATGGAAGCAATCATCCAGGGTCATATGAAAGACCTTGAATTGAAGAATTATAATCACATTGCCAGGAAGCTGCGGGTTCACATGCCGGAGGTTCTGGATGTCGTTCAGTTAATCGGCAGGATGGACCCGAAACCGGGTCGAGTCTATAGTGAGGAGAAGACTCAGCCCATTGTTCCCGATGTTTACGTTTTTAAGTCCGGGGATGAATATAAAATCGTTCTCAACGATGACGGATTGCCCAGGCTCAGAATCAGCAATTTTTATCGGGAAATCATGGGGAGCAACAGTGGACGAGCAAATGATGAAACGGGGAAAAAATATATCCGGGAAAAGGTTCAGTCGGCCACGTGGCTGATCAAAAGCATTCAGCAACGGCAAAAAACGATTTATAAGGTTTCCGAAAGCATTGTACGACAACAGAAGGATTTTTTTGATGGAGGCATGAATTATTTAAAACCGCTCGTGCTCAGAAATATCGCCGATGATGTGGAAATGCACGAGTCAACCATCAGCCGTGTTGTGACCAACAAGTATATGCAGACGCACAGGGGAATATTTGAACTCAAGTTTTTTTTCAGCAGCGGGATCAACAAAACCGGTGGAGATGCAATCGCATCAAAAAGTGTTAAAGAAAACATACGCAGGATCGTAAGTGAAGAAGATGCTCGAAAACCTTTAAGCGATCTTGAAATAGTTCAGCTTCTTGATAAGGCGGACATTGACATAGCCAGGCGGACTGTGGCTAAATATCGGGAAATGATGGGGATTCTGCCTTCGTCGCGAAGAAAGAAGTTCTTCCGTTAGGGTTCAAACAAAATCATTGACTTTTTCAAGCAACACCACTATGAAGCGCGCTTCAATTACGGGATTAGGGATTGGCTGACGGGGTCCGTTTTGCTGCGGATAAAAAGTACAAAAGCGAACTTGAACAGGAGGGCTGGCAGATGAGAATTTCTCTGACATTCAGGAATACAGAAGGAGAAAATTGGCAAAAGGAATATGTGGATGAGAGGCTCAATAAAATAAAAAAATACATCGATCGTCCCATGGATGTACATGCCATTCTCTCCGTAGAAAAATTCAGGAATGTTGTAGAGGTCAACATGATTGCAGACGGGTTGAATATCAATGCGAAGGAAGAAGCCAAGGACATGCGTCTGGCCATCGACAACGCCATTGATAAAATCGAAAAGCAATTGAAAAAACATAAAGAAAAAATCAGGGGTCACAAAACGAATGTCATCCGTACGGAAGGAATCACTGCCATCAGCGGCGAGATGGGAGAAAGCGAAGAAGAACAGGAAGCGAAGCTTGTGGAGACGCGAAAAGTTGTTCTGAAACCCATGTCCCTTGATGATGCCGTGATGGAAATGGATGTATCCAGGCAGCGGTTTATAATATATCGGGATTCATCGTCGGAAAATGTGAGTTTGATTTACAGGCGTGATGATGGGAAGTACGCGCTGATCGAAACCAGTCATTGATTCTTTGTATGAGGATGCTGCATGAAAATTACGGAGATGCTCAAGCCGGAATATATTATTGAAGCGTTGCAATCGGATAAGAAAAGAGACGTTTTGCTGGAGCTATCTGCGCCCTTCCTGAAAAACTATCCGAAGCTGGATCCCGATGTTGCGCTGGCCGTGCTGATGGAGCGGGAAAAACTGGGAAGTACCGGGATCGGTGAGGGAATTGCCATTCCCCACGGGAAACTGGCCGGTCTGGATAATCTGATTGTCTGTTTCGGCAGAAGCGCTGTCGGCATTGATTTTAATGCAATGGACGGCAGCCCCGTGCACCTGTTTTTTTTACTACTGGCGCCGGAGAATTCTGCGGGACAGCACTTGAAAGCGCTGGCGAAAATATCAAAAATGCTCAAGGACAGTCGTTTCCGGGCAAAACTGATGGAAGCCAAATCAAGTGATGAAATATTCGGCATGATTTCGGAACAGGACGATATCATATAGTAATGAACGTTTCCAGGATGATTTGACAGCAATGAGGGCTCGCGGTGTTTCTGTTCAGCGCCTGCTTGCCGGGTCGGAAGACAGGCTGGGCCTGACACAGGCGACGGGCGGGAAGGGCCTTGCAAATCGCTTGCACCTGGCCCATGTCCAGCGATTATCGGGGACAGATTTGAAATCTGTCCCCGATAACTGTGCGCCTCTGCGGCGCCGTGTTGTCCTGATCATGAACCCGTCCCGGCGATGTACGCTGGTCATGCAGGACGGAAAATATCCAGCGACTTTTCTTGATGAAATCCGCGCCGCAAAGATTCCCTGCATTTTTTATTGCCAATCAGAGAGGATTGCTGTCCACCTGCGTGATCTTAACGAACAGACCGGGATTCCCGTGCTGGCTTCCGCTTATGACCCGTTTTTACTGGAAAGCCGCCTGACCGGATTGTTGCGCGAGAAAATCAGTCATCAAACCAGGATGCATGGCGTCCTGATGAAGATGTTCGGGGCTGGCGTTCTGATTCGGGGCGATAGCGGCGCCGGCAAGACCACTCTCGGCATGATGCTGGCGCAGCGGGGACATTTGTGGATCGCCGACGACGTTGTCGAAATCAGGGAAAGGCGCAATCAACGGCTCTATGCATGTGGAGTCATGGCCGTGCGCGACCTGGCTGATTTCAAGGAATCCGGTGTAAGAGATATCCGCGAAGTATTTGCGAAGCGTATGATGGCTAAAGGGGCGGACCTGCGGATTATTCTGGATATACAGCCGGGTGATGAAGCTTTAAGCGGGCGACGTTCGGAAAAAAACGGATGTTTCCGAAAGATCATGGGGACGCGAATCCCGTGTATGCAGATTCCATCGGTTTGGAGCAAGGATTTCAATATACTGGAAATAGAAAGACGAGTGAGGGTGTTGGCCAAAGACGGAGGCGCAGGATGAAAAACATGAAAGTTGTCATCGTTACGGGGATGTCCGGGTCCGGAAAGACGACGTCTTTGCGGGCGCTTGAAGATGTGGGCTTTTTCTGTGTCGATAATCTGCCTGTCGCGCTGCTGCCTGAATTTCTTGAGATCCAGTCCGCTGAAACCAAGGCCATTTCCAAGGTCGCCCTGGTGATGGATCTCAGAGAAGAAAGCTTTCTGGATACCTATCCGGCGGTTTTCACCCAGCTCAAAGAGAAGGGATACAAGATCGATATCCTCTTTCTGGATGCACATGACGACGCCCTGTTGCACCGCTTCAGCGAAACCCGGCGCATCCATCCGCTTTCCCAGCGCGGATCGATCATGGAAGGCGTAGAAAACGAAAGAGAAAAATTATCGCCGCTGAAAAGAATGGCGGATCAGATCATCGACACAACGTCCCTCAATGTGCATCAGTTGAAAGATTCGGTGCAGCGGCTTTTTATGGATTCAAACTTTCGGAGAATGATGATTCACGTCATCTCATTCGGTTATCGCTACGGACTGCCGGCGTCCGCCGATATGGTTTTCGATGTCCGCTTTCTGTCGAACCCCCATTTCGTCGAGGCGCTCAAGAACTATAACGGGCACCATGCGCAAGTTCGGGATTACGTCCTCGCAGGCGAGGAAAGCAGGATATTTATCCGGAAATTGTTCGAACTGATGGCCTTTCTGATTCCGCTGTACGAGAAAGAGGGCAAGGTGAGATTCAATATCGCCCTGGGCTGCACGGGCGGGAAGCACCGGTCCGTAGTCATGTCCAACGAACTTGTGCGTCATTTTTCTCAACAGGATTATATTGTCAGCGTCGGCCACCGGGACATAAACAAGAGCTAACCTGTTAATTTGCAACGGCCATTTTCTTGGTCACATTGTCGGCGATCCAATGGGCATCCCACCATTCCAGCGGGTTGACGAACTGCCCGCCCACCAGAACGGAAAAGTGCAGATGATCGCCTCCGGCAAGCCCTGACATCCCTGAGTTTCCCAACACTTCCTGCTTCCTGACCGTCTGCCCCGCCTTGACATTGATTGTGGAAAGATGACCGTAGAGCGTGAAGAGGGAGAATCCATGATCGAGGATGACGGTGTTTCCGTATATCCCCAGCGGTCCGGCATAAACGACGATGCCGTTGTTTGCCGCTTCAATCGGGGCGTGTTCAAGGGACGCCAGATCGACGCCTTCGTGGAGGCTTTCACCAATTGCATTTCCGTCGTATAGCCAGATTCGTTTCTCGCCGAAGAGGGCCTTGGGTGCGGCGTTTTTCATGCGCAGAAAGGTATCCGTCCAGAGTTGCCGGGCTTCACTTTTCCGGGTGAGCGACTGAATGGTCTTGAAGTTGTCCTGCCGCATGACACTGTTTACATGGATAAATGTTTCCACGGGCGTTTTTCCACGCAGGCCAATATCGGCAGTCTGGAACTCCGGCATTTTCTGTTGCAGAAACTGGCCGGACAGGTTGATCTTGTCCGTTCGGAAAGTTTTTTTCTTTATCAGATGGGGCAGGGCAACAGCGGATTCATTGCCGGCCTGATCCTGCGCGACCACCTTGATGCGCGTCTGCCCATGACTGGCTTCAATGGGAATACTGAAATAGGCGATATAGAAGGTTTTTCCCGATATGGTTGTCAGATAGGCCGAAAAAAATCTGTCATCAACCTGAACCCCGCTTATGACGACAGGTTTTGAAGTGCGATAAAGCGTGACGCATGTTCCCCCCGGATTAATGATATTCTGCGGATTGAGAGGATAAATCTGCGGCGGGAGCATATCAATGGTCAGGGGCTTGCTCAGGAGCGCCTGATTCTTGAAAAGCGAATAATCCACGGCCTTGATATTCAAAGTCGCGGGGCCGTCCTGCATTTTCATGCCTATCGGATCGATTGTAACGGAGATAGTCTTGTCTTGTGTGCCTTTTTGGGGGTAATTGGCTGAGAAAAGCGTATGGGTCTTGTCGCCCTGGCTGATAGTGATCCAGGTATCGCGAAGAGAGCTTCCCCGGTCGGAAAATGTCACCTCGATCACCTTCTGCCTACCGATCATGCCGATATCCTGCGAAATCCGGATCTCCGGTTTTCCAATATCGAAAGCACTGCTGAAAAACCAGAACCCGACGAACATCACAAGAATAACCGCAAGCAGCCCAATGTATCTGATATAGCGAAAAAACATAGACGCCTCCATCTGAGGGTAAAAATCGTGAGACCTATAATCGTTTATTCATCCCATTGCAAGGGTAAAAGCTTGCCGTCAAGATTAACGCCTTGATCTTGAGAAGTAAAATTGCTATAAGGACAAGGTACGGGATCGCATCAATGAAATAACCTTCAGGAGAAAAAACGACGATGTTAGAGGGAAAGCGTATCCTGCTGGGTGTGACGGGTGGCATTGCCGCCTACAAATCTGCGGAACTCATTCGATTATTTGTCAAAGCAGGGTGTTCGGTCAAGGTGATCATGACCCGGCATGCCACGGAATTCATCACGCCCCTGACGCTGCAAACCGTCTCCGGAAATCCCGTCTTCATGGAAATGTTTTCCCTGATCAGGGATCATGATATTGCCCATATCGCATTGGCGCAGGAAGCAGATGCCCTGGTCATCGCCCCGGCGACCGCCAATATCATCGGCAAAATGGCAGCCGGCATGGCCGATGATCTGTTGACGACCGTGGCGCTCGCCATAAAGGCGCCCATCCTGATCTGTCCGGCCATGAACACGAACATGTATGAAAATGCCGTTGTCCGGGAAAATATGCAGAAACTGGCGAGCCGGGGATGTCACGTCATGGAGGCCGGAGAAGGCGAACTGGCCTGTAAATCGGAGGGGGCGGGCAGACTCCCCGACCTGGAGGATATCCTTGATGAAGTTCAATGCATTCTGACCCCGAAGGACCTGACCGGCGAGCGGATTCTGGTGACCGCCGGTCCCACGCGTGAACCCTTTGATCCTGTCCGGTTCATCACGAATTATTCCTCCGGAAAAATGGGTTATGCACTGGCCATCGCGGCCAGAAGGAGAGGCGCCTCTGTTGCGCTCGTCAGCGGACCATCCGTCCTGCCGGCGCCCCGGGGTGTCGATTTTATCCCTGTTTCCAGCGCCGTGGAAATGAGGGAAGCCGTCATGAACCATTTCAAGGAAGCCACCATTATCATCAAGTCCGCCGCTGTGGCTGATTTCCGGCCGTCAACACGCGCCGATGAAAAAATCAAGAAGAAGGGCGGACCGTTGGTACTGACCCTGGAGAAAAATCCGGATATACTTGCTGAAATCGGGAAAATCAAGGAGGGGCGCATCCTGATCGGTTTTGCCATGGAGTCGGAAGATCTGGTGGCAAACGCCGCGGCCAAACTGAAGCAGAAAAATCTGGATCTCATCATCGCCAATGATGTGAAGCAGTCTGGGGCAGGATTTCAGACCGACACCAATATTGTCAAGATCCTGGACAGGAATGGCGGGATTGAGGAGCTGCCGCTGATGGACAAAATGGACGTGGCCGAAAGGATTCTCGACCGGGCGAAGCGGTTGCTTCAATGAAAGGGCTACCTTCCATCAGACGCTTCCAAGGGATTCCAATGAACGGTCTTGCAAACATGCTGGAACACGAAACGATGCGGAGTGGACTTGAATGGACAAGGCCTTGACCCGGGCGGGCACGCAGCGGGAAGACCTGCACGCAATGATCGTTGCCCTGCGAGCGAGGATGCTGCTGGACCTGGAATTGAAAAGGACGATTCCTGCATTTTTTCTCAAAAAAGGGACATCGGTGAAGAAAAAGCACATACCGTCGCCGAAGGGGCCGCCCGTGGAATTCATCGATCAGCCCGGAATAAAACTTGCGGATGTCCGTGCGGCGCTCGGCGATTGCCGACGTTGTTCCCTGTGCGATACGAGGACCAATATCGTCTTTGGCGAGGGAAATGCGCATGCCGGGCTTGTTTTTGTCGGCGAGGCGCCCGGCGCCGATGAAGATTCTCAGGGGCGGCCTTTTGTCGGCAAGGCAGGTCAACTGCTCACGCGGATCATCGTCGCTATGGGACTTCAACGGCAGGACGTTTACATCTGCAATATACTGAAATGCCGGCCGCCGGAAAACCGGAATCCGAGGCCCGAGGAGATTGCCGCCTGCGAACCCTTCCTGATCCGGCAGCTTCAGGCCATCCGGCCGAAAGTCATCTGCGCCCTGGGAACCTTTTCGGCTCACACCCTCCTGAAAACAGAAGTTCCGATCAGCGCTCTGCGGGGGCGGTTTGAAAGCTATCAGGGAATTCCTCTGATGCCCACCTATCATCCGGCCTACCTTCTGAGAAATCCAGGCGCCAAAAGGCAGGTATGGGAAGATGTTCAACAGATCATGAAAGCGCTGTGAATCCAATGAAATATAAAAGAAGCATAGGAATGATCCTGGTTTTATGCCTGCTGCTTGTCGCTTCCCGATCGTTATCCGCCGCTGCCGAAGAAAAAAAGCCGGTTTACGATGTCATCACGGTCAGCGCCGCCATTACGCCGCCCATCGCTGAATATATACTGCAACGCATCGATGAGGCGTCGAAAACAGGGGCGGATGGTTTGATTATCCGTCTGGATACGCCGGGCGGTCTCGATCTTGCCATGCGGGATATCGCCAAGGGCATTCTCAATGCAACCGTACCGGTCATCGTCTATGTTTCTCCAGCCGGCGCACGGGCCGCCTCCGCCGGGGTAATCATTACCATTGTGGCGCACGTCGCCGCCATGGCGCCGGGAACGAACATCGGCGCCGCCCATCCGGTGGCGATCGGTATTGGCGGAGGCGAAATGGACAAAACCATGATGGCCAAGGTTGAAAACGATGCCGTGGCCTATGTCGTCGGCATTGCCAAAAAGCGCAACCGCAATGAGGAATGGGTGGAAAAGGCTGTCCGCGAAAGCAAGTCAATCACCGCGGAGGAAGCGCTCCGGTTCAAGGTCATCGACTTTGTGGCAGACGACATGAATCACCTCCTGAAACAGTTTGACGGCAAAAAAATCTTGTTGCCGGCGGGTGAAAGGGTATTGCAGACAAAAGGGGCTCTCCTCAATGAGAAAAAAATGGGAACCCGTGTGGAAATTCTGGCTGCCTTGAGCGACCCCAACATCGCCTATATCCTCTTTCTGCTGGGACTGGCCGGTCTCTATTTTGAATTTGCCCATCCGGGCGCAATTCTACCAGGCATTGTGGGCGGCATTTCCCTGATTCTGGCTTTTTTTGCTATGCAGACGCTGCCCGTGAATTACGCCGGCGTGCTGCTGATTCTTTTTGCCGTTGCGCTTTTTATCGCCGAAATTAAAGTCATCAGTCACGGCGTCCTCACCATCGGCGGGATAGTGTCTCTCGTCATGGGATCGCTGCTGCTGTTCGATTCGCCGGACCCGGCCCTGCGTGTGTCTCTGAAGGTCATGATTCCGGCGCTCATCGTGATCTCTCTTTTCTTTGCCGGCGTCATGAGCCTGGTACTGAAAGCGCAGATGAGAAAACGCCAGTCGGGCAGGGAAGGGATGATCGGCGCCGAAGGCGAGGCCGTCACC
>Ga0207951_101037_pt1 | contig 11278 bp, 11 predicted proteins | sample Subbio12Aug_8Bad_FD_184830 | JGI IMG/M metagenome (GOLD analysis project Ga0207951, IMG submission 184830) | Serpentinite rock and fluid subsurface biosphere microbial communities from McLaughlin Reserve, California, USA - CR12Aug_8Bad (SPAdes) | ecosystem: Environmental > Terrestrial > Deep... | reverse complement strand
GGATGTCATCCCATGAGTTGACATAGCCGGGTTTCGGAATGCCGGCATCTCGGGCCTCCTTTGCAGGTCTGATTTTATAGGGGTGACCGGTTGCCTTCCAGTTGTCATAGTGGTCCTTGTGGCAGGCGGCGCATTTATCAGACCCGACATAAGCGGGTTGGGTTTGCGCCGAAGCGACCTCAACGGATGGGCCCGAGAAATTGAAAACGAGGAATGTTCCGAAAACCCCAACAACCAAAACCATAAAGATCAGAAAATTTATCTTATTTCTTTTTAAAACAGTTTCTTTCATTCACAAAATCCTCCTTTCATTAAGGTAAACTCATCATTCAGGAATGTAAACTTATAATTCAGGCTTTTTTCCACCTCCTTTCTCTGGGCATTAAAAAAGGGCGAACCCACAGAATGGTTCCCCCCTTTCGAACCTTTCCGATCCATTAATTTGAAAGCCAAGATAACACAAAATTCTAAGAAAAATCAAATACTTTTCGAAAATGGTTACGGATAGGGGAGCAATCCTTTCCTGGCCAGAGCGATATGCTCCTCCTTTGAAACATGAGCCTTATGACAACGGGTGCAGGATTTCAGACTATTTTCCCTGGCGATCCTCCCACCTTCCAGGGCGTCTCTTCCCATCATCATCTCCTCGTAATTTTCTCCAGGGCCATGGCAGGCCTCGCAGCCTATGTTCTCCTCTTTATAGGTTTTCTTTTCCGGGGCAAACCCGGTGGCATGACAGGGTGTGCATTTGGTTTTGTCCTTTTCTCCCCGGATTCGAGAAAAGGCGGTCGTGGCCATTGATGATTTTCTCCAGATATCAATATGCTTCTTATCGAGACCTTCATGGCAACCGATGCAGGATTCAGAGCCGGTATAGGCGGCTTCCTCCTGGATAAAGTAGGGTCTCTCCTTCGGAGGAGGCTCTTCCGGCAAGACCGGCGCCGTCTTTTCCCAACTTCGGATAAAGGCGACCAGATTATGAATTTGCTCGGAATTCAGCGGCCCTCCGTCCTTGTCACCAAGGGCAACCATTCCTGTTCGAGGAATTCCGCGCTCGGTGATTTTATAAAGGATGGCATCGTCCACTGCCTCCAGGTAACTTTTAGAATTGATCGCCCTCACTCTTTTTTGAGCGCCGCCGGTTTCCCCATGGCATCCTGCGCAGTGTGTCAGATAGAGCGGTTTCCCTTTTTCAGCAGCCTCCATCCTCATCTTTTCAGTCTCTACCTTCACCCGGTGGGGTTCCAGTAACCAATAAATAGTAAGAAAAAGGGCAATGGCTACTGTCAATATCATCGCTAAGAAAATCTTTTTTTCCATTGGCTCCTAATCTTTCTGTAAATGACAGAATTTGTAGCGCAACCCTTCAGGGTTGCTTAACCCTAAATTGAGCGATTGTTGTAGGGCCACCCCTAAGGGTTGCTTTTGTCCCCCCGGTTAAATCTGGATTTAAGCCTTGCCCTACATGATCACCTATTGGGTACAGGTCAGGAGACCTGCACCCTACCCTTTGGGTTGTTTAATAAGAGGGTAGATTCGGGTCTCCTGACCCGAAACATCTTGCATTGGAAAAAGAATCGCTCAATTTAGGTTAGAGCAAGGCCAAAACCTTGCTCTAAGGCAAATTTTTATATTTTGATGACCTGAGAGGGATCGAAGCTTTTCCTCTCAATCAGAGTCGCTGTATCGACTACCAGTTTTTCTTCGACAATTTGAAGTTTATAAAGGTCTAAAGGACGTGGAGGAGGTCCCTCGAGCACTTCTCCATAGCGATTAAATTTTGCACCGTGGCAAGGGCATTCAAACTTTTTGAGCATCTCATTCCAGTTGACGATGCAATTGAGATGGGTGCAGACAGCGGAAAAAACCAGAAATCCTTGCTCCGACCTCTCGACAAAAACCCTCTCCTTGCGGAAATAGATGATCTCGCCCACTTTGAAATCCCCAACCTTTCCTGCGACAAAGACTTTTTCACCTTTGCCCTCTTTCCTTCTCGGCCAGAGAAAGGCAAATGTGCCGAAGATCAATTCGCCAATGACCACGACGCCAGCCCCGATCCAGGCATAAGCGATCAGTTTTCTCCGGGAGATAGTTTTATTGCCGAAATGTGATTTTGATTCCATATTTTTTCCGGTGTCTTTTGAATTCAACCCTGAAGGGTTGAGTTACAGAATCCACAAAAAACTGTACCTCAAGGCTTTAGGGCCTTAGCGCAACATCATCGACAAAAGATTGTCGATATGCCCGATACAGTTATCGTGTCAGTTTGTAGCGCCCTCGTTTACCGGGGGCGCAGCTTTCGTCCCGACTAAATCGGGACGCTACAAAAGGTAAAACGTTCATTCACAACTGCCCCGAAGGGGCCACCTCTTCCGGGCGAAGTCCCGGAAGAGGCGTAGATTCTTACGTAATAAATTCTGAGAATTTATCTCTAACAAATTGTCCTCTAAAAAATTTCCCCTCCCCTGGCGGGAGGGGATGAAGGGGAGGGAGAACTAAATTTACTCACCCCCACCCTCACCCTCCCCCATCAAGGGGGAGGGAATTAAACCGAAGAAATTTCAAATATTTTTGGTTAGCCTTGAGGTAAATCAATTCCATGGCAAAACGAAGCTCCAATTTTCGCCTCGGAAGAGTGATCCAATCAATGTAAAGATCAGGGCTCCGAGGACAAAGGAAGTGAATAGCGCGATCAATACCTTTCTTTTCTCACCGCCGATCAAGGTCCGATTTAAAAGAAAGCCCATCTTCGTCTTCGGTTTCCGATCGATATAAGGAATCATGAAAAGCCAGATGATGATGAGCAGGGGAATGATGATCCCAGGGATGACAGGTTTGTCAGTATAATAGATCAACTCCTGGATGCCGGTAAAATACCATGGGGCTTTTCCCGGATTGGGGGTCACCAGGGGATTGGCGAGGTCTTCGAGGGGCGCATCAAAAAAGAGAGAGATCATGAAGAGACCGAGCGTGACCGCGAGAGTGCAGATCGTCAGGAGGATGAAGTAGTGGGGAAAGGTTTCCACGGTATCCTCCGGAGCCTTCTCCACCATAGGGGAGGTTCCATCGACAATCTCCATGAGGCCGTAGGTTTTGTTAGGGTCTTTGACAAAAATAGGATGCTTCTTTTCTTCCATTTAATGCAACCTCTTTATCAAATTCTGCTTTCACCCCTCACCCTTCCCCTCTCCCCTCAGGGGAGAGGGCGGGGTGAGGGGAAATCCGCAATTATTAAAGCGGCCCTGATATCCCTCCGTCTTTCCTCACCCTCCAGAAATGGATTGCCATCAACAGCGCCGTAAGAAAGGGAAGGACGACGCAATGCAACACATAGAAACGGAGCAATGCCTCATGACCTACCTCATCGGCTCCCAGCATAAAAAAGCGGATGTATTTCCCTATAAAGGGCGTATAGCTCATGATCGTCGCTCCCACGGTAATGCCCCAATAAGCCAGTTGATCCCAGGGAAGAAGATACCCTGTGTAACTCAGGGCAAGGGTGAGAATAAGAAGAACGATTCCGATGACCCAATTAAATTCTCTGGGAGGCCTGTAGGAGCGGGTATAAAATACTCTGACCATATGGAGGAAAACGGTTATGACCATTCCATGGGCGGCCCAACGGTGCAAATTTCTTAAAATCTTCCCATTGAATACAAGGGCCAGAGCCTGCATATCGAAATAGGCCCTTTCAATCGAAGGCGTGTAGAGGAACATCAAGAGAATGCCGGTCACTGTGAGGATGATGAAGAGAAGGCAGGATATCCCGCCGAGGCAGAAGGTGTAGGAGAACCGGAGGCCATGGCGCTTCATCTTTGCCGGGAAGATATGGAGGAAAAAGTTGTTAAAGATCAACATCGATCTTTTCAAATCGGTATCCGGAATTCCGGTTCTAAAGATGGATCGCCAAACCGCTGATTCAAAAATGCGCTGGAGGAGAGGCTTTCTCACTTTAAATCACCTCAAATGTTAGCTTGTCGTCATGCCGGACCTGATCCGGCATCCAGTCCCGCCTTTGGCGGATTTGAAAGGTCTGGATTCCGGCTGGAGTTTACCCCGCACCTGATACGGGGCCGGAATGACAACCTTTTTGGAATTCCCTCTTACCTCATTAGAAAAGGGGGGAAGAGTAATAAAAGTTTGATTCTCGATGATACGTCTCCATGGTGATCGCACCGGTTGGACATCTTTTTGCACAGAGACCGCAATGAATGCACCGCGTTTCGTCTTTGATCATGGCGGTAGTGAGATTGAGCCCTTCAACCTCCTCCAGGGATATGCCATAAAGGTTTTGGATGAGCGCAGTGAGTGATTCATCTCCTTTTATCTCATCCAGCCTCGCCATCCGGAAACAAAACTTTGGACAGATGTCGACGCAACCGCCGCAGAGGATGCACTTTTTCCGATCAAAAATGGTGAAGAGATGACACTGGAGACACCGTTTGGCCTCCCTTCGCGCCGCTTCCTTCGATAAACCCAGTTCCACTTCCTTCTCGAAAGATCTTCGTTCTTCTACCGGAATCGTCTCCACCCTCTGCCGGGGAATCTTCTCTAAATCAGGATCGATCCTGACCTCCGGGACCGGGGTAAAGCGGGGAGGTCTCTTCTCAAGTGTTTCTCCACTCAGATATTGGCGGATGGAGAGGGCGGCCCTTCTTCCGTCAGCGATCACCCTTATCACATCCCTGGGACCGGTGGCGAAGTCTCCGCCGGCGAAGATGCCGCGGACATTGGTTTCGGATGTTTCCGGATTGACGGCCAATCGGTCCCATTTCGATATTTCAAGGCCGATCTCTTCGGGGAGGAACGAGATATCCGGGGATTGACTGACTGCCGGTATGAGAAGGTCTATATCGATATCGAATTCAGATCCTTCAATGGGAATGGGTCTTCTCCGACCATCCCTCTCTGGTTCTCCTAACCGATTTCGTATACATCGGACAACCGATACAGCGACCCCATCTTTTGAAAGGACTCGAATCGGCTGAGTCAGGTAATGCACCTTGATCCCTTCCTCTTCCACCTGATCCAATTCTCTTGGATCCACAGGCATCTCCTCCCTTGTCCTTCGGTAGAGGATGAAGACCTCCTTTGCGCCCAGTCGAAGGGATGAGCGAGCCGCATCCATAGCCGTATTTCCGCCTCCCACCACTGCCACCTTAGAGCCGATCCTAAGATCCTCTTTTAAATTCACCCTTCTCATAAAGGTGACCCCATGGATGACGCCCTGAAGATCCTCGCCCTGGATTCCCAATTTTTCAGCCTTATGAGCGCCCGCAGCAATATAGACGGCATCGTAGTCTTTTCTTAAATTTTCTAAGTTGATCTCTTTCCCGACAGGGGTCTTTGTCATGATCTCAATTCCCAATCGTTTTACTTCTTCTATGGCTTGCTCCACCACTTCTCTGGGAAGCCGGTAAGGAGGAATGCCCACATTGAGCATCCCGCCGGCAATGGGGAAAGATTCAAAAATCGTCACAGCATATCCCATCCTGGCGAGATCATTGGCGGCGGAGAGACCGGAGGGACCTGCTCCGATGATGGCGATTCTTTTTCCTTTTTTTACGATGGATTGCTCATAGGGTGGGGAGGAAGTTTTATGATCCGCAGAAGCCCGCTTCAGGGCACAAATGGAGATGGGGGAATCGATGAGAAGACCTCTTCGACACTTCTCCTCGCAGGGATGGACGCAGATCCGTCCCAGGATGGCGGGGAAGAGGTTGTCCTCTCGGTTGATCTCAAAAGCGCGGTCATCATCTTCATGGGCGATGGCTGAGATATACTGAGGAGCGCGGGTATTAACCGGGCAGGCATTTTCACAACCGATATTCTCCTCAAACCACCGCTGGTCCGGGAGCTGGACATGGAATCGATCTTTCACCGTTCGGTTTTGTTCCATAACCCCTCCGGTCCTACCCGCTCCGATTTATGACAGTGGAGTAGGTGGGGTCAGGGTTTTTTAAAATTAAAAAATTTGATGAGGTTGGAAACGCCTTCCCTCATGTCATTGAGCCGGTTGAAGTAGATGGAGGCAAGCTTTTTCATCATCTCCAGTCCCATCCCGGGATCCTCTTCCATCTTCCTTCTCAAATAATCGGCCTCCATTATCAATACAGTAGAAGGCTTCACGCAGATCGCCGATACATTATATCGATAGGGCTCCATCAGGGAACCGGTCCCGAAAACCGCCCCTTCCTTTTCGATCTTCGAGGTCATAAAGTCTATCTGTTTCTCTGCCTTCACAGTCAGATCGACTGACCCTTCGACCAAAATATAAAGGCGGGTCGCTTCTCCTTCCTGTTTGAAGATCGTTTTCCCTTCGGGATAGGATTCGACAACGGAATGAGACAATAAGGCATTTAATTGAGATTCCTTCAAGGTCTCAAACAATTCAGCCCTTTTCAACCAATCTGCAGAAACCATCTTTTACTCCACCCAAAAATCATTGCAAAATGATCAATTAGCAATGACCAATTAGCAATTCAATATATTGTTAATTTTACATTGCTCATTTTGAAATTTGCATTGAGTTTATCTCAGGGCATTCCCCGATTCAGATATTGCATCAGGTCCACCATCTCCTGGCCGTCGATCTTCTGCCAGGAGGCCTTCGCCTTTCGCATCTTCTCCAGCATTTGAGGCCCGTGATTCCACATGGTCTGGGCCATGAAGATCGGAGAGATCCGGTCTTTAAGAGCCGTGAGATCGGTAGGCGTTCCCCGGATGTGACATTGATGGCACTGTTTTTTGGTGAAAATGGCTTTCCCCCTGCCGGGATTTCCTGGTTCATCAAAGTATCGTGTGGAGAAGAGATGGGCAACCAGATCGGCCATCTCCTGAGGCGTGAGCAGGGGCCGATCCATCCCCTTCTCCATCATCCCTTTCCACATCTCACGGGAGTGATTCCACATCATCCCGGCCAATTGTGCAAGCGTTCGAGGGAAATCTTTTTTCCTGCCCAGATCGAGTTCTCCTGACGGAATGTGACAGCGGATGCATCCCTTCTGAACAAAGAGTTTTTCGCCGGATCGGGGATCGCCCGGAGAAAGGTATATCTTTTCAACGGTTCCGCTCAGGCTCCGGATATAGGCGATGAGGTCCGCCATTTCATTTTCCTTGAATTCAACCCATGGCAACCCTTTCTTCTTCATCGCCTGTTCCATCTGGGGTTCATGGTTCCACATCATCTGGGCCCAGAGAATGGGGTTGGTATACATCCCCCAGCGGCCGAGATCGACCTTGGCTCCTTCCGTAACGGTATGGCATTTCCCACACTCCTTGGTCTCCATCAGGGTCTTGCCTTTTTTAGAGTCTCCGGGCTCATCCATGTAACGGATGAAATAGAGGAAGGCAAAAAGATCGGCCATCTCCTTCTTCTCAATTTTCCGGAGGGGGATTTTTTTGGCGGACATCCAGCCCCACATCTCCGGTCCGTGATTCCACATCAGAGCCGCGAGCTGTGCCGGGCTGACGTAAGATTTCGGGAGGATTCCGAGGTCAGGCCCTCCCTTTCCTCCTTCCCCCCATATGGCGTGACAGGCTCCGCATCGTTTCGTTGTGAAGACCTTCCATCCCTCCTTGACTTCTCCCGGAAGGATGTATTGGCTTCCTTTTTCAACTCCGATGGCCTGGTTCCCGAGGATGAAACCAGTGCCTAATATAAAGATGGCTTTTAAGATTAAGAGACGCTTCATCTTCCACTCCCTTTTCATTCACCCTCCCCCCACCCTCACCCTCCCCCATCAAGGGGGAGGGAATTTCTTTTTTAGTTCAATATGTTTACCCTCTTCCCTGGTGCCTGCCTGCACGAAGCGTTTCGGCGAAGGCAGGGGAGAGGGGCAGGTCGCTTCGACTCGCAACCGAGGTGAGGGGTGCAATTTTATTTTTTCTTTGGGGTCCGTAGATATTCGAGGAGGTCGGCCATCTCCCCTTTCTTAAATCGGGGCCATGGGATCCCCTTTTCGATGGTCGCCCTGCGGATTTCCACGCTATGGTTCCAGATTCCCGCGGCAATCTCCATGGGATTGTCAGTTTTCTGGTATTTTGAGAGATCGATGTGCATCAACTCCCCTCGCTTCCCATCCAGCCCGTGACACCTGACACATCCGAGATCTGAAAACTTTTTCCTCCCATTGACCGGATTGCCCGTCTCATCGATGAAATGGAGGAAGTAGAGGTAGGAGATGAGGTCGGCCATCTCTCTTGGGGTAAACTTCGGGATGCCCGTTTTAGTCTGGGACATCTTTGCCAGAACCGTCGGCCCCTTGTTCCACATCGCAGACGCTACACGGGTGAGGCTCCTGTAATAGGCCTTCGACCTCAGGGAGAGATCGATGCCGCTGACAGGGGTCTTTTCCCCCTGGACGGGATGGCATTCTCCGCATCCCTTGGATAGAAAGGTCTTTCTCCCTTCTTCTGGATTTCCGGGAGTAATATAGGCGACCTCTTTGGGTCCCTTTGCGTTCGTTTTAATATATTCGAGGAGGTCGACCATCTCCGCTTCTTTGAATTCAGGCCACTTCATTCCGAGAATGACCATATTGGCGATCATATCAGGGCCATGGTTCCATATCTCCATACTTAAAAAGACCGGGGAGATGTTCTGCGGAAATTCGTTCAGCCCCGATTCCCCTTTTTTCCCTTTTCCTGAAAGCGGGTGGCAGGCGATACAACCCTTCTCGTTAAAAAGAAACCTACCTTTGATCGCATCCCCGGGTTCATCGAAGTATTTCAAGAAGTAGAGATAAGCGGAGATCGAGCCAAGTTCTTCCCCCGTAAGATCGGGTTTTAAAATCTTTGCCCTCTCAATGCCGGCCACCATCGAGGGAATATGATTCCAGAGTTTGGCTGCCAGATCGAGCTGGGTGTCGCCCAGATCGATTTTTCCGAGATCCGGGCCGGTTTTTCCTCCTTCTCCTTTGAGGGCATGACATTTGACGCAGCCTTTGTTCACAAAGTAACGGGCCCCCTTGGCCGGATCTTCGGGGAGGATCTGGGCATAAACAGAATGGGCAATAAGATAGACAAGCGCTCCAATGATGGTCATTGCTTTCTTCATAATGATCCCCTGAAACCAACAGTGAAAATTGCAAAATTAACAATGTAAAATTAGCAATGGTTGAAAGATTATTAATTGATCATTGCTAATTGACCATTTTGCATTGATCTTTACTCAACTCCAATCCCCGGAAGGTAGGTCTTGATTCGCTCCTGAACTTCAGCCATCGATTTCTCCCTTCCTTCCCTCACCTCCCAGATGGAGACGATGGGAAAGAGTTTGGTAAAGATCATATAGAGGAGAATGAAGAAGGCGACACAACCGGCGAATACGGACCATTCCACCCAGGTGGGAAAATAGAGGACCGCCTCATTGGGAAGCCTGGGGTTGGCGAGCGTGGGAACGACGATCACAAATCGTTCGAGCCACATTCCAATGATGACCGAGATCGATGCGATCAATGTCCCGAAGGGCGTCCTGGTTTTATTAAAGCTGAGGATGGGCAGGGGAATGATAAAACAGAAGAGAAACATCCCCCAGAAGAAGGGAGCGAATTTTCCGGTAAATTTCATCCAGAAGATGGTCATATGGATGGGCTCGCCCCCGTAAAAGGTGGTGAGATATTCTGTAAAAGTGAAGTAAAACCAGAGAAGGGTCATCACCAGGAGGAGGATTCCCAGGTTGTTGAAATGGACGGGCCTGAGGTAATCCTCAAGATGATAGACTTTTCGGATCAGGTTCATTGCCACAATCAGGGCGGCGATTCCTGAAAAGATGGCGCCGGTAACAAAGTAGGGGCCGAAGATGGCCGAATGCCACATGGGCTGAATAGTCATGGCGAAGACAAAGGAAACAACCGTGTGGACGGAGACGGCAACAGGAATGACGAGGATCGCCATAAAGGAAATTCCTCTTTCCAGGAGATGGCGCTGTCTTTCGGTCCCGCTCCAGCCCAGGGCAAAGATCCGGTAAAACCATTGATATCTGCCCCCGTGGTCTCTGAGAATGGCGATATCCGGGATTAACGGAAGGTAGAGATAGACCGAACTGGCGGTCAGATAGACGCTAATGCTCAAAACATCCCAGAGCAGGGGAGACTGGAAGTGAGGGTATTGAAGAATATTGAGCATGCGGTCCGGTCTTCCCAGGTCCATAAGGATGTTTCCAACGCCGAAGAAGAGGACAAGAACGGTGATCACTTCAGCGGACCGGGTGATCGACCTTCGCCATTCGGCCTTGGCGAGCCGCAGGATGGCGGAAATGAGAGTCCCCGCATGGCTGATGCCGATGAAGAAGACGAAGTTGGTAATATAGACCCCCCAGTAGATGGGCCTGGAGAGTCCGGTCACGCCCAGTCCATCCCGGTATTGATAAATATAAGCTCCGGCCGCCCAGAGGATGACCGCAATTAATGAGAAGAGAGTGAGATAGAAGGTTTTCCCTGTTCTCTGAATGGGCTGAAGCAAAATCGCATCATCGCCCAGCTTAAAACCTTTCTCGTCCATCACATTCCCTCTGAAAGATAGATGACCTTTGGCTCGGTTCCCAGATCCTCCAGCAATTTGAAAGCCCTTCTTTCTCTTGAAAGGATCGATACCGCGCTGAAAGGGTCGTTGAGATCGCCAAAATACATGGCGTTGCCGGGACAGGCCTGAACACAGGCCGGGATATAATCCTCCGAGAGGAGTTCCCTCTTTTCAGCCTTTGCCCTTTCCCTTGCCTTGAGCAGACGGTGGTGACAGAAGGAGCATTTCTCCACCACACCCTTCCCGCGGATGGAGACATCCCGGTTGAGAGATCCCTTCATCTCTTTCGGCCATCGGGGTTCATGCCAGTTGAAACTCCGGACGGTGTAAGGGCAGGCGGTGGTGCAATAACGGCAGCCGATACACCGGGAATAAACAATGCCCACAAGCCCTTCCTCATTCGCATAGGTTGCGCCCACGGGACAGACCTTGATACAGGCGGGATGTTCACAATGCATGCAGGGCCTTGGAAGAAGACGCGCTTTTATGTGGGGATATTCACCTTCGATATAAGGAAGGAGTTCAATCCAGTGGATGGTGCGGCCCATAGCCGATTCTTCCGGCCCGATGATGGCAATATTGTTCTCTGCATGGCAAGCAGTCATACAGGTCTGGCACCCGGAGCATCTATCCAGATCAATCACCATTCCCCACTTGTGCATTCTAAACTCCGTCTCTTAGATTCTTACACGACAAAGTCTGAGAATTTATCTCTAACATTTTGGCCCCCCAAAAATCTCCCCTCCCCTGGCGG
>Ga0207951_101036_pt1 | contig 11290 bp, 11 predicted proteins | sample Subbio12Aug_8Bad_FD_184830 | JGI IMG/M metagenome (GOLD analysis project Ga0207951, IMG submission 184830) | Serpentinite rock and fluid subsurface biosphere microbial communities from McLaughlin Reserve, California, USA - CR12Aug_8Bad (SPAdes) | ecosystem: Environmental > Terrestrial > Deep... | reverse complement strand
TGCCACTCCCATTCATTAAATCCGAAATTTGTTTCCGGGTATATTCCTCCGCATCAGCCGGCAAGCTGGGCATATAGGCCCCCGAAGCATATTCAGCGGCCTGAATGCCGGCATGTTTTCCAAATACGACCAGATCGACCAGCGAATTGGTGCCCAGGCGGTTGGCCCCGTGGACCGAAACGCAGGCGCATTCACCGGCGGCATACAAACCGGGCAGCACTGTCTCCTGGTTGTCGATTACAACCTGACCCAATTTGTTGGTGGGGATACCGCCCATTGCATAATGGGCAGTGGGCTGGATCGGCATAGGATCCTTGACCGGATCCACGCCCAGGTATGTGCGACAGAAATCCGTAATATCGGGGATCTTGGCCAGGACTTCCTCGGCTGTTACCCGGTAGGGTGTGCCATCCGGATGGGTACGACCATCCAATTCCGCATACTTGTTGACCGTTTCAGGGCGGATATCGAGATGGATATAATTACTGCCGTTGATACCGCGCCCTTCCTTAATTTCAAGGTAAACCGCCCGGCTGATGACATCTCGGGATGCCAGATCTTTGATGGTCGGTGCGTAGCGTTCCATGAAGCGCTCGCCTTTACCATTGAACAGGATACCGCCCTCCCCGCGTACCGCCTCAGTGATCAAGATGCCCAGCCTGTAGATTCCGGTGGGGTGGAATTGAAAAAATTCCATATCTTCGGCCGGGATCCCTTTGCGCAAAGTAATCGCGACACCATCCCCGGTATAAGCATAGGCATTCGAGGTGATTTCCCACATGCGACCATGCCCCCCGGTAGAGAGCACCACCGATTTGGCATGGAAGACATGGATTTCCCCGGTCGCCAATTCCACCGCCACTACCCCGGCTGCAACGCCCTTATCCATCAGTAAGTCCAGCATTTGAAATTCATCGAAGAATGTAATCTGGTTTTTAATGCACTGCTGATAAAGAGTTTGTAAGATCATATGGCCGGTACGGTCGGCCGCGTAGCACGACCGGCGGATACTTTTCTTGGTGAGGTTGTTGGTATGCCCGCCAAAAGGACGCTGGGCAATGCGTCCATCCGCCGTGCGGGAAAACGGCAAGCCAAAATGTTCCAGGTCGAAGACTGCCTGGACTGCCTCGTGGCACATGAACTCTATCGCATCCTGGTCACCCAGGTAATCGCTGCCTTTGACTGTATCGAAGGCATGCCATTCCCAATGATCCTCTTCCAAATTGCCGAGCGCTGCGCCGATGCCGCCTTGAGCTGCTCCGGTATGCGAGCGGGTTGGATAGAGTTTGCTCAGCACCGCAGTTTTGGCACTACGGGAAGCATACAAGGCGGCCATTAACCCTGCCCCTCCTCCGCCGACAATGATGACATCGAAAACATGTGTTTGAGTCATTGAACTGACCTCCATGAAGTTGTTAGAGCGGAAATTCCTGGGTAACGCCGCCAATTAGGGCAATAAAACCAATTAGAAATACGGTCAGCCAGAAGATAAACAAACCCCAATTGAGCACCAGGCGACCTCTTTTACCGGGGACGAAATCGTTGAGCACCTGACGCAAACCATTTACCCCATGCGCAAAGGAAAACCCAAGCAGCAGCCCGTCGTAGATGCGCCAGCCCAGGTTAGCCCATCGGTCAGCCACATAGCCCAGGTCCATGGCGTGCACACCCACCACAACATCTTGTAAAATCATATGCCCCCACACAAGCGGGATGAGCAGGAAGGCTGAATAGCGCATCCATCTCCAGGCGATGGTTTCATAATTTGGTTTTATTTTTACCCGTCGAACCGGCTCACTTGTCGTTGTCATGGTAAGCTCCTATCCACCAAACAAGCCGTAATTATGGTAGAGAATATTACGAACCATCACAAAGGTGGCTGGCAGCCAGAGGACAACCGCTATGGCAAGGGTGATCCAGGATGATTTGCGCTGGGTCTCGATCGTCCAGTTTTGGGGCTTGAACATATCAAAATAAGCAATTCGCAGTCCGTTAACGCCATGAAAGAAAACGGAAAATACAAGGGCAATTTCTCCAATTCCAAAAAGCGTCGTTTGATAAAGCTCGAGAACCTCCATGAATCCGGCCGGATGGAAATAGACCAGAGCGATATCAATGATGTGGATGGTCAGGAATAAAACAATGCCCACACCGGTTATTCGGTGGAGCAGGAAACTCCAATGCCCTTCGCGGCCACGATAGCCCGCATAGCCGCTCAGGGTGGTTTTTATGCTTGACATGTTCACCTCCGGTGGTTATTTTTGGGATGGTTAAATTTTAGCATGCCTTATCAAATTAAGTATAGTATTTGGGTAGAAATATACTAGTAATCCATCCTTCTTATGATCACCTGTCGGTTATTCAGGGCCTAAAAGGAGAAGTATGCAGGACGAGAACCTTGCTGATATAATCGGGGGCAGCGAAAGTTCTGCAATTTCACAAGCCCACCACAAGGAAGATAAGATGCCTACTAAAGTATCACAAGCCTTTCTCCTCCCCCTTCTTATCGTCGCGGTTCTGGTATTATCCGCCTGCCAGCCAACCCAGCCTGGCGAAACCGTCACGCTCAAGGTTGCCATCCTCCCGATTCTGGATGTGCTGCCGATGGTTGTCGCCCAACAAGAAGGGCTTTTTACTAAACACAATATCAAGGTTGAATTTATCCCGGTCGGGTCAGCACCCGAACGCGACCAGTTGATCTCGGCTGGCCAGGCAGATGCCATGGTTAACGAACTGTCCTCTGTCATGTTCCTTAACCAGGAGACGATCCAGGTCCAGGCTGTGCGTTTCGCCCGCGTGGCAACACCTGAACAGGCCTTATTTCGCATCCTGGCAGCAAAAGATTCGGGTATCCAAAGCGCTCAAGATTTGAAAGGTGTCGCGGTGGGCGTCTCGCAGGCCACCATTATCGAATACCTGACCGAGCATCTGCTGGGCTTAGAAGGGTTAAGCGATGAAGAAATAAAAGTTGTGGCCGTGCCGAGAATCCCTGACCGGATGTCGCTGCTCGCCAGTGGAGAATTACAGGCTGCTATGCTGCCCGAACCGTTTTCCACCCTCGCTGCTCAACAGGGGGCCGTCATAGTTTTGGATGACACCCGCGCACCCATGCAATCCTTCAGCCTGATAACATTCCGCAAAGCGGTACTCGACCAGAATCCGCAGGCGGTACGCGGATTTCTGGCGGCCGTGGAAGAAGCAACAATCCTGATCAACGCCGATCCGCAAAAATATGCCGCCTTGATGGTCGAACAAAACATGGTTCCAGCTCCATTAGCCGAAAGCTTCCAAGTCCCCACTTATCCGCTCAAGGGTGTACCGGACGAGGCCCAATTTATGGATGTGCTCTCATGGGCAAAAACCAAAGGTTATTTGAGCATAGACTTGGCTTATTCCGACAGTGTCAACGACAGCTTCCTGCCTTGACCGGTGATGATCGAGATCCAGTCCCTGAGCTTCAGCTATGGGCGCGGCGCGCAGGTGTTTCAGGATTTCTCCTGGCAGGTGCACCCCGGGGAGACCTGGGCGGTTTTAGGCCCTTCAGGCTGCGGCAAGAGTACTCTCCTGGGATTGTTGGCCGGTCTCGTTTTTCCACAGTCGGGAAGATTGCTTATCGATGGGCGACCACTCACCCGCCCGCGACCGCGAACCGGTTTGATCATCCAAGATTACGGTTTGCTGCCTTGGGCTACCGTGCGAGAAAATACCCGCCTGGGTTTGCGCATTCGGAACTATTACGGCCCTGATCGGGTCCATACCCCACCTAATTATTCCCCCACCCTAGATGTTGATCCCTGGCTGGAGCGCCTCGGGTTGTTACCCTATGCCAACCGTTACCCCGGGCAGATTTCGGGTGGTCAGCGCCAGCGCACCGCCATCGCCCGTACACTTGCGCTCAATCCAGATTTACTCTTGATGGACGAACCCTTCTCATCCCTGGATGTCCCAACCCGCGAGAGCTTGCAGCGCTTGCTGCTCGAAATATGGAGTGAGAAAGGTTTGACTTTGGTGGTCGTTACTCACGCCATCGAGGATGCCGCAATGCTCGGGAAAAAAATACTTTTGCTCTCCGATGCGCCTAACCGCAACCCCAGGGTTGTCCCAAACCCTAACCTCACCCGCCCTGGTTTTCGCGAATCGGATGAATACGCCGCCCTTTGCCGCGCTTTGCGGGCGTTCCAGGAGCCAGGGTGAAACGCAGCGACCTGCTGTTGGCTACCCTGACCCTGATTGCGTCCTGGCAGTTGATCGCCATGCTGGTCAACCAGGTGATCCTTCCCTCTCCGCTGCTGGTGGCCGGCATCTTTTGGCAAGAGCTGGTCAGCGGCTCATTGGGCACTCACTTTCTGGCCAGTCTATGGCGGGTCGCGGTCAGCACCTTGTTGGCAATCCTGGCAGCAGCCCCCGCCGGCCTGGTATTAGGCCAGTCGCGCCGGCTAAGCTCGATCTTTTCTCCGCTTATTTACCTTCTCTACCCCATTCCAAAAGTGGTTTTTGTGCCGGTCGTGCTGCTCTTTCTCGGAATCGGTGATTCATCCAAAATTGCGGTCATCTTTTTGATCCTGTTTTTTCAGATACTGGTTCTGGTGCGCGACCAGGCCGCCAGCTTAAGCCCGGATTTGATTCGTTCGGTGCGCAGCCTGGGAGCTGGGCGGTTGGCTCTGTTTCGCTTTGTTTATCTACCTGCCAGCATTCCAGGCATTTTGACGGCTTTGCGCCAGTCGGTCGGCACCGCCGTGGCTGTGCTATACGTGACGGAGTTGTTCGCCACCCAAACGGGATTGGGTTATTATATCTACCTCATGGGCAGCACCCTGTTCAATTACCCGGCCATGTACGCTGGGGTAGTCGCGATGAGCCTGCTTGGGTTGGGATTGTATTTTGCCGTAGATGGCCTGGAGCGCTGGCTGTGTCGATGGCAGAGAGCGGAGACCAACTAGGCATCTTTCCCGTGGGGGTCATCGAGCCAGCGAGAGCCGCCAAGGGGCAACTTGCACCCCGGGGAGATTGCTTCGGTGGCTGCACTTCCTCGCAATGACACCTGCACCCAAAATGGATCACGACTGTTAAAACCGGTGAAATGTCGTGCGGCCCTATCCTACCGATATTCTAAAAACTTAAAGCTTTATGTTCGGCGCAGCGTTCGCAGCCTGGGTCATCACATAATAGGGCGAGCGGGTCATTGGAAATTAATTCTACAATCGTGTCGATCATTTCATTGAGCGGCAGAGCGCGCAGGTTCGCACTGCCGATATTCACTTGACGGGTAAATTCCACCAGGTGGGGAGCGGCTTTTTCGAAACCAAGCGAACAGCCCGGGAAATTGGGACATTCTACCGCCGATTCGGGGGTCAGCGCCCAACGGATGAACTGTCGGCGGCCGGCTAGTTTTTCGGCCAGATGGATGCTGGTGTTAACGGTATGGTCGACGCCAAGCAGCAAGACCCAGCCATTTTCTTCGGCCAGTTTGCTGATGGAGGCCAGGGGTTCCTGCAGGGTTTGGGCTTCCAGGGAGGCATCTACCCCGATGCCGGTGAAGGAAAGGATCGGGTGGGAAGAACGTTTGGCCAGTGGGTGAAGGCGCAATTGTTCCGGCAAAGTGCCCACCAATGGGTCGCAGGGCATATCAGGAGTGAAAAATTCGGCCATGGTGTTAAGGTCTTTGCCGGCCCCGTAGAGGGCAGCATTTTCATCCGGCCCTTCTTCAGGGAGGATCATGGTCTTATAAGTATGGGCTGGCATGATCAAGCGTGGTTGGACGGCCAGTAAAGCGCCCAATAGCGCCTCGCTTCCACCGCGGATTTCACCGAAAGATTTTACCGAGGCGTGGGCAATTACCGGACACCTAGAATCCAGACCTAAGGAGCGAAATCCGCGTTCTAAATCTCGGTATGACAGCATAACACCCTCCCCGGACGAGAACTTAAGTGATTTCTTCGAGGCGGATGACCTTTCCAATCCACCGCTCAGGATCTGTAGTGCACAACCTTACAACCAGGTTGGCGAGCACCTCTAGAGAATTGGACAGATGCGGCCCGCCAACATCGGGCACCATTTCGGCTTGGACATTAATGGAACCAGCCTCAACTGCATAACAGTTAATATTATACGTCAGAAGTTCGGCTGCTGCCCATTTCGTCAGGCCGCTCAAACCGTGTTGTGAAGCGCTCATGGCCAGGGGTATATCATCGGGCGGGGTCGATAAGATGTTGATGATCGTACCGCCGCCCCGTTCGCGCATGACTCCGGCGGCAGCCTGGAGCAGGAGAAAAGGTCCACTCAGGTTAATTTCGAGAGTGCGCTGCCAATCCCACTCGTCGAGCGCCAACAGGCCGGCAGGCGGGCTGATGTGCAGGCAGTGGGCGAGGATATCCAGGCCCTCGAAGTCAGTCAGGACATCATCCAGGAGCGAGCGAGCGGAGAGGCCTTTGCCGGTGTCACTCGTATAAGTTTGGCAGCGAGCGCCAAGGTGCTCGACTGCACGGCGGGTTTCCTGCAGGTGGTTGGGAGCCAGGTCGTGGGCGGCTATGGCGGCCCCGGCTCGGGCAAGGCTAAGCGCGAGTGCGCGCCCCAGTGGGCGGCCCGCGCCGATAATCAATGCGACCTTGCCGGTTAGAGCTGGATCTGTTGTGGGTTTCACGGCTGCCAGCCTACGGTTGATGGCGTGCAAACCGGGATGGCATCCGGATGATGGTTAGCGTTCAGGGTGAGGTTGAAATAGGGGGAGGGATCCAGGGTGTTTTCGATCTCCAACTCGTTGAGAAAACCGCCCTGACCATCGTCTTTGACGATCGAGAAGTGCAAGTGGATGCCGGTTGGGTTGCCGGCTGTGCCGGAGTAGTTACCCTGGCTGCCGAGCAGCGAACCAGCACGGACGAAAACCTCGGTCGTCCCAGGCGGGAACTCGGGAGCGACCAATGAATCACCCTGATCATTGGCCATGTGGGTGTAATAGGTCCAAATCTGGCGGCCGGGGTGGAGCGGATCGGATGGGATGCGGAGGATGACCGTCGATTTCCAGTCCGCCAGGCGGGTGAGGTAGCCGTTGTAAGCAGCCACGACCGGTGTGCGGCCGGGTTGGGCGCCGCCGAAAATATCCAGCCCAGAGTGGCGGTGTCCCGGGCGGAATGAGTCATCCCAGAGGAAGCCGATATAACCATCGGTGGGGAAGACGAAGGGCGCGTCCGGGCAGCGCTCACCGGCGCGCACAGCCCAATGGGGGTTGCTTTGCGGGTTGCGAATGTATTGCAGCACGCGGGAAAGGCGGGGGGAAGACCTCCCGCCTGGGCGTAAATAGTAATAGGCGCTAATTAACCCAGCTACGACGAGGGCGCCAACCAACACCTGGGCGGTTCGTTTCATGTGGATTGGGGTAAGCGAGCCTGCATCGACCAAGGACCGGTCCAGGTGATTTCGACCGGCAGGGCCTGCCCGCGCAGGTCGTGGCCAGACTCGACAAAGACCAGCTTGTTGGTGGGGGTGCGGCCTTTCCAGCGCCCGCGCACTTTCTCCTCGAAGAGCACCTCGACCTGCCGACCCAGGTAGGCGGTATGGATTTCGGCGGCGATGCTTTCCTGCAGTTCTTCGAGCAGGCGGAAGCGGCGCCATTTTTCCTCGTCGGGGACATCGTCGGGTAAACGGCGGGCGGAGACGGTCCCAGCGCGGGGCGAATAACGCGCCAGGTGGGCCACATCCAGCTTGAGCTCGGCCAGCAGGGCATGGGTGTGCTGGAACTGGGCGTCGCTCTCGCCAGGGAAGCCGACGATCACATCCGTGGCGATCGAGACACCCGGGATGCGGGCTCGGATTCTTTCGACCAAGGCGCGGTATTGACCCGCAGTATAGCCGCGCCCCATTTCGGTCAGCACATAGTCATCGCCAGCCTGGACGGGCACCTCGATATGGGGCATAACCTTAGGAAGTTCGGCAACCGCATCTAACAGGTCAGCGGTCATCCAGTTGGGGTGCGAGGTCAGAAAACGGATGCGTTCCAACCCGTCGATCTGGTTCAGACGGCGCAGCAGGCCGCTCAGGTTGGGGTAGGCGGGGTTGTCTTTGCCATAGCGGTCGACGATCTGGCCGAGCAGGGTGATCTCGCGCACACCCTGGGCGACCAGCGAACGCGCCTCGGCCAGTATCTCTTCGGGCGGGCGGCTTTGCTCGATCCCACGGCGGTAAGGGATGATGCAGAAGGTGCAGGCATGCGAACAACCATAGACAACCGGTACAAAGGCGCTCACCAGGCTGCCGCGCTGCTCGTTGGGAAGGACCAATTCTTCGTCCTGGAGGGCATGACGCAGGCTAACTTGCTTTTCTTGTTCGCCGCGTGCGTCGCGCTCCATCAGGTACTCGATCAGCGGGCGTGGGTCGGATGGGGCCGAGAAGACATCCACATAGGGAAAACGATCGACTACTTTTTGATTGCCTTTAACCCCGACCAGGCAGCCCATCAGGTTAATGACCAGGTCGGGCCGTGAATTTTTAAGCGGGCGCAGGGAACTGAGCCGCCCGTAGGCTTTTTCTTCGGCGGACTGACGCACCACACACGTGTTGAGGACGATGACATTGGCGTCCTCGGCCCGTGGTACGCTGCGGTAGCCCAGGTGCTCGAGAGCGGAGGCGACGCGCTGCGAGTCGGCCACGTTCATTTGACAACCTTCGGTCCAGATGTAGTAGTTCATGGGGCGAATTATAACAAGGTTTTGGAGCAGAAATAGGGGTTAATTTGTCTGAATTGGAAGAGAAATAAAGGGGGAGCGGGGATGGGAAAGCCGGATTTTGAAAACCTTAACCCATTCATCCTTATCCACTTACATAGGTTAACCAACCGTCCGAACGCGGATGAGTGCCGCCCACAACCTCATAGAAGGCTTTTTGGATATCAGCAGTGATCGAGCCAATTTGTCCATTGCCAATTGGGCGAAAATCGATCTCGCGCACAGCCACCACTTCGGCAGCCGTACCGCACACAAACACCTCATCGGCTGTGTAGAGCATGTCGCGCCCCATCATCCGTTCGGTTATACTGTAACCCAAGTCGGCGGCCAGGTGAATCAGTGCATCCCGGGTGATGCCCTCCAGGATCGCAGCCAGGGGTGGAGTGGAGATTTGCCCATCGTGGACCACGAACAAGTTCTCACCGGTGCACTCCGCCACGTAGCCCTGCGGATCGAGCATGATGGCTTCATCGAAGCCCAGGCGTTCCGATTCGGTTTTCGCCAGGATGCTGTTGGCGTAATTGCCGCTGATCTTAGCCTTGGTCATTGCTATGTTAGGGTGGTGACGCGTATAGGAGGAAATGTTGGCGCGCACTCCATTCTTGAGAAAATCGGGGCCATAAATATTCCCCCACTCCCAGCAGGCTATCCCGGTCCGAGGTTGGCCGTCGTCGATGCTCAGGTTCAGTTTAGGGCTGCTCAGGTAGATCAAGGGGCGAATGTAGCAGGAAGCGAAGCCATTCGCGCGCACCAGTTCGACTGCCGCCCGACTCAGGTCGCCGGGGTTGTACGGTAGGCTGCGAAAACCGAGGATCTTGGCGGATTCGACCAGGCGGGTCATATGTTCATTCAGGCGGAAGATGGCCGGACCGCGCCCGGTTGGGTAGCAGCGGATGCCCTCAAAGACGGCGATGCCGTAATGCAGCCCGGAGGTTAAAAAAGGAACAACGGCCTGATCGTAGGGTAGCAGAACCCCATCCATCCAAATGAAATCCGATTCGATCCCCATCATCCACCTCCGACTATCACTTATGGTTTAGTTGTTTATTATTTTGACATATTCTGGCCGAATTTGGAAGCAGTCTGCACAAAAATACCACCCATTTTGAGAATAGCGGTTCATCCCATAAATAAGAATTGGACGATAGGAAAAGATATTCTAATGAAATCTGTGAGGGTTGGCTATTGCACCGGTAGGATTTTTTGGGGATAATAGGATTGACCACAAAGGAGATGATCATGAACATTTTCAAGTCGTCTTACTTTCTTATCGCCTTCATCGTGCTATTAGGATTGCTGGTTTCGCTGCCAGGTGCAGCGTCTGTGGTGAGTGCCCAATCCGGTTCGAGGGAGGAACGCCTGAATGATCCCGACCTGCGTTTATATTTCTGGCAGCTCGAACGGGATGGCATCCAAATCACCAAAGAAGACCGGTTGTACCGGGTCGTGAATGGCGATACTCTGACCAGTATTGCCGCCCGTTATGACATCACCGTAGATCATCTGGTGTCGGTCAATCCGCAAATTAACGCCGCCACCATGCTCCTGCGGGGCGAGCTGATCCATATCCCTCATGGCATTACCGAAAATCCGCCGCCATTTTACCAAACCCCAGTGGTGGTTGTTGGCGGCTCAAATGGGGCAACTCCACCCAATGCTGTGACTCTATTGCGGGGGGATGCCCTCACCCGCTTAATCCTCTGGCAGCTCGAGGGGGTAGGAATTGTTATCACCCAGGAGGACCGGCTCTACCGGGTGGTGACTGGCGATACGCTCTATAAAATCGCAGGTCGCTATGGCCTCACCCTGGAGAAATTGATCGCCGCGAATCCGCAAATCAATGACCTGAACGTCATCCTCCGCGGTGAGCTGATCTACATCCCGGAGGGCATTACCGAAACTTCGCCGCCGTTTTACACCTCACCCCAACCGGTCAGCAAATAAACGCGATCAATGGATAGCTCCGCTACCCAAACCCTCCTCATAAGGGTGAATAGCACATATCCCTGGCGTTCCTGTTAACCAGAGTTTTTCGGTAGACCTGCTGTTGGACTGGGTTAAAAAGATTGGGCAGGGCTGGCTCCCGCGGCTCCACTTATTTCGCCCTGCCTAAAAACTATAAGCTGGTTAGAGGCGGGATGATTTCTGTCACCTGCACCCCTTACCAATGGGAGGAGGACCCTCGAAGGGTTGGACCTCAGGCAGAAAAGGTTTTCAACTATCCGAACAAAGCTGGGATGCCCGGACTGACAAGCAGCCCAACAATCATTAAGAGTCCTACCACCAGGTGTAAGAGGATGGTTGTGCTGTTGGCATTAATCAGACTGCGTTCCGAGTAGCGGCGGAATAATACCTGTATGGCAGAAACAGCCAGGGGGAGGGCCGCCAGAATAAGCAGAACGGTCCATGGGAGGATACCTGTCAGAACGCTGGCGAGGATGAAAAAGAAGGCTGCCGCAACCAATAGCAGGTAACCCCAACGGGCTTTCTCTTTACCCAGGACCACTACCAGGTTGTGCTTTCCGGTTAAGGCATCTGCAGCCATATCTGGAAACTGGTTAATCCATAAAATT
>Ga0207951_101035_pt1 | contig 11292 bp, 10 predicted proteins | sample Subbio12Aug_8Bad_FD_184830 | JGI IMG/M metagenome (GOLD analysis project Ga0207951, IMG submission 184830) | Serpentinite rock and fluid subsurface biosphere microbial communities from McLaughlin Reserve, California, USA - CR12Aug_8Bad (SPAdes) | ecosystem: Environmental > Terrestrial > Deep... | reverse complement strand
CGACCGTGATCACGCCCTCGCCGCCGACCTTCTCCATCGCCTCGGCGACCTGCTCGCCGATCGCCGGGTCGTTGTGGGCCGAGATCGTCGCCACCTGCGCCTTCTCCAGCCGCGAGGCCACCGGCCGCGACAATGCCTTCAGTGCCTCCACCACGCGCTTGCAGCCGCGGTCCAGGCCGCGTTTGATGTCGATCGCGCTGGCGCCGGCGACCACGTTGCGCACGCCGTCGGCGTAGATCGCGTGGGCGAGGATCGTGGCGGTGCTGGTGCCGTCGCCGACCGCATCGCCGGTCTTCTCGGCCGCCTGCCGCAGCATGCGCGCGCCGAGGTTCTCCTCCGGGTCCTTGAGGTCGAACTCCTTGGCGATGGTCACGCCGTCGTTGCAGACGATCGGCGCGCCCCACTTCTTCTGGATCAGCACCGACTTCGACTTCGGACCGAGCGTGACACGCACCGCGTCGGCCAGTTGCGTGGCGCCGCGCAGCACCTTCTCGCGCGCCGCCGATCGGAACAGGACCTGCTTGTAGCTCATAGCCACCTCAGCCGGATCGAGTCATCGTCGTCGGGCAGCCGCGCCGCCGGCGCCGCCGTCCTGCGCGCTGCCGGCGCCAGTGTGCGCCGGTGGGCCGGCCGGCGTTCCGACGCAGATCAAGCGCCCGCGGCGACCGGCGGCCAACGCGCGCTCTCTATAATCGCCGCCATGGCAAGCCGCGACGCCGAACCGTCCGCCGCCTCCTGGCAACCCGAACGAGCGCGGGCGCGGCAGGGCGCGGCGGCGCCCGAACGCAGCGAGGCCGCCGCGCGCGCGGCACGGCTGCTGACCGAGGCGGCACTGCTGGCGGGCGCTCTGGTGGTGCTCGCGCTGGCGGCCTTCCTCGCCACCTATCACCGCGGCGATCCCGGCTTTTCGCACGTCTCGGCCGCGGTCGAGATCGGCAACGCCGGCGGCCGCATCGGCGCCTGGATCGCCGATCTGCTGCTGCTCGTGTTCGGGATGTCGGCCTGGATCTGGGTCGCGGCCGGCGCCGCCTGGGTGGTGCGCGGCTTCCGGCGCCTGCACGCACCCTATGCCGACCGCGGCCTGCCCGACTGGGCGCAGGCACTCGGCCTGGCGCTGCTGATCGCCTCCGCCACGGCGCTCGAGTCGCTGCGCCTGAGCGCCCTGGCGGGCGTGCTGCCCGGCGCCTCCGGCGGCATTGTCGGCGCGCTGCTCGGTGCGCCGCTGGCGGCCGCTCTCGGGCACACGGCGGCGAGCGTGCTGCTGATCGCGGCGATCGCGATCGGCGCCAGCCTGTTCTTCGATTTTTCGTGGCTCACCGTGGCCGAGCGCGTCGGCGCCCTGTTCGAGGGCGCGGTGCAGCGCGTGCGCGAGCGGCGCGAAGCCGAACAGGATCGCGCGATCGGGGTGGCCGCCGCGCGCGTGCGCGAGGCGGCCGTGAGCGAAGAGCGCGAACGTCTCGACGAGGCGCCGCCGGTGCACATCGAGCGGCCGCCGGCGCGCGTGCCGGCCTCCGGTCGGCGCCAGAAGGAGCGCCAGGTGCCGCTGTTCGCCGAGATCGGCGCCAGCCGCCTGCCGGCGCTCGACCTGCTCGACGAGGCGCCGCCGGCGCCGGATGCGGTGTCGACCGAGACGCTCGAGTTCACCTCGCGCCTGATCGAGAAGAAGCTGAAGGACTTCGGGGTCGAGGTGGCGGTGCTCGCCGCCTATCCGGGGCCGGTGATCACGCGCTACGAGATCGAACCGGCCATCGGCATCAAGGGCGTGCAGATCGTCAACCTGGCCAAGGACCTGGCGCGCGCGCTGAGCCTGGTCAGCATCCGCGTGGTCGAGACCATTCCCGGCAAGAACCTGATGGGGCTGGAGCTGCCGAACGCCAAGCGGCAGACCGTGCGTCTGTCGGAGATCCTCGGCTCGCAGACCTACAACGACAGCCACTCGCTGCTGGCGCTCGGCCTGGGCAAGGACATCGGCGGCAAGCCGGTGGTGGTCGATCTGGCGCGGATGCCGCACCTGCTGGTGGCCGGCACCACCGGCTCGGGCAAGTCGGTCGGCGTCAACGCGATGATCCTGTCGCTGCTGTTCAAGGCTGATCCATCCCAGGTGCGGCTGATCCTGATCGACCCGAAGATGCTCGAGCTGTCGGTCTACGAGGGCATCGGCCATCTGCTGGCGCCGGTGGTGACCGACATGCGCGAGGCCGGGCACGCGCTCGCCTGGTGCGTGCACGAGATGGACCGCCGCTACAAGCTGATGAGCAAGCTCGGCGTGCGCTCGCTGGCCGGCTTCAACCAGAAGATCGCCGAGGCGCAGGCCAAGGGCGAGAGCGTGGCCAACCCGTTCACGCTGACACCCGAGGCGCCGGAGCCGCTGGCGCCGCTGCCGCTGATCGTGGTGGTGATCGACGAGCTGGCCGACCTGATGATGGTCACCGGCAAGAAGGTCGAAGAGCTGATCGCGCGCATCGCGCAGAAGGCGCGCGCCGCCGGCATCCACCTGATCCTGGCCACCCAGCGGCCGAGCGTCGACGTGATCACCGGCCTGATCAAGGCCAACATCCCGGCGCGGATCAGCTTCCAGGTCTCCAGCCGGGTGGACTCGCGCACGATCCTCGACCAGCAGGGTGCCGAGGCGCTGCTCGGGCAGGGCGACATGCTGTATCTGGCCGCCGGCACCGGTCTTCCGGTGCGCGTGCACGGCGCCTTCGTCTCGGATCAGGAAGTGCATCGCGTGGTCGAGGATCTGAAGCGCCGGGGGGCGCCGCAGTACGTCGAGGGGATCCTCGATGCGCCGGAGGCGGCGCTCGAAGGCGAGGCCGCCGCCGGCGCCGCCGGCGGCGAAGCCGATCCGCTGTACGACCAGGCGGTCGAGATCGTGCTGAAGAACCGGCGCGCGTCGATCTCTCTCGTGCAGCGCCACCTGCGCATCGGCTACAACCGCGCCGCGCGCCTGCTCGAGGACATGGAGAAGGCAGGCCTGGTGTCGCCGATGCAAAGCAATGGCAACCGCGAGATCATCGTTCCGAACCGCGAGCAGTGAGGCCAACGCCGGCGATGACGCGCGGCGCGGAACGCAGCGCCGCCGGCAGCGGTCGAAGCCGGCGTAGATCACCGCACAAGGGTCTGTCTTGACGCAACATCGAATCCGCCGGCGCGGCTTGCTCCATGCGGCACTGGCCGGCGCGGCGCTCGGCGCGATCGGCATCGCCCCGGCGCGCGCCGGCGGCACCGAGCAGCTACGCTCTTTCCTCGGGCAGATCCGCAGCGCGCGCGGCGAGTTCACGCAGCGCGTCGGCGGCGGCGATGCGCGCGTGCGAACGTCCAGCGGCAGCTTCGTGTTCCAACGGCCGGGACGCTTCCGCTGGACCTACAGCCAGCCGTACGAGCAGGTGATCGTCGCCGACGGCGAAACGCTGTATCTGTACGACAAGGACCTGAACCAGGTGACCGTGAAGCGGCTCGCCGGTGCGATCCCGGCCAGCCCGGCGTCGATCCTGTTCGGCTCCGACCAGTTCGACCGCGAGTTCGAGGTGCGCGACGCCGGTGCGCGCGACGGCATGCAATGGATCGTCGCCACGCCGCGCGCCCGGGACAGCGCCTTCGAGAGGATCGAGATCGGCTTTCGCGACGGCCTGCCGGCGGCGATGCTGCTGGCCGACGGCTTCGGCCAGGTCTCGCAACTGAGCTTCGCCAAGGTCGAGCGCAACCCGGCGCTCGATCCGCGCACCTTCCGCTTCACCCCGCCGCCGGGTGCCGACGTCCTCGACAGCCGTTGAGCGAGGCCGCCGCGCTCAGCGCTTGGGTGTGACGATCGCCAGCAGTTCGACTTCGAACACCAGCACCGAGTTGGCCGGGATCAGCCCGCCGCCGACCTCGCGCTCGCCGTAGGCGAGGCTGGCCGGGCAGGTGAGCTTGGCCTTGCCGCCGACGCGCAGTTGTTGCACGCCCTCGGTCCAGCAAGGGATCACGCGCGCCAGTGGAAACTCGGCCGGCTGGCCGCGCCGGTGGCTGCTATCGAACTCCCTGCCGTTGAGAAGCGTGCCGCGGTAGTGGACGCGCACGGTGTCGGCCGCGGTCGGGTTCGGCCCGCTGCCCTGGGCGAGGATCCGGTAGACGAGGCCGCTCGCGGTCCTGACTGCTCCTTTTTCCTGTGCCGCCAGAGCGAGCGGATCGGATTGCGCGAGCGCAGCGGTGCTGACGAGCGAAAGCAGCAGAACGAACCAGCGGGACATCGAGGCTCTCCGTCGCGTAAGACGCCCGGGATCGGGCGGCGCGAATGCTAGCCTGTCCGCGAGCAAGCGATGGCGGTGATGAACGATCTGTTTGCGACCGAGCCCGCCGGTGCGCCTCTGGCGCAGCGGCTGCGCCCGCGCGCGCTCGGCGAAGTGATCGGCCAGCGGCATCTGCTGGGCGAGGGCAAGCCGCTGCGCGTGGCCTTCGAGGCGCGCCGGCCGCACTCGATGATCCTCTGGGGTCCGCCCGGTGTCGGCAAGACCACGCTGGCGCGGCTGATGGCCGATGCCTTCGGCCTCGAGTTCATCGCCATCTCGGCCGTGCTCGGCGGCGTCAAGGACATCCGCGACGCGGTCGAGCGCGCGCAGGCGACGCTGGCACGCAGCGGGCAGCCGACGGTCGTGTTCGTCGACGAGGTGCATCGCTTCAACAAGGCGCAGCAGGACGCGTTCCTGCCGCACGTCGAGGCGGGGCTGTTCGTGTTCGTCGGCGCCACCACCGAGAATCCGTCGTTCGAGGTGATCGGCGCGCTGCTGTCGCGCGCCGTCGTCTACGTGCTCGAGCCGCTGGTCGACGAGGATCTGCGCGAGTTGATCGACCGCGCCTGCACGCGTGCGCTCGACGGCCTGCAGGTGCGCGACGACGCGCGCCGGCTGCTGATCGATCTCGCCGACGGCGACGCGCGGCGGCTGCTCAACGCGCTGGAGATCGCCGCCGGCATGGCGCGCGACGTGAACCTGGCTTCGATCGACGCCGACTTTCTGCGCGCGCGCCTGCCGGCGACCCTGCGCCGCTTCGACAAGGGCGGCGAGAACTTCTACGACCAGATCTCAGCACTGCACAAGAGCGTGCGCGGCTCGGATCCGGACGCGGCGCTGTACTGGATGGCGCGCATGCTCGACGGCGGCGTCGACCCGCGCTACCTCGCGCGGCGCATGGTGCGCATGGCGGTCGAGGACATCGGCCTGGCCGACCCGCGCGCGCTGCGGCTGGCGCTCGACGCCGCCGAGACCTACGAGCGGCTCGGCTCGCCCGAGGGCGAGTTGGCGCTGGCCGAGGCGATCGTCTATCTGTCGGTGGCGGCGAAGTCGAACGCCGTCTACACCGCGTTCAACGCGGTGCGCGCGTTCGTCAGGCAAGACGGCTCGCGTGCGGTGCCGCTGCACCTGCGCAACGCGCCGACCGCGCTGATGAAGCAGCTCGACTACGGCAAGGGCTACCGCTACGCGCACGACGAGGCCGGCGGCTACGCGGCCGGCGAGACCTACCTGCCGCCGGGCGTGCCGCGGCAGGCGTGGTACGAGCCGACCGCACACGGACTCGAGCAGCGCATCGGCGAGCGTCTGGCGCAGTTGCGTGCGCTCGATCGCAAGCGAAGCGACGACGGCGGCACGTAGAATTCGCGCTCTCGCGTTTCCCGAGCCGCCATGATCGACATCGCGTTGCTGCGCAAGGACCTCGGCGCCGTTGCCGACCGCCTGCGTACGCGTCCCTACGAGTTTCCGGTCGAGCGCTTCAACGCGCTCGAAGCCGAACGCAAGTCGGTGCAGGTCGAAACCGAGGCGCTGCAGGCCCGGCGCAATGCGCTGTCCAAGCAGGTCGGCGTCCTGAAGAGCAAGGGCGAGGACGCAGCCGCTGTGATGACTGAGGCGGCGGCGATTCCGGAGCAGGTGAAGGCGCTCGAGACGAGCTTGGCCGACGTGCAGGCGAGGATGCAGGCGCTGCTGCTCGAGGTGCCCAACCTGCCGCATGCCTCGGTTCCCGCCGGCCGGTCGACCGCTGACAATCTCGAGGTGCGTCGCTGGGGCGCGCCGAGGCAGTTCGACTTCCCCGTGCGCGACCATGTGGATCTGGGCGCGCCGCTTGGCCTGGACTTCGACACCGCGGCCAAGCTGTCGGGCGCACGATTTGCGCTGATGCGCGGGCCGGTGGCGCGGCTGCACCGCGCGCTCGGCCAGTTCATGCTCGACCTGCAGACCTTGCGGCACGGTTACACCGAGTGCCACACGCCGTACCTGGTGAACCGCGAGACGCTGGTCGGCACCGGCCAGTTGCCGAAGTTCGAACAGGACCTGTTCATCGCCCGCAAGGGCGGTCCGCAGGGCGAAGGCGAGCCGCTCTATCTGATCCCGACCTCGGAAGTCTCGCTGACCAACACCGTGCGCGGCGAGATCCTGAAGGAAGCCGACCTGCCGCTGAAGCTCACCGCGCACACGCCGTGCTTCCGCTCGGAGGCCGGCAGCTACGGCAAGGACACGCGCGGCATGATTCGCCAGCACCAGTTCGACAAGGTCGAGATGGTGCAGATCGCGCATCCGGAGCGCTCGTACGAGGCGCTCGAGGAGATGGTCGGCCATGCCGAGCACGTGCTGCGACTGCTGCAACTGCCGTACCGCGTCGTGCTGCTGTGCGCGGGCGACATGGGCTTCGGCGCCGCCAAGACCTACGACCTCGAGGTCTGGCTGCCGGGGCAGAACGCCTACCGCGAGATCTCGTCGTGCTCGAACTGCGAGGCGTTCCAGGCGCGACGCATGCAGACGCGCTTGCGCAGCGCGCAAGGCCGGATCGAATTCGTGCACACGCTCAACGGCTCCGGTCTGGCCGTCGGTCGCACGCTGGTGGCGGTGCTGGAGAACTGCCAGCAGGCCGATGGCAGCATCGTCGTGCCGGAGGCGCTGCGGCCCTACCTGGGCGGCGCTTCGGTGATCGCGCCGGCGCGCTGACCGTGCGCCGCAGGCGTGGCTGCGATCGCGCGGTCGAAACGACGCCGCTGCACGCTTTCGCGAAAGCGACTGGCAACAGCCGAAGCGCGCAGCGACGAATTTCGCTACACTGCGCGCCCTCGCGCCCGTAGCTCAGTTGGATAGAGTACTTGGCTACGAACCAAGGGGTCGTGGGTTCGAATCCTGCCGGGCGCGCCACATCGAGATAGGGGCCGGTGATCGGTCGATCACCGGCCCTGTTCTTTTCCACCACCGGCACTCTCGGGTTAGGGCCTTCGTGCCCCGACACCCTGACCAACCTTCCGCAGGTTGGATGCGCGCCAGCCTCATCGCGGCTGGATTGCGACCGGGGAGCCTTCGGCGCTCCCCCGTCCCCATCGCGCAGGGTGGTGACTTCGCTCTCCCCCTGCACCCCCCATCGACCAAGGGCGATGCCGCTCTGCCTTGGAGCCCATCGGGCCAAGGGTGCGGCCCTTGGCGAACCGGCCATTTCCAGAACCACGACGACCAGAGCTTTGCGGAATTCCGCGGATCATCGGTTGTGCCCGAGATGCTTCGGGAGTGACAAGTTTACGCTTGACGTACATCGTCCGAACCGCTATGGTGGCAGTCAATGATTCAGAGCTACCGCGACAAGCGGACGAGAGAGTTTGCCGAGGGCAAACGCGTCCGGGAGTTCGAGGGCTTCCGCCGTCAGGCAGAGAAGCGCCTCGACATTCTGGACGCCGCCACCAGCCTCACAGACCTTCAGGCGCTGCCCTCGAATGCGCTGGAAGGATTGAAGGGCGACCGAAGAGGCCAGTACAGCATCCGCATCAACATGCAGTGGCGGATTTGCTTCGAGTGGCCCGACGGACAGTCCGGCCCCTCGAACGTCGAAATCGTGGACTACCACTGAAAGGAGTTTGACCATGGCCCGCACACCCATTCACCCCGGCGAAATCCTCGCCGAAGAGCTTGGTGAACTAGGCGTCAGCCCGACCGAGCTGTCGCGGCAAATTCGCGTGCCTGCGAACCGCATCAGCCAGATCATCAACGGCAAGCGCGCCGTCACGGGCGACACCGCTCTTCGCCTCGCGCACTGGTTCGGCACGAGCCCGCAGTTCTGGATGAACTTGCAGGCGCTGTACGACGTGCGCCTGGCCGAGCAGGAGGCGGGAACGGAGATCAAAACGCTTCCGACCAAGCCCGCGAAATCCAAGACCGACCTTCCGCGTCAGGTGTAAGGCGCCGACGCTCATGCCGGGAGTCGATGCCTTCCGCGTTGCAGGAGGTAGCTGTCGCATGACCCGACTTCTTCTGAATGCCGTTCCTGTCACCGTGTCGCCCGATGCGCGGGTGGCTGCCGGCGTCCTACCGTACGCCAAGGATACGTTGGACCTACTCAGTCCGGGAACGCAAACGGCCTCGATCGAGGCCGCTTCGCTGGCGGAGAGGGTGGGATTTGTCAAGCGAGCATTGGCGCGGGTTTCCGGCAAGGTGGCGAGCAGAATCCCACACGGTTACCCACGCGCCGACATTGAGCAGCTTGCAGCGCAAGGTTCCCATCTGGGCGCGGGTGAGCTCGCTGCCGGCCAAGCCGACGTTGCGTCTGCGGCCGGTGGCGTCTGAAAGTGGCCAACCCGGGACCGACTTTCGAGGCAGTCGGCAGCCAGCGACAGCGGCCGAATCCTGCGCCGTGCAGCGCCGTGCAAGGCGCGTGCAGCACGCACAAGCGGCCGCCAGAGGCGCGGAGCGGGTGGCGTGGCTGGTCGGTATCGACTCGACTGCGATCGTCGATCCTGAGCGGTCCTGCGCGGCCGGCAGCCGCTGCGCCACCATCGATGTCTTCTTGTCCAAGCCGCTGTCGCGCAGGGTGGGGGTGGGGTCTTTAGGCGGTTCCACCGCGGAACCGCCTAACTTCGGTCGGCCGGCACCAGCGCGGCCTTCATTCTTCGGCGCCTGCGCCAGCATCTCCCCGAGGCGCCTGAGCGCCTCGACACGCAGCGCGTGCGCATAGCCGATGGTCTCGTCGCTCAGTTTCTGGCGCCTGGACCAGACCTCGGCCGCGGCCAAGACTTCGCGCTTGCCGGGAAATATGTCGCAGCGCTGCGACGTATTTCCTTCACTTGCCGCAGGCCTTCCGGCCGCCGCCTTCTCCCGCGGTTCCGGCTCGGAACCACGGAGCAGCCGGCCTTCGTTCTTCGATGGTTCCTTGCCGGAACCGTCGAACAGCGCCTCCGGCACCCGCGCAATCTGCTCACACCGGTGCGCTTCGGTGTTGCTAACCCCGGCGGCCGCCAGGACGGCGCGCTTCGTCTGCGTTCCAGCAGTGGAACGCAGATCAGTTCGGGCGCGTTCGGCCTTTTCCAACCCCGCGCTGATCTCCCCCATGCGCCGGCGTGCTTGCTTGGCACTTCGTCGCAGCGCTGCGACCAGGTTGGCTACAGCCTCGGCGCGCTCGAGGGTGCGGCCGCGCCAACGCGCGAGCGCGATGAAGCGCCACGGACACGGTGTTAGGTCTTACAGCCTGTAAGACCTCGCCTGTCTCCTGCCGCGTCATCGCCGCCGCCTCCGGCAGCCCGAGCGAATCAACCAGACACCTTGCCGGCCAGCGCATCGCGCAAGGCACGCTGCATCGCCAGCCGCTCGGCCGACTTCGGCGTCGTCACCTGCGCGACTCGCGGATCGTCGTCAGCGTAGAACCGCGCCAGCGGATCGGACTCGCGCACCGGATCGCGTCCAGGCACGCGCACCGGCTTGCGCCTCGCGGTCGTCAAGCTTCGCCCCTGAGGATCGCACTGTTGGATTCGCTGTAATCCAACGTGACCTCGTACACGCCGGCTGCCGGCTGCCAGCCCGGACGGGTCGCGCGCTGCTCGGCACTTACCACCACCTTGCCGATGCGCACCGGCTCCGCGGTGATCGCCCCGGCCCCGGCATCCAGGTAATCGTCGGGCTGGTCGCTGATGGCTGGGTTCCAGTCCCTCATCTGATGCTCGATCACGTCGAGCACCGAGACATGCGCCCACAGGTAGCCCGAGCGCAGCGGCGGCTCAAGCGCCGAGAGGATGCGCTTGTTCTTGTTTCCGGTGCTGTTGACCTCGCGCACCGACACCGGCAGCCCGCGGCGCCGGATCGCCCCGCGCAGGATCGACGGCACGTGCCCGCCGATGCCGTTGCACTCCACGTCCACGCGCGCCAGCTGGAACTGCTGCAGCAGGTCGCACACCTGCTCGACCTGACCCCCGCGGATGGCGCCGGCGCCGTCGACCTCGGCGAGCTCGCCATAGAGCCCGATCGCACGGTGCCAGTAGACGCGGCCCGACCCGTCCTGCAGCACCAGGCACAGCGCCGAGACATCCGACTTCGGCTTGCCGCTGGCGGGATCGAGGCGCAGCGTCGCCGACACGATCTGCACGTCCCCGAGCATCATCCGCGCCTCGCCGTTGGCGATGTGCACCTGCGGCTCGAGCTCGTAGGGCAAGGCCAGCGCCGGGTCGAGTCGGATGTTGCCGACCGGCTTCGCCTCGAGCATGTACTGCGAGTCCCAGGCGTTCAGCGTGCGGCACTCGCGCCGGCGCCGCTGCAGCTCCTTGCGGTCGAACCGCTCCGGCCAGGCGTTGCCGGTGCACACGTCGAGCACCGTCGCGTCCCGGACCTCGCGCAGCACGATCGCATCACCGTCGACGGTGTAGTCCATCCCCTCGACCAGCAGGCGAGCGTGCGGGCCGATGCCGGCGAACACCCAGACGCCATCCGGCCCGACCGGCGCCTCGATCTGCAGCCGCCGGCTGCGGACCTCCTCATAGCGGCGCTGGTGCGCGAACAGCGGGATGACCAGGTGCGCCGCGCCGCCCTTGATCGCCTCGTCGTAGATCGAATCGAAGGCGTGCGGCGTGCCGATGTACAGCTTCGAGCCGCCGGGCTTCAGGACGTGCACCTGCTCGCCGAGCTTGCGGCGCAGCTTCTGGCGCATCGGCTCGGACTCGACGTTCTTCGCAACTTCGCAATCGTCGTCGATGATCTCGTCGGCGCGCGCCCCGGTCGTGCGAGACAGGATGCCGCGGGCGCGCAGCTGCGGCGTGCGGGCGTCGCGGGCGAATCCCGCCTCCGTCCACCACTGCGTGACGGCCGGCACCTGCCGCACCATGCCCGTCGTCAGCGGGTTGCCCTCCATCACGGAGAGCGTGTCGCGGCTCAGGTCGACGGCCAGCGGGTCATCGGCGCCCTGCACGAGGATCTGGTGCGCCGGGTTCTCGTGCAGCCGAGCAGCGAGGTACACGGCCGCGACGGTCGACTTGCCGGCGCCGCGGAACACTTCGAGCACGCGCACCGGCTCGTGCCGCGTCTCATCGAG
>Ga0207951_101034_pt1 | contig 11293 bp, 13 predicted proteins | sample Subbio12Aug_8Bad_FD_184830 | JGI IMG/M metagenome (GOLD analysis project Ga0207951, IMG submission 184830) | Serpentinite rock and fluid subsurface biosphere microbial communities from McLaughlin Reserve, California, USA - CR12Aug_8Bad (SPAdes) | ecosystem: Environmental > Terrestrial > Deep... | reverse complement strand
GGCAAGTCCACAAACAAGCTCGCCTCAGCGGACTCGATATCGCGTTCAGTAGGCATCGTCATGGACAAAGAGCATGCCAGACTCCATGCCCATTTCAGAGGGTCGAGAAAAACTCTCAGGCTCTCAGCCCTCCTCGGCGAGGGCGGCCAAGGCCTGCACCACCTCGGCGAGTTCAACGCCCTGCTCCAGCCGGCCCACCACCGTGCCGGCCAGCTGCAGGCCGGTGTCGACCTCGTGGTCCAGCTTTGCGGCTTCGGCTTTCAACCGGGCGATCAGCGCGCCGGCTTCCTTCGGCGAGGCCTGCCCCGCACCCTGCAACAGCACGCGGCCATCGGCCTGCACCAGCTTGAAATAGAAACGGCCGTCGCTCTCGCGGTACTGCTTGAAGCTGGGCTGCGCGACCTTGGCCGCTTTCGCCTTCGGGGCCGGGGCCGTGGCGAGGGAGAGCGGCCGCAAGCCCACCGCTGCGCGCAGCTCGCGCAGCAGCGGTGTGGCGATGGCGCGGGCCTTGACCGCTCCGGCCTGCAGCGTGGCCTCGATGTCGGCGGGCTTGGCGATCAGCAGCTCGTAGCGCTCGCGCATCGGTGCCAGATGCCCATCGAGCAATTCGAACAGTGCCTGCTTGGCCTCGCCCCAGGCCAGCCCCTCGCGCAGCGCGGCATGCATCGCGGCGGCCTGCGCTTCGCTCGCGAAAGCGCGATACAGCGTGAACAGGTGCGCGCTGTCCGGGTCTTTCGGCTCGCCCGGCGTGCGCGAGTCGGTGACGATGCCGGCGATCAGTTTTTTTAACTGCGCCGCGGGAGCGAACAGCGGGATGGTGTTGTCGTAGCTCTTGCTCATCTTGCGACCGTCGAGGCCGGGCAGGGTCGCCACCTGCTCCTCGATCACCGCCTCCGGCAGCACCAGGTGCTCGCCGTAGCTGTGGTTGAAGCGGGCGGCGAAATCGCGCGCCATCTCGATGTGCTGGACCTGGTCGCGGCCGACCGGCACCCGGTTCGCCTTGAAGGCGAGGATGTCGGCCGCCATCAGCACCGGGTACATGTACAGCCCCGCAGTGACCCCGGCATCGGCGTCCTCGCCTTTCTCCACGTTGGCATCGACCGCCGCCTTGTAGGCATGGGCGCGGTTCAACAGGCCCTTGCCGGCCACGCAGGTGAGCAGCCAGCAGAGCTCGGGGATCTCCGGCACGTCGGATTGCCGGTAGAACCACACGCGGTCGGGATCCAGCCCGCAGGCCAGCCAGGTGGCGGCGATCTCCAGCGTCGAACGCTGCACCCGCGCCGGGTCCTGCACCTTGATCAGGGCGTGGTAATCGGCGAGGAAGTAGAAGCTCTCGGTGCCGGGCTGGCGGCTGGCGGCCACCGCCGGACGGATGGCGCCGGCGTAGTTGCCAAGATGCGGGGTGCCGGAGGGCGTGATGCCGGTGAGGATGCGGACGGGTGCGGGCATCGGTCAGTTACGGGCTTCCTCGGCCTCACGGGTGACGACTTCACCGGCTTTTTTCACGTCTTTGCCGATCCCGGAGATCGTGTTGCAGGCGGTGAGTCCGAGCAGGACGAGGGTGGCGAGCGTCAGCAGGCGGATCGGTTTCATGGTGGGCTCCCGGAACGATGGAAACAGCAGTCTAGCGCAGCCCTGCCGCCGGGCCGCGAGGGCGGGGTCGGCGCGGGTTCAGTCGCGCATCAGGGTGGATTTGCCGAACAGGCTTTCGACCAGATCGACCGCCAGCCGTGCCGTCATGTTCTGCCGGTCGAAGGCCGGGTTGAGCTCGACGATGTCGAGCGAGCCCATGCGGCCGGTGTCGGCGATCATTTCCATCACCAGCTGCGCCTCGCGGTAGTTCGGGCCGCCCGGCACCGTGGTGCCCACACCCGGTGCAATGCCGGGATCGAGGAAATCGACATCGAAGCTGACGTGCACGTGGGTGTCGGCGTCGATGCCGGCCAGCGCCTCGTCCATCGCCCGCTTCATGCCGACCTCGTCGATGTAACGCATGTCGTAGATGTCGAGGCCGTACTGGCGCACCAGCGCCTTCTCGCCCTCGTCGACCGAGCGGATGCCGATCTGGCGGATCTCTTCGGGCCGGATCGCCGGCGCGCTGCCGCCGAGGTGCGTCAGCTCCCGCGGACCAAGGCCGCACAGGCAGGCCACCGGCATGCCGTGCACATTGCCCGAGGGCGTGACCGCCGAGGTGTTGAAATCAGCGTGGGCGTCGAGCCAGATCACCCGCAGCGTCTTGCCGGTTCGCCGGCACCAGCGGGCGACGGCGGTGATGCTGCCCAAGCCCAAACAATGGTCGCCGCCGAGCAGCACCGGCAGGTGGCCGGCATCGAGCTCGGCCTCGACGGCGCGCATCGCGGCGAGGTTCCATTCGACCACCTGCGGCAGGTGGCGGTAGCCATCGAGCGGCGGCAGCCAGGGGTTCATCGGGCCGCTGAGATTCCCACGGTCCTCGACCACGACACCGCGGGCGCGCAGGGCCTCGGCGATGCCCGCCACACGCAGGGCCTCGGGGCCCATCGAGGCCCCGCGGTGACCGGCGCCGATGTCGGTGGGCGCGCCGATCAGGGCGACGGTCGGGAAACGACGCATGCTCTCTAGCTTCCAGGATCACGGCGGAGATGGTGCCGACAGTCCGAATCGAACGGACGACCTACCGCTTACAAGGCGGTTGCTCTACCTGCTGAGCTATGCCGGCATGGGGGCGAAGTCTAACGCGAGCGCTGCGGTGTCCGGGCAGGAACTTTCAGAAACAGGGGATCGGCCGGGCCTGCCAGGGACCGGTGCCGAGCCGGCCGCGCCAGTCCTCCTCGGCGGCGACGGCGATCTCCAGCCACCACTTCGGGCGCTCCTCGTTGGCCGCGACCATCGCCGCCTCGATGCCGAGGCTCTGCAACTCGGCGAGCCGGGCCTCGGCGTTGCTACGCTCGCGGAACAGGCCGAGCGAGACGGTGTTCTCGCCGGGGCCCGCGGTGACCACGTAGTAGTCGCGCAAGCCCAGCGCGGCTAGGGCGCGGGCGCGTGCTAGGGCCTCGGCGCGCGATGCCGCCGCCGGCAGGTAGACCCGCCAGCCGCGCAGGCTCTGCACCTGCGCCTCGCGGTACTGCAGCTTGCCGACAGTGCCGCCCAGCGCATCGACCGCCCGACGCAGGGCGGAGGGCGTGTCGAAGGGGCCGATCGAGAGGCAGGACAGCGACTCGGCCAAACGCATCGGCGCCGTCGCCAGCTCGGCGGCGGGCTGCGCCTCGCGTTCGGCCTCGGCGAGCAGGACGAGGGTCGGCACCCCCGGTTCGCCCGGCGGCAGCGTCGTGGCCGGCGGCGGCCGGTGCAGGGCCCACCACAGGGCGGCGGCGAGGTTGAGGCAGAGCAGAACGATGAAAGCGCCACGGGCGAGCATTGGCGCAGTCTAGAGTACTGCGCCATGTTGTTCTGCCCTTGCGGTCGCCCTGACTGCGTTGGCGCAGACCGGGACGCAGCCGGAGTAGCACTCCCGCCAACAGGCCGGGACGCGCACGGAGCAGCACCCCCGCCGCGACAGGCCGGGACGCGCACTGAGCAGCACCCACGCCGCAGCAGGCCGAGAGCCTGGAGCAGTACCCCCGCCGCGACAGGCCGGGGGCCTGCGACGGACTCGGGCCGGCTGCTGTGCGGCAAGAAAACCGACGGGCCGACCGAAGGGCGCATCCTTGGCGCCCTCGGTCGGTGCGCCCATCCGGGGCGCACCCTGCGGGCCTCGCGTCTGATCACCGGGCTGGCCCTCGAATTCCGCCGCAAGCTCCCCAGCCTGCCTTGCGGGGTGCTTCGCGGTTGCGGTAGTGATGGCGTGAGCAGCACGAAACCCGTCTTCCGAAGCCCAGCTTCGCTTCGCATCCTTCGGGGGATCGCACACTGCGGCCGATGCCCGTCAACGAGCGCCGCGCCAGCGCGGCCTGACGGACAGCGAAGCGAGCCAAGGATGGCGAAGCGGCGGCGAATGCGCAGCGGGACGCGGAGCCTGAGCCGTCGCGTCCGCAGGTCGCGCATCGGCAGGCGCGAAGCGTGCTGGGGCGTTTCGTTTCGGCAGGCCGGGACGCGCCCGGAGCAGCATCCCGCCGCGACAGGCCAGGACGCATCCGGAGCAGCACCCCCGCCGCGACAGGCCGGGGGCCCACGGCGGACTCGGGCCGGCAGCTGTGCGGCAAGCAAGCCGACGGGCCGACCGAAGGGCGCCTCCCTGCGCCCTCGGTCGGTGCGCCCGTCCGGGGCGCACCCTGCGGGCCTGGCGTCTGATCACCGGGCTGGCCCTCGAAATCCGCCGCCAGCCCCCAGCCTGCCGTGCGGTGTGCTTCGCGGCTGCGCAGTTGATGGTGGAACGCGCTCGAAGTCTATTTTCGCCTCGCATCCTTCGTCGGATCGCATCTTGCGGCCGATGCCCGTCAGCGAGCGCCGCGCCAGTGCGGCCTCGCGGACAGCGAAGCGAGCCAAGGATGGCGAGCGGCGGCGAATGCGGAGCGGGACGCGGAGCCTGAGCCGTCGCGTCCGCAGGTCGCGCGTCGGCAGGCGCGTCAGCAAGTATGAGGGCAGGCGCGTCGGCAGGCGCTTGGGCAGGCCCTGAACCATGCGCACCTCCAGTTGCGGCGAGGCCTGAGGCGGGCGGTCGGACCGTGCGGCGTCCTGCAGCAGGGCTTTGACGCCGTCTTCGTTCGATAGTTTCGGCGCAGCACACGCTAGCAGCGGGCCTGCAGCATCCCCTCGGCCCGAGCGAGTCGGTGCAGCCCATCGATCACCCGATGCTCGGCCACCTGCACCGGCACGCCGAGCAGGGCCGCGAGACGCGGCTGCAGACGAGCCGCATCGCCCCCGGCCACGCTGAGCTGCGGCGGCGCGGGCAGCAGGGCCAGCGCCTCCAGCCAGGCCACCAGCACGAGACCCAGCGCCTGCGCCTCGACCCCAGCGGCGACCGCCGCCGGGGTGTCGTCGGCGAATCCGGGGCCACCGATCGCATCGCCGCGATCCAGCGCGGCAAAGCGCGCCGCCAGGGCCTGCCGGGCATGGGCCGGGGCGATGCCGATCAGGCCGCCGCGGTGGCGGCCGTCGGCATCGAGCAGATCGACGGTGAGCGCACTGCCGAAACTGACCAGCAGGTGCGCACCGCCGCACTGCTGGGCGGCGAGCAGGGCGAGAAAGCGGTCCACCCCCAGTCGCGCCGGGTCGGCGTAGGCGATGCGCAGTCCGAGGGCCTCAGCGCGGCTGTGCACCCGCACGCAGGGCCGCCCGCCCTCGGCCAGAACGGCGGCCACCCGCGCGCTGCGCTCGGCCGGTGCGACGCTGGCCCAGCACACCGGCGCCGCGTTATCGGCTCTGGCCAAGGCCCGGCGCAGACCGTGCTCCAGGTCGGGCCCCTCATGCGGCAGGGCCAGCACCGGACCGGGGCCGTCGGCATCGGCCCAGGCCAGCTTCAGCCGGGTGTTGCCGAGGTCAAGCAGCCACACGGACGCTCACCTCGCCGGCATGGTGGACGCGCTCGCCCTCGGCGTGGATAACGCGCAGGCCGCCGTCGGCGGCGAGGCCCAGGGCCAGCCCTTCGAGCGTCTCGCGACCCATCAGAAGGCGGACCCTGCGCCCGGCCAGTACATCGAAAGCCGGCCACGCGTCGACGAAGGGGGCGAGGCCCTCGGCATCGAAACGCGCCAGCGCCGGCAGCACGACCTCCAGTATCAGGCCGAGCAGGTCCGCCTCGGGCAGCCGCAGGCCGGCGCGTTCGAGGTCGGTCCAGGCCTGGTCGATCGGCGTGTCCTCGGGCAGGGCGCGGTTGATGCCCAGGCCGATCACCAGCACCGGCCGCGGCCGACTCGCACGCACCTCGACCAGCAGGCCGCCGAGCTTGGCCTCACCCAGCACCAGATCGTTCGGCCACTTTACCCCCACCCCGGCCAAGCCCGCCCGACGCAGGGCATCGGCCGATGCCAGGGCCACGGCCAAGCCCACCGGTGCCACGGTGGCAAGCGGGCCGGCAAAACCGCGCAGCAGGCTCAGGGCCAGCGCAGCCCCGGCCGGGCTCTGCCAGACCCGGCCGCGCCGGCCACGCCCGGCACGCTGATGGCCGGCGGCGAACACCGCCGTGCCCTGCGCCGGCACCGGTTCGGCCATGGCCCAATCCTGGGTCGAACCCACCGTCGCGACCCAAACGAAGCGCGCCAGTTCGCGGCGGGCAAGAGGCGAATGCAGTGGCGGCAGGGTGATGTCCATGCCGCCGAGTCTGGCGGAAAGCGGGGCGCCGGGGCATGTTGCGGTGCGACAAAATCCTCTTCACGCCCCGCGTGCAGGCAAAGCGGCGCGGCGGCGGCTATGATCGTGCGACACACCGGCCCGCCCCGGTGTCGTCGTCCGAGGACCCCGCCATGCTGCTACTCGCCTGCCTGCTGCTGTCGTTCTCCGGCACCCCTGTCGGCTGCACGCCCGCCGCGCCGGCATTGTCGGCCCCGCCTGCGGTCGCAACAACCAGCACACCGGCGACGACCTGCCGCAGCGCCCAAGTCGAGGACCGCGAGCACGCCGCCAGCGCCGTGCCGGCATCGACCACGGCCTCGGCCACCCCCCCGGCTTCGGCACCGGTTTCCGCCCCCCCGGTCGCGGCACCGGCCAGCCCCCCACGCCCGGCTTCGGCCCCGGCAAGGGTGCGGGCGCCGGGCTGGCAGCAACGCCTGCCGGGCATGTTCCGCTGAGCGTGGCGGCATGGCGCGGCTGGCGCCGCTGGTGGCGCCGCGAACCGCTTTTCGGTGAGGCCGAATGGAGCACCCTGCTCGCCCGCAGCCCGCTGCTGGCTGGGCTGGGTGACCCCGACCGCGAACGCCTGCGCGAACTCAGTGCCGAGTTCCTGCGCCGGCAAACCATCACCCCGGCCCAGGGCCTGCGGCTCGATGCCGGCGATCGTCTCGCTTTGGCCGCGCACGCCTGCCTGCCCCTGTTGCGCTTCGGGGCCGAGGGCCTGCGCGGCTGGTCGCAGGTCATCGTCCACCCCGGCGCCTTCCGGGTCGAGCAGGGCCGCCACGGTGCCCCGCACGAGATGGACACGCTGGAGGTCGTCCACGAAGGCTTCGAGGACCGCGAAGGTGAAAGCTGGGAACACGGCCCGATGGTGCTGAGCTGGGCCGATCTGCACACCGAAATGACCGAGCCGGAGCCGGGCCGCCAGCTCGTCATCCACGAGATGGCGCACAAGCTCGACGCCCTCGACGGCCTGATGGACGGCACCCCACCCCTACCCCGCGACTGGCAGCGGCAATGGGCGCTCGATTTCGGCGCCGCCTTCGCCGCCTTGCAGGACGAACTCGACGCCGACCCCGAGGCCGAGACCGCCATCGACCCCTACGCGGCGGAAGCGCCCGAGGAGTTCTTCGCGGTCTGCAGCGAGTACCACTTCACCGCACCCGAGCTGCTGCGGGCGAGCTACCCGGCGGTGGCTGCGCATCTCGAGCGCTTCTACGGCGCGCCGCCGACGCTGTCTTTGCGCTGATCGAGCCGGCCGGCCGGCCGGCGCTCAGACCTGGGGCGGCACGCGGACCACGAAACGCGCTCCGCCCAGTTCGGCCGAACGTTCCACGGTGAGCGCGCCCTGGTAGGCCGCGCAGATGTCTTGCACGATCGACAGGCCGATGCCGTGACCCTGCACCCGCTCATCGCCGCGCACGCCGCGCTGCAGCAGGCGTTCGATCTGGTCCTCGGGGATGCCGGGGCCGTCGTCCTCGACGGCGATCTGGATGCCCGAGCGTTTGCCCGGCGAGGCCGGCAGCACGGCCACCTGCAGAGCGACCCGCCGCCTCGCCCACTTGAAGGCGTTCTCCAGCAGGTTGCCGAGCAGTTCCTGCAGATCGCCCAGCTCGCCGTGGAAGCGCGCCGCCGGGTCGATCTCGAATTCGGCCAGCACGCCCTTGCCGGCGTAGATCTTCTCCAGCCCGAGGACGATGCCCTCGGCGGTGGCTTCGACCTTCAGCGGGGCGGCGAACAGCACATGGCCGGAACGCGCCGCGCGCGAGAGCTGGTAGTTCACGATGTCGTTCATCCGCTGCACCTGGCCGCGCACCTCCTCGCGCAATTCATCGCCCGTGGACCCGGCATCGAGCCGGCTCTGCAGCACGGCGAGCGGCGTTTTCAGCGAATGCGCCAGGTCACCCAGGGTCCGCCGCACCTGCTCGAGGTTGCGCCGCTCGGAATCGATCAGTGCATTGATGCTCTCGGTGAGCGGCTGCAATTCGCGCGGGTGCTCGTCGAGCAGGCGCGCCACGCTGCCCTGCTGGACATCGCCCAGCGCACGCTCGACGCCGGCCAGCGGCCGCAGGCTCCAGCGCAGGGCCAGCGCCTGCACCAGCAGCAGCAGCAGCACGGCACCCCCCAGCCAGGACCAGAGGGTGCGCCGGAACACGCCGATCTGGGTGGCGACGTAGGCGGCGTCCTCGTAGATCGCGAGGGTCAGTTCGAGATCGCCGCGGCCGGTTTCCCAGATGGTGGTGAGCGAGTAGCGGTAGACCGCCAGCGCCCGGCCGCTGGCTTCGGTGGCCGGCAGCGGGCCTTCGAAGCGCCCGCGCCCCGGCACACCGGGTTCCGGCGGCGGCAGGATGCGGCCCAGGGCCGAGGCCGATTCCCAGCGCAGGTTCTGGCCGACCATGCCGGCATAGAGGCCGCTGCCGGGGCGGTCGAAGCGCGGGTCAGGCGGCACCTGCGGCATCACGATGGCCCCCGAGCGCAGCACCTCGGCCCCGTTCAGGTAGGCCTTGGCGAAGTTCTCCAGGCGTTCGCTCTGGCTGGTGAGCGCGGCATTGGCGAAGGCGCGGTCGAGGGCCGCGCCGGTCAGGCCGAGGAAGGCCACCAGCCCGAGGCTGGCGGCCAGGAACTGGCGCGCCTGCAGCGAGAGGCGGCGGCGCACCATCGCCACCACGGCTTACTCGTTGCGCGGGATCGCGAAACGGTAGCCGCGACCGCGCACGGTCTCGATCGGCTTGAGTTCGCCGTCGGGGTCGAGCTTCTTGCGCAAGCGGCCGATGAAGACCTCGAGCACGTTGGAATCGCGATCGAAGTCCTGCTGGTAGATGTGCTCGGTCAGGTCGGCCTTGGAGACCAGCTCGCCGGCGTGCAGCATCAGGTACTCCAGCACCTTGTATTCGTAGCTGGTGAGATCGACCGGGCTGCCGCCCACGCTCACCGTCTGCGCCGAGAGGTCGAGCCGCACCGGCCCGCATTCGAGCAGCGGCTTGCTCCAGCCGGCGGCACGGCGCAGCAGGGCGTTGATCCGCGCCAGCAGTTCCTCGACGTGGAAGGGTTTGACGAGGTAGTCGTCGGCGCCGGATTTGAGGCCTTCCACCTTGTCCTGCCACGAGGAGCGCGCGGTCAGGATCAGGATCGGGAACTTCTTGCCCTCGGCGCGCAGGGCGCGGACCAGATCCATGCCCGACATCTTCGGCAGGCCGAGGTCGATGATGGCCATGTCGAAGGGCACTTCACGACCGTGGTACAGGCCCTCCTCGCCATCGCCGGCGGCATCCACCGCGAAGCCTTCGCGCTTCAGCCGGGCGGCCAGGGTTTCCCGCAGCGGGGCTTCGTCTTCGACCAGCAAAATGCGCATGGACACTCCTTGGCAAAGCCGGTCGTACCGGCGTCAGTGGTGGTCGCCGCGTTCGATCGGCGGCAGGGTCTCGGGCATCTCAGGTGAGCCGTGGCGGGATCCCGGTGCCGACCGCGGCTCGGGGGCAAAGGGTTCGGGCGTGGTCTGCGGGGCGGCGTCGCGCCAAGTCTCGCGGCGGCGCTCGCGCGGGTCTTCGCGCATGATCCGCACGCGGCCGTCGGGGGTCAGCACCTTGAGCCGGTAGACATCGCGGCCATCACGCTGCATACGCTCGGCGCGCAACACCTCGCCACCGGTCTGGCGTTCGGCGCGCAGCACCGACTCCGGCAGCTCGGAGCGCTCGCGCGGTGCGACGGGTGGTGCCTGCGGCGACTCGTCCTGGGCCCGCAGACCGGTCATGGCCAGCAGTCCGGCGGACAACACGAGCAGGGCGGAGGGGGCAGCAACGCGCATGGGGTCTAGGATAGCGAGGTCGGCGGCAAGGCAGCCAGCGGTGCAGCCAGTCTGGTCACCCCGCGGTGAACCGGCTCTTAAGTCGGGGTGCCGGCGGTGGCCGCCAGCGCCTGCGCCAACAGATCAAGGCCGGCAGCGGGCCGCGGCGCACCCTCGCTCAGGCGCTGCCGGAACAGGCGGCCACCGGGCTGGCCGTGGAACAGCCCAAGCAGGTGGCGGCTGATGTGCTTCAGGGCCACGCCGCGCGCCAGCTGCGACTCGACGTAGGGGAAGAAGGCGCGCAGCAGCTCGGCCCGCGAACGTGGCCGCGCGCCCTGCACGGCCACGGCCATGGCATGCAGGCGGTAGGGGTCGTGGTAAGCGCTGCGGCCGATCATCACGCCATCCACCACCGCGCAGTGTGCCACCACCTCGTCAACCTCGCGCAGGCCACCATTGAGCACCACGCACAGCTGCGGCCGTTCGCGCTTGAGCCGGTGCACCCAGTCGTGGCGGAGCGGCGGGATCTCGCGATTCTCCTTCGGCGAAAGGCCCTGCAACCAGGCCTTGCGCGCATGGACGATGAAGCGCGTGCAGCCCGCCGCCGCCACCGTGTCGATGAAAGCGAGGAACACCGCCTCGTCCTCCAGCTCATCGACACCAAGCCGGCATTTGACCGTCACCGGCACACGCACCGCGTCCTGCATGGCCGCGACGCATTCGGCGACCAATGCCGGCTCTTTCATCAGGCAGGCACCGAAGCGGCCGGCCTGCACGCGGTCGGAGGGGCAGCCGACGTTGAGGTTGATCTCGTCGTAACCCCGGTCCGCACCGATGCGGCTGGCCTGGGCCAACAACGCTGGCTCGCTGCCACCGAGTTGCAGCGCGACCGGATGCTCGCTGGCATCGAAACCGAGCAGCCGTTCACGATCACCGTGGATCACTGCGTTGGCGTGCACCATCTCGGTGTAGAGCAGGGCTTCGGGTGCCAGCAGGCGGTGGAAGGCGCGGCAATGGCGATCGGTCCAGTCCATCATCGGAGCGACGGACAGCCGCAGGGTGTGGGCCGGGAGTTCGGGGACGCGGGTCATGCCGCATTGTCGCAGGCGGGCCCGCGCAGCGCTGCGGCAGCTAGACTGAGAGCCTGAGAGTTTTTCTCGACCCTCTGAAATGGGCATGGAGTCTGGCATGCTCTTTGTCCATGACGATGCCTACTGAACGCGATATCGAGTCCGCTGAGGCGAGCTTGTTTGTGGACTTGCC
>Ga0207951_101033_pt1 | contig 11306 bp, 8 predicted proteins | sample Subbio12Aug_8Bad_FD_184830 | JGI IMG/M metagenome (GOLD analysis project Ga0207951, IMG submission 184830) | Serpentinite rock and fluid subsurface biosphere microbial communities from McLaughlin Reserve, California, USA - CR12Aug_8Bad (SPAdes) | ecosystem: Environmental > Terrestrial > Deep... | reverse complement strand
CGCCCAGGCGGCGGACGAGCCGCTCGAGCGCGCGGCGGTCGCGCTCGGCGAAGCCGGCGGTCGCGATCGCCTCCATCACATCCGGCAGGTCGGCGCGCAGCGCCTCGTCCGGGTAGCGCAGCAGGGTCGAGAGGATGGCGAGGCGGCGGTTCATTTCGCGGCCTCCTTCCTCGCTTCCTCGGCCTCGCGGATGCGGGTCGGCGCCATGTGTCCGGCCGATGGGCCGGAGGCGCTGAACAGGTTGCCCACCGTCCGGCCGTCGTAGCACCCCTGGCCGAAGGAGAAGCCGCAGGCCGACTTCAGGTCGAAGGCGTTCTCGGCGTATTCGCGATGGGTGGAGGGGATCACGTAGCGGTCCTCGTAGTTCGCGATCGCCAGCGTGCGGTACATGTCGTCCACCTGCGCGCGGCTCAGCCCGACCTTATCGAGGATGTCGAGATCCTCGCGGTTCTCGACGGTCCGCGCGCGCATGTGCATGCGCATCGCCAGCATCCGCTGCAACGCCAGCACCACCGGCGCCTCGGCCCCCGCGGTCAGCAGGTTCGCGAGGTACTTCACGGGGATGCGCAGCGAGGAGATGTCCGGCAGCCCGTCCTTCCAGCCGACATGGCCGGCCTCGATGGCCGACTGCACCGGGGAAAGCGGCGGGACGTACCAGACCATCGGCAGCGTGCGGTATTCGGGGTGCAGCGGGAAGGCGATCTGCCAGTCGATGCACATCTTGTAGGTCGGGCTGTTGCGCGCGGCCTCGAGCCAGGCCTCGGGCACGCCGTCGCGGCGCGCCTGCTCGATCACCTTCGGGTCGGAAGGGTCGAGGAAGATGTCGAGCTGCTTGCGATAGAGCTGCTGCTCGTTCTCGGCCGAGGCGGCTTCCTCGATGCGGTCGGCGTCGTAGAGCAGCACGCCGAGGTAGCGGATGCGGCCCACGCAGGTCTCGGAGCACACGGTCGGCTCGCCCGCCTCGATGCGCGGGTAGCAGAAGATGCACTTCTCGGCCTTGCCGGACTGCCAGTTGTAGTAGATCTTCTTGTAGGGACAGGCGGAGACGCACATGCGCCAGCCGCGACACTTCTCCTGGTCGATCAGGACGATGCCGTCCTCCTCGCGCTTGTAGATGCTGCCCGAGGGGCAGGAGGCGACGCAGGAGGGGTTCAGGCAGTGCTCGCACAGCCGCGGCAGGTAGAACATGAAGGTGTTCTCGAACTGCCCGTACATCTCCTTCTGGATGCCGTCGAAGTTGCGGTCCTTGGCGCGCTTGCGGAACTCCGTGCCCAGGATCTCCTCCCAGTTCGGACCCCACTTGATCTCCATCCGCTCGCCGGTGATCAGCGAGACGGGGCGCGCGACCGGCATCGTTTCCGATTCAGGCGCGGTCTGGAGGTGCGTGTAGTCGAAGGTGAAGGGCTCGTAGTAGTCGTCGATCTCGGGCAGGTGCGGGTTGGCGAAGATGTTCGCCAGGATCCGCCACTTGCCGCCGATCCTGGGCCGGATCTTGCCGTTGCGCCTGCGCGTCCAGCCCCCCTTCCACTTGTCCTGGTCCTCCCAGTCCTTCGGGTAGCCGATGCCGGGCTTGGTCTCGACGTTGTTGAACCAGGCGTATTCGACGCCCTCGCGGCTGGTCCACACCTGCTTGCAGGTGACCGAGCAGGTGTGGCAGCCGATGCACTTGTCGAGATTGAGCACCATCGCGATCTGAGCGCGGATCTTCATGGCCGTTACTCCGCCGCCTTGAGGTCTGCTGCCTGGGGTGTCACGCGCGGGCCGTCGAGCCAGTCGACATTCGCCATCTTGCGCACGAGGACGAACTCGTCGCGGTTGGTGCCGATCGTGCCGTAGTAGTTGAAGCCGTAGGACTGCTGCGCGTAGCCGCCGATCATGTGGGTCGGCTTGATCGTCGCGCGCGTGACGGAATTGTGGATGCCGCCGCGGGCGTGCGTGATCTCGCTTCCCGGCACGTTCACGATTTTCTCCTGCGCGTGGTACATCATGATCATGCCCTTGGGCACGCGCTGGGATACGACGGCGCGCGCGCAGAGCGCGCCGTTGGCGTTGAACGCCTCGACCCAGTCATTGTCCTCGATGCCGGCAGCCGCCGCATCCACCTCGGACAGCCACACGATCGGCCCGCCGCGCGAGAGCGTGAGCATCAGAAGGTTGTCCGTGTAGACGCTGTGGATGCCCCATTTCTGGTGCGGCGTGATGAAGTTGAGCGCGATCTCCTTGTGGCCGTTCGGCCGCGCATTGTGCAGCGCCTGATGCGCGCGCAGGTCCACCGGCGGTCGGTAGAGGCACAGCGCCTCCCCGAAGGCGAGCATCCAGGGATGGTCCTGGTAGAGCTGCTGCCTGCCCGTCAGCGTGCGCCACGGGATCAGCTCGTGAACGTTGGTGTAGCCGGCGTTGTAGCAGACCTCCTCGCTCTCGAGCCCCGACCAGATGGGCGAGGAGATGATCTTGCGCGGCTGCGCCTGCACATCGCGGAAGCGGATGGTCTCGTGCTCCTTCGGCAGCGCGAGATGGCGGTGGTCGCGCCCCGTGGCCCTGCCCAGCGCCTCCCACGCCTTCACGGCGACATGGCCGTTGGTCTCGGGGGCGAGCTGCAGGATCGCCTCGCAGGCCTCGATGTCGGTGGCGATCCTCGCGAGCTTGCCCTCGATGCCGGGAACCTCGACCTCGCCGTTGAGCTGGCGCAGGAACTCCACCTCCTCCGCGGTCTTCCAGGTCATGCCCTTGCCGTTGTTGCCGAGCTTCTCCATCAGCGGCCCGATCGCGTTGAAGCGCGCGTAGGTGTTCGGGTAGTCGCGCTCGACCACTGTGACCGCCGGCATGGTCTTGCCCGGGATGGGCTCGACCTCGCCCTTCTTCCACTCACGCACCTGGTGCGTCTGGCCGAGCTCGGCCGGGCTGTCATGCATCAGCGGGGTGAGTACGGTGTCCTTCTCCTTGCCCAGATGTCCCGGGCACAGCGCGGCGAAGCGCTTGGCGATGCCGCGGAAGATCGCCCAGTCGGTGCGGCTCTCCCAGGCCGGATCCACCGCCGCGGCGAGCGGGTGTATGAAGGGATGCATGTCCGAGGTATTGAGGTCGTGCTTCTCGTACCAGGTGGCCGTGGGCAGCACGATGTCGGAGTACATGCAGGTGGTGCTCATGCGGAAGTCGAGCGTCACCAGCAGGTCGAGCTTGCCGCGCGGCGCCTCGTCGTGCCACGCGGCCTCCTCCGGCTTCGCCCCGCCCTGCTCGCCAAGGTCCTTGCCCTGGACGCCGTGCTGCGTGCCGAGCAGGTGCTTGAGGAAATACTCGTGCCCCTTGCTCGATGAGCCGAGCAGGTTCGACCGCCACACGAACAGGTTGCGCGGCCAGTTCGCCGGATGGTCCGGATCCTCGCACGACATCTCGAGCGTGCCGGCCTTGAGCGACTGCGCGACATACTGGGGGACCGGCATGCCGGCAGCCTCGGCTTCCGCCGCGATGGTGAGCGGATTGCGCGCGAGCTGCGGCGCGGAAGGCAGCCAGCCCATCCGCTCGGCGCGGATGTTGAAGTCGATGAGCGTGCCCGTGAGCTGCTTCGGCGCGGTGGGCGAGAGGATGTCCTTCACCTGCACCGTCTCGTAGCGCCACTGGTCGGTGTGCGCGTACCAGAAGGAGGTGGAATTCTGCTGCCGCGGCGGACGCGCCCAGTCGGTCGCGAAGGCCACGGGAATCCAGCCCGATTGCGGGCGCAGCTTCTCCTGCCCCACATAGTGCGCCCAGCCGCCGCCCGACTGGCCCACGCAGCCGCACATCACCAGCAGGTTGATGATGCCGCGGTAGTTCATGTCCGAGTGGTACCAGTGGTTCAGCGCCGCCCCGAGGATGACCATGGACTTGCCATGCGTCTTCTCGGCGTTGTCGGCGAATTCGCGCGCGACGGTGATGATCTGCTGGCGCGGCACGCCGCAGACCGCCTCGGCCCAGGCGGGGGTGTAGGGCGCCATCGCGTCGTAGGCCGGCCCGCCGTCGCGCGCCACGCCGTAATTTGCGAGGAACAGGTCGTACACGGTCGCGACCTTCGCCGTGCTGCCGTCGGCGAGCGTCAGTGTCGTGACCGGCACCTCGTGCGTCACGGTGTCGCCGAGCCGCGTGGGGTTGAAGAACTCGGGCGCGCCATCGCCGAAATAGGGGAAGGTCACGGCCGCGCTCTGGCCGCCGCGCAGCGACAGCCTCGGCGTCACCGCCTCGAGCGAGCGCGCGTCGCGGCCCTCGAGGTTCCACTTGCCCTGCTCGCCCCAGCGGAACCCGATCGAGCCGGTGGGCACGTAGGGATTGCCGGTGGCGTCGTCGATCGCGACGGTCTTCCACTCCGCGTTGTTGGTCTCGCCGCCATTGGCCACGAGATCCGAGGCGCGGAGCTGACGGTCGGCCACCAGCTTCCCGTCCCTCTCGGTCAGCAGCACCAGCATCGGCATGTCGGAATAGCGGCGGCAGTAGTCGAGGAAGTAGTCCCCGCGCTCCTTCGCGTGCCACTCGGACAGGATCACGTGACCCATCGCGAGCGCCAGCGCGGCGTCGGTGCCCTGCTTCGGATGCAGCCAGAGATCGGCGAATTTCGACGCCTCGGAATAGTCGGGCGTGACGGTCACCACCTTGGTGCCGCGATAGCGCGCCTCAGCCATGAAATGTGCATCCGGCGTGCGCGTCTGCGGCACGTTCGATCCCCACATCATGATGAAGCCGGCGTTGTACCAGTCGGCCGATTCCGGCACGTCGGTCTGTTCGCCCCAGGTCTGCGGCGAGGACGGAGGCAGGTCGCAGTACCAGTCGTAGAAGGACATGCACACGCCGCCGATCAGCGAGAGATACCGGCTGCCCGCGGCGTAGGAGACCATGGACATCGCCGGGATCGGCGAGAAGCCGATGACGCGGTCGGGCCCGTGCTGCTTCGCGGTGTGGATGTTGGCGGCGGCGATGACCTCCTCCGCCTCCTCCCAGGTCACGCGGACGAAGCCGCCCATGCCGCGCACCTGCTGGTATTCGCGCCGCTTCGCCGGATCGTCCTGGATGGACTTCCACGCCAGCACGGGGTCGCCGCACTGCGCCTTCGCCGCGCGCCACAGCGCCACCAGGCGCTTGCGCATCATCGGGTACTTCAGCCGGTTCGCGCTGTAGAGATACCAGGAGTAGGACGCACCGCGCGAACACCCGCGCGGCTCGTGGTTCGGCAGGCCGGGCCGCGTGCGCGGATAGTCGGTCTGCTGCGTCTCCCAGGTGACGATCCCGCCCTTGACGTAGATCTTCCACGAGCACGACCCGGTGCAGTTCGCCCCATGGGTCGAGCGCACGATCTTGTCGCTCGCCCAGCGCGAGCGGTAGGCCTCCTCCCAGGCGCGGCTCTCGGTCGTCACGTCGCCGTGGCCGTTCGAGAAGGTGCCTGCGTATTTCCTGAAGTAGGTCAGGCGATCCAGGAAGTGGCTCATCGCTCTTGCTCCGTCGTGATCAGGTTCGGCACGGGCCGGGCGCTCTTCTCTCGGCGCGGCGCACCTGGTTCAGCGCCACGCGAGGGTCATGAAGGCGCCCGGTTCTTCCTCGCTTCAGCACGGCTTCTCGGCGCCCTTGCGCCAGTAGTACCAGTAGTTCAGCCACAGGCAGACGGCGTAGAAGGCGGCGAAGCCGTACAGCGCGGCGTTGGGGCTGCCGGTCGCGGCGATCGAGCGTCCGAACAGGATCGGCACGAAGAAGCCCAGGAGCAGCACGGCCGCGGCCGCGGTGAAGCCGAGCACGGGGCTCGCCTCCTTGGGCGGGAAGATCATGACGATCTGCTTGAAGACCGAGGCATTGCCCACGCCCGCGCCCACGAAGATGACGAGCAGCATGGCGAAGAACATCCCGAACTCGGCCGAGGAGGTCGGCGCGCTCAGGAAGGCGAGGCCCACGGAGCCGACGATCAGGGTCACGCAGACCAGCATCGTCGTGCTCGCGCCGCCGATCCTGTCCGACAGCCATCCGCCCGGCAGGCGGATGAGCGCACCCACCATCGCGCCGATCCACGCATAGCCGAGCGGGTCCGGCGCGCCTGGAAGCCCGCCGAACACCTCGCGGATGAGCAGCGGCGTCGAGGCGACGAAGCCCGAGAAGGTGCCGAAGGTCATGGTGTAGAGGATCGTCTGGATCCAGGTGTGCTTGAGGCGCAGGACGCGGAATTGCTCGCCGAACGCGCCGCGCGCCGGATGGTTCTTCATGCCGAAGAAGATCATCAGCGTGATGATGATCGCGGGAATGAGCCACACGAGCGCGGCATTCTGCGGCCACATGGCGACGGGCTGCCCGCCCCGGGGCACGAATTGCAGCGGATCGCCGGCCCAGGCTCCGAAGAAGCCCGCCATGATCACCGCCGGCACGAGGAACTGCGCGGAACTCGCGCCGAGATTGCCCAGGCCGATGGTGATGCCGAGCGACGTGCCCGCGAGATGCTTCGGGAACCACAGATTGATGTTCGCGGCGGTCGAGGAGATCTGCCCGCCGGCGCACAGGCCCGCGAGGCCCGCCCAGAACAGCATCACCTCGAACGGCGTCGTCGGATCCTGCACGACATGCGCGATGCCGAAGATCGGCACCAGCAGCGCCAGGTTGGCGATCAGCGTCGTCCACATGCCGCCGATCTTCAGCACCAGGAAGGTGAGCGGAAAGCGCGCGATCGCGCCCATCAGCAGCGCGGTCGCCGGCAGCCAGAAGCGCTGCTCGACCGTGTAGTCGAAGCCGAGCCCCGGCAGCCGCACGACGAGCGCGCTGAAGGTGAACCACACCGCGAAGGCGAGATGCAGCGCGAGCAGCGCGATCAGCATCGTCAGATACGCGCGGCCCTTGTTGGCCGCCCAGAATTCCCGATCCTCGGGCCGCCACTCCGTTTGCAGGTTGAACCGGCTGCTGCTCATGTCCTCGCTCCACTCCGTGGTCCCTGGCTTCCGCGGGCGACCGTCGTCTCCGGGGCATGGCCGGCCGGCAGAGGATCGGTCGGACGGCCATGCGGTGCCTCGCACGCGGCGGGATCGTGCCGGCCGTGTCGCTGCGGGCGCTCCGGCGTCATCCTGTTCGCGGATGGCGGCATTCATCCCTCCGTGCGTTCTTCGTTCCGGCCGTCAGACTCGAGGCGAACGCCGCGCAAAGGCTTGAGGTGGATCAAGCGATCCGCGCCGCGGGCCGCGAAATTCGCGCCGTGCCCAAACAGCGCAATCCGCGCCGTGACGGACCTCCGGGCGCGGCTTGATCAGGATCAACACGACCGGCCCCGCACGCCCCTAGACAAGGCGCGGCATCCCCGGGGAGTCGTGCCATGCCGCAGGCCTCACGCTCAGCCACCCTCATCGAACGATCGCCGTTCTTCCAGGCGGCCGGCCCGGCCGCGATGGCCGAGCTGCTCCGCGGCAGCTTCACGCAGATGCTGCCGCGCGGCGCCGTGCTGTTCGAACAGGACGACGAGCCCGAGTTCCTCCACATGATCCTCGAGGGCCGCGTCGGCCTGCAGGCCAGCGTGGGGCCGGATGCGAAGACCATGGTCGAGCTGTTCGGCCCCGGCGAGCTGTTCCTCGCCCCTGCGGTCGTGCTGCGCCTGCCCTACCTCGCCTCCGCCGTCGCGCTCACCGCGATCCGCGTGCTGATGATCCCCGCCGAGGCCTTTCGCGACGGCGTCGCGCGGCGCCACGAACTGTGCCGCGCGACGACCGAACTGCTCGCCCGCCATTGGCGCCTGATGGTGGACCAGGTGGTGGACATCAAGCTGCGCAGCGCGGAGGAGCGCGTGGCCCGCTTCGTCGCGCGCCGCGTCCCCGATGAGCCCGGCGCCGGCTGCGCCGACCTGCCGGAGACGCGCATGGCCATCGCCGCGCGGCTCGGCATGACGCCGGAGACCCTGTCGCGGGCCCTGACGGGTCTCGAGAAGCAGGGGAAGCTGCGCCGTTCAGGCGACGGCGCGCTGGTGCCGGACCGCTCCGCGCTGCGCTGAGGCGGCGCCCTATCCGCTCGCCGGCCGTTCGGGAATGCCGGCACGTCCCGGGGGGCGGGCCGCGCGCGCCTCGGTCACGGAATCGAAGGGACCGCCGGTGAGCCGCACCGCCGGGGCGTGGTCAGCCGGTCCCGCCAGCGGCATTCTCGGCCACCACCACGGGTTCGAGCAGGCTTTCCGCCTCCCGCTTCAGCCGCAGATAGGAACGCACCGAGAAGGGCAGCATCCCCAGATAGGCGATGCCCGCGATCGCGAGCGCGGCCCAGGGCTTGGCGAGCAGCAGCGCGAGATACAGCCCGCTGCCGAGCAGCAGCGGCAGCACGTAGGCGCGCGGGATCTTGAAGTTCTTGAACGACCAGGTCGGCAGCGTGCTGACGCACAGCCCCGCCACCAGCACCAGCACCGTCCCGACGAACACCGGATGCCGGCTCGCCTGGGCCAGCGTCTCCCACCCCGCCTGCTGGAACCACAGGCCTAGGAACAGCGGGAACAGCACGCAGCCCGCCCCCGCGGGGGCGGGCACGCCGGTGAAGAAGTTGTAGGCATAGGCCGGCTTCACGCTCGGTCCGACATCGAGCGTCGCGTTGAACCGCGCGAGCCTGAGCGCCATGCACACCGCGAACAGCAGGCAGGGCGCGAAGCCGAGCTCGTGATAGTCCTGCATCGTCCAGAAGAACAGGATGAAGGCGGGCGCCACGCCGAAGCACAGGAAATCGGACAGGCTGTCGAATTCCGCCCCGAAGCGGGATGTCGCCTTGAGCAGCCGCGCCAGCCGCCCGTCCAGCCCGTCGATCAAGCCGGCCACCACGATCAGCGCGGCGGCCTGCTCGAAGCGCCCCTCGAAGGCGAAGCGGATGGCGACCAGCCCGCAGCACAGGCCGAGCATGGTCAGGATGTTCGGGATCAGCCGGTTGAAGGACTGGCCCTCGAAGCGCGGGCGGGTGCGCGGGCGCAGGCGCCGGCGCAGGCGTCGCACGCGGCCTTCCGCGCCGGGCCCGCTCATCGGCCGACGAGTTCCGCGATCACCGTCTCGCCGCCGATCATGGTCTGGCCCTCGCTCGCGAGCGGCAGCACGCCCTCGGGCAGATAGACGTCGGTGCGGCTGCCGAAGCGGATGATACCGAAGCGCTCGCCCGCCTCCACCACATCGCCCACCTTGGCGTCGCACAGGATGCGCCGCGCCACCAGGCCGGCGATCTGCACCACCGCGAGATCCCGCCCGTCGGGCAGGGCGATCGTCAGCGCGTTGCGCTCGTTCTCCTCGCTCGCCTTGTCGAGGTTGGCGCTGAGGAACTTGCCGTGGTGGTAGGCGATGCGCGTCACCGTGCCGTCCACCGGCATGCGGTTCACATGCACGTCGAGCACCGAGAGGAAGATCGCCACCCGCCAGCGCGGCGCGTCGCCGAGGCCGAGTTCGGCCGGCGGCACCACCTGGGCGACGCCGACCACATGCCCGTCCGCCGGCGCGAGCACGAGGCCCGGCCGCGGCGGCGGCACCCGTTCGGGGTCGCGGAAGAAGTACAGGCAGAACGCGACGAAGAGGATGCCCAGCCAGAACAGCCAGGAACCAAGGAGGATCAGGCCGAGCAGCGCCGCGACGCCCCCGCCGATGAGGAAGGGTCGCGCGGCCGGATGCGGCGGCGCGAGCACCATGCTGAGGCTGTGTCCGAGGGCCATGTCGGGCGGTTATGGGATCTTCACCCGTGTCGGACAACCCTGCGCGGCATGGAGACCTTCCCGCTCGGCCGTTTTGCCGTCTCGCCCGAGGGCGCGCTGCTTCCGCAACCCGAGCCGGAACGCCCCGCGCTGCGCTTCGCCTGGCGCGGCCGGCCCTGCGAGGCCAGGGTGGATCCGGGCGGCATCGCGCTCGCCGCCGATGCGGCGCGCATCCCCTCGACCGCCGATCCGGCCGCGGACCGGCCGCGCGCCTTCGCCGCCCTGGCCGACCTGCCGCGCCGCCTGCCGCAGGGCTGGTCGGCGCGGCTGCTGCCCGACCACCGCATCAGGCTCGAGGCGACGGCCCCGCTCGACAGCCCGGTGAACGCCACCGTGCTGGTCGCCACGCTGGTGCGCTTCGCCCTGGCCCTCGACCCCTATCTCGACACGCTGGAGGCCGAAGGCGCCGAGGCCCCTTCGGGCAGCGCGAATATCTGACCGGGAAAGATGAGGTGCGGGTCGCGGATCTGCTCGCGGTTCGCCTGATAGATCACCGTGTAGTGGAGGCCCTGGCCATAGATGCTGCGCGCGATCCGCCACAGATTCGCACCCGGCTGCACCACCACCGAGCGGCCGGCGAAGGCCTCGGGCGACACCTCGTCGCGCTGGAAGGGCACCTCCACCCGCGCCGCGACCGCCCCGCCCGCGGTGATCTGGTCCACCCGCAGCGCATGGCGGCCGACCGGGGGCTGGCGCTCCGGCGCGAGCATCCAGCGCCCGGCCGCATCGGCGACCGCGTCGCCGGCGTGGTCCTCCCCAACATAGACACGCACCGCGGCCCCCGGCGGGGCGGTGCCGGCGAAGCGGATGCCGCCGCCTTCCCGGTAATCCACCGAATCCATCCCCAGCCTGGCCGACGCCCCGCCGCGCCCCGTCCCGCCGGCCACGCCCTGCGGCGACGCCGGCTGCGGACCCTGAAGGATGCGCGGCGGCGCGCCCTGCACGGCAGGGGGGATGAACACGGCGATCGGCACGGGTTCGGCCGGTGGCGGCGCGGCGGCCGGCGACACGGCGGCGACTGCCCGTGCGACCTCCCCGGCGCCCGGCTCGGGCACCACCACGACCACCCTGTCGGGACCCTGCATCTCCTCGCCCGCGAGGCGCGCCCGCAAAGAGAGATCCCAGGCGCCCGGCGCCAGCGTCTCGGCCGGCAGGATGACCCATTCGCCCCGCGCATCCGCACGCGCGCGCCCCAGTTCCCGCGCGCCGTCGAGCAGCAGCACCACCTCGGCCCCCGGCGCCGCGCGCCCGGCGACCACGGCGCCCCCCCGGGCGCCGACGCGCACCACGTCGAAGCGCGGCGGCCCGGCGGCGTCAGGGCGCGCGGGCTCCTCGCGGGCTTCGGGCGGCGGGGCGGGGCGCGCCTGCGGCACCGGCGCGGCGGGCGCCAGGCCGGCGACAGGGGACTCCGGCCCCGGCGCCTGCGCGCCCGGCCAGAAGACAAGGGCCAGGATCAGCAGCAGAACCGCGCCGCCGAACCCGGTGAGCGCCACGCGCTGCATCGCCGATTCCATCACCTCCGCGGCCTGCTAGCAGTCTGTCGGATTTGTGTCTGCGGCGTGAGGATGCGGCGGTTGGTGGTGAGGTCAGGCGAGCCGCAGGCGGTGAAGCCTGCGGC
>Ga0207951_101031_pt1 | contig 11329 bp, 10 predicted proteins | sample Subbio12Aug_8Bad_FD_184830 | JGI IMG/M metagenome (GOLD analysis project Ga0207951, IMG submission 184830) | Serpentinite rock and fluid subsurface biosphere microbial communities from McLaughlin Reserve, California, USA - CR12Aug_8Bad (SPAdes) | ecosystem: Environmental > Terrestrial > Deep... | reverse complement strand
CCCCGCCCCGGCCGGCCGCGCAACCCGCCCGCCGCGCGGCGGATGCCCCTGTCAGGCGACCGCCGCGCCGCCCGCGATCTCCCGCAGCAATTTCTCGCGGATCGCCTCGGCGAAGGCCTCGTAGTCCGGCGCGTGCATCGCGAAGGCGCCGGGCCCGCCGATCACCTCCGCGCGGTAGTGGTCGAGCAGGTCCGGCTCCTCGTTCAGCACCGCGAGCGCGTTGATCGTCACGCCCGCCGCCACGCCGATGTCGCGCACCGGGCCCGGCGCCCGCCCCTGGTTGTGCTGCCCGTCGCCCGAGACATCCATCACCATCCGCGTCGCCTCCGCCGGGCAGGCGGCGAGCAGCGCGAGGCCGGCGGCCATCCCCTCCCCCAACGCCGTGGCGCCGGCCGGCACGAGGCGCGGCGCGCTGTCCACCTGCTCGGCGAAGCCGCGCGCGGCGGCCTCCGTGTCGAGCCGCGTCCAGGGCACCGCCACCGCCTGCGCCCCCGTCCCGGACCACAGCAGCATGGCCGCCGCCACCACGCCGCGCGGCCCGCCGAGCAGCCCGGCGATCACCGCCTCGTCCCGGAAGGCCGCGGCATAGCCGCCGAGCATCAATCCGAACTCGTCGAAATCCACCGAGGAGGACGCGTCCACGGCGAGGCACAGAGCGAGATCGACCTTCTCCATCCCCCCTTCTCGCATGGCGGCCCCGGGGGCGCACCGGCGCAGGGCGGCCGCCGGCCCGGAGTGATGTCGGCGGGCCGGTCCGCCCGCCGGGACGGGCGCCGCGCCTGGTGGCGCGAGGCCCGGCGAACCGGAGGTTCGCGCCCGGCGTCCGAGGGACGGGAAAGCGGATGCCCGGGGCCGAACAATTCGGTCGCGGGCACGATTGCGCTGCGTCAAGATCCATTCCGCCGAGGATGCTATGTGACGCTTCGATGACGTGAGGAGCATCCGCCATGCCCCAGCGCACCATGGGCGAAATCGTCCGCGACCAGCGCCCGCTCATGCTCGGCCCCGAAGCCACGGTCGCCGCGGCCTGCGCGGCGATGCACGCGCGCCGGGTGGGCGCGGTGCTCGTCGCCGATGCCCGGGCCCGGCTGCTCGGCATCTTCACCGGGCGCGACGCGGTGAGGCTGCTCGCCGAGGGGCTCGACGCGAAGGCGACGCGGCTCGATGCGGTGATGACGCGCAACCCGACGACCCTCGGCCCGAAGGCCACGGCGATGGAGGCGCTGCAATTGCTGAACGATTGCGGCTTCCGCCATGTGCCGATCGTGGCGGATGGCGGCGTCGTCGGCATCGTCTCGCGCTACGACTTCCGGGCGAAGGAGCACGCGCGGATGGACGATGGGACGGGCTTTCTCGAGGTGATGCGCTAACGGTCCGATCGCTGCTGTCGGTTCCCGGCGGCAGCGTGGATCGGCCCACCGGCACCAAGGCCGGTGGTGCGAGGCGCAACCGAAGGGGCGGGAAGCGTCAGCAGGAATCGCACCACCGCGGAGGCGTCCGGTCGGGCGGAATCGTCCGACCGGGCCCTGAGCGGGGCCGGGGCCCTGCCCTATCGCTGGCCCGGCCGGAAGGTCGTCTCGAGCCGCTGGCTGTAGCGGCTCATGGCGAAGCACAGCACGAAATAGACCGCGGCGGCGAACAGATACGCCTCGGTCGGGAAGCCGAGCCAGTTCGGGTCGCCCAGCGCCGCGCGCAGCGTGGTGAAGAAGTCGAAGACGCCGATCACCACCACCAGCGTCGTGTCCTTGAACAGGCCGATGAAGGTGTTGACCTGGGAGGGGATGGTGATGGCCAGCGCCTGCGGCAGGATGACCAGGCGCATCTTCTTCCAGTAGGACAGGCCGAGCGCTTCCGCCGCCTCGTACTGCCCGCGCGGCATGGCCTGCAGCCCGCCGCGCACCACCTCGGCCATGTAGGCCGCGGTGAAAATGGTATAGGCGACGAGCACGCGCGCCAGCCGGTCGAGCGTCACGCCCTCGGGCATGAAAAGGGGCATCATGATCGCCGCCATGAACAGCAGGGTGATCAGCGGCACGCCGCGCACGCATTCGATCACGGCGGTCGAGAACCAGCGGACCAGCGGCAGTTCCGACCGCCGCCCCAGGGCGAGCAGGATCGAGAGCGGATAGCCGAGCGCGAGGCCATAGACCGCGATGATCCCGGTGATGGTCAGCCCGCCCCATTGCCGCGTGCTCACCGCCGGCAGGCCGAGCACGCCGCCGGCCATCAGCACCAGCATCGACGGCGCGGTGACCAGCCAGGCGAGCACCAGCCAGCGGTTCCACAGGCGCCGCTGGCAGGAGGCCAGCACCATGACGACCAGGATCACGTTCATCGTCGCCGGCCGCCAGCGTTCCTCGTAGGGATACAGGCCGAAGATCGAGAACCAGAACTTCTCCCGCACGAAGGCCCAGCAGGCGCCGCCCGCCTCCCGGCACTGCGCCGCCGTTCCGGTCCAGGTCGCATCCAGCACCGCCCAGCGGAACATGGGCGGCACCATCCAGACGAGCAGCGCGAGGCAGCCGAGGGTGATGACGATGTTGAGCGGCCCGGTGAAGCAGGCACGCGCGAAGCCGAGCGCCCGTGCGGCGCTGCCCGGCACGGCCGGGGCGAGGGATTCGCTCATGCCCTAGCGTTCCTTCAGCGCGACGGCGCGGTTGTAGATGTTCATCAGCAGCGACGTGACGAGGCTGAGTGCCAGATACACCGCCATGAAGATCGAGATCACCTCGATCGCCTGGCCGGTCTGGTTGATCGCGGTGTTGGAGATCGAGACCAGATCCGGATAGCCGATCACCACCGCGAGCGAGGAATTCTTGGTCAGGTTGAGGAACTGGCTCGTCATCGGCGGGATGATGACGCGCAGCGCCTGCGGCAGGATCACGAGGCGCATCCTCTGACCCGAGGTGAGGCCGAGCGCCTGCGCCGCTTCCGACTGCCCCTTGTGCACCGCCTGGATGCCCGAGCGCACGATCTCGGCCACGAAGGCCGAGGTGTAGACCACGAGGCCCACCAGCAGCGCGAAGAATTCCGGGCTGAGCGCGAGCCCGCCCTCGAAGTTGAAGCCGGCGAGTTCCGGCCATTGGATCCGCGGCGCGCCGTAGGCGAGCACCGCGAGCACCGGCAGGCCCGCCACCAGCCCGAGGCCGGGCAGCAGCGTGGCCCGGCGCTGGCCGGTCGCGGCCTGCCGGGCGCGCTCGCGCCGCAGCAGCAGCCACCAGCCGACCGCGCCGGCGAGCAGCGCGGCCAGCATCGCATACAGCGCGGGTTCCGCCAGCAGCCCGGGAATCTTCATACCGCGCTGGGAGAGATAGACGCCCGGCAGCGGGTTCAGCGCCTGGCGCACGGACGGCATCTGGAGGATCAGCGCGTGCCAGAACACCAGCTGGAGCACGAGCGGCGTGTTGCGGATGACCTCGATGTAGCCGCCCGTCAGCGCGCGCAGCAGCGGGTTCGACGACAGCCGCGCCAGGCCGAGCGCGACGCCGAACACGGTGCACAGCATGATGCCCGCGATGGCGACGCGCAGCGTGTTGAGGAAGCCCACCGTCAGTGCCCGCGCATAGGTGTCGGCGGGCGTGTAGGGGATCAGGGACTCGCCGATCGGGATGCCGGCGGAGCGGTCGAGGAAGCCGAACCCGAAGGACAGGCCGCGGGCGGCCATGTTGCGCTCGGCATTGCCCGCGAGCCACCAGCCGAGCCAGACGACGAGGACGAGCAGCAGGCCTTGCAGCAGGATGCCGCGGAGCGAGAGGCTCCGCGGCAGGAACGGTGCGGCGGCACGCGCCGCGCTTCGCGCGCCGGGGGCCGGCGCGGTGGGAGCCACGCCGGCCATACGCCGGGCTCAGCGCGCCGGAGGCGCGTAGAGCAGGCCGCCGCGGGTCCAGATGTTGTTCTGGCCGCGCTCGAGCCCGAGCGGCGTGTTCGCGCCGAGGTGGCGCTCGAAGATCTCGCCGTAGTTGCCGAAGGTGCGGATGATCGTGCGCATGTAGTCGGGCCGCGCCGCGCCGAGGCTCTCGCCCATGTTGCCCTCGACGCCGAGCAGGCGGCGGATGCGCGGATCGGTCGCCGTCTGCGCCACCTGCTCGACATTGGCCTGGGTGATGCCGAACTCCTCGGCGTCGATCAGGCCGAAGACGGTCCAGGCGACGATATTCGTCAGCTCCTCGTCGCCCTGCCGGATCACCGGGCTGAGCGGCTCCTTGGAGATGCGATCGGGCAGAATGACGTGGTCGGCCGGGCGCGTGAGCAGGGTGCGCTGCGCGGCGAGCATGGCGAAGTCGTTGGTGAAGACGTCGCAGCGCCCGGCGTCGTAGGCGCGGCGCAGCTCGTCAAGGTCGGCGATCACCACCGGGGTGAAGCGCAGGTTGTTCTGGCGGAAGAAGTCCGCGATGTTCATCTCGGTCGTGGTGCCGGGCTGCACGCAGACGGTGGCGCCGCCGAGCTGCCGCGCGCTCGTCACGTTGAGCCGCCGCGGCACCATCACCGCCTGGCCGTCGTAGAAGACGATGGCGGGGAAATTGAAGCGGTTGACGTTCGAATCGCGCGTCAGCGTCCAGGTCGAGTTGTTCGACAGGATGTCCACCTCGCCCGCCGCGAGCGCCGGGAAGCGGCTCTGCGTCGTGACCGGAACGAATTCGACGCGGTTCGGGTCGCCGAAGATCGTGACCGCGACGGCGCGGCAGATCTCGACATTGAAGCCCTGCCAGCGGCCCTGGCTGTCGGGCACGCCGAAGCCGGGGCTGGAGGGAGCCTGCACGCCGCAGCGCAGGGTGCCGCGCTGCTTGACCTGGTCCAGGTCGCGCCCCGCCTCGGCGGCGATCGGCGCGAAGGCGAACATGGCGGCCGCGGCGGCGGCAAAGCCCTTCCACATCATCTCTTTATTCTCCATCTCCCAAGGGCGCCGGTTGACCCCGACCCTGCCCACCCTCGCATCTGCCTGCACCCAGGCGGCTTTGCAAGAGAACGATAACGACGGATGCAACGGCGCGGGGCCCCGGCTGCCCGGTCGGTGGGCAAGGCGGCCCGGCCGCCGCCTCCTAGCCGGGCATCGCCGCCCGCCCTAATGTGCCGCCGCCCACGCACCGGAACGAGAGAATCATGCCGGACAGCCACATCGACCCGAAGCATGCCCAGGACACCACGCTGCCGCTCGCCGGGATCCGCGTGCTCGACCTCACCCTCGCCCGCGCCGGACCGACCTGCGTGCGCCACCTCGCGGACTGGGGCGCGGAGGTCATCCGAATCGACCCGCCGAAGTTCAACGACGGCATGGGCGGCGCGCGGGAGGGCTACGACTTCCAGAACCTGCACCGCAACAAGCGCTCCATCGCGCTCGACCTCAAGACCGAGGAGGGCAAGGCCGCCTTCTTCCGCCTCGCCGCGACGGCGGATGTGCTGGTCGAGAACATGCGCGTGAAGGTCAAGCACCGCCTCGGCATCGGCCCCGAGGAGGTGCGCGCGGTGAACCCGCGCCTGGTCTATGCCTCGATCTCCGGCTTCGGCCAGACCGGCCCCTATTCCGAGCGCGCCGGCGTGGACCAGATCGCCCAGGGCATGGGCGGGATGATGACCGTCACAGGCGAACCCGGCCGCGGGCCGATGCGCGCGGGCATACCCTTCGTGGACCTCACGGCGGGCAACCTGCTCGCGCTCGCGGTGATGATGGCGCTGTGGGAGCGCCAGCGCACCGGCAAGGGGCGCTGGGTGCATACCTCGCTGCTCGAATCCATGGTGTTCATGCTCGACCTGCAGGCCGCGCGCTACCTGATGGATGGCGAGGTGCCCGGCCAGGCCGGCAACGACCATCCGGTGAACATCCCGATGGGCGCCTTCGAGACCGCCGACAAGCCGGTCAACATCGCGGCCTCCTCCCCCAGGATGTGGGCGCAGTTCGCCGAGGCGCTCGGCCATCCCGAATGGCTCGAGGTCGAGGCCTGGAAGACCGTGCGCGGGCGCTCGGACAACCGCCGCGACGTGAACGCCGCCATCGCCGCGGTGATGAAGCAGAGGCCCTCGGAATACTGGATCGACCTGCTCGAGCGCATCGGCATCCCCTGCGGGCCGATCAACAGGGTGGACGAGGTCTTCGCCGACCCGCAGGTGCAGCACCTGCGGATGGCGATGCCGATGCGCTGCCCCGAGCGCGGCGAGACGCACCTCGTCTCCACCGCCATCAACATCGAGGGGCACGAGAGCGCGGTCCGGCGCAACCCGCCGCGCCTGGGCGAACATTCGGGCGAGATCCTGCGCGAGGCCGGCTACAGCGACGACGACATCGCCCGCCTCAAGGGCCTCGGCGTGATCGTGAAGGATTGAACGGCGATGGAACTCGCGGACGGCAGGATCCTCGCCGGCGTCACCGACGGCGTCGGCCGCATCACCTTCAACCAGCCCGAGAAGCGCAACGCCATGTCGGTGACGATGTGGGCGGGGCTCGAGAAGGCGCTCGACGCCTTCGAGAAGGATGCCTCGGTGCGCTGCGTCGTCCTCACCGGGGCGGGCGACAAGGCCTTCGTCTCGGGCGCGGACATCAGCCAGTTCGACGCGCTGCGCTCCGACGCCGATGCCCAGCGCGAGTACAGCAGGCAGACCGCGGGCGGGCGGCGGCGGCTCGCGGCCTTCCCCAAGCCGGTGATCGCCGAGATCCGCGGCTTCTGCATGGGCGGGGGCCTGGGCATCGCGATGTCCTGCGACATCCGCCTCGCCGCCGAGGGCAGCCAGTTCGGCATCCCTGCGGCGAAGCTCGGCATCGCCTACGGCTTCGACATGGTCCGCCACCTCGTCGCCCTGGTCGGTCCCGCCCATGCCCACATGATCCTGATGAGCGGCGAGCGCTTCCCCGCCGCCGAGGCCGAGCGCATGGGCCTGGTCAACCGCGTCGTGCCGGCCGAGGCCCTGGCCGACGAGGTCACGAGACTGACGCGGACCATCGCCGCCAACGCGCCGCTGTCGCTGCTGGCGAACAAGAAGACCGTCCAGGCGGTGCTGTCCGATCGCGCCGAGCGCGACATCGCCGCCCTCGATGCAGCCATGGCGGCCTGCTTCGACAGCCAGGACTACCAGGAAGGGCGCCGCGCCTTCCTCGAGAAGCGCAGGCCCGCCTTCCGCGGGTGCTGAACCGCCCTCCCCGCCCGGGGCGGGGAGAGGGGAGGGATCGCCGGCCGCGCGATGCGGGGGACTCCCGCCCGCGCCCCACGCCGTGGTATGGGCGCCCGTGAGGGGTCCGCAGACGGCCCCGTGGGGCGCAGCTGCATTGGGGCAGGGGCTTCAAGGGAGAGCGGATGCACGGAACCATCGACCGGATCGCTGAGGCGCGCGCGCACGCGCCGGCCTCGGAGCTCATCCTCACCGTCGCGCGGGCCTGGCCGGAACCGCGCATCACGATGGGCGAGTTGATCGAAGCCTTCGGTATGCGCTCCTACGGCCTGCTGATCGTCCTGTTCGCGCTGCCGAACCTGCTGCCGATCTACATCCCCGGCCTCAGCCCGATCTTCGGCGTCCCGCTCTGCATCATCTGCGTCCAGCTCGCGCTCGGCTATCCGTCGCCGCGGCTGCCCGCCTTCCTCACCCGCCGCAGCATGCGGCGCAGCGACCTCGAGATGATCGCCGAGAAGGCGCAGCGCTGGCTGCGCCTCATCGAACGCTACGTGAAGCCGCGCCCCTCGATGATCACCGGCCGCACGGCCGAACGCTTCGTCGGCGCCTACGGCGCGGCGCTGTCGCTCATCGTCATCGTGCCCCTGCCCTTCACCAACGGCCCGCCTTCCCTCGCCTGCGCCGTCATGGCGATCGGCGTGATGGAGGAGGACAGCCTGACCATCATCGCCGGCGCCCTCGTGGGCATCGGCGCGACACTCCTCAGCCTGTCCATCTTCGGCGCGGTCTGGTGGATGCTGGCGCAGGCGCTGCAGTGGATGTTCGGATTCGGGGCCTGATGGATGCCACGAACTGCGACCCGCATGCCGGCGCGCCGATATCGCGCCTCATCGCGGAAGTCGCCGCGCAATGCCCCGGCGAGCGCATCACCCTCGGCGAAATGGCCGAGGCCTTCGGAGACCGCGCCTTCGGCCTGCTGACGCTGCTGCTCTGTCTGCCCGGCCTGCTGCCCGGCATGGCGACCGTGTTCGGCACGCCGATGCTCATCCTCGGCGTGCAGATGGGCCTCGGCTTCCGCAAGCCGAAGCTGCCGGGCTTCATCGCGCGGCAGTCCATCAAGCGCAGCGACCTGCTGCGCCTCACGCCGGGGTCGAGCACGCGCGTCTCGCGCGCCATCGCGCGCATCGAGCGCTGGGTGCGCCCGCGCCCGGGCCCCTTCACCGGCGCCATGGCGGACAAGGTCGTCGGCTGGCTGATCGCCTACACGGCGCTGATGCTGATCCTGCCCGGCCCGGGCACCAACGGGCCGCCCGCCTTCGGCACCATCGTCATGGCCCTCGGCGTGGTCGAGAACGACAGCAAGGTGGTCGGACTCGGCATGGCGCTGACCTTCCTCGGCAATCTCTTCGCCACCGTGGTCCTGATCGCGCTGGTGTGGTTCGGGCTCGAGGCCATCGGCTACCTTTTCTGACGCCAGCGGGCGAATTCTTCGACCGCTGGCATCCGATTCTCCCGACCCTCAAGCGCCGGGCGCGAATCTCCGTTTCGCTTGGCTTCGCGCCACACGCCGCGGCGCCCGTCCGGGCGGGCGGGCGGGATCGGCCGGCAGACCCGCCCGCTCTGCAGTGCGCGGCCCCGGGATGGACGCAGGGCGCCATCGCGCCTAGTTTCGCGCCCATGCGCCGGTGGCCCGCAAAGGGCTGAAACGGGAACGCGCGACGCGGTGCGACGCACCGCCCATCCGCGGCTGCCCCCGCAACTGTAGGCGACGTGTCCGGTCCCCGAGGCCATTGCGCGACAGCGCGAGAAGGCGGGACCGGCGGAGGCGGCGAAAGCCGCCTTCCCGTCGCGAGCCAGGAGACCGGCCGGCGCAGAGTTGTCTCGCGCGTGCCGGGCGGGGTGCACCGGCGCAACGGACCCAGGACCGCACCCGACAGGTCGCGAGCCTCCGTATGCGAGCACGACGCAAGCCCGTCGCACGGCCCATGCCGCGCGGCGAAACGCGGATCGTGCCACGGAGTGAACCCCGGATGCGAAACCGGATCCTCGCCTTTCTCGTCCTTGCCCCTCTTGCGCCGGCCGGCGCGCAGAACGTGCAACCCATCCCCGACACCGTCGTGACGGCGACGCGCGTGCCGACCCCGGCCGAGCGCATCCCCGCCGCGACCACCGTCATCGACCGCCGCGACATCGAGGAACGCGGCTACGTCACCCTCGCCGACGCGCTCGCCGCCGTGCCGGGATTCCGCGTCGTGCAGCTCGGCGGCCAGGGACAGCAGGCCTCGGGCTTCCTGCGCGGCACCAATTCGCGCCACGTGCTGGTGCTGCGCGACGGCGTGCCGGTCAACGACCCCGCCGAACCCAACGGCGCCTTCAACTTCGGCAACGAGCTGCTCGGCGATGTCGAGCGCATCGAGGTGGTGCGCGGCCCCGTCTCGGCGATCCACGGCACGGCGGCGATCGGTGGCGTGATCAACCTCATCACCCGCCGCGCCCCGCGCGACCGCGCCTTCGCACCCTATGGCGAGGTCGCCGGCGGCACGCAGCGCACCCTGCGCGGCTACGCGGGCGCGGGCGGCACGATCGGCGCCTTCGACTACGGCATCACCGGCCAGTCGCTCTCGACCGAGGGCTTCAACGCCACCGCCCCGCGCATCCGCACCAATCGCGGCGAGCGCGACGGGCTGCGCGCCGCGGCAGTGACGGCGCGCATCGGGCTGACGCTCGGCGAGACGACGCCCGATTCCGCGCTCGGCGCGACGCGCATCGAGGGGCTGCTGCGCTGGCGCGAGAACACCTTCGGCCTCGACAACGTCCCGCAGGACGACCCGAACTACACGGGGCAGGACCGCAGCTGGTTCGGCTACCTCCGCACGCGCAGCGAACTCGCGGGCGGCGCCTGGACCACGGTGCTCACGCTCTCGGGCGCCAATGACCGCCGCCGCTACGTGAACCTGCCCGACCGCGGCAGCCGATCCACCGCCGACGACCTCTATGTCGGCGAGCGCCGCACCATCGCCTGGGACAACATCCTGCGCGTGCCGGGCGGCGGCATCCTGACCGACGCCTCCATGACCTTCGGCGGCGGCTGGGAGCGCGAGAGCGCGGAAAGCGCCGCGGGTTCGCCCTTCTTCCGCGTCACGACGGATGCGCGCCAGACCAGCGGCTACGGCTACATGGGGCTGCAGGCGCGCGTCCTCGAGCGCCTCGACGTCACCGCCGCCTTCCGCTTCGACACCGTCGGGGACCACGGCAGCGAGCCCACCTGGCGGCTCGGCGCGGTGCTCGCGCTGCCCGAGATCTCCTCGCGCCTCCGCGCGGCCGGCGGCACCGCCTTCAAGGCACCCTCGCTCTACCAGCGCTTCGGCCGGATCGGCACCTTCTTCCGCGGCAACCCCGACCTCGAGGCGGAGCGCTCGGAATCCTGGGAGGTCGGCTTCGAGACCGACATCGGCCAATGGGCCACGGTCTCCGCGCTGTATTTCGACAGCCGCATCCGCGACCTGATCAACTTCGACCCGACCTTCTCGACGCTGGTCAACGTGGACCGCGCGCGGATCCGCGGCGGTGAGTTCGAGGTGACGATCCGCCCCGCCGACTGGCTCTCCATCACCGGCGCCTGGACGGTGACCGAGGCGCGCGACACCACGACCGATACGCCGCTGGCGCGCCGCCCGCGCAACGTCGCGAGCCTCAATGCCCGCATCGCGCCCGAGGTCGGCTGGTTCGGCGTGCCGCGCTCTCGCCTGACCATCGCGCCGGAGGTGGTCTATGTCGGCGCCTCGCCCGAAGGCGCCTTCGCGCGCTACGAGAACAGCGGGCAATCCATCCCCTCAGCCGGCAAGAACCCCGATGGCTGGCTGTTCAACCTGACGGCCTCGCTGCCGGTGACGCCGAACCTCACCTCCTTCGTCGAGATCCGCAACATCGGCAACACGCGCTACGAGCCGGCGAACGCCTTCGTCGTGCCCGGGCGCAGCGCCATCACGGGGCTGCGCGGCACGTTCTGATAAACCCCGACTCTGCTGAAATCTGCTTGCCCCGACGCGGTGGGGGCTGATTCTCTGTGGTCATGGCGGGTGCTGTGCTGACCCCTGAGGACCGGGCCTACTTTCTGGTGTCGATGCGCCGGCAATGGAACAGCGCGGTGCACCGTCGGACGAACGCGCTGCTGTTGCTCGACGGCGGCTGGACATCCGAGCGGGTGCAGGCCAAGCCGGAAACCCCCGAT